>Ga0265295_1003586_pt1 | contig 22341 bp, 32 predicted proteins | sample Munlansysbiofilm_FD_192503 | JGI IMG/M metagenome (GOLD analysis project Ga0265295, IMG submission 192503) | Leachate microbial communities from a municipal landfill in Southern Ontario, Canada - Methane capture system biofilm | ecosystem: Engineered > Solid waste > Landfill > Unclassified ...
ATTATACTAAATGATTTGGTTTATGTCAAACAAATTAAATTATCCTATGATAAATAGTCTAGAAGTATCTACTCGTTAATATTATATCACCGATATGTACTATTACAACAGAAAGCGATCAATATCGCTTTGTGATGCAACTTTAGAAGATTGTTTTCCATTGATCACTTTCATCTCTAATCCTACAATTTCAAAATAAGTTTCTAGATCAAATGATTTCGTATCTTCAATCGATAGTCCAAGATGAGCTAGATTGAATATAATGTTTGCTGTGATGTTATCGACTTCTTGGTTATTTTGATTTGGCTGCTGGGGGTGTGCTTTTCTGAAATGTCCCGAGCATTTCACCTATCGTATTCGTCAGATTTTCAAGTTCATCTTGATTACTTAACAGTGAAAAGTCTAATGACATTAAAAAGTCATTATAGGATTGTTTACTAAATGGTCGATGAAGCACATAAATAATTTTAAAGATAGTATCTATGACTGTGGATAGATCTTCTTCTTTTTTTGTGCTTGATTTTTCTAACCTTTTAATATCGCTAAATAGTTCCGTTGAGAACACATTACGATAGTCAATAATTGTAAAAAGTGATGAGTGTAGGCGGTAATCATGATCGCCAAGTTTAAGTGTTTTTTCCATTTGTTACTCCTTAAATGAATATAGGTAATGCTGGTGCTGTAGTTAAAAACGAACTGTAATTCGTATCTCCCACACCTGCAATAACTCTTAAGATCAGATTGTTACCTGATTCGATTGGTCTAGCTGTGATACTTAATTCAATTGAATTGGCTTCAATGGAATCACCTTTTGATTTACTGGAATCACCTGATGGTGTTGCCGTACATAAGTAATACCAGATACGTCTAGCTTTAACATCACCTTGAATTTCATACCCTAATGCGAATGTCTTTGTTTCTGCATTTAAGATTTCTACTAAGTTGCCATTCGTATCTTCTAAGAAGCCAAAGATATCCTTTTTAAATGCTTCATCAATTTCTGTAAACTTCAGTGTCACATTAGATCCTGAATTTGAAACTAGGGTTGCGATGACTTTATCATCTGCATAAACCTGAGAACTCCCGCCGATGGCTTCAGTGGTGATTTCTTGAGCTCCTTCTAGTCTTTTTGGTGTTGCAAATGTCCAGCTGCCATCAGATGCTTGTGTTGCAAGTGCATAATGCACATTGGTTAAACCAAATGTTACTTTATTACTCATTGTTATAAAACCTCCATTTTTATTTCATAGACACGGTTAATAGAACCGTCTTCATTTTGATATTCTGTTAACATGTGAAACTCATATCCAGCTAAAGATAAAGACACCTCAAGTTTTTCTTCTAACTCAAGGTTCTTTTCTTTTGTAATCATATTGATTTGGATGGTTAATATGCGCATTTGAACTTTATCATCTGCATAGATACTGCCTCTATTTGAAATCTCTTGATAAATGATATACGTATCACTTTGATCGAGATTTTCTTTCTTACCATAACTCACCCGTCCTGGTAACACATGATTTAATACTTGATAAAGCGGTTCGAATAGTTCACGCATAATTAATCACCTTTTGTTATGATGTCTTTTATTGCTTCTAGCATCTTTGGTGTAAAGATGTCATAGGCAGGTCTTAAGAAAGGCCTAGGTCCGATATACTTTCCACTTCTATGGGTATAGCCAAACTCAAGTAAATGCGTCAGTCCACCTTTACCTTCAGAATAAATTGAAACTGTTTTGTTCATACCTGTTCCAGATTCTACTTTTGTAAATGTATCTGCAAAAGCATTTTTGTTTCCACTTCGCGGCGCGTTACTTTTAATATAAGTAATGATGTCATCGGCTGTACTGTTTAGATTTTCATCTAGCTTTGGGATAATCTTTTCAACATAGTCTTCAACCATATTACTTAATAATTCACAAAGATTATCAACTGTAGCCAATGATATCACCTAACTTAATAGTTGTCCGTTTCAGATAGAGTTCAATAAACTGTCCAGCTTGATAGGTTCTTTCTACTTTATAAATGACACTACCAATATCTACATATTTTGAATTGTCATAAATAAAACTTTGAACCTTAACGGCGACGTCTATTCTGATATCTGAACGTTTACTTTCGTAATATTCTCTTGAAGTAATCGAAAAATTAATACCAACTACTTCTTTTTTTGATATAAACTGATAGTTCATCACACCCATGGTGTTTGGAACCATCTCCAAGGTTAGTAAGTGCATTCTTATATTGGGGGAATTAGGATACATTTGTCACGCTTCCTTTTGTTAATGCGAGTTGACCTACCAGCAGATCAAATGACTTCGGTAGTTCTTTTGCACTCCCATCGTTTTTAAAGCCGTAAAATGTCTTCACATAAATAATAATGACTGTACTAACCATTGGATTTGATTCGTCATTTATATAAGAAGGATCAATTCCACAGCTCATTAAGTAATGCTTACAGCTATTGATGTGTGTATTTAACTCATCATCCGCATAAGTCTCTACCTGGGGGATAAGTAGTGCTTTTTTTACAATATCTAATATGGCCATAAAATCAATCCTTTCTTAACAAGATTATCCTGTTGGTGCAGCTTTCTTTTTAATACGTAAGAAGCCGTTATATCCAACGACATTACCACCGGTAAAGACTGACGCCTTATAACTGATGATACCGTCTTTAAATTTGTAATCTGTTGATTTTCCAATTTCTACTGGTGAGAATACAGGAACTTCATAGTTTTTAAGTGCACCATAAGCAATACCGTATTCACCCACTGCAGTATTGCTATCTGAAATAGCTTTACAATGTGAGTTAATGATATAAGGAATACCATCAATCGTCTTATTGACATAATCAATGGTGTGAACTTTACGTCCTTCTTGGGTCTTAAGTCCAGCAAATGCTCTTAAGTCATTCTTATTCAAGATAAGAACTGCACCACCTTCGATTTCTTCATCGCCACCATAAGCAAAGACAATGTCATCAAGTGTTGAGTCAGTGATAGCTTCAATTTCAAGTGGTGCTTTATCTGCAAGTGCTACTGCAGATTCACTAAAGATACCTGTAAAAGTATTAGTTGTTCCTGCCCCACGTAAGATTTGTTCACTGATTTTTTTCTTAAGTGAAATATTGATGTTTCTTAAGACTTCTGCTTGATAAGGAATGGAAGGTAGTTTTTCTAACTCTTCAGTAATTTCTGTATAAGCAGTAATCTTTACTTTTGAAATGGTTAAATAACCAAATGCAGGTTCTGTTTCTGAATAAGCTGCACCTTCTGCGGTGGTTCCAGCAATACCATTGGCTTTAACAAATGATTTCTTATAGGTTTCACCACCATTAAGGTTAATCACATTCACACGATCAACTAAACTTGACACTTGAGCAAATGGAACTGGTGCAAGGTTCGTTGATGTATGATCTGGCAGTAAAATCTCTGAACTTGATACTTGAATGACTCTGCTTTCTTTTAAACTTTGTCCTCTGGTTTCTAGTTTCTCTTTATCCACTATTTGGCGGTTATCAATTTGAATGGGTTTAAATTCAGTTTTTGAAGCAATTAACATCTTCTTATCAATTGATGTTCTTTCTTCTTGAAGGGTTGTTGTTTCTGATTCTAAAGCTTCTAGTTTTTCTAGATCGGACTCTGTGTCCACTAAGCTTCTGATTTCTTTTAAGCGTGTTTCGATTTCTTTTCTTCTTAATTCTAAATTCATGATTTAATCTCTCCTTAGATTTGAGTTTTAATTTTGATACGTTTTTTGATTAAGTCTGATTTTTCTTTTTGCTCTGCTAACTCCATAGTCTTTAGTTCCAAATCCATGGACTCTAAAGAGCGAGCGTATATAGAGGTTGCATCATATGCTGGCGTATCCACAACCGACACATCATACAAACGTTCTATCTTTGTAATGGTTCTTTTAGGAATAGAACCCTCACGGTTCCATACCTGTTCATCAACGGTAAAAGCAAAACTCATCTTATCTAAAAGTCCACTTTTTACCATTTTATAGATATCTTGGTTATGGCTTGTATCTAAGAGTTCTGCTCTTACTTTTAAACCGATATGATCTACGGTTAGTTCAAGTGATTTATTCTTGGTTCTAGCAATAATTAAAAAGGAGTCCATATGATTGTATTTCATAGGAACATCCTTCATTTTAGTCTCTTGTAGGGCTGTCGGTGATATCTCTTCTATGAATCCATAAGTCTCATCACCAATTAAAGTTTCATTGTTAAAGACTAATGCATAACCCTCTAGTATCATCTTGTCTTCATCTTCATGAAGAACTACATCAGCAAGTCTCGTTTCTTTAATCATGGGTTCTAACCTCTACTTTCTTTACTTGTTTAGGTTTTGTTTCTTGTTCGTAATCAAACTCAAGTTCTGCATCTTTATACGCGAATGTTTCTAGCTTTTCCTTCTTACAAAAATCAGTGATGGTCTTTGTCTTTTCTTTTTGTGTTTCCAAGATACTTTTTAATGCTTCATTCGATATTTTTCCATTAATCGTTACTTTCATGTTCTTCTTCCTCTTTCTTTCCAACTTGATATAGGTTTGCTTTATCTGCATCTACAAAGTTTAATGATTGAAGTCGTTTGTTTCCACCTTCGATAGGTTCTAATCCAAGTAATGCTCTTGATTCATTAAGTGACATAATCCCTAGGCTCATCAGTTTTTCAATGGCAGTTACTTTTGTGTTCCAGGAAGCGTATTGTAACCTTTCACTAAAGAACACAATCTCTTCACCACGTTCTAATTGATTATTGGTAAGAAGTCCTATAGAAAAAGCCTCGCTAAGTTGAATAGCTAGAGGCTCAATGGTTGACTCGTAAAACGAGTTATATTCATCTTCTGTATACTTGTTTGTAAATATCGGAACTGATACTCCAAAATAATCTAAAATCTTTGACTGCAAGAATTCTAGTGTATCTTTATCAATGAGTTTTGGGTCCACATCTAAAGGGATATATTCACTCTTTAAATCAATCGGTATAATCGAACTTCCTTTATTATTCACAGAGTCAGAGAGTGCACTATCGAAGAGTTCTCTTTGTTTTTTCTTATCGACTTCTGATAACATCCCGTTCATCTTAACGATCCCTTTGATCTGCATCGATGACTTGATCGCGTTATCTATACCCTGAAGCAAGCTATCATTAATTGAGATGGTTTTAAGTATGGCTTCATGATCTCCACTTGATCCATTACCACCAAAGATATCGTTCTGTCCATAATGTTTTCTTAAGTGAATGATATTTTCATAAGGAAGTGTATAAGAATCACCATTTTCAAATAAAAATTTAATAAAATAATGTTCTTGTTGATCGATGACCATTTCAACCGTAATGGGTTTAAGTGGATAAAGACCGATAAGATGGCCAGTGTATTTGTCAAACCTTGGATAAATAAAGGCATTATCATTTAATAGTAAGTTTGTAACAACCTTATAGATAAAATCATAAGGTGTCATAATCTCATTAGGTTTATGTTTCAAAAGAAAAGACAGTTTTCCGCTTTTCTCGGAGACTGTCTTATCGTTTTCTGTTTTGATATATCTTGGTTTTAGTTTAGCGCACTGACTGGCCACACGATCGATACAAATCTTAACCACATCGCTTTTTGAAATATTGGTTCCAAAAGGTGTATAAAATGTATTTGTGTTATTGATGATTTGTAATGCATCAATTGAGCCAGTTTTATTTTTTCGTTTAAATATCAGCATTATTTTCTCCCTAAATTAAAAGCTAAAAACCGATAACTAACAGTTTCTTAGTGTTGGATATTTCTGTCCGCTACGCTCTAAAATTTCATTTTTAACTTTGTCATCATTTGAACTCCTAAAAGTATTAACATCAGCATATGTAATATTATGTACTTTCATTTCATGACCCTCATTATTGCAATAAATCATAGTACATTCATTTTCATTATTTTGTTCATGACTTTTATATTTCATAATCACCGCTCCTTTTAGGATTTATTATAACATATTCTCGTAATCTAGTTTATACCTATTTAAGACTGTATAAGCAATTATCAATGCGACAGTTCCGTCAATTCTTTTATACTTTGAGTTAAGTTTTGAGGGTTGAATATTTCCATTTAAATCTACTTTAGCTTGTGTATTGGCAAGACACCACTTTAAGATAGGATTATTATCATAGACTATCAGTTTATTCTTTAGGTCGGCTTCCATTTGTTTCATGGGTTCTGATAATGAATAAATACCTTGTCTTACTTTCTCCATATTAAAGCCTAAGTCTTCCATTTCCTTAATCCAATATTGTGAGTTCCAAGGATCATATCCAACCCACAAAGGTCTAATACCATATGTTTGAATCATCTTCATAAACCATTTTGTAACTAAACTAAAATCATTTTGATTTCCTTCAGTCAATGTAACAAATCCCTTTTTGATCCAAATGTCGTATGGGACATTATCTTCTGTGATTCTTTTCTCTAATACTTCACTTGGCATAAAGAAATGTGGAATCACATATTTTTTACTTGAATCTCTTTTCTGAATAATAAGTATGGAGGCTGTTAAATCTGTTGTTGATGATAAGTCAACACCACCAATTGCGTAGCTGTCTCTTAGTTCATCAAGAGTGTATCTTTCCTCATTGTTCAAATCCTCATAAGATAACCAGGATCCAGAGTCTGCTTGTTTTATATTAAAATCCTTACAAAGCATAGTCACTCTTGTGGATAAGTCATGCTTGGATTTATTCATCATATCTTCTAGATAAGATGCTGTCTTTACTACACCAATACTTGGATTTGATTTCTGCCAGGTTCTTTTATCATCATAAATCTCTTTTACAGAGTCTTGTGTATAAAGCCATGGAAGCACGCGATCATCATCAATCTCGCCTTTAATCATCTTTCTTGCATAATCTAGTTTATTGTCTAAGAAACCACCGATGGTTGTCCCTTCAGTGGTTATGATAAAAATCAGTGGTTCTTTCTTTGTTGATTGTGACTGCTTAATTGCATCATAGACTTTTGAATCAGTCATCTCATGAACTTCATCAATACATCCAACTTCAATGTTATATCCATCTTTATTTCTTGATTGTGCAGATAATTTTTTTATCTTATTTTTTGTTTTTGGTGAGTATATGAAAAAGATATTTTTCCTGCTTCTTGTGTCTTTAGAAAGTGATGGAGATTGTTCTCTCATGTTGTTGATCTCTTCAAATAGAATATTGGCTTGTTCTGTTGTATTTGAAGCACATACAATATCAACACCACCACTTGATAGAAAGAACTCTGCTAAATCAAGGCCAGCAATAAATGTTGTCTTACCGTTTTTTCGTGCAATTAAAAGTATAACTTCATTAAACCTTCTTAGTCCTGTATCAACCATTTTAAATCCATACGCTGTTTGGATGATTGCCTTTTCCCAAAGTTCTAATATAAAGGGTTGCCCATTAAAAGGTGATTTAGTGTGTTTGCAAAATGTTTCAATGAAATCAATTCTTAATTTTCCTGGTTGTTCATCAAAGACATACTTTGAATTGTCTAGGTCAATAATCAAACGATCAAGTTGTTTTTTTAACTCTTCACCGACTAGGATATTACCAGTATTAACTTCGTTATAGTATTCAACTAGATAGTTCATTCACTTGCCCTTTTGAGAAATTCATCAAATGCATCATCTCCATCATTCACTTGTGTTCCTAGAATTGAATTCAAAGTTTTAATGACAGTTCCATAAGAATTTACTAGTTTAGTATAATACTTAGCTGCTTCGGTTTGTCTTTGAGCACCTTTAGTAGAAATTTGTATTGCACCATACTTAATCATTTGCTCTTGAAGCTTAGTTAGTTCTACTTTCATAAAAGCTGCTTGTTGTATCAAGTTATCTACTAGTTCTGCTTTGGTTTCATCAACCGATGAAAAAAGCGACCGCAGTCGCTTGTATTCTGTATTTAATAAATCATTTTCCAATTTTACTAAGTTGTTCATATGCTGATATCCCTTTTGAAACTAATTGTAATGAGTGTTTAAATCCGAAATGTAATCTAGGCATAAAACTTATCATTGAGGAATGTACCAAACGATATAGTTCATAGATCAATACCTCAACTTCATTCATTAATTCTTCAATAAAATCTAAATCAATATAATCATAATCCCCATATGTTTTTGTAGTAAAATGCGCTATTAACTTATTCCTTATATCTTTCATATTGTTTATCGACTTTTCATGTGAATCAACATAGGTATTATATCTAGCCACTATATTATCAAATAGTTTTTGAAAATTCATCTGATAATTATTGAATATCTTGTCTCCTATTTGAATATCATTGCTTTCATTACAATTAGTGATATTAACATTAGAAATCAGTTTATCAATACATACATCATCTGGATAATATTTTTTATTAATATTAATTATACTAGTGAGTTCAATTATGAATGACCTAAGATATACAAGATATGTTGCATTATAAAAATCAAGATGTGATCCTTTAAATCGACTATCTATTTTAAGTTCTTTATAGTTCTTAATAAAATCAAATAAATCCTTAGTGTACAAGTATTTATTTACTAACAAATTAAGACCATCTTCACTATCTTTATCAATTTTCATTTTGGTGACTTTAAAATCAGCTTTATACATCTTTAACTCCCCTTCATAATTAAAATTCTAAATGATTATATGAATTTTCAAAAAAAATTCCTTGTGTTTTTTAATCGTCCCCCTACGCGGTACCCTGTCCGTAGGGAGTTATGTCAACCCGGGGGTCATATTAAATCATTTGATATTTTGACTTTCTTTTTAAATACTAATGTCAATATCAAAGAAACAATAACGATAGATGAATCAATCTTATCAAACAATGTGGTTGACCATAAATAATCCAGGGCTAAAAACTCCCAAGCCAATTTTACTGTTGCAAACGAAATAAACTGAATCGTAAATAAATCAATAACTGTTAAATTAAGTTTGAAAATTTTAAGCCTATTTATCAATATCAGAGATAAAGCAGGTAAAGAATATATTAGTATTCTATATGTTATTAACAACAAATGACTAGATAAACGATACGACTCGTCTAATTGCTCCCACAATAACCCTGAATCAAAAAGTGCAAAAATAACGGTAATGATTACAAATTCAATAATACAGAATATACCAAGTAAGTATTTTCTAAACATGTTCTTTACGAGAAGTTTAGTACTGATAATATTTTATCAAGCAAGCTTCTATCTCCACCATATTTGTTAGTGATTTCAATCAAATAATCCTTTACTCTAATTCTGTCAACTTCATTATATCCATCGCCTTTATCATAACCATCGATGATGTCATCAACATACTTTTTCATTTTCTTTTTAATATCTTGTGTTAGAAATCGACCTGCTGCTTGAACTACATTTGTTAGAATGAAATCATATTTTTCTAATGTTTTATTAAACTTTTTCAAACTATCACAAAGTTCATTATTTTTTGTTGCTGGAACTTTGTCAATCAAATCATGAAACTTAGACTCTAATTCTAATCTTTCTTCCTTTAACACAATATCACCTCATTTACTTAATTATATCAAATTTAATTAACTTATACGAGGTTATCTGGGAATTAAGTTCCCTTCATCATCAAATTCTTTCTCTTTTGAAAAACGATTGTGTTCTTTATTGTGGCAATCCTTACAAAGAAGTTCTAAGTTCTCTTGATTTAAACTCACTGATGTATCTGCTACGTTAGCAATAGTAAGTCTAATTTTATGATGCACTTCTTCACCTACACGCTTACAGCGTTCACATCTACCATCTTGCTCCTGGTACTTGATTTGTCTTGCGACTTGCCATGCTGCAGATTTATAGAAGTTGTGCAGTATCTTAGGTTTCTTCATAAAGACGTTTTAATTGTTCAGCTTTATCTTTCACATGTTCCCACTTCACAGGTAAATCAACTCTACCAAAATGTCCATACTTTGCTAGTTCTTTGAATTTCACATTTGAAAGATCAAGTTCTTTTTTCATTGATCCTGGTTTGAAGTTAAATACATGTTCAACTAAACTTTGAATTTCACTATCATCAGTGACACCTGTATCAAAGGTATTTATCAAGATACTTGTTGGCTCTGCAACACCAATCGCATAGCTTAAACACACTTCGCAGTGTGTCGCTAAATTTGCCGCTACAACGGCTTTTGCTACAAATCTTGAATAGTAAGCCGCACTGCGATCAACCTTGCTTACATCCTTTCCTGAGAAGGCACCACCACCGTGTCTAGCATAGCCACCATACGTATCAACAATGATTTTTCTACCCGTTAAACCTGAGTCTGCTTTAGGTCCACCAATGATAAACTCTCCTGTAGGATTAATTAAAAGTCGTGTATTTTTAATGAGGTCTTCTTGTTCCATAGAGTTAAAGATAATCGCTTTAATGATATCTTCATAGAATGCTCTTGTAACGCCTGGTTTTGTTTGTGCTGATACGACAATGACTGGTATATTATATGGTTTACCATCTTTGTAATCTACACTCACTTGGCATTTGCCATCAGGACCAAAGATATGACTGTATTTCTCTTTTCTAGCCTTATCCATACCTTTTGCAATTCGGTGTGCAAGGATGATTGGAAGTGGCATGAGTTCTTCTGTTTCGTTACACGCATAGCCAAACATGATCCCTTGATCACCTGCACCTTGTTCTTTACTGGATGATGCATTGACACCCAATGCAATATCAGGTGATTGTCTGCTTATCAATTCCATGACAACAAATTCATCATCATAGCCTATATCCTTTAACACTGTTTTTGCTACTGCTTTGTAATTAACTAAAGCTGTTGTTGTGACCTCACCAAAGATGAAGACAAAGTTATCCTTGATAGCTGCTTCAACTGCAACCCTAGCTTCTTTATCTTGTTCTAGTATGGCATCTAATATCGCATCACTGATTTGGTCGCAGACCTTATCTGGATGTCCACTAAAGACTGACTCACTTGTAATTCTTTGCATGTTTAAATCCTCCTCTTTAAGCACTAAAAAAGGAGCTATTCGCTCCTAAGTTCTGCTTTTGATATAAATGCTGCATACCTTGCATAATGATATCCTTCACTTTCAATCAAGATACCAAAATCATCTTCATTCGACGTAACGAAAATGCAATGATAAACATTTTCTTTATCACAATACATCAACTCAACGTTTTCTTTAATAAAATCATAGTCATCAAGTGGATGATTTAAAAACTTATCAAAGTCTTTCTTATCTAGGACAATCTCTTTTTCTATGATGAACTCATCTTGAGGTATTAGATCTTGTCTTTCAGGCTTTCGTATAAATCTAGTTTTCATCTTTTAATCTCCCATGCTGTATAAACTGAACGATAACTACAATCCCAAGTATCATAGATGACTCCATCAATACATGCTGTAATGTGTCCAGCCATTTTTAAAATGTACGTTCCAGTTGGATGTAGTTCTGTAAAATCGCTACCTTTAATTCTTGGTTCACCTTTTACAGGTTTAAATATCAGTCTTGGATAATCTTTCAAATAATCATATAAAAACTGCGTATCTTTATAGTTTGAATATCCGAGTCCTTTTTTCTTTTTATTGAGGTCTCTTCTAACTTCGAGATAATCAGTGTCGGTTGCTGTTGCAATAGCTCTTACGACACAATCCGTTGTTTTAATACCTTTAGGATGAGCATTGTATTCTTTAAACATTGTCAGCCCACCCTTCATTCATCCAAGCCACTAGCACTTTGATTGATTCTGTACCAAAGAGTGGTGTATCAAAATCGTTTCTTTTGCCATAGACTGTATAACGGTTTTCTTCTCTAAAACAATTGATTTGAATGGTAAAAAGTGTATCACCTGATTCAATGTCTGCAATTCTAAAATCATCATATAAAGGTCCAGCAAGTGGACAGTTATTCTTGAACCACACATACATGTTATCAAGATTAAGTTTTCCACCGTCTTTAAATTGTTTGATGATGTTTCCCATGCGTTTGGTTTTATTTGCTAGACTCTCGTCTTTACAAAACCAATCGTACCAACCTGCTTTAATTTGTGTTTCTAAATCTTTTGAATCGAAATCGCCTTGATTGAAATTTTCAATCCATGTTCTTAAACTAAGTTCTTTTCGCATCTTTTATAGTCTCCTTATCATTTTTGGGTTACTATATATATCACTCTAAAGGCTTATAATAGCAAGTATTTTTTTTACTATAGTGAGATATTATTGAAAAACTCAAAAGCGCTTAATGGAGACTTCTTTCCATTTCTAATCAAATAACAATCATCAAGTGATGCTTTATGCTTGATGTATCTTTTGACAATGACATCAACAAATCTTTCATCTAGTTCCATGAGACATGATTTACGATCAAGTTGATCAGCTGCAATCATTGTTGAACCTGAACCACCAAATAAATCAAGAATCGTTTCATGACGTCTGGATGAGTTAGCGATTGCTTTTCCAACAAGCTCCAATGGTTTCATGGTTGGATGCTCTTCGTTCTTTCTTGGTTTGTTATACTCCCAAATCGTATCTTGCGAACGGTCATCTACAAAGTAATGAGCAGCACCTTCTTTCCATCCATAAAGAATGGGTTCATGTCTCCAGTGATAATCTTGTCTACCTAAGACCAGTGCATTTTTAACCCAGATTAAACATTCAGCAAGTTTAAATCCAGCATTCTTATATGCATTTCTAAAGTTCAAACCTTCAGTATCTGCGTGGCAAACATAGATTGCACCACCTGGTTTAATGTTTTCAAACATATTATTGAACGCATCGTATAAAAAAAGATAGAAGCTATTATCTTCCATCTTGTCATTTTTAATCTTTCCAGCCGTTCCTTCATAATCAACGTTATAAGGAGGATCGGTAAATATCATATCAACCTTAACATCATCAACTAATTTTTTTACATCATTACTAGAAGTTGAATCGCCACACATTATTCTGTGACCACCAAGTTCATAGATGTCGCCCAGTTCAGAAAACGGAGTCTCTGGTATTTCATCACTGATATCAAAATCATCATCTGTTGCATTATCTGGTACTAGTGATTCTAACTCTTCAAAACCAAATTGAAGCATATCCATATCAATGTTGAAAAGTTCTTCTTCTAACTTTGAGAAATCCCAAGTCGCAAGTTCAGCTGTTTTATTATCAGCTAAACGAAACGCTTTGATTTGGTCTTCTGTTAAGTCATCAGCAATGATACAGGGTACGCTTTCTAATTCAAGCATTTTAGCCGCTTTAAGCCTTGTATGGCCAGCAATGATCACATGATCGGATGTGATCACAATAGGCACCTTAAAGCCAAATGCTTTGATACTGTTGGCCACTGCTTCAATAGCTACCTCGTTATTTCTCGGATTGTTTTCGTATTCTAATAATTGGGTTACTTTCTTCATGACTAAATTCATTCGACCAAACCTCCTCACCTTTTTCTAATCGTTTATTCATCAGTTCTATTTCTTCTTTTTTATCGTTGTATTCAAGACCAAATTTGACGATGAGCAAATACTTAATCGCAGCTATCTCAGGTAACGATCGCTTTTTATATTTAGTGATCCGTTTTTTCGTACCTGTCTTTGTTTCTTCAATGACGGTTTGAGTTTCTTCATATTCAAAACCTATCGCTCTTTGAAGCATCGCATCAATTAAGTTTTGTTTTAATTCCTCATCACCATATTGAAAAGCGTTGTCTAGCTCTTGATGTGACTTTCTCAATTTTATGAGTGTTTTTTCAGAAACACCCAAGTATTGAGCAATCTGTTTTTGAGTCGCTCTTTTAGATATCATCTCTGATATCGTTTTTAATTTAGATTCGAGATTTCCCGACTCTTTCCAACGCTCATAGGTATCAAGCATTTTTCCTTTCATTAAACCACTCCAACTGTTAACTAATAAAAAACATTTTACAGTTGGAATACTACATGTATCTCTGCAAAAACAAAAAAAGAACCCATATAAATGAATTCTTTTCGCTTCTAGGCTGATCTTATAGCCAGTATTCCATTTGTTTATACACTTTTGTCATTTTAATACTATCACACCATTGACAGTTTCACAATTTGTCATCATTGTTCAATCTTGCCTTTTTCTTGAAATAGAATTTGGTTCAGTGCTTTTTCGTGCCACCTTCTTATTGTCGATGATGAATAGACTAAGTTTTTTGCAATTTCATTCCAACTTAGCCAATCAATATAACGATAGATCAAAATCCTTTTAAATTTTGAATCATCAAGTTTATCAATCATAGAAATGACCTCGCCTTTGATGATTGGAAGTTTTCTTTTCATTTGTAGAATAGTATGCTCGTTTTCCAATGTTTTTTGTATCCACTTTTCAAAAGGTGCTTTTAAACTTTTGGTGCCATCCACGCGTATCTGGTCAAAACTGATACCAGGTATGGAGTTTGCTAGACGTATAAATTCTTCTATTTCTTCTTCCATCTGTTTAATCTTTTCTTTAGTGTAGTGATATCTGCTAAGATAATCTCTTATTTGCATTTTCATTTCTCCTTGTTTGTTTTTATACTTTAAGTGATTGTTGCCTTTCTGTTAAGCAAGTAAAAACTGTAGTTGTTTACCAGTTCAAATCAATGTTTTTATAGACATTGGTCATTACTCACTTTTAACAAGGCTGTTTTATGCATTTCATGAAATCAATGTTTTCTCATAAAAATGCTTGTTCAATGCCATGAACAATGGCGTATGTTTTCGTATAGTTATTACTATGAAATATCTTTCATATCGCTGACATTCACATCTATTAGTGACACCACATTTATGAATGAAGTAGTGATTTAAATAGGTCTTCTAGAGATGTATTACTATGTTCTTTTGTTAATTGTTCTAAGTTATTTCTGATCGAGGATTCAAAAAACTTATATCGATCATCAATATTCGTATTTGATCTTGATGAATAATTACATAAATACCTTACTGCTCTATATAATAAATCTCCGTCATAACTACGTAATAGATCTTCAAACAGCTCATTATACTTATAAATATCTAAAGAGTATTCATTAATGTAGCGGTATTCGATTAAACAGCTCGTTAGATAATGCTTTTTAGGTGCATGTTCTATGCTGTCTTTCATTTTTTGATCTTTAATCTTTTGTATCTTTGGTTTCTTCTGTTGCTCTTTTTTAACTTCTTCAAAGATTTCAATAGAATCCTGTATATCATCTAACAACCAATACTTCGATAAATCTTGGTTTTTACGACTTCTTGTCGCTACTAAAAATCGTTTTTGGATCCCTCTGGAAGTAATGATGTTTTGATTTAATAAATCTTTATCAATCAAATCAATATAGGCTAAATACAAGATAATTTCTTGCAGTTTATTTTTCCCGTTGATATATTTCCCGCCAATACCATTAAGCAAGATGTAGGCCAAATCACCAGTTGATGCTTCCAGATAGTATCCGTTCATGAAAACATGAGTGAGTATGAGCAAATAAGACATAAATCCAAGCGGTCCATAACGGTGCATCAATTTAATAATCTTGGCATCACTAAAGATATTAACATCTAAATTGAAGAAATCTAATCCTAGACTACTTTTTGACATAACGTGGATGCTCCACTTCTGATAGCTGTTTTAAGAAGTCATCAATATGTTTTTTTGAGAAACGCCATTTATTAGCAATTTTGATTCCTCTAAGTTTTCCTGTTTTTATGTAAGTATAAATTGTTCGTGGTGTGACACGTAGATTCATTGCCACTTCATTAATTGTATAATGTGTAATATCTTCTTTTATCATTTGTTTTCTTCCTCCTCTTCATCAAATAAATAATTATTAATTCGAAACTCTGAATCATCGTTAATGCGATTAATGTTATGCGCATAAATCAAAGTTGTTTCGATATTTTTGTGTCTTAGTAATTGTTGGGTAGATTCTAATGATCCTCCAGCTTGTAAATTTAAATATGCTGTTGTATGTCTTAATGAATGTGGTGTATGCTTTGCATTATAAATGCCCGCTTGTTTCATTAAAATGGTAATTGCTCTTCTTAATGTATTAGATGATAACTGCTGACAACTTGATGTTTCTCCATGTGTAACAAACAAATATCTAGAATTATCTTTTCTACGATTTAAGTAATCATTTAATGCATCTGTTACTTCTTGAGATAGCTTTACAAATGTATCTGCACCATCTTTTCCCTTACCATGAACATATAAAATCGAAAATTTGAATAGTTTCGATAAATCTGCTTTCATCGCTCTTACCACTTCTATAGAACGAACTCCTGTAATAATCATTAAAAGAATAATCGCATAATTGCGATAACCTGTGATATCGGTTTTATGTTGTCTGGCAACTTCAATGAGTTTGATTGCTTGTTCTTTATTGAGTGGCTCTTTTTTATAATTACGATCAATTTTTGCGCCTTTTATTTGCTCTGCAATATTAAACTGATAGATCTCCTCAAATTCAAACTGTCTTTGATTAACCTTTAGCCATTGGTAAAAATTCCGGATGACTACTATTTGTTTTTGAATGGTATTTGCTCTTAGCCCTTCTTCCCACATTTGTTCTCTATAATCAATAATGTCTGAACGTTTAGCATATTGGATGTTATGTCTTTTTAAATAGCGAACATAACGTAACAATAACGCCTTGTAGCTATTAACACTATTTTTCTTAATATCAAGGTTTTCACAATATAGTTCAATTAGCGGTTCTAAAGGATGTGCTTTAATCATGTTTTTGGTTCTCCAGGTTTTGTTATTTAGGATTTAATAAATAATTTCTTTGAGTAATATAGTGGTGGAACACTTTTATCTTTTCTTTATCCATTTATCTTTTACTTCACTTCCTTTTACTTTATAGATTTTTTGCTTCAAAATTGGCCAATTTTGATAGGTATAAGAAACACAAAAAGTTGATTTTCATCAACTCGTTCTTAAGGATTAGGAGTTTTTTTACGCCATATCAAACTTATTGTTGATGATATATAAACACCATCAAACACAACCTTGAACACAGTATGTAACATTCCACACACGGGACGTAATTTTGGTGAAAATCGTCTTGGTGAAATATCGATGCATTTTATAAGTTTGACTGGATTTCTCCAATCATTTAGCTCGAGTCAGTCTCTTTGCATAACCAATTCTACCAATACATATTTGATTTTCTTTGAAAAAAAATTCAATCCAAAATCATAGCACATATGGCAAAGTGAAGTTTTCAAGAGAACACCAAATTAAATTATTATTTTTCATAACTAAGTATATGCATTTCATAGCAACAGCATATTCTAAACTCTACAAGACTTACATATGGAAAAATAAGGGAATTTAATAATACCTTGATTTTTAAATACAAACGTAATAATAATCTTATTTTTCTATAAATATAATGAGATAAAATCATTATATTTTAATGTATAATATTTTTATCTGTGCAATTTAAAGGAGGTAAATTGAAATGAAAATTAAGTATCCAAAAATAGGAAGAATGATGAGAGATCGAGCTGGTTATTCACAAAGTTACTTAGCTACACTATTAGACAATCAATTTAGCGTCTCATCTATTAGAAATTATGAAATTGGCGTGCGTGATGCTCCAGCATCTTATCTACTAGCTTTGTCCAATTTATACCACTGTACTTTACCTGATTTGTTTGATGAAGAGAAAAAATATTATATGTATTCTAATATTGATATGCTTAACTACTCTTACGTTAATCATCAATCTAAAATTGAAAAACCAGAAGTGAAATTTGCCTACAGTTATGATCGGAATATTCATACAGATAAGTACGATTACCTATACTATCTACTAACAGCAGATGATCAGACATTAAACCTTCCGATGGGAACCCGATTGCTTGTACAAATGAAAGGTAAAGAAATGATCGATGTGAATTACAGCGAAAAAATATATTTAATTTCTGTAGATAAAGAAACACATCCGGATTATGATTATGAGAAAAGTTACCAGCATAATCCACACTTCAAAAACACTCAAACAAAACAAATTTTCACCAAAGCAAAGCTTATTAAAGACTTACCTAACAAAACTGTCATGTATTATGATGGTAAAATCGTACGACTTATGAACTACAGAAAATTTAAGAATATGATTGATGGTGTTGTACATAAATATATTTTTGATGAAAATATTGATGATTTTGCATTAATGCCATCTGAAGATGGTTTTATTTTACAATAAGCTATGATATAATATTTTTGGTGAAAATCGAAAACGGGACATGTTCTCTCTTATTTTAGAGGGACGTATCTCGTTTTTTTGTATTTATTGATATTGCTCCCTTCAGAATGGACTATTGACTTGATAAATAACTACTTAGAGGTAATATACACAGTAACAAAGAGGAGGTTTTCACCATGAACACATATGTAGAAATCATCGAACCCAAAATACAATATAAAGATGAAAAAACAAATGTAATTAATGTTAAAAGAAAAGTTGCAGCTTATGCAAGGGTATCAACTGATGAAACTGATCAATTAAACAGTTATCAAGTGCAAATTAAAGAATTTACAGAAAGAATTAAAAGTAATCCGGAGTGGGAATTTGCTGGTATGTTCTCTGATGAAGGGATTACTGGAACTAGCATGAAAAAGCGGATTGGCATGCAAAAAATGTTAGAATCAGCTAGAAATGGTGAGATTGATATGATCATCACCAAGTCAATTTCTCGTTTTGCAAGAAACACAGTTGATATGCTTACTGTTATTAAAGAGATGCGCGAAATCAATGTTGAGATTTATTTTGAAAAAGAAAATATCAGTAGTGCTGATTCGAAGATTGACTTTATCTTAACTATCATGTCTTCTATTGCGCAAGAGGAATCCAGAAATATCAGTGAGAATACAAAATGGGGATTTCGAAAAAGGTTTGCTCAAGGACAATTATTGATGAATACGACCAATTTCTTAGGGTATGACAAAGATGAGGAAGGTCAATTAGTCATTAACACAGAACAAGCAAAAACAGTTAAGTACATTTTTAATCAATATTTAAATGGTATGGGAATTTCTAAGCTTGCTAAGCATTTAACCGATAAAAGATTTAAAAATGGTCGTGGTGCAGTCGTTTGGTATGCTGATACTGTTAAAGAAATTTTACGAAATGAGAAATATGCTGGAGACCTTATGCTTCAAAAAACTGTGACGGTTGATTATCTTTCACATAGAACAATAGCAAATGATGGACATGCAACAAAATACTATATCAAAGATAATCACAATCCAATCATCGATAGAGAAACCTTTGATATCGTGCAAACGATGATGCATGCGAGAGATATTATCTTAGCCAATGATAATTTAGAACGTTTTAAACATCTCGCTCAAAAGCCAATCAAAGGACTTGTCTACTGTGGTAGATGCAAACGCATGTACCGCTCAAAGATGCACAACTCTGGAACAACATTTAAAAAGAGTATGCTGAAATGCCATACCGATAGAAATAATCCACATAACTGTGATAACCCTTCTATTCATGAACCATTAGTAGAGCGTGCAACTCTTCATCTTATTAAAGAACTTACAAGGACTGAAGACATGCAGAAAGAGCTTTTAGCCTTTATGGAGCAATCACTAGAGCAAATCAATTCACATGAGCCGCTTAAAAAGCTCAAAGAAAAAAGTATTGATCTAGCGAACGAACTCAAAAAACATGTCAGAAGCAAAATACGTTCTGGCATGTCTGATGAAGAATACGATACTATTTACAAACAGATTGAAAGTGAGCTAGAACAATGTGAAATAGACATTGTTAATCTTAGAAATGAAATCAATAGAGAACTTCTTACAAGAAGACGTTTATACGCGTTAACGAACTTTATTGAATCAAACTATGAAGATAAACGCATTATCAAGAGTTTTTTTGGGATGATTCTTGTCGATGGTAAAAATCATCTTAAATATGTAATTGATAATACATTTTCAATTATTGATGAGTTGCATGAACAAATTGATAAACTCAACAAATGTAAACCTTTCTTAAAAGGTCAATATTACGATGAGACAACAAATAATACAGTAACCTACGAGGTAATTAAATATGAGGGACATTAAAGTTATTGAATCCAAACAATCAAAAGGATCAAAACATATTATCAAACGCGTTGCAGCGTATGCGCGAGTATCTACCAAACAAGAAATGCAAGAATCTTCTTTAGATCTACAAGTCAGGCATTATGCGAAAGAAATCATTTTCAATCCAGATTATATTTTTGCAGGAATTTATTATGACCATGGAAAAAGTGGCACTTCCATGAAAAAAAGAGATGGCTTACAAGCATTATTAAAAAAAGTATATGCTGGCCATATCGATTTAGTATTAGTCAAATCATTATCACGCTTTGCGAGAAATACGATCGATGCATTAAATGTGATCAGAGAAACCAGAAAATTAGGAGTAGAGTTCTTCTTTGAAAAAGAAAACCTTTCTTCACTAGATAGTACCATCGATATGATTCTTACAATGATGGCAGGACTTGCTGAAGCGGAGTCTCAACAAATATCATCAAATATTACCTGGGGACATCGTAGTCGTGCTAAAAGTGGAAAAGTCAGAATATCCCCTTTACTAGGATATGATATTACCAAAGATAGGAAATACATCATTAATGAAATGCAAGCGAAAACTGTGAAAGCAATTTTTCAAATGTATCTTGAGGGAAAGAAAATAAGTGATATTCTTCAACACTTGCAAGAACATGATTTCAGAAAAAGTAAGGAAGATAAATATTTAAATTCTCAACAAATAAGAAATATATTAAGCAATGAAAAATACATTGGTAGAATGATATTTGGAAAAACTTTTACAAAAGTTGATGGACGTGAAAAAAAAGTTGTTATCAATCATGGTGAACAGCCAAAATACATTATTAATAATCATCATGAAGGCATTGTTGATTTAGAAACATTTAATAAAATTCAAGAAATGATTAAAGAGCAAAAAGAAAAAAAGAAATATAAACCAAGAATGGATTATAGCAACTATGAGAAGTTCGCATATTCTGTACCTCATGAAGCATACGTATTAAGAAAACAAAAAGGTACCATTAAAGATGCAGATGAACAAACTACACCTTATTTGCATAAATCAAAGGTGTCCGGTTTTTATGTAAAACACGTATCCAAAGTCCTCTTCCGCTCTTTAAACGCACTGTCGCGAAAATTTGGCCGAATGGAAGCATTATTTGATGCTCAGGTTGATGATATTCTTTCAAAACAAAAGCAGATCAAGAAACTGAATCAACAAGAAAAACTACTAGAAAATTATATGAGACAGTATTATATATTAGAGCGTAAAACTTTAAAGGACAAAAAGGATCGAATGTTACTTTACGAACTAGAAACTCTCATCATACAAGAGAGTATGAATTATACAGTATTAGAAGATGAATACAACTATATTGAAGAACACTTCAATCATGCACTGACCATAAAAAAACAAATCAAAGAACTTAGATATCCAACTGAGGAATTAACACCAGACATTGTCAACGACATCTTCGAAGGATTCCTGATTGAAGATTATGACAGATACGTTGCATTCATCAATATTTCCAATAAACCACTCACTTCAGAAACAATGAAAAATGCAGCAGCGAATCCGCCACTGCACACAGGTGCTTATCAAACCACGGGTGCTTATAAAACCACAGGTCGACATGATGCGGAAATAAAGTGGAGCATCATTCTAATGTAGGCACAAGAAATAAAAGTTCTTATGACAAACAAAAAAACTCATATTTAAGCTAAAGGGTAGGAATTCTCCTACCTTTTTTGCTTCATGTAAGTGAAAATACAGCCTTGATTTCATAACGTTTCATAGCCATGACTATGCAACCGACAGTCCAAACTAATGGGTCACCGTGTGTTTCCATATATTTTAAATCTTCTTCACTTCTAATACCTAACAGGGTTTTCAAAGTGTTATTTTGTTCATATAGGTAAGGATCAAACGTTGATAAGCGCATTTTTTATGGCATATAAAGCCACTTCATACTCAATGTTACCTTTTGCATACATTAAACTTTTAAGGATAAGTTTTTCCACCAGTTAAGTTAATCGCTTCTGCCAATTCTTTAGCTCTATCCGCAATTTCTTTATTTTCTTCTCGTGTGTATGCATGATGATGCCACTTTCTTCTTTCATATTGACCATCCTCTCAATCTTCTCTTTACTATATGTTATAGTTTAGAAGCGGTTTCTAGGTGGTTCAATTTTAGATGACTTAACAGTGTCTCTTCAGCAGATGTATTTAAGTACTCAAAATGATATAATGGATATACATATTTCGAGTAACGGAGGACCCTATGAGAAAAGAGTCAAAACTAATATTT
>Ga0265295_1003588_pt1 | contig 22335 bp, 19 predicted proteins | sample Munlansysbiofilm_FD_192503 | JGI IMG/M metagenome (GOLD analysis project Ga0265295, IMG submission 192503) | Leachate microbial communities from a municipal landfill in Southern Ontario, Canada - Methane capture system biofilm | ecosystem: Engineered > Solid waste > Landfill > Unclassified ...
GTTTTATTTTTATAATTCTGAAATACTTTTTTAATGTTTCAAGTTTCTGTTTTTTCAAACATATTTTTTAGTTTCTGATTAACCTGGTCAATTCATCTGTTTTTTGACCAGGTTTTTTTGTGCGTTTAACATAAAATTATCCCTTCCAAAAGGTTTTTTCAAAACATGCAACTGGTTTAAAGCTGCTTCAAAACATCATTTAAAACAATTTGTAAACTGCAAAATCATATTTATACACCGTAAAAACAATAACTTACAACAGGTGCATTTTTTTAGTGCAAAATAATAAAACATATGTTTAGAATACGCGAAATTTCAGCTCTTTTTTATACAAAATAAAAACCATCAATTATGAAACTTCATTTGACAAATCGACCAGGTTTCGGATAAAAAGCTGTTGCCTTTTTATATATGTAAAAAAGACAGACACAGGTTGAAAACAGAGTATTGAAACAGATGAGCAAAAAAAGACCTCTTGGTACAAAAATCAACACACACAACGAAAGGAGGTTTTACGGATAACGGGGCGATCAGCCATTTACCTGGTCTGATCATTAAAAGAGGTATCAATTTGAAAGAAAGGAGTACACACAACTATGTCAGAAAAAACCATTAATTGGAGTGCAATCGCTAAAGATCCAAGGTTTATCGAACTGCACCACAAGAAAACCGCCTTTTTGTTTGGCTGGTGGATTTTCTCCAGCTGTTATTATTTCCTGCTGCCCATCGGGGCTGCCTATGCAACCGGACTGTTCAAGATTCAGGTAATGGGACGGGTTAACATCGGTTATATTTTTGCATTTTCCCAGTATCTGATTTCCTGGGCACTGGCTTTGTACTACGCCCATGTTGCCAACAAAGACTTTGACCGCCTGACCAAAGAGCTGGTTAACGATTTAACCTAGGAGGTGATTTGTGAAAAAACTATTACTTGCCATTGGTTGCGTGCTCACTTTGAGCTTTGCCGCCTTTGCTGATGAACCTGCCAAAGCTGTTGATGCACAGGATGCCGTACCTGCTGCTGTTGCCACCACTGATGCCATTGATGCAGAAGAAGCTGCACCTGCCGAAGCAATAAAGGAAGAAGCTGCACCTGCTCCTGCTCCCGCAGAGCCTGCACCAACCTCTTTAAAAGCAAACCCCAAGGTTACCATTCCGATATTCCTGTTGATTATTGGTGTTACTTTGGGCGTTGTTGTCTGGTCTGCCAGAAAAACCAAATCAGCAGCTGATTTTTATACTGCTGGCGGCGGCATTACCGGTACCCAGAACGGCTGGGCAATTGCAGGGGACTACCTTTCTGCTGCATCCTTCCTGGGTATTTCCGGCATGATCGCCCTTTATGGCTATGATGGTGTTATGTATTCGGTTGGCTGGCTGGTTGCCTACATCACCGTACTGCTGATTGTTGCCGAGCCTTGCCGTAACGCCGGTAAGTACACCCTGGGTGATATCCTTTCCTTCCGTACATCTCCCAAACCTGTACGTGCTGTTATCGCCATTTCGGTTGTTGCTGTTTCCACATTCTACCTGACCGCACAGATGGTTGGGGCAGGAAAACTGATGCAGCTTCTGCTGGGCATCAACTATACCGTTGCCATCTCCGGCGTTGGTATACTGATGGTTGGCTACGTTGTTTTCGGTGGCATGACAGCCACCACCTGGGTACAGATTATCAAGGCTTTCCTGCTGGTTGCCGGTGCCTTTGTACTGGCTGTCCTGGTTGGTATCAAGTCTGGTATGAACCCTTTCCGTTTTCTCAACGAAGTTGCTGCCAGCGAGCAGCTTATCGAGTATATCAAGCTGCTGCCTATTTATATGCAGGAAGTGGAAGCAGGCACTGCAACCGTGGATGTTGGTCAGCGTTTCCTTGAGCCTGGTCTTTTCCTTACCAACCCGCTTGACCAGATTTCCCTTGGTATGGCACTGGTGCTTGGTACTGCCGGTATGCCACACATCCTGATGCGCTTTTTCACCGTGCCAACTGCACAGGAAGCACGTAAATCTGTTATCGTTGCCATGTCAATTATTGGTTCTTTCTACATCATGACCCATGCCCTTGGTTTTGGTGCTGCAATGCACGTAACCCCGCAAGGCATTAAGGCTATTGATGGCAGTGGTAACATGGCTGCTCTTATTCTGGCACAATCACTGGGCAGTGATTTCTCACCTTTCCTTGGTGACCTGCTGCTTGCTTTCCTTTGTGCTGTTGCCTTTGCAACCATTTTGGCTGTTGTTTCCGGTCTGGTGCTCACTGCATCAGCTGCCATTGCCCACGATATTTATGTTAACGTTATCAAAGATGGCAATGCCACCCAAAGCGAGCAGGTTATTGCTGCACGTCTTACCTCTTTGGTTGTTGGTACCTGCGGTATCCTGGTCGGTATTGCTGCTGAAAAGCAAAACGTTGCCCACCTGGTTGCTCTGGCATTTGCCATTGCTTCTTCAGGTAACCTGCCGGTTGTTGTACTCTCCCTTTTCTGGAGAAAATTCAACACTGCTGGTGTAATCTGCGGTCTGGTTGTTGGTACCACCGCTGCCATTGGTCTGATGATGGTTTCACCAAACATGACCTATCCGGAAGTTGTTGCTGATAACGCCAAAAAAGCATACACCAAGCTTGAGGCCAATATTGCTGCTGGTCTTGTTGCTCCTGCTGCCATGGAGAAAACCCTGGCCACCATAGAGGCTGAGAAGGCAAAAGAAGCCAATAACCGTGGCAAAACATCCATGATGGGACTCAGCAAGCCACTGTTCCCGCTTAAAAACCCTGGTATTGTTTCCATCCCCCTTGGCTTTGCTGCCGCAATTATCGGTTGCCTTGCCTTCCCATGCCGCCGTGCAGAGGAAATGTGGGATGAGCTTTATGTACGCCAGAACACCGGCATTGGTATGGCAAAGGCTATTGACCACTAAAACATAGCCTCATCATCCAGACAAAAAAAGTCCGTATCGGTTTATCCGGTGCGGACTTTTTTGTGTTATTATCAGCGGATAAATTTTGCTGGAAGGAAAAATACGGGTGTCACAAATCATAATCGACAACTTGAAGGTTGGTATGCAGCTGGCAGAAAACGTACAACTGCCAAACGGCAGATTGCTGCTGCATTCAGGCATTACATTAAGCCCAAAGCATCTGCTTATACTTAGAACCTGGGGTGTGGCAACAGTAAAAACGGTTAACCTTGCTAAACAGATGTCGGAGGCAGCATGACGGATGGAGCCATCCCGCAGGAAAAAAACCTTTGTACCCAGCAGCATAAAACCCGAGAAGCACTAATCAGGCATTATGAAATTTTACTTGAGACCCTGGCCAACAGTTGTGATTTCAGGGAAAATCTTGCACAGGCAGAAGACAGGGAAGCGATTTGTAACGCAACCCTTAACCAGACGCTGCGTATAAGTGACTTTAACAGCGCAGGTATTCTTGTATGCCAGGATGACAACAGCTTTGAAATGACCTGCTGCACATCGGCAACCAGGCAGCCACAACTTGAAGCTGCTGTAAACAACGCCATTATGGACGGTACTTTTGCCAGGGCACTTAACCACAATCAGGCACTGCTTACCCACACAACATCAGGTGAGCAGCTTTTGCTGCAGACCATTTCCACCCGCACCCGTATTCATGGCATGTTTGCCGCAATCCTGCCTGCACAAAGCCACCAGATAGAAACACCAACCCTTAATGCCCTTTCTGTGGTGCTTTATGCTGCCGCATATGCGGTGGAAAGCAGCGGTTTACGCACATTGCTGCGTAATCATATGCTTGGTCTTGAGCAGCGGGTGCTGGAGCGCACCAGTGAGCTGGCAGAAGCCACAGAACGCGCTGAAGCTGCCAACCATGCCAAAAGTGCGTTTCTTGCCAATATGAGCCATGAAATACGCACCCCGATGAATGCTGTAATCGGTCTGACTGAGCTGTTGCTTGAAGGTGGCTTTAGCCAGGAGCAGCAGCACAAACATTTAATGGCTATCAGGGATTCTGCTGAAAACCTGCTCTGGATGATCAACGGCATACTTGATTTTTCTAAAATAGAAGCTGGCAAACTGACACTTTTCAACAGCAATTTCAGCCTGCACCAACTGCTGAAACGACAACTCTACCCATTGTCAATCCGTGCCGAACAAAAAGGACTGCGCTTTACTGTTGACCTTGACAGCTCTGTACCAGACAGGCTTGAAGGTGATCAGGTAAAACTCAGCCAGATACTGACCAACCTTGTATCAAATGCTATTAAATTCAGCAGCCAGGGCGAGGTTAAAATAACTGTACGCAGTAAATCTGTTGATACAAATATGCATCTGGTTTCTTTTTGTGTGTCAGATCAGGGTATAGGCATACCACTTGAAGCACAGAACAGGATTTTTGAAACCTTTGAGCAGGCAGATATTACCACCACAAAAAAATATGGCGGCACCGGGCTTGGCTTATCCATTTGCCGCAGTCTTGCCGGACTTATGGGCGGCGAACTGCATCTGGACAGTACCCCGGGCAAAGGAAGTGATTTTTACTTTACTGCCCGCTTCAAGCTGATCCCCGATGATGCTGTTATAGAAGAAGCTGAAGCCGAAGCTGATTTTGTGCTTAATACTGAAAATACAATTACAAACCTATCCATACTTGTTGTTGATGACATTGAAATCAACCGCGAAGTTGCCAAAACAATACTTGAACGTGCAGGACATAAGGTAACCTTGGCAGCTGATGGCGCAGAAGCTATTTGTGCCTATGAAACCGGTAATTTTCATCTTGTCTTTATGGATGTACAGATGCCTGTAATGGATGGGCTGCAAGCCACAAAAGCTATCCGCAGGATGGAGCAAAAGCACAATCAAAAGCGCACCCCTGTGATAGCCATGACCGCCTATACCGCTGCTGAAGACCGTGCTGACTGTTTTGATGCCGGTATGGATGATTATCTTGCCAAGCCGATAAAGCCAAGACTGGTGCAGGCAATGCTGCAAAGACATTGCGCCGCAAATGGAACAACCGATGTGCTGGCAAAAGCAGATACAGGCAACCGCAAACCGGCTTCCAAACCAGTGGTTTTTGATAAAAACGGGCTGCTGGAACGCCTGGGAAATAATGCCGAACTGATACCCCGCTTTATCACCATGTTTAACAGCAGTGTGGATACAGGGCTTGCCGAACTTGAAGCAGCCATAACAAGGGCAGATCAGGATGGAATCCGCCGCCATGCCCATGCTATTAAAGGTACATCAGCCAGTATTGGTGCTTTGCGTTTGCGGGAAGTTGCAGCCAATATGGAGGATGCTGCAAAAAAAGGAGAGCTTGCAGATATTACAGACAAGTTGCAGCTATTAAAGGAAAGGCTGGCAGAATTCAGACTAAAAGCAGAACAGGAGGGCTGAAAAAGCCCCCCTGCCTTAACTACAATTATGAAACATTTAACACAAATAGGTCAGGAACGCAGCACCTTGATAACCGCTGAAAAATCCTCTTCTCCATAACCTGCTTCCACACCTTTTTCATACACCTTGCTGGCAGCTTCACCGGCAGGCAGCGTAACTCCCATCAACCTTGCTGCATTCATAACCAGTTGCAGACCATCATTTACATATTTAAGGGCAAGGCTACGGGTAAAATCATTGCGTGCCATTGCACGTCCTTTAAGGTGCAAAATCGGTGAAGCCACACCACGGGTATCCATGACTTCCAGAATTTTATCAGCACTAAAGCCCATTTTACCGCCAAACACTATGCCTTCAGCCAGCACCTGCACCATGGTTGCCTGCACCAGGTTTACGATAAACTTCATTTTGGTTGCATCACCAATACCACCCACATGAATGGTGTTAAGCGCGAAAACACTAAACGGCTCACGGCATCTGCCGATAATGGCAGGATCGCCGCCTGCAATAATGGTTAACAGCCCGCTTTCGGCATGGTCACGGTTGCCCCAGATCGGTGCATCAATATAAAGAGCGTCCCGTTTGGTGGTCTCATCTGCCATTCTTAGCGTGGTTTCCAGTGATGTTGTGCCCATATCAGCAAAAATTGTACCAGGCTCTATACCTGCCAGTACACCTGTCTCGGCACAAAAAAGTGGTCCCAGCTCATCGCCTTCTGCCACAATGGAGATAACCAGCTCCCTGCCACGGCTTGCTTCGGCTGCTGTCTTTGCAGCTTTGGCACCAAAAGCAACCAAAGCATCAACCTTGGCAGGATCAACATCATACACTGTAATATCAGAGCCGCTTTTGGCAAGATTTGCTGCCATATGGTGTCCGATAGTCCCCAGGCCGATAAAACCAATCTTTTTATGCATTCTGATTCCTCCTGTCAGTAAAATAAAATGGTGTTATTACAATCTTGCTTCAAAAGTAATATCAAAGCAGCTATAAATCTGGCAATTCAGATGCAGATGTCGTGTATGGATAAAGACAAGTAACCCAGCCCGGGATAGCATCTTGAAATAAAAGTAAAATTATCTGTATTGCAGGCTCTTTTAATACACTGAAACAGCATTACTGGCAACCATGTTTTCCACCAGTTTCGTTATCTTGTATCCGGTTATTTGGTTCGGGTAACTCCGGCTTTACTGCAAAACATTGTTAGCGGACAAGATGAACATGCAGGTGTTATTGGAAAGCAGCGATTTTGACCGTAACTTACCAACAGGTCATTGATTATTATCCAGTATTGTGGCGGCAGTTTGCGCCGTAACGCCATTTCTGTGGCATCAGGATTTTTGGTCTGCACATACCCCCAACGGTTGGTAATCCGGTGCACATGGATATCCACACAAATGCCTGGCTTGCCATAACCAAGGGTTACAACCAGGTTGGCTGTTTTTCTGCCCACTCCCTTAAATGTCAACAGCTCTTCAATACTGTCCGGAACCACGCCATTATACTCTTCCAGCAAACGGCGGCTGATTTCCTGCAATTGCCCTGCCTTTACCTTATAAAACCCTGCCGGATAAATCAAATCAGCAATCTCATCAACCGATAAGGCAGCAACAGCCAGCGGAGTGGCAGCTTTGCCAAAAAGCCGTGCCGAGGCACTGGCTGTAACAGCATCACGGGTGCGCAAAGATATAATACAGGAGACCAGCACTGTAAAAGGGGTTTGCAGCTGCTGAGCAACCACTGTAACCGATGGTCTTGGCCATTGGTTGCACTCTTTTTGTACCAGCTTCATTACCTGGTGGATATGTTCATCTTGCATTGTGGTTGCCTTTTGAAAGTTTTACAGTCATGATTTGAAGTGAATTACGGCTTTAACAGGCTTTTGAAAAACGTTATGAGGAAGGCTGTATACAAGGCGCACGGCACGCAGCAACGAGGCATAACAATTTAAAGTTAGCCGAGGAAGCGAGTACCGCGCAACGAAGTAGACAGCCTCCGCAGTAGTTTTTCAAAGCTCTGTTAACTCAAGGAGATACCAGCATGGCTTACATAGATCTACATACCCACTCAAACTGCTCCGATGGTGTTTTAAGCCCTGAAGAGCTTGTTGGTGCCGCAGCCAGAGCAGGACTTGACACAATTTCCCTTACAGACCATGACAGCATAGCCGGTGTTGCAAGGGCAATTGCGGCTGCTGAAAAATACGGAATTAAAGTACTGCCCGGGGTGGAACTATCGGTTGCCTGGCAGGATTGGCACGATGTGCATCTGCTTGGTTATGGCATTGATATAGATAATGCCCCCTTACTGCAAGCACTGGATAACTTTGCTGCCCAGCGCGCAAACCGTAATCTGGAGATTATCGCTTCTGTTAACCGCAAACTGACAGCCAAGGGGCTTGAACAGCTGCTGCCGGAAGAGGTAACCGCACTTGCCGATGGTGTTTTGGGGCGACCACATATTGCCAGGGCATTGATGGCTAGGGGCTATGTTTCCAATATGGAAGAGGCTTTTGAGCATTATCTTGTGCCCTGCAATGTGCCCAAAGCCTATTGGCCAATGGCTGATGCAATTTCTGCCATACATCAGGCAGGTGGTGCTGCTGTACTTGCCCACCCTACAAGCATTACCCGTGATACTGACCTGCTGGAGAAAATAATCAAAGACCTGAGTAAAATCGGGCTTGATGGTGTTGAGATTTATAACAGCATGGCAAGCGAAGCTGAAGCTTCTTTTTTACAAGGGATTGCCAACAGTTTGAAGCTGATTACTACCGCTGGATCTGATTTTCATGGTATTGACGAACAGGACTGCATAGGAAAGGGGCGAAGCGGCATCCGTTTTTCCGATGCACTGCTACCGCCCCTTTACGAAAAAATCAAACTGCAAAAGCAGTAATTGTCAGAACCTCTCCTTAAAGGCACCATAATCAGAAACAGCAAGATTATCAACCACCTGGGTAATTTCCTGCATATCATTTACTATCTGCAAGGCAACATTTTTTTCATGCTCCGAGCTTAAGTGTCCGCTTAAGGTTGCAACAGCACCATCCACTTCAATCCGCAGCGGGCGGTAGGCAAGCTCTTCTGATTTAAGCAAAGAAATCTCAATCCGTTTTGACAAAATTACATTGCCAAGGAAGCTGTCAACCCATGAATCATCTTCTTTCATCTGCGGGTCTTTTAATGCTGCCATAACAGCATCAATAATTGCTGAAGGTGAAAGGCGCATTGCATTGAAGATCAGGTCATAATCCAGCGGATTACTCCAGTCCCTGTCAAAATAATAGTGGATGAAACCTCCGCGCTGATGGTCACTGCGTCTGATCAGTTCTCTGGCAAGTTCTGGATCAATCCACTCTTTTTCTGCAAAGCGTTCTACGCGCTCATCAAAATCTCCCACAAAACGCAAACGCAGCATGTTGCCACAACCCTGCAGCAGATCCTGGGCACCACGTCCATACAGTATGACATTACCTTTGCTGGCATAATCAAGCAAAATCAGCTCTATCTGCTTAAGGCATGCAGCCCGTTGTCTGTCCTGTGTCGTGTTGTATGACGGCGGCTTCTCATCAACTGTATTAAGCAGCTCATGCGTCAGACCAAAGTCAGCGGCAGACGCAGCCAGCCTGGCACCATCAACCAGGGTGTATTTAAGTTTTTTAGCCAGCTCCTGAGCCACAAAATGTGCACCTGTGCCCATTTCTCTGGAAATTGTTATGATAGCCATTTTATGAAATCACCTCCGATTTCTGTCATAAATCAAATTATCATGTTGTTGGCTTTTGCACAAGCAAACATAGTTTGACGATTGTTTTTGTGTAGTTAATATTACTACTTAAATCTGTAACATTGCCAATAAGTTAAAGTAATTATTTTTTACTTGAAATTAAAACCCGTAATGATTATGACATATCCCGCCAGACACATCACGCAACAAAACATTATTTTGACTTAACTGCTGACGGTTTTACTAACAACTGTAGTGATTAAAACCGGTTATTTATTTTTTCTGTAACATCCGCCTTGCCTGGTTAGCAATAACTGAAGAAATATTGCGGCTTTTGGCATAGCTGCTGATGTCTTTTTCGTGCATTGTTCCTAAAAAACGCAAAGCATTTGGCAAAGGGGTTTTGGGATTTTCCAGCAAAGCCTTGCGAATCTGGTAATTTTTTACCCATTCTTTGTTACTGCATATAATCCGAATAATTTCATCATGCTGAACGCCTGATTTAAGAATAGTTAAAACCTCCGGCTCAGTGAGTCTGGGGTTTTTCAGTACACTGCTGCTCACCAGGCGATTGCTATCCCTGACCAAAATTTTGCGCCATTCCTTGTCACCGGTTAAAGCAAGCTTTATTTTTTCCGAAACAGCCAGCTCCAGTGATTGCTGATATTTACTGAGGCGTTCCAGTCCATCTTCTTGTGCCTGTTCATCCTTACATTGCAAATTGCTGTCTGCCGATTGCTGTGCTGCCTCAAGCAAAACACCGGTAGCTGGTGCCAAAGAACTGTGTGCCAAAAGCAGATTACGGACAAAAGAGCGGTGTCCGGCAGCCTGCGCAACAGTATGCAGTATTGACGGATGCAGATCAGGCTGATCGCAAAGCGTGGCATACTTTTCATCAGGTAATCTGGCAAGGGTGTCAAAAGCACTGGCAACAACAGCAGGCTCTTTATCTTTAGTCAGACAGAACAGAAGTAATATCAGCTGCAAAGGCGGAAGGTCTGTTGCCCCTTCCGCCCCGCGTAGCCGTTTTGCCAAGGGTGTACCTTTCTGGATAAATGCAGCTACTGCTGTTGGAATACTAATCCGTATAACAGATGACATCAGTTGTGGCTATTCCAGAAACGGATTGCCTGAAATCACTGACCTGACCTTTTTAAGGTTACTTTCCGCAGCACTGCGCTCTGCAAAAGCCCCCACTGTAAGTTTTTTGGAGGCAACCATAACCTCGGATTTTTGCACAGATGTTTTTACATCTGATTGCGCAAGGTTTTGTTGCTCGCTGATGGCACCTGACTGGTGGGCAAAGGAACCTGCATAAACCTTAAAAACACCATCAGCAGCCAGCATAAAGCCGTCGCCCGCCAGTTGTTGCAATGATTTAACTGTCTGTGCTGCTTCTTCCCTGTTCAGGTAACTACCAAAAAACAGGCGGTACATGGTTATTGGTCTTTTGGGACCAGCTGTAACCACAGGGTTAAAACCTGCATTTTTAAGCCTTGCCATATCTTCAGCCAGCTTGTTCTCAAACAGATAAAGACCAGCCACCAGAAGCCAGGGACCTTTTTGGTTTGCAGGGGCTGGTGGAGCAGCCTTGGCAACCGGTTTTGTGACTGTTGCAGCAGCCTTTGCAGGCTGTGCTGTCTGCGGAGTTGGCACCGGTTTTTGGGCTACTGGTTTTGCAGACGCTTGTAACGGCTTGTCCGCCGTTTTTCTGGTGGCAGCTGGCTGATCTTTTTTTACCGGCACAGCAGCCTTGGCATCTGCTTCTTTTTTGCTGTCAGCAACCGGCTTTGGTGCCGCTGTTGCAGATTGCTCGGCAGCTGGTGTCTTATCCAGGATTTTGTCAGCCTTTTTTTCATCTTCAGTTGCAACGGTATCAGATGCCCTGGCTGGCAGTGGCTTTTTAACAACCCTGGCTGGTGCAGCCGGTTTAGGCGGCGGCTCCATCGGTCTTATCAGGTTGGTGAAAAAATACAGGTAGCCAACAACGCCAAGCAGCAATAATAACAGCACCAGCAAACTGCTCTGGCGTCTTTTATCACGCTGACTTTCTGATTGCTGCTCTGCACTGCTGCTGTTTTTATCAAACTTTATATCCATTTTAAATTACAACTCCATGAACTAATCTTTTTTTGCATCCTGCGCCTCGGTAATAATTTTTTGTGCCAGGTGGGTCGGTACCTCTTCATAGTGGGAAAACTCAGTGCTGAAAAGCCCGCGATCACTGGTCATTGACTTAAGATCATTGGAGTAGGCAAGCACTTCAGACATCGGCACAACAGCCTTGATTAACTGGGAGTTGGCTTTTGGTTCTACACCAACAACCTTGCCCCTGCGTGAGTTAAGGTCGCCAATTACATCTCCCATATTTTCATCCGGAACAGTTACAGTCAGTGTTACCATAGGCTCCAACAGCACAGGCTTGCTTTGTTCCATCGCCTTTTTAAAAGCCATTGAACCAGCAACTTTAAAAGCCATTTCCGAAGAATCAACAGTATGGAAAGAGCCATCATAAAGTGCAACCTTAAAATCAACCACTGGATAGCCTGCCAGGAAACCATCAATGGCAGCCTCCTGAATCCCCTTGTCCACCGCCGGAATATACTGACGCGGAATCACGCCACCAACTATTTTGTCTTCAAATTGATAACCATCACCGCGCCCTAAAGGTGAAAGTTCAATCCAGCAATCACCGTACTGCCCTTTGCCGCCGGACTGTTTTTTGTACTTGCCCTGCACCTTGGCAGAACCACGGATGGTCTCAAAGTATGGTACCTTGGGAGTTTTAAGCAAAACCTCAACATTAAATTTACGCTTCATTTTTTCAACAATTACATCAAGGTGCACCTGCCCCAGACCAGAGATAATGAACTCTTTGGTCTGGGTGTCACGGTGGGATTCAAGGGTTGGCTCTTCTTCAATCATCCGGTGCAGCGCATTATGGATTCTGTCTTCATCAGCCTTGGTTTTAGGCTCAATGGCATATGATATAACCGGCAACAGTTGCCTGGCTGGCTCAAAAACTATTGGATGGGCAGCATCACACAAGGTATCGCCGGTTACGGTTTCTTTCAGCTTGGCAACTGCCACAATATCTCCTGCCGAAGCTTCTTTTATTGGTTTTTGTTTTTTACCTTCCAGCTTGTAAATCTGCCCTATACGCTCTTCCACCCCTTTGGTAACGTTAAAAGTTGTGGAGTCTGCGGACAGCTTGCCGGAGTAAACACGTAAAATAGTGATTTTGCCAGTAAACGGATCTGATGTGGTTTTGAAAACCAGAGCAGAAAATGGATCGTCAGGGGACGGGTTACGTTCAACTATATCGTTATTTTTAGGGTTGATGCCGATGGCATGGTTGCGATCCAGAGGTGATGGCAGGAAGTTGCAGATTGCATTTAAAAGTGGCTGAACTCCGATGTTCATGGTGGCAGAGCCGCAAAGCACAGGTGTAAAAGTATTACGCATGGTGCCCACCCGCAGACCATCCAGAATCTCATCCACCAAAAGCTCACCGTTTTCCAGATATTTTTCTGTCAGGGCATCGTATGCTTCGGCAACTGTTTCCACCATCAGCTCACGCAAACGGGTTGCTTCATCCATCAATTCTGTCGGCACTTCTGTTTCTTCAAATTTGCCGGAGCCGTCCTTTGCATACCTGTAAGCCTTCATCAGGATGAGATCAACTATACCTTCAAAGTTTTCCTCACTGCCGATCGGCATCTGGATGGCGACACCTCTGGCTCCAAGGGCTTTTTCCATATCATCAATGGCACGCAGAAAGCTTGCCCTTTCCTTGTCCATCTTGTTGACAAACGCAATACGCGGAATTTCAAACTCGTTTGCCCATGCCCAGACCTCTTCTGTCTGTACTTTCACGCCGGAAATAGCAGACAAAATAACAACAGCACAACCCAAAGCCCGCATACAGGCACGGGTATCACCGATAAAATCACCGTAACCTGGAGTATCGGCAAAGTGGATGTCATACCCGTTCCATTCGCAATTACCAAAGGATGAGTTAATGGAAATTTTACGCTTTATCTCTTCCGGCTCAAAATCCATGGTGGAACTGCCATCATCAACACGCCCCAGACGGTCAATCATGCCGCTGTTAAAAAGAAAAGCTTCTGCCAGTGAAGTCTTGCCTGCACCGCCATGAGCTACAATTCCAAGGTTACGGATTTTCTCAACTGGATAGGTTCCCATGCACTGCCTCCCTTGCTAATCACGTTAGTTTAGTTGTGCGTATTCACATGTTATGTTCGTAAATAATACGCATCCCTTCCAATGCCAGAAATTCATCAAACAGCTCAATTGTCTCTGATTCAGTAATCATAAGCGGTGCCAGCCCTCCAGTGGCAACAACTTTTGGGCTGGATGCGGTCTCCTGCATGATCCGCTTTACAATACCATCCACAAGCCCTAGGTAACCAAAGTAAAGACCTGCCTGGATAGAATTAACCGTATTGCGGGCAACAACCGCTGGCGGACGGCATATCTCCACCCTAGGCAGCTTGCTGGTCTTGCGGAAGAGGGCATCAGCGGCAATGCCAAGCCCTGGTGCGATAATACCGCCGCAATACTCGCCCTTTTCATTTATATAATCAAAGGTTGTTGCTGTGCCAAAATCAATAACAACCAGAGGACAGCCGTATTTATCCCTGGCTGCCACTGCGTTAACAATGCGGTCTGCGCCAACCTCCTGTGGATTGTCGTATAAAACAGGCATACCGGTTTTGGTTTTACAATCAACAACAAGCGGGTCAGGGGTAAATTGTGTCTGGCAAAGCAGGACAAGAGTTTTGGTTACAGCAGGCACTACAGAGGAAATAATGATGCCGGAAATGTTTTGGACGAGGATTCCTGCATGAAAAAGCAGGCTTTTGATCAGGATTGAATATTCATCGACGGTTCTGGATTTATCAGTGTTAATACGCCAGTTATGCTCAAGGCTATTTTTATTGTAAATGCCGATGACTATATTACTGTTACCTACATCAATGACCAAAAGCATTTTCAGAAAAACCTCGCTTTTTGGATTTTTCAACCTCGGAAAGATAATCTTTTTATCTGTAAAAATAAGGTGTGTATACCATAGCCACCCAAGCCTAGCAACTGTAAAACCATGATTAAACACGACTTTACATGAATCAAGAAACAATTGACGGAGGCTTGCTGCAACTGTATACTACCTGAATACAGTTCAGGAGCGTAATTAAAAAAATATGTTTTATGGGGGCAAGGTAAAAATGATTAAACGTGTAGTTTTATACGGAACAATGATGGTACTGCTTCTGGCAATAGCTGTCTGGGCAGCTGAAACCAAAGATATCAAGTATGGGTTTAAAAATGCCGATCCAGTGGTTTTCAGCCATGAACTGCATCTTAAAAAATATCGCAACAACTGTCGTATTTGTCATAATACCCTTTATGATCTGCGTCAGCGCAAAACTTACACCATGGCTGATATGGAAAAAGGCAAATCGTGCGGTGCCTGTCATACCGGCGCAAAAGCCTTTAGCGTTGCCACTGACAAAGACTGCTCCAAATGTCACAGCGGTAAGCCCCGTGATGTTGCGTACAATATAAAAGGTGCCGGCTCCACCGTATTTAGCCACTCTTTACACATTGATATTACCGGTGGGGCTTGTAAAGACTGCCACAATGGCAAAGTTGTAACCGGCAGCAAAAAACCGGTAACCATGGCAGAGATGGAAAAAGGCAAATCATGCGGTAGCTGCCATAATGATAAGTTTGCTTTTACAGTGGCTGGTAACTGCAACAAGTGTCACAGCGGACTTAAGCCTCAGGATATGAACTTCAAGGTAAAAGGTGCCACAAATGTCACTTTCAGCCACGATTTTCACACCCAGGTTTACCAGTGCAGCGATTGTCATACCAAAACCTTCCAGTACCGTAAATCTCCTGCTGTTGTTACCATGGCAGAGATGGAAAAAGGCAAATCGTGCGGTAGCTGCCATAATGATGGCAAGGACGCCTTTACAGTGGCTGGCAACTGCGACAAATGCCACGCAGGTTTCAAGCCCAGTGTAATCAACTACAAAACAATGGTGGGTGATACACCTTTTAGCCATGATTTCCACACCCAGGTTTACCAGTGCAGCGATTGCCACACCAAGGTGTTTGGCTACAAGGCACACACCACAGAGTACAGCATGAATGATATGGTTAAGGGTAAATCATGCGGTGCCTGCCACAATGATGGCAAGGATGCCTTTTCTGTGGGTGGTGATTGTCTGAAGTGCCATGTAAACATGAAACTCAATTAACAACACTGCATATTAACCAAGAGCAAATTACAAAAGGCATCCTTCACAAAATGAGGGATGCCTTTTTGCTTCACAACTTGTTCAGCTACGTTATATTCACTGTTACATCACCACTAACCACCCGTTCAACATCACCATTATCCCTGCGCAAAAGCAGCGCACCATCATAATCAATACCATCAAAAAAACCGTGCAGTACTGCCCCGCCGTTACTTACGGTTATACTGCGACCAAAGGCGTTGCAACGCTTTGACCAGGCTCTGCGTACCGGCTCAAAACCTGCCTTAAGGTACTGCTTACAGGCAAGGGATAGCTCCTGCAAAAGGCAGGCAGTAAAGGCAGTCCTGGACACTTTATGACCTGTAGCAAGTAAAAGTGAGGTGGCAGGGCTGCGCAGATCAGCAGGAAACTGCTCTGCTGTCATGTTGATGTTGACACCTGTTCCTAAGATCACAAACCCGACCTTATCACTATTTGCAGACATTTCATTTAGCAGACCGGCGACCTTTTTATTATCAAGCAATATGTCATTTGGCCATTTTATGGCTGGCTCAAGTCCGGTACTTTTTTCAATGGCATTGGCAACTGCAAGGGCTGATACAAAGGTAAGCTGGGCTGCTTCATGGGACATTATTGGCGGTCGCAAAATTGCAGAGCAGTAAAGATTAACTCCGGCAGGAGATGACCACTGCCTGCCCAGCCTCCCTTTACCGCTTTGCTGACAGTCGGCTATAACAACTGTTCCCTCTGCTGCCCCTGCTTCGGCAAGGCAAAAGGCATCATTATTTGTGGAACCGGTCTGTTCATGAAAGATAATCCGGCTGCCGATCAGGCAATCGTCCGGCAATAATTTTTGCAACGCTGCTTCAGTTAAAAGGTCGGATTCCGGACACATGGGATACTTTATTCTTTTACCAGCAGCATTGAAATATCCATTGCCCTTGGTGAATGGGTAAGCGCACCAACCGAGATAATATCCACACCGGTTTGGGCAATGCCGCGTACTGTATCAAGGTTTACCCCGCCAGATGCTTCAACCAGTGCCCGTCCGGCAATCAGATCAACACAATGGCGCATGGTTTCATTATCCATGTTATCCAACATGATGATATCAGCACCGGCTGCCAGTGCCTCTTCAACCTCTTGGACGGTTTCTGTTTCAACCTCAACCTTCAATGTATGGGCAATATAGCTGCGGGCACGCTGCACAGCTTCTTTTATGCCACCGCAAGCAACAATATGATTTTCCTTAATCAGCACGCCATCATAAAGACCTGTTCGATGGTTAAAACCGCCACCAGCACGTACTGCATATTTTTCCAGTATCCGCAGACCTGGTGTTGTTTTGCGTGTATCCACTATGCGGGCTTTGGTACCGCTAACAGCCTGCACATAGCTTGCTGTAATGGTGGCAATACCGCTTGTGCGCTGCAAAAGATTAAGTGACACCCGTTCTGCTTGCAGTAAAGTTGATGCATCACCGGTTATTTCTGCCAGCCTGCTGCCCTTTTCAACCAGGTCACCATCGGCAAATAAAGGCTTGAAAACAGTACGCTCATCAAGCAGGGTAAATACACGCGCTGCTACAAAAAGCCCGGCAACTATCATATTTTCCTTGGCAATAAAATGGGCAGTAACAACTGATGGCTCCCTGATTAAAGCCTGTGTGGTCAGATCACCGGTATGGATATCTTCTTGCAGTGCATTTTTAATGATTACGTCCAGATTAAGCATTTAATTGCCTTTCTTTTTTATCTCGTTTGATCTTACATATCAGCCACAGATACTTTTTTGCAACAGCTTTTAACAGAGCTTTGAAAAGCTACTGCGGAGGCTGTCTACTTCGTTACGCGGTACTCGCTTCCTCGGCTAACTTTAAATGTTATGCCTCGTCGCTGCGTGACCTGCGACCTTGTATCCAGCCTTCCTCATAACGTTTTTCAAAAGCCTGTTAAAGGTTTTTATGTTGACATTTGGCAGTTATTTGTGATTTATGCATTAAGGTAATTCCAGCAACACATATCCCCTTAACAAGCACACCTGCAAGTGATAGCCCCTTTAATATGATTTTATCTGGATGAAATGAAAATCTGCCTAATAACACCAGACCTGTTTACCAAATATGCCCCATGAATTACAGGCACGTTGGTTTTGCTTGCCTGTCTGCATTGTTTGCAACCAATTTACTATGAATCTGAGTGAAATACCTTTCTTGAAATATATCTGACACCAGCCTATCCCCATATAACTTTTTTGCAGGAGAAAACAAGACGTGAATCTACAGGAACTAAAACGTAAAAAAATCAGTGAACTTGGCAGCATTGCCCGTGACCTGCATATTGAAGGTGCGTCCGGATTGCGCAAACAGGATCTTATCTTTGCTATTTTAAATACCCAGACCGAACAAAACGGCTGCATATACGGTGAAGGGGTACTTGAGATATTGCAGGATGGTTTCGGTTTTTTGCGTGCTGCTGACTACAACTATCTGCCAGGTCCAGATGACATCTATGTTTCTCCCAGTCAGATAAGACGCTTTAGCCTGCGCACAGGTGATACAGTTGCCGGTCAGATCCGCCCACCTAAAGAAGGTGAGCGTTATTTTGCCCTTTTAAAGGTGGAAAGCCTTAACTACGAGCCTCCTGAAGCAGCCAAAGATAAAATCCTTTTTGACAACCTGACTCCGCTTTATCCGGAAGAAAAACTGAAACTTGAAACCGCTCCGGATAACTACGGTATGCGTGTAATGGAGCTGGTTTCCCCCATTGGCAAAGGGCAACGCGGGCTGATAGTTGCACCGCCACGCACTGGCAAGACAATGCTCATCCAGAACATTGCCAACTCCATTGCAGAAAACCATCCTGAAGTTTACCTGATTGTGCTTTTGATTGATGAACGCCCCGAGGAAGTTACTGATATGCAACGCTCTGTAAAAGGTGAGGTAATCTCCTCAACCTTTGATGAGCCGGCAACGCGGCATCTGCAAGTAGCTGAAATGGTAATTGAAAAGGCAAAACGACTGGTGGAGCACAAAAAAGATGTTGTTATCCTGCTGGATTCTATCACCCGCCTTGCCAGAGCCTACAACACGGTACTGCCTCCTTCAGGCAGAATACTGACCGGTGGTGTTGATGCCAATGCCCTGCAAAAGCCAAAGCGTTTTTTCGGAGCTGCACGCAACATTGAAGAAGGCGGTTCACTGACCATTATTGCCACTGCGCTGGTGGAGACTGGCAGCAAAATGGATGAAGTTATATTTGAAGAATTTAAGGGAACCGGCAACATGGAAGTGCATCTTGACCGCCGTCTGGTTGAAAAACGTACCTTCCCGGCAATTGATATCAACAAATCCGGCACCCGCAAAGAAGAACTGTTGATTGACAAGGTATCACTTAACAGAATCTGGATTTTACGCAAAATTCTGCACCCGATGAACGTGGTGGACAGTATGGAATTTTTACTGGATAAACTTTCTGAAGCCAAAACAAACCAGGCGTTTTTGGACTCCATGAGCAAACCTTAGCCAATACGGATTGACAAGCACCAATTGTGTTGCTAGGATATTCAGATAATTGAATATATTGGGTTACGAATATCCATCTGGAGGGTTAAATGAAAGAAGTCGGATTGTTACTGTTTATATTTCTGGTCTGGTTTGTGTTACAGAAATTCATTCTGCCTCGCATGGGTATCCAGACCTGACTGTCTGGCAGTTGCGACCTCGGGGACCGAGGTGCCAAAGCAAAAAATAAAACCGATGCAAAACAAGAAGTATTAACAAAGAAATAACCTGCTGCTACCCTGCTACCTAAGAGGAGATTTTTTTAAGTCTCCTCTTAACCTTCTCCAAACACAGCCTGTATCTCTTTAATAAAATCGTGCAAAAGCGGTGCCGAGCAGGCACGGCTAACCACCATTGTGCGCTGCTGAAAATGCTTAAAACCTGGCAATCGATGGATTTTGAGCTTGCCATTCATTACATGCTGCTCAACCAATGATCTGGAAACAAAAGTAATTCCATTCCCTTCCAGCACAGTATCAATAATCAGGTGCAGATCAGCACACACTATGGTACGGGCAAACTCAGCCTTGTTCCTGCCCATATTTTTCAGGTTATGCAGAAGCAATCTGTTGGAACAACAACCTTCCATCCGCACGTAAAAATCATATTTAAAAAGCTGGTCAAGTTTTGTTTTTTTTGGAATTTCCAACCGGGGTGAGCTTACAAAAACCAGCTCATCTTCCGGCAGTGTAAACAGATCAAAGCCACTGTAATCGTAGGGCTCAAAATGCTCTATAATGCCCGCCTGGTAGACTCCTGAGCGCAGCCCTTCCAGCACTTTGTCCGGCAGTTCAAAGAAAAACTTTATCCCTGCCACCGTGGAGTGGGAAAGGATAAAACGTTTCATAATATCAGGCAAATAGGCGATGCCAAAGGCAGGAGTACAGCAAAAGCTTACCCCGGGATTATCTTTTAGCTCCAAAATCCGCTGCGCCAACTCTCTTTCAATGGTTAAAATCTCGTTAAATCTTTCCAGGGCAATCTTTCCGGCATCGGTTGGAGCCAATATCGGACTGATTCTGTTCAGCAACTGCACACCATAATGTTCTTCAAGTAACTGAATCCGCCGCGAAACCGTGGATTGTGTAACAAAAAGATTTTCAGCTGCCTTTGAAAAACTGCCCATCCTGACTGTCTCAACGAGTGTTTTAAGGCAATCAATATGCATTTTGTACTCCTGTGGTTAGACCATGCATTATTTACATATCCAGATGTAAATATTTCGTTTTTGTTATGTATACATTTTGTGAATAATAAGCAAACAAAGAGTTTAACAGGGTTTTGAAAAACGTTATGAGGAAGGCTGGATACAAGGTCGCAGGTCACGCAGCGACGAGGCATAACAAAATAGTTAGCCGAGGAAGCTTGTGACCTTGCAACAAAGTAGACAGCCTCCGCAGTAGCTTTTCAAAGCTCTGGTAAATAGTTAACGTAAAAAAGGAGGCATCAAAACATGAAGAAAAGCTTACTGGCAGCATTCTTGTTAACCATCTGTAGCGCTGCACTATCCTTTGCCGGACAGGATCACTCGTCATTTTTCAGTGATCCTTTCAAAACCGGTCAGGATGTAACCAAACAGTGTATCCAGTGCCATAGTGATGAAGCCAAGTCATTCCTGAAATCAGCACACTGGACCTGGAGTAAAAAGCAGGTAATCAATGGCAAAGAAGTTGAGTTTGGCAAGAAAAATGCTGTAAACAACTTCTGTGTGTCTGTACCTTCCAACTGGCCCCGCTGCACAGGCTGCCATGCCGGTTATGGCTGGAAAGATGCAAACTTTGATTTCAGCAACCAGGAAAACATTGATTGCCTTGTCTGCCACGATACCACCGGCAAGTACAAGAAGTTCCCCACCGGTGCCGGTCATCCGGTTTATCCTGGTGAAGACAAAAGCTTTGGCGGCAAAAAGTGGGAGCCGGTTGACCTGCTGAAATCTGCACAATCCGTTGGAATGCCTTCACGTACTGCCTGTGGTGCCTGCCATTTCTACGGCGGTGGTGGCGACCGTGTAAAACATGGTGATCTGGATGGTACCCTTGCAAATCCGACCCGTGAAATTGATGTACATATGGGTGGTGCCGGTATGACCTGCGTGGATTGCCACCGTGGCGGCGATCACTCCATTACAGGTGAAGCAGCTTCAGTATCAGTTGGCACCGGCGACCGCGCATTTGGCTGCGTTGATTGCCACGATGCCGCACCGCACCGCTTTGCCCGATACAATGAACATGCCAAGAAAATCGCTTGCCAAACCTGCCATATCCCGTCTTTTGCCAAGGCCAAGGCAACCAAAACCTGGTGGGATTGGTCAACAGCTGGCAAAGATATCAAGCCAATTCCAAAAACCGAGGATGGCGACGATCTTTATGCAAAAATCAAGGGCGATTTCAAGTGGGAAAAAGATGTCAAGCCAACCTACTACTGGTACAACGGCACAGTTGATCGGGTGATGTTTGGCGACAAGATTAATCCCAAAAGTGTGGTAAGGCTGTCTGCAGCAAAAGGTGATATGAATGATCCCAATGCAAAGATTTTCCCATTTAAAGTCATGCGCGGCAAGCAACCTTACGATTCAGGCAACAACACCCTGGTAGCTGTGAACACCTTTGGCCCCGATGGCTACTGGACAAAGTTTGATTGGCAACTGGCCATCAAAACCGGTATGGAAGCATCCAACCTGCCCTACAGCGGCAAATTCGGCTGGATTGAAACCTCCATGGTCTGGCCAATAAACCATATGGTGGCACCAAAGGAGCAGTCTTTAAAATGTCTTGATTGCCACGGTTCAAAAAGCCGTATGGACTGGAAGGCTCTTGGCTATGGTACCGACCCGTTTCTGAAAAAGTAAATAACCAATAACATAGTTATAAAAATCAGCAAAGACCCTGCTTGCCAATAGATGAGCAGGGTCTTTGTTTGTATACACACCCTAACTTTTAGAGTCATACAATACGCTGCTGCACCGTTCTTGCTCAAAAAAATTCTACAAAACCATGTTTTAGCAATTGTATACTGCATATTAGTATGCATAAACCGCATCAGGCTATGCAAATATTTCGTTTTCAATATATACCTGGATAGACTAAACATTTTGACGATGAAAAAGTTTGTATTCCAATTTTGGAGGTTACAATGAAAAGAAAGTTGTTAAAAAGGGGAGCTTTGGCATTGGCTGTCGGAGCAATATTTCCGCTGGCTGCCCAGGCTGCCGAGCCTGATCTGCAAGTGAAGATTGATGAGCTGACCAGAAAAATGGAGCAGCTTAAAGGTCAGGTGGAGCGGATGGAGAACAAATCACTGGGTAAGTGGCTGCATATTGGTGGCAGTTACCAGTTCCGCATGGACAGCCTGCATGGCAAAACCAAGGCATATACTGAT
>Ga0265295_1003589_pt1 | contig 22329 bp, 20 predicted proteins | sample Munlansysbiofilm_FD_192503 | JGI IMG/M metagenome (GOLD analysis project Ga0265295, IMG submission 192503) | Leachate microbial communities from a municipal landfill in Southern Ontario, Canada - Methane capture system biofilm | ecosystem: Engineered > Solid waste > Landfill > Unclassified ...
TTGGAGGAATTAAAGAAAAAATTTTAGCTGCAAAACGTGCAGGAATAAAAGAAATTATTTTATCAAAAGAAAATGAAAAAGATATTTCAGAAATTAAAGATATTTACATTAAAGGCCTAAAATTTCATTATGTTGCAAGTATTTCTGAAGTTCTTGATATTGCTTTATTAAAACAAAAGGTAAAAAACGCAAAAAAATTCTAATTTTGCACAAATATTAAATAATGCAAAGAAAAAATATTGATTTAATGGCACCTGTTGGTTCTTATGAATCTTTAATGGCTGCCATTCAAGCTGGTGCTAATTCAGTTTATTTCGGAATTGAAAAGCTTAATATGAGAGCAAGGTCTTCAAATAATTTTACTTTTGAAGATTTAAAAAATATTGTAAATATTTGCAATAAAGCAGGTGTAAAAACTTATTTAACAGTTAATACTGTTATTTATGATCAAGAATTAGAAAAAATGCGTCAAGTAATTGATGCAGCAGCAGAGGCAAAAGTTACAGCTGTGATAGTATCTGATGTTGCTGTAATGCAATATGCACGAAAAAAAGGTGTAGAAGTTCACGCGTCAACTCAATTAAATATTTCAAATATTGAGGCTGTTGAGTTTTATTCTCAGTTTTGTGATGTAATTGTTACTGCCCGAGAGTTGAGCTTAGATCAGGTTGCTGAAATTATTTATCAAATTAAAGAAAAAAACATTAAAGGACCTGCAGGTGAAAATGTTAAAATCGAAGTTTTTTGCCACGGTGCTTTATGTATGGCTATTTCAGGAAAATGTTATATGAGCTTGCATGAATACAATCATTCTGCTAATCGTGGCGAATGTTTGCAAAATTGCAGGAGAACTTATATCTTAAAAGATAAAGAATCTGATACTGAAATTGAAGTTGATAATGAATATTTAATGTCGCCTAAAGATTTAAGTACAATTTCTTTTATTGATAAAATTTTGAATGCTGGCATTTCTGTTTTAAAAATTGAAGGGAGAGCAAGATCGGCAGAATATGTTAAAACAGTTGTTGAGTGCTATAATGAAGCAATAAATGCAGTGCTGGATAATACTTATAATCAAGAAAAAATAGATGCCTGGACACAAAGATTAAGTACTGTATTTAATCGTGGCTTTTGGAATGGTTATTATTTAGGACAAAGATTGGGCGAATGGGCAAAACAACACGGTTCTAAAGCTACTAAAACCAAAGTATTTCTCGGTAAAGTCTTAAATTATTATTCAAATATTGGAGTTGCAGAAATTAAACTAGAAACCGATGAAGAATTATATATTAAGGATGAAGTCGTATTTTTAGGTCCAACAACAGGAGTAGTTCAGCAATTTGTGAAAGAAATTCATTTCGATTATAAAGTGGTGGAAAAAGTGGGGCAAGGCGATTTGTTTTCTCTAAAAACTGATGAGTTGGTTAGGAGGGGAGATAAACTTTATAAATTAGCAAATACAGAAGAACTTAAAAAACGAAATAGAGAGCGTAGAAATATAGCTGGCAAAAATGAATAGTATTCCAAAAAGAATTGTAAAGTTTATAAAAAAACATCATGTCTTTACTTTATCAACTTGCATAAACCAAGAAAGCTGGTGTAGTCATTGCTTTTATGTGTTTTTAGAAGATGAAAATGCCTTACTTTTTACTTCCGAAGCTCATACAAAACATATTAAAATGGCAAAGCAAAATCCTATTGTTTCAGGTTCGATAGTTTTAGAAACTAAATTTATAGGAAAACTTAGAGGTATTCAATTTGAAGGTGAAATGGAAAAAGTTGAAAATACAGATAATTCAAAATATAGAAAAAGATATTTATTAAAATTTCCATTTGCAATAATAGTGAATACAGACTTATGGTTAGTAAAACTTAGTACAATAAAAATGACTGATAATAGATTGGGTTTTGGAAAAAAATTGTTTTGGAAATCAAATACTTAATATTAGAAATAAGCATTAAATTCTTCCTGAATTTTCTTATTTTGCTAAAAAACACAAAATAGTATCAATTGATTTATCTTATTTAGCAAAATATTTGGTTTTAAGAAAAATCAGGCTAAAAATATTTCTTATTTGTTGGTTTTGGGAATCCATTTTATCTCCATGCAGGAGTTCAAGAATTTAATATTTAAAATAAGCATTAAATTCTTCCTGATTTTTCTTATTTTATTAAAAAATGCAAAATGGTATCAATTGATTTATCTTATTTTACAAAATATTTAGTTTTAAGGAAAAATGGGCTAAAAATATTTCTTATTTGCAAGTTTTGAAAATCATTTTTATCTTCTGCTGGGAGTTCATGAATTTAATTTAAAATAAGCATTAAATTCTTCCTAATTTTCCTTATTTCACTAAAAAATGCAAAATAGTATCAATTGCTTTATCTTATTTGGCAAAATATTTGGTTTTAAGAAAAATCAGGCTAAAAATATTTCTTATTTGTTAGTTTTGAAAACCCATTTTATTTCCATGCAGGAGTTCATGAATTAAATAGTTAAAATAAGCATTAAATTCTTCCTGAATTTCCTTATTCCGCTAAAAAATGCAAAATAGTATCAATTGATTTATCTTATTTGGCAAAATATTTGGTTTTAAGGAAAATCAGGCTTAAAATATTTTTTATTTGTTAGTTTTGAAAACCCATTTTATTTCCATGCAGAAGTTCATGAATTAAATATTTAAAATAAGCATTAAATTCTTCCTAAATTTCCTTATTTTGCTAAAAAATGCAAAATAGTATCAATTGATTTATCTTATTTGCCGAAATATTTGCTTTTAAGATCAAATGGATTTAAAATATTTCTAATTTTTCTTTTAATTAAAATTTTTTAATTAAGGTTTTAACATTGTATCTGCTCCAACTGTATAGGCATACGATGCAGCAGGAATAAAGGATAATTCTAAGCCATTAATTTCTTTAACGTCTTGAATATTAATTGAAGTTACAAGTGCTTGCTTAAGATTATTTTCTTTACAAAACTTAATTAAACTTTTTAATGCCTCTGGTCTTTTAATATAGCGGTCTGTCCATTTTATTTCTAATGCCCATTTTGGGTGAAGGTTTTTTTCGTTAAGTTTTATCATATCAACTTCGCCATTGCTCCATCTGGCATAAAAAGGCGTGAAATTAGATTTATGTAACCATTGCGAATAAATTGCTGTTTCTGCCATATTTCCTATATTTTCATCAGTTGCACCAATAGGTGAAAATAATGCAGAACGTAAAGAAGAATTTGTTAAGTATATCTTGAAAAAGTTTTCCCTTTGAAACCTTTTACCAGATTGGTCAACTCGCTTTACTATTTTTATTAAAAACGCAGATTCAAGATATTCTAAATATTTTTTTATTGTGTTTTTAGGACTTCCAGATTGGCGGCTCAAAGTTTCTAATGAAAATTCACATGCTGTATTGTATGCAATTGTTGTGAAAAGTGAATTTAATTCTTGAACATTGCTTATCCCGTATAATCCTGGCAAATCGCGTAGCAATACCTTATCAACCACATCGTTACGAATAAATCTTTCCGGATTATTTCTTACAGCCTCTGAAAATAATGCTTCCGGATAACCTCCATAATTAATATAGTTTAAAAATAAACGATTAAATTCTCTAATATCATGCGAAGTGTAAAATTTAAAATCTCCATTAGCCCAAGGTAAGTCTGTTTGGTTTACAAGATGTGATAAATTTTGCATTTGTATGAATTCATAAAATGTTAGAGGGGGTAACATAAAGTCTGTAAAACGACCTGCACCGCTTTCTGTACTTTTTAGTTTCAATGCCACAGCAGCAGAGCCAGAAACAATAAAACGATTATCTCTATAACTGTCTGTTAAACTTTTTAGTTCAATATCCCAATTTTTAAGATATTGAATTTCATCAAAAATAACGTACCAGCCTTTGATTTCACCCGAAACACCGGCTGCAGCCATGCCATATTTAAAAAGCTGGTCTAAACTAACATTATTGTAAATGGGATTTTCAACAGTGATAAATAAAATTTTTCTTGCTGGATGTCCACTATCAATTAGTTCTTGAATTAGATGATACAGCATTACTGTTTTACCAATTCTACGAGGTCCTAATAAAACCACTGAACGATGTATATTTAAGTTACTTGCAATTTCAAAAAATTGTTCTGAATATGCTCTTTTGGGCATAGCCCTAAAATATGGGTCTATTTGATTTGTTGCCCACCAAGAATTTTCAAATCTAATTCTATCTATTACCTGAGATATAGCAATTTCTTTTATCATGATTTTTCTTATTTTGTGCAAAAATACAAAATAAAATCAATTAAATGACTTTATTTGTGAAAATATTTAGTTTTAAGAAAAAATAGACTAAAATTACGACTTATTCTACTAATATACTTAATAATTTTCTAAAATGTAAAAAATAACCGTTGAATAAGTTCAAAATTCTTCCTTAATTTCCTTATTTTGCTTAAAAATGCAAAATAGTATCAATTGATTTATCTTATTTCGTAAAATATTTAGTTTTAAGAAAAAATTGGCTTAAAATATTTCTTATTTATTAGTTCTGAAAATCAATTTTATTTCCATGCAGAAGTTCAAGAATTAAATATTTAAAATAAGCATTGAATTCTTTCTAAATTTCCTTATTTTATTAAAAAATGCAAAATAATATCAATTGATTTATCTTATTTTACAAAATATTTAGTTTTAAGGAAAAATTGACTTAAATTATTTCTTATTTGCAAGTTTTAAAAACCCATTTTATCTCCTGCCGGGAGTTCAAGAATTTATTTTATAAAATAAGAATTAAATTCTTCCTGATTTTCCTTATTTTGCTAAAAAATGCAAAATAGTATCAATTGATTTATCTTATTTAGCAAAATATTTAGTTTTAAGAAAAAATGGGCTAAAAATATTTCTTATTTGTTAGTTTTGAAAATCTATTTTATTTCCTAATACAAGTTCAAGAATTTAATATTTAAAATAAGCATTGAATTCTTCCCGATTTTACTTATTTCGCTAAAAAATGCAAAATAGTATCAATTGATTTGTCTTATTCTGTAAAATATTTGGTTTTAAGAAAAATCAGGCTAAAAATATTTCTTATTTGTTAGTTTTGAAAATCCATTTTATTTCCATGCAGGAGTTCAAGAATTTAATATTTAAAATAAGCATTAAATTCTTCCTAAATTTCCTTATTTCGTTAAAAAACTTAAAATAGTATCAATTGATTTATCTTATTTTGCAAAATATTTAGTTTTAAGAAAAATCAGGCTAAAAATATTTCTTATTTGTTAGTTTTGAAAATCAATTTTATTTCCATGCAGAAGTTCAAGAATTAAATATTTAAAATAAGCATTAAATTCTTCGTAATTTTCCTTATTTCGCTAAAAAACTTAAAATAACATCAATTAATTTATCTTATTTCGAAAAATATTTGGTTTTAAGGAAAAATTGACTTAAAATATTTCTTATTAGTTAGTTTTTAAATATTTATTTCTATTTAAGCATAAACTTTTCTTTTGGTTCATGTTTGTATTTAAAGACTATTGCAAAAATAATTGCTACAACTAAAGCATATGCAGCAAAGCTTAGCCATATTCCAGACCAATTTTTAATGTGTGTAATTGGATCCTCAAACCATTTAGCAATTACTAAACCTGCAAGAATATTCCCAACTACAGCACCTATGCCATTTGTCATAAGCATAAATAAACCTTGAGCCGATGACTGAATTGATGAATCTGTATTCTCTTCAACAAATAAAGCTCCAGAAATATTAAAAAAATCAAAAGCCATTCCATAAATAACACATGATGAGATTATAAATATAAATCCTAAAATTGAATTGTCAGCTATTCCAAATAGTGCAAAGCGTAAAACCCAAGCAAACATACTAAACAGCATTACTTTTTTTATTCCAAATCTTTTCATAAAAAATGGAATAGCAAGAATAAATAAGGTTTCAGATATTTGAGATATGGAAAGTATTATGGTTGAAAAATTATTTATTAATTCGCCTTTAGGGAATACATTAGAATCTTGTAAAAAGCCGTCTCCATAAGCATTTGTAAGTTGTAGTGCAGCTCCAAGCAATAAGCTGAAAATAAAAAATACAGCCATTTTCTTTTGTTTGAAAAGTACAAAAGCTTCTAAGCCCAATTTTTGAGCAAAAGACTTTTTATTATTGTTGCTATTAGTTTCATTCTTAATATTGGGCAGGAATAAAAGGGAAAAAACACCTAACACAAGTGCTAAAATTGCAGAAATAATAAAAGAAACTTTTATGCTATGACCAAGTCCCCAGTCTTTAGTAAAAAAGTTAGTAACCCACATTGCAACAATAAATCCAATTGTTCCCCAAACTCTAATTGGCGGGAAGGCTGACACAGGATCTTTACCATATTTTTTTAAAACAGCAAAACTTATTGAATTTGTAAGTCCTATAGTTGGCATATAAAAACTCATTGCAATAAGTAAAACCCAGAAAAAAGAAATTGGAGAGTTAATTGTTGGCAAAATTAACATTGTGGTAGCGAATAATATATGTGAAATTCCATAAACATAATTTGCTTTCCATTTATCTGCAATAATTCCAAATAGTGTAGGCATAATTATAGAAGCAAAACCCATGGTGGAAAAAACTAAACCAAACTCTTTAGCATTCCATCCTTTTTCATGTAGGCCATAGTGTGCCAAAGTCATCATCCATGCTCCCCAAACAAAAAATTGGAAAAAATTCATGAAAATTAATCGAAATTTAGTATTCATATTTCAAATTATTAATAATTAAATACATTATAAATTTAGATTTTCAAAAATAGGTAATTTTTTTTAATTTTAACCTGTTTTTATTTTTTATGTAATTAAATTATTAAATTTGCGTTTATATTTAAGCTAATTAAATTTTTAGATATGAAAAAGATTATTTTTTTATCCGTTTTAAGTGTATTCGTTTTAATTGGAAGTATTAAAGCTCAAGAAACAGAATTAAAATTTTCTGATGATAGTACTTATGTTGATACTTTAAATAAAAACTTATTAGGTTTAAATGTTTTTCCAGCATTTAGTATCTTAGGCGGTGGACGTTTGCCTAGTACAAAAGTCTTTATTCAGTATAAACATTATTTTAATAATATGAATTTGAGGGCTAGTTTGAATTATTTGAATTTTGATATGAATAATGAAAGACTTGATATTCTTGGTTCATCACGCGATACGCTTTTTAAAGACAATGATACACTTTTAGTAGATAGTTTGAGTTTTAGAAAGTTTTATTATGATGTTTATTCTTATGATTTGAGACTTGGCTTGGAAGCTGCTTTTCCAAATAAAGGATATAGATTTTATTTAGGTTCCGGACTTATTTTAGGTTATCATTATTTGGGTGAGAATTATTATCATTATAAAAAATCTTATGAGGGTTATCCAAGTTTAAATGTAAATAATCCTATTCCTTTTTCTGAAATTGCAGGTTTTAGAAAAACACGATTTTTTAAAACAGGTCTAGATTTTACTGTTGGTGTTGATATTAATATTACGCCTAATTTTGTGATTTCTGTTCAATATGCCCCAGAATTAGTTTATTATCATAGAATTAGTGATGAGTTTTCGGATCCAGATAATTTTTTTGATGGCAAAAGTGTGTCAAATAGTTTGAACTTTGTTCCAGATTATATTGATTTGGTATTTAATATTAGGTTTTAGTTGTTAGTGTCATGTCCTGAAATAGGTTTACACCTTAAAATTAAAAAAGATATGACAAAACGTAAGAAAACAACAATTCGGTACAGTAATTGCTTCAAGCTACAAGTAGTAGAAGAAATCGAAAAGAATGGGTTAAGTATAGAAGAGTGTCGTCGCAAATATGACATAAGAGGCGGTGCAACAATTCAATCTTGGCTTCGTTTATTCGGTAAACAATATTTAATGAATAAAATGTATGACAAATGTGTCAACTTTTTTCAGGACAAGACATCTTCGCATTTCGCTTCGTTCAATGCTCGAAGATGACAACCACGAATTACACGAATTTACACTAATTTTTACTTCTTGCATTTCGCTACGCTCAAAACGAGAAGTTAAAAGTTGAAAGTGAAAAGTCGAAAGAGCTTCTCACATTTCGCCCACTAACAACTAAACTACACTATCGCTTTTTTAATTCTCACAAGTTTTTCTAATAAGCCGTCAAGCAAACTTAATTTTAACATATTAGCTCCGTCTGATAATGCGTTTTTTGGTTCCGGATGAGTTTCAATAAAAAGACCGTCTGCTCCAACTACAAGCCCAGCTTTTGCCATGTGCTCAATCATTTCGGGTTGACCACCTGTAACTCCGCTTGTTTGGTTTGGCTGTTGTAAACTATGAGTAACGTCAAGTACTACAGGGTAGCCAAAAGTTTTCATTATGGGGATACTACGAAAATCAATAACTAAATCTTGATAACCAAATGTAGTTCCACGTTCGCAAAGCATAATATTTTTATTACCTGTAGAAAGAATTTTTTCAGCCGCAAACTTCATAGAATCAGGCGATAAAAATTGACCTTTTTTTATATTTACAAATCTGCCTGTTTTCCCTGCAGCAAGCAATAAATCGGTTTGGCGACACAAAAAAGCCGGAATTTGAACTATATCTGCAAGTTGTGCAGCAATTTCAGCTTCTTCGGGAGAGTGAATATCTGTGCAAATATGTAAATTTAATTCTTGCTTTACTTTTGATAGAATTTCTAATGCTTTTTCATCGCCTAAGCTTGTGAATGAGCTTAGACTACTGCGATTGGCTTTTCTATACGATGATTTGAAAATTAATTGAATATTATGCTTTTTGCATAAATCTTTTAAAACTTTTGCAGTGTGTAAAGTAATTTCTTCATTTTCTACTACGCAAGGACCGGCAATTAAAAAAAAATGTGCCGAATTATCTAAAATTAAGTTTTCCACGTTAAATTAATTATGTTTTTACAAAAATATAAAATTATATCAGTTTTTAAATCTAAAATTTGATTAATTTTGTTGCAAAAAAAACAATGTATAGAATTTCTTTAGTTTCTTACTCAAATACTTTGCCTTTTAAAGAGGCTTTATATAATTCTGAATTTATTTTAAAAAATGCAATACTACAAGAACGCAATCCGGCTTTGTGTGCAGAAGATATTTTTACAGATAAAGCCGATATCTCATTAATGCCTATTGGTGCATTTCCTATTCCTAAAAATTTAAAAATTATAAGTGATTATTGTTTGGCTGCTAAAAATAAGGTTGAATCTGTGCTTTTAGTTTCTCAAAAAGAAAAAGAAAAAATAAAAACTGTAATTTTAGATTATCAATCACGAAGCTCTGTAAAATATATTAAAATTTTAGCTGAAAAATTTTGGAATTTAAACTATTTATATCAAAATGCAGAGGAAAATTTTTTAGATTTAATTGAAGGAGATACTGCTGCTGTTGTTATTGGAGATAGAGCTTTAAATATTAGAAATTCTGTGAAATTCAAATATGATATAGCCGAAGAATGGTTTAAATTTACAGGAAAACCTGCACTTTTTGCAGTTTGGATAGCAAATAATAAGGTTGATGAAAATTTTATTGCAGAATTTAATAAAGTTTTAAAATTTGGAGTGGAAAATAGAAAACAAATTGCTCATAATAATAAGCATTTATACAAAAATTTTGATTTAATTGATTATTTAACCAATTGCATGGATTATTATTATGATGAAAATAAACAAGAAAGTTTAAAATTATTTGAGCAACTTTATTCCGAAATTATTGGATAAAAACTATATTTGTAAATTCTATATAAAATTAATTTGAAATGAGAAAATTTTTTGGATTACTTGTAATTTTGGTTTTTTGGTTTAGTCATTTATCCGCCCAAAATAAGCTAAATCATTCTGATTGGAAAATGACACAGGCAAAAATGATGACAGAGGATAACAGATTTAAAGATGCAATTCAAATATATTCAGAATTGTATAAGGATTTTTCAGAAGATGCTTTTTTAAATTATAGGCTTGCTTTATGTAATTTTTCAATAAATAATTTTTTAGAAGCATTGAATTTTATTAAAATTGCCATTAAAAATTGTGATGAAAATTCATTATTAAATGATTTTTATTTCTTAAGCTCAAAAATTCATCATAGATTAAATCAATTTTCTGAAGCTAAGACCATGATTTCTAAAATTTCCTTGGATGATGATTCTGATTTGTTTGCAGAAATTAATTTTATTTTAAAACAAATTGATAATGCAATAAAATTATCAAAAACGCCGCTTGATTTAGAACCAAAAAATTGTGGTCCTCTTATTAATTCGGAATTTAATGAATTTTATCCTGTTTTTTCAGCTCAGTTAAACAAAATTTATTTTACAAGTGATAGAAATTATAAACAAGGACAAGAAATTAATGAAATTACAAAATTTTATAATTATTCAGTTTTTGAAAGTTTATTAAATGAAAAGAAGGAATTTGCTAAGCCTCAAATTGTTGATGAAATTTGGGCAGAAGGAAAAAACTTTATTTTAAATTCTGTTTCTGCAGGCGATCAAGTTTATTATTTATATAAAAATACTCCTGCTTTAAAAGATAATGGCAATATTTATACAGATACTCAAGATACTGAAGATGATTTTACTGATGCAGTTTTAATTGATGGAGATAGCTTAAATACTCGTTTTTATGAGGCTTCGGCAAGTTATGATTATTTGAATGACAAACTATATTTAGTTAGTAATAGAAAAGATAGAAATAAACAAAATTCAAGTGTTTTTATGTCTAAAATGTCTAAAAATAAATATTCAGAACCTAAAATTGTAAATGCTTTATCTTCAGATTTTAATGATAATTTTATTTATGTTCACCCAAACCAAACTTTTGCCGTAATTGCAAGTGATAATGATAAATCAATGGGTGGGTTTGATTTGTTTATAAGCATAAATATTAAAGGAAAATGGTCTGAACCTGAAAATATGGCTTATCCTTTTAATTCTTCAGGAAATGAAACTCAATTTACACTTTCTAATGATGGTAAAACTGCATATATAGCTTCTGACCGTGCAGGAGGATATGGTGGATATGATATTTATGAAGTGGATTTTGAAAAATATATTACAGAAAAACTATCTTATTTGCCGGCTTTAACTTATTATAAAATTGGAGTATTTAATGATGAAGCTGAAGAAATAACTGAAGCTATAGTGAAAATTAAAAGTAAAACAAAGCCTAAATTAAATATAAAAACTCAAACAAATTTAGAAGGATATTGTTATTTTAACTTAACTGATAATTCTGATTATATTATTGAAATAACTGCGAAAAATTATCAAAAATTAAGTGTAGAATTAAGTCCTGATACATCAGGCTATGTAGAAAAAGATTTTGAATTAATAAAAAAATAAAAATGAATTTGCAAATTAAGGAGTTTGAGTCTAAGTATTATGATGAGATGAATATTTTGTGGCAACTTACCGACATGGGAGGAGCTTATCGTGGTGATAATTTGGAAATTATTCATAATTCAATAAAAATGGGAGGGGCTTTATACCTTTTATTTGATAATGAAATTATGATAGGAACTTCGTGGATTACAAATGATGGCAGGAGGCTTTATTTACATCATTTTTGTATTCACCCCGATTATCAAGGCAAAGGACTTAGCAAATTATTGATGGATAAATCTATGGAATTTGCAAGAAAAGTCGGTTTGCAAATAAAATTAGAAGTGCATAGAGAAAATATTGTAGCTCGTAATCTTTATGATAAATATGCTTTTAAATATTTGGGAGATTACGATATTTTTATTGTGAGGGAATATTAATTTTATTTTGAGAAAACAAATTTTAAACTTAGCATATCCTGCAATTATAAGTAATATTACTGTACCTTTAGTTGGTTTAGTTGATATTGCTTTAGTTGGAAGACTGGGTTCTGCAGCTTATATTGGAGGCGTTGGTTTTGCAAGCATAGTTTTTTCTTTTATATATTCAGGTCTTGGTTTTTTAAGAATGAGTACTAATGGGCTTACAGCACAGGCTTATGGTGCTTCAAATTTTAGAGAAGCAAACTCAATTTTAGTTAGGGCTGTTATTTTAGGTGTTTTTAGTGGCTTACTCTTAATTGTTTTGCAAGTTCCTTTGGAAAAGCTTTTGATAAGCGTTTTTAACTCTTCGCCGGAATCTTTAAAATATGCTTCTGAATATTTTTATGTGAGAATTTATGCCACACCAGCAAGTCTTTCTGTAATAGCTTTTATGGGTTGGTTTGTTGGAATGCAAGATACAAAAACTCCAATGTGGCTTACTTTAATTATTAGCATAGCAAATATTGTTTTTAGTCTTTTATTTGTGGTTTATTTTCAAATGGGAATTAAAGGAGTAGCTCTTGGAACTGTTATTGCTCAATATTTAGGGCTTGTTTCTTCTATTTTATTTTATTTTAAAAAATATAAATCTTATTCTCTTTTTATAAACAAAAATTCAATTTTAAAATTTGATGAAATAAAACGATTTTTTAATATTAGTAAAGATATTTTTATACGTTCTATTTTGCTTACAGGAAGTTTTTTTCTATTTAATATTGTTTCCGCAGATTTTGGAGATGATATTTTAGCTTTAAATTCAGTAATGCTACAATTTTTGTGGTTTTTTGCCTATTTTGCAGATGGTTTTGCTAATGCAGGTGGTAGTATTGCAGGAAAATATAAAGGAGCTAAAAATTTAAAACTTCTAAATGAAACAATAAAAGAATCTTTGAGATTAGGGTTTCACGTAGCCATTGCTTTTACACTTATTTATGTGGTTTTTTCCAAGCAGTTTATAAATATTTTAACCGATAGTGCTAAGGTAATCATTCTTTTTGAAACTTATGGTTTTTGGGTTTGGTTAATTCCTTTAACTGGCTTTGCTGCTTTTATTTATGATGGAATTTATATTGGAATTACTGAATCAAAAATAATGAGGAATCTTATGATTTTCTCAATTTTAATTGTTTTTGTCCCACTTTTATTTATCGCAAAACTTTATCTTGGAAATCATGGAATGTGGGCAGTTTTAATTTTAATGCTTTTAACAAGAGGAATTGGGCTGAAAATTTATATTAAGAAAGCGGTGGAAATAAAGGAGTTAAAAGTTAAAAGTTGAAAGTCTATAAAGTCTGGAAAGTCGAAAAGTGCTTCTCGCATTTCGCCCTCTAACAACTAAATACTAAGCACTAACAACTAAATACTACATATATCTAATCCTTATTTCTACAGTTTTATGTTTTCCGCTGTCTAATTTGAATTTGAAGTTATCAAATTTGGGTTTTGACATGCCACTGTGATAATAATCGGAAAAACCAAAGCCTTCTTGTGGAATAAAAAACGAATAATCCATTTTTCCATTACTGTTCTCATCGTCTAATACGCAAACACCGTATGTGCCGACAGGAATATCATCAAAGTTTATAGTGATTTTACCGTTTTTTAAATCTTTTTTATTTATATACTTTTCAATTTTAGGATTTTCAACTTTATAGTCTTTTTCGCTTGTGAAAAAAGCTAAACGAATTTTACCAATAGTGTTTTTTATTCCCGAAATATTAAAAGTAATTTTTTGAGAATATGAAGCTGTGCTTAAAGCAAGCAATAAAATTAAAATAATGTTAAATTTTTTCATAATAATCAAATTTTACAACAAATTTACAAAAAAATATCTTATTAAAAGTTCAATACACAAAATCTGAACCAAATTTTTATGTTTATTTTTCTTTTTCAATCTTTTCTTTAAATTTTAAAGGACTAAATCCAGTAAATCTTTTAAATACTGTGAAGAATGTTGATTTACTGCTAAATCCTGCGTCATAACCAATTCCTTCTATAGAAAATTCTCTTCCAGGAAAATTCAAATTTTTAATTACCTCGTTTACTCTGTATTCGTTTACCAAATGATAAAAATTCTTACCTAATTCCGTACTTAAAACTTCAGTAATATGATAAGGGGGAATGTTTAATTGTTCGCTAAACATTCTCATATTGAAGTCAGGATGTAAATATGGTTTGTTGTTTTCCATATGGGCAATGATAGATTCTTTAATCTCTAATTTTCTTTCCTCAGATAATGATGATTGCGAATATTTTTCTTTTTCCTTATCAGATGTTTTAGTCTCTTCAGAACCAGAGTTTCCATTTTCTAAATTAAGATATATTGCGCTTTGTCGTAAACCATAAAAACCTAAAATATAAATTAAAACTAATAAAGCAGAATAATTATATATATATTGTTTTAACCAAAAATTTGATAATCCTGCATTTAGACCTGCTATTAACATAGATAAAATTCCAAATAAATTATAAAATACTACTACAAATATTATCCATTTTAAATTTTTATCGTAATCAATATTTGAAAATTCCGTTTCTAATCGTTTTCTATGATAATACACCATCCTAGCACTACAAAAATTATATAAAAACCAAGAAATTACAGAAGCTACTGAAAAAGAATATCTAAACCAAGTTGTTGTATCGGATTCGAAAAAATCGTGTATAGAATATTTTTCTCGTAAAATATAAGCTCCTGATTCAAAAATAATAAATGGCAATAAGTGTAGGGTTTGTAACCATTTTAACTTAAACCCAGGTTTTGTTAATGATTTTATATATAGGTAAAATGCAGGATTAAAAAGTAAAAATGACGATGAAAGCAAAGGTTCGCCCCAAATTAATATATCTATACCACATGTGATAAATTCTATTGCTAAAAGAAATAGCCAAGCACTTAAAATCCTATCCTGAATTTCCGGTTTTTTCTTAGCAGCAATGATAATAGCAGCAAATAAACTTTGCGAAAATCCAACCCATATAATTGTAGAAACCATAAATTTAATAAAATTAATTCTTCAAATATCGTAAAAATAACGAATTGTTTTTAAAATTAGTGTGTTTTTTGTAAAAAGTTTTGAAAAAGACTTAACAAAAAAGTCCGACTTTTAAAAGTCGAACTTTTTTCTTGTCCAGATTTTAAAAGTCGAACCAAATAAATTTTGAACATATGTAAAATAGCCATATTTTTGACCAAAAAGTTTAACCAAATGGTTAATGGATAAAATGAAGAAAAAACTAAATATAGAAAATCATATAATTGAGATAGCCGCTGATGTTTTCGAAGAAAAAGGATTTGCCGGCGCTAGAATGCAACAAATTGCAGATCAAGCTAAAATAAATAAATCTTTATTACATTATTATTTCCGTTCTAAAGAAAAATTGTTTGAAAAAAGTTTTATAATTATTGCAAATAGAATTTTCGCAAAATTAGGACAAGCATTTAATTTTAGTGGTAGTATTTCAGAAAAAATCACTAATTTTTTGGAAAATAGCCAGTATATACTTTGGAAAAACAGAAACTTTTTAATTTTATTTATAAATGAGCTTAATCAAAACGAAGAATTGTTGAAAAAGTTGATGGATGAAATTAATATGTCGCAAGAGTTAAATATATTTTTATCCCAACTTAAAGAAGAACAGGAAAAAGGTATTTTAAGAAATGATGTAGAGCCTATTGTATTATTGGTTAATATTATTTCCCTCTCGGTTTTTCCATATGTAGGTAAGCCAATTATAAGTCAAATTGTTGAACAATTAAATTATGATTATGAAGATTATTTGGAAATTCATAAAAAACAAATAGCTCAGTTTATTATTAATAGTATAAAAAACCCAGATTATAAAGATTAAACAAAATGAAAATAATAATTTCTATAATATCGCTTTTAATTAGTTCAGTAATTTTTTCTCAAACATTAAGTTTAGACCAATGTTTGCAATTAGCTGAAGAAAATTATCCAATTATTGATAAGATTGAATTATTAAAGAAAAATCAAGAATTAAATAATAAAATTGCAAATATTGCTTATTATCCTTCTATAAGTGTAAACGCTAGTGCAACTTGGCAGAGCGATGTAACAAAAATTGAAATTGATAATCCTTGGTTTACTTCTTTTTTTCAAGATGCTTTTCCTGTTCTTAGTAAAGACCAGTATAAAATTTTTGCAGAATTTTCACAAGCAATTTGGGACGGAGGCGTTAATTTAGCTCAAAAAGAAATTGAAAAAGCAGTTATAGAAGCAGGTATTTCTCAAGTTGAATTAGAGCTTTTTAATCATAAAGAAAGATTAGTAAATATATTTTTTGCAGGACTTGGTTTACAAAAACAAAGCGAAATTTTGGATTTAAAAAAATGGCAATTAGAAGAAGTTATTTCTGAAATGCGTTCTTTGGTTGATAATCAGGTAGTTACTAAAACCCAGTTGGATGAATTATTAGCAGAGAAACTAATTTTGGAGCAAAAAATTATTGAAGTTCATTATGAAGAACAATATTACTTAAATATGCTAGGTGTATATTGTGCTAGCAAATTTGCTGAAAATACTAATCTTCTTGTCCCAACTCCACAATTAAATCTTGATAAAAATATTTCGCGACCAGAATTAACTTTATTTCAGTTGCAATCAAATCAGATTCAAGCTAATAAGCATTTAATAAAAAGTTCTAAAATGCCTCATATTTATGCTTTTGGACAAGCAGGTTACGGACGGCCGGGTTTAGATATGTTTAAAAATGATTTTTCGCCTTATGCAATTGTTGGAGCAAAAATTGTGTGGACTCCTTGGCAGTGGAATAAAACAAAATTCCAAACTCAAATATTAGACGTGAAATCAGGAATTATTGAAAATACTAAGGAAATTTTTATGATTAACCAAAATGCTGCTATACAAGCTCAATTTATGAAAATAGAAAAGCTAAGAGAAATTTCCAAAACTGATTTAGAAATATTGGAGCTAAGGGAAGCAATTACAAAAAACTATTTAGCCCAACTCAACGGTCAGGTAATTAGGTCAAGCGAATATTTAATTGTTTTAAATGAGGAAAATTCTCAAAGATTACAAAACGAACTTCATCAGTTGATCTTGTATGAAGCCATTGTAAAGTATAATTTATTAAAAGGAGAATTGTATAAAATGTCTAAGTTTTAAATTTAATTTTTATGAATATAAAAGATTGTTTTATTATTTTATTTGTTAGTATAGTTCTGTTTTCTTGCAACAGCTCTAATAAAAAAGCTGATGCTTATGGTAATTTTGAAGCTGTAGAAACAATAATTTCTGCTGAAGTTACCGGTAAATTATTAGAACTTGGTCTAAGTGAAGGCGATAACTTAGAAGTTGGGCAAACAGTTGGATTAATAGATACTGTTCAGCTTTATTTTCAGAAAAAACAATTATTGAGCAAAAAAAATGTTATTGAGTCTAATTTTAGTAATATAATTGCTCAAGTAGCTGTAATTGACGAGCAAATTTCTAGCTATGAAAATGAAAAGAAAAGAATAGAAAGCCTTGTTAAATCAGGTGCTGCAACAGGTAAACAGTTAGATGATTTAAAAGCTCAATTAAATATTTCTAATAAGCAAAAAGCTAGTGTAAAGTCGCAAAATTCCGCTCTTTTTTCTGAAACTGACGTAATTCAACAAAGTATAGCACAAATTGATGATATGATAGATAGAGCTGTAATAAAAAATCCTATGCAAGGTACTGTTCTTGAAAAGTATTCTAATCAATATGAAATTGTTGCAGCAGGAATGCCTTTATATAAAATTGCAAATTTAGAAGAGCTTGTTTTAAGAGCTTATGTTAGTGGTACTCAGCTTTCTGAAATAAAAATTGGACAAAATGTAGAAGTTCATATTGATGAAAGTAAAAATAAAAATTATTCATATCAAGGAAAAATTATTTGGATAGCATCAGAGGCTGAATTTACTCCAAAAATCATTCAAACTAAAGAAGAAAGAGTGAATTTGGTCTATGCTATTAAAGTGAAAGTTAAAAATGATGGCAAAATAAAAATTGGAATGCCCGGTGAAGTATATTTCAAAATCTCATAAAAATGTATGAAATAGAAATACACAATCTTTGTAAAAATTTTGGTAAAACTCCTGCCTTAGATAATTTAAACTTAGTAGTTAAAAAAAATGAATTTTATGGCTTGATTGGTCCTGATGGTGCCGGTAAAACTACATTAATGCGAATAATAACAAGTCTTCTTCTTCCTGATTCTGGGTATTTAAAAGTTGCTGGTCTTGACCCGGGCAAAGACTATAGAGAACTTAGGTTAAAATTAGGTTATATGCCTGGTAAATTTGCTTTGTACCAAGATTTAAGCATAGAAGAAAATTTGACTTTTTTTGCAACAGTTTTTGGAACTACAGTAAAGGAAAATTATAATTTAATAAAAAGTATTTATTCACAAATAGAGCCATTTAAAAATAGGCGTGCAGGTAAACTTTCAGGCGGAATGAAACAAAAGTTAGCTCTTTCTTGTGCTTTGGTACACAAACCGGAAATTTTAATTTTAGACGAACCTACAACAGGAGTTGATGCTGTTTCAAGACGGGAATTTTGGGAAATGCTAAACGAAATTAAATCTCATGGTATTACCATTGTTGTTTCTACGCCTTACCTCGAAGAAGCTGCTTTGTGTGATAATATTGCTTTGATGAATAAAGGAAAAATTATTAGCTCGGGAAGTCCTGAAGAGATTTCATCTACTTTCCCAGAAGATTTGTTTATTGTTGAAACAAAATATATCCCTCAAACTTTAAAAGTTTTACGCCAATTTCCAAACTTAATAAATGTAAACAGTTTTGGACACAGTCTTCATTTAGTTTTAAAAAAGAATACTGTTCAAACAAAAGAAATTGTAGATTTTATTGAAAATAAAGGGATTTCTAATATTAAAGTGAAAAAGGGAAAACCTGAGATTGAAGATAGTTTTATTTATTTTTCATCAAGTAATTTATAAATGACAGAGACAGAAGAAAATATTATTGAAGTAAAAAATCTTGTAAAGAAATTTGGAAACTTTACTGCAAACGATAATCTTTGCTTTGAAGTGAAAAAATCCGAAATATTTGGGTTTTTAGGTGCAAATGGTGCAGGAAAAACCACAGCAATTAAAATTCTTAGTGGCTTATTATTTCCTACTTCTGGAAAAGTAATGGTGGCAGGCTACGATGTTTATAAACATAGAAATATTATAAAAAAGAATATTGGTTATATGAGTCAGGGTTTTTCTCTTTATGAAGACCTTACTGTAAAAGAAAATATAGAATTTTATGCAGGAATTTACGGACTAAGATCTAAAGAAATAAAATTTAGATTTGCCGAACTTGTTGAAAAATTAGGTATTCAGGATATGCAAAAAGAGTTTGTAAAAAGTTTACCATTAGGTTGGAAACAAAAAATAGCCTTTTCAGTAGCAATTTTTCACAAACCAAAACTTGTTTTTTTAGATGAACCAACAAGTGGAGTTGACCCAATTACACGCCGACAATTCTGGGATTTAATTTATGAAGCCGTAGAAAATGATATAACAGTTTTTATAACAACACATTATCTTGACGAAGCCGAATATTGCGACAGAATATCAATTATGGTTGATGGGAGAATTGATGCATTAGGAACACCTGCTGAATTAAAACAAGAGTTTAATGCTAAAAATATGGATGAAGTATTTGTCAAGCTTGTAAGAAATAATAATTTGCAAAATGAATAGATTTACAGGATTTTTAAAAAAAGAATTTTTACATATCTTTAGAGATTTAAGAACAATGATGATTTTGTTTTTAATTCCTGTATTGCTTGTTTTAATATTTGGTTTTGTAATAAAAAATGAAATTAAAGATGCAAAAATCGCAATTTTAGATTTATCTCGTGATAATGCTAGCAAATCTATAAGTTCAAGATTAAGTGCATCAGAAGATATCATCGTTACAGAATATTTAAGCTCTTATTCTCAAATTGAAGAACAATTTCAAAAAAATCTTGTGAAAGCAATAGTAATTTTTGAAAATAATTTTGCCGAAAACTTGGTCAGAGAAAATAAAGCAAATGTTCAAATTATTTTAGATGCAAGCGATCCAAACACTGCTAGTTTGCTAAACTCTTATGTTAGTGTAATTATTAACAATTTTATTTCAGAAAAATTTTCGTTAAATAAAACTATTCCCTTAGAAATAGAACCTAGAATGTGGTTTAACGAAGAACAATCTTCATCTTATATGTATGTTCCAGGTACTATGGCTTTAATATTAATGGTTATCACTGCCTTGATGAGTTCGGTTTCTATAGTTAGAGAAAAAGAAATGGGAACTATGGAAATACTACTTATTTCTCCTTTAAAACCTTATCAAATAGTTTTAGGTAAGCTTGCACCATACGCAGTATTATCGGTTATAAACGCAGTTAGTATTATTTTGGTAGGATATTTTATTTTTAATATCCCTATTCTAGGGTCTTGGTTTACTTTAATACTTGTAAACTTTATTTTTATAACTATGGCTCTGTCTTTAGGACTGCTAATTTCAACTTTAACCAATAGACAAGAAACGGCGATGTTTATTTCCGTTTTTGTTTTACTATTACCAACAATGCTATTATCTGGTTTTATTTTTCCTCTTGAAAATATGCCAAATTTCTTACAATATTTAAGTTATATAGTACCTGCAAAATATTATCTAAATGCGATAAAAAGTATAATGTTAAAAGGACAAGGAATTTTATATTCATGGAAAGAAATTTCTGTACTTATTGGAATGACAATATTATTAATCGGCTTGAGTATTAAAAAATTTAAAATCAGATTAGAGTAATGAGAATATTATATAGATTAATACTTAAAGAATTTAAACAAATTTTTCGCAATAAAATAATGTTGCCGGTAATTTTTATTATTCCATTTATTCAAACAATAATTTTGGTTTATTCTGCAACTTTAGAATTAAAAAATTCCGACATTACTATTATTGACATGGATAAATCAATGATTTCGGCAAATTTAATTTCTAAATTTCAAGCTTCACCTTTTTTTAAAGTCGAACTAATGTCTTATAATGAAAAAGAAATTTCAGATGCTTTATTAAAAGATAAAACAAAAGCAATATTAATTATTCCAAAAGATTTTGAAAAAAACCTACGTTCAGGAATTCCTGTTAAAATCTTGTTAAACTTAAATGCAATTGACAGTCAAAGCTCAGGATTAATTAATATATATGTAGGGCAAACTGTATTAGGAATATTTAAAGATTTTAAACCATTTTTAAGTAAAATAGATTTAGAACAACAAATGCCAAAAGTTGATATCCGACCATCATATTGGTATAATCAAAATTTAAATTTCAAATTTTTCATGCTTCCTGGCATCTTAACTATTTTGGTCAGTATGATTGGAATATTTTTAACATCATTTAATATTGTACGCGAAAAAGAAATGGGAACTATTGAACAAATTAACGTAACTCCAATTGAAAAATGGCAATTTTTAACCGGCAAACTTTTACCTTTTGTACTTATTGGCATTTTTGATTTAACTATAGGGCTTTTATTTGGAATTTTTATGTTTGACTTGCCATTTGAAGGCAGTGTTTATACTATGTTTATTTTTACCATACTTTATTTAATTGCCGGAATAGGAATAGGTTTATTAATTGCTGATTTTTCTAACACATTGCAGCAATCAATGTTTATGCTTTTATTTTTCTTTTTAATTTTTATTTTAATGGGCGGAACTTTTACAGCTGTAGAATCCATGCCTGATTGGGCACAAGCAATTAATGTTGTAAACCCAATGTATTATTATATGCGGGTAGTTCGCTCTATTTTGTTGAAAGGTTCAGGAGTCTTAGATTTAATAAAAGATTTTTGGGCTTTATTGGTTTATGGAATTACTACTGTTTTTGTTGCAGTTTGGGCTTATAGAAAAACTGTGTAAAATGCTTAATTATTATTGATAATTGAGATAATGAAAATCTAAGTAGTAAACAAAACCTAAAATAACTTATTTTAATAATTTTAGCACAAGTTGTTGAAAGCTTTAAACTTAGTAAATTTAATTTCTTTTTTTATAATATTTTTTGTATTATTGTTGAAATTTTGCAGTATGGAAGATTTTGATAATAAAGACTTAAAGCTTGCTGAAGAATATGTTTTATACACAAATAAAAATGTATTTTTAACAGGAAAAGCAGGTACCGGAAAAACAACTTTTTTAAAAAAAATAAAATCAATTAGTCCTAAACGCATGGTTGTAGTAGCCCCAACAGGTGTTGCTGCAATTAATGCAGGTGGTGTTACAATACATTCTTTTTTTCAATTACCATTTTCACCTTTTATACCTAACTATAATTCTGTATTTAGCGATTCTAAAAACGGAAAGTCTATTTATACTCATAAATTAAATAAAAATAAAATCAAACTTATTCAAAGTCTAGATTTGCTTGTAATTGATGAGATTAGCATGGTGCGTGCAGATTTATTGGA
>Ga0265295_1003592_pt1 | contig 22314 bp, 15 predicted proteins | sample Munlansysbiofilm_FD_192503 | JGI IMG/M metagenome (GOLD analysis project Ga0265295, IMG submission 192503) | Leachate microbial communities from a municipal landfill in Southern Ontario, Canada - Methane capture system biofilm | ecosystem: Engineered > Solid waste > Landfill > Unclassified ...
TGTATGATTCATTTTTGGTATATTTATTTGCGCGATTTTTCATATGTTACTGCCCAAAGAGCAGCTTAGTTTGGCAAAAAAGATAAATGTAAGTTTTTACGTAAGTTACATTTTCAATTAAGGAAAATAAAAAATAACTAAAAAAACATAAAAAAATATCCCCTTGTTTTCAAGGGGATTAAAGTTATTTACGTTTGCCGTCTTCGTCGTATTCAATATCTTGGAAGATAGCTTCCTGTTCTTTTCCAGGTTCCTTCATTTCTTGTTGCTTATCTAAACGTTTTGCTCTGATCTTTTCAACAACAAATTTATGGAAGAAAATGATATAGGTGAGCGCAATCACAATCAAACCATAGATAGACATTGTTTTTACGATAACACCATTGAATTCTTTAAGTGATCCTTTGGTAACATTTAAACCCAAGGTTTCAATTTCTTCAGCTGATAAGTCATCACCGAAGCTTTCAGTTAATCTAAATGAACTTTCATTCAAAACCATATCGGTTGCTTTATTATAAGCAGCTTCTGGAGCTTCTGAATCGGTTGCTATCAATAACATCGTTGTATCATAAGCATATTGACCATCTTCACCACGTGCGCCGGTTGAATATTCAACAGTGATCATATCGATGGTTGCAAAAGTTTCTGTTTCTGGGATCTTCAAATAGTCATCTGCATAAACCAAGAACAATGTTGGAGCATAAGAATAAGGAAATTCTTTTGTTGAATCAAAGACGACTGAGGGGTTATCAATGAGTTCATCATTTAACTTATAGGTAGCATCACTTAAATGTGCGGTGATCTTTAAGATCGGTTTTTCAACGAGCACACCATCATCATATATCGCGAGCTGATTGATGAAAATCATCACACCATCATAATAGGTACCTTCATTACTAATACCAATTGGATAAACAGATAGTTTAACAAAATGTGTGTCACTTTCTGAAACATACGTATAGACGGGTGTTTCTTGGTGATACTCTAAATTCATCAATGTATTGATGCCTTCTAAATAAAGCTGGTCGTTATCGATTTGTTCGGCCATATATTTTGCATAGTAAGCCTCAAGTCTGCCGTAATTTGCACTTCCATAAACATAGAGGGTTGCTACGGAGATAATCATGATATAAAAAAAGCGTAAAATCCATTTGAGCATTCATATTCACATCCTTCTATCATAGTTTACTTGATATGCTTTTATTATTCAATGAATTGCATTTTTTTACATAATTTCACTTTACAAAAATAAATATTATTGTATAATAGTAATTGCGCTATCACACGGCGGCTGTGGCGAAGCGGTAAACGCATCGGATTGTGGCTCCGACATTGGTGGGTTCAACTCCCATCAGCCGCCCCAGTATTTTAGGTAGGCCCATAGCCAAGGGGTAAGGCAAGGGACTTTGACTCCCTCATCGTTGGTTCAAATCCAGCTGGGCCTGCCATTTTATTTTAATAGCGCAATACATGCTAGGGCTATAGCCAAGCGGTAAGGCAGAAGGCTCTGACCCTTCGATCGTTGGTTCGAATCCAGCTAGCCCTGCCATACCAAACCATAAGGGATGATCCCTTTTTTTATTTTTTAAAGTAAATTTATACCTTCTTTCATAATATAGGTCAGGAGGTAAAGACTATGAAAAAATGGTTAAGTATGTTTTTAGTAACAGTATGTGTATTTTTATTATCTCATCAAACATTTGCTTATGATGGGACACCTTTAGTGAGAGTCAATTATTTAGATTTAAGTAAGTTGGAGTATAATTACGCGATTGAAGGTTCAGCAAGAACGACTGAATCGATTATTTTAAAGCCTGATTCGACCTATACACTGGTGATGTCACAAGGCTTTTTAGGTCGGACATGGGATTACATTGATATGACGTATGTTGAAATTGAAGAATCGAGTGGGTCTTTGTACTATTATGAATTACTTAGTGTCGATGTAATCAATCAAAGAGCTTATTTCACATTTGAAACACAAGAAGGACACATCGATTTATGCAATATTCCTGTTGATGGACAAGTCAATTATGAAATTATCTTATATGAAGGTGAATATGCTGATTTTCCTGGATTTTCACCTTATGTTGATGAAAATGATCCGCTTAATTATTATGGTGTTCTCCCTATTGATTATGACAGTCAACCAACACTAGCAATGATTCAAAGTTATGTGATCGCAAAAAATCCTTTTGGTGGAACCATTTCTTCAGCAATTGTTTTTGATACATATACGATAAGTTCAAAATTGCCTGGAACATACCAAATGGTATTTGAAGCAACTTACCACGACATACTGAAAAGATATTATTTAGATATCAATGTATATGATTTAAAAGCACCAGAATTGTCAATTGGTGAAATTTTACAAATACCACTGATGGAAAAATGGACAATTGATGAAATCAAGCAACAAGTAACGATTACTGATAATGTAGATACTCTAAACTGGACAGATTTAGTTGTTACAAACGACACATATAGTGATGCGACTTCACTCGGTAATTATCAAGTGTCATTTTCTGCAACAGATGAAGCTGGAAATACAGGCATTATTGATGTTGATATTCAATTAATCGATCGTACTGGACCGCAAATTAACGGACCATCAGCTATTTATATCTATACGACGGACCAAGCGTTATCCAATGCTGAAATACAAAGTAAATTCACATTTATTGATGATATTGATCAATCTAATGTAACTGTAAGCATTATAACAAATGAATATCAGCAAACTGTTACGCCTGGTAGATATAGGGTGACATTCAAAGCTTTAGATCAAATGCTTAATGAATCACAATTTAATGTGTTTATTCACGTGATAGAAAATAGAGGTCCTGTTTTTGAACAAACAGAGATGATCATCGAAAAAACAACAGCAGATGCAATGAGTGAAAGTGAGATTATCGATTGGCTAAAAAATCAGTTAGAACTCTCTGGATATCATGCAACCAATTTTACTGTTTTATATAATGAATATGAAAGTCACGAAAAAGAAAAAGGATCTTATTATGTCTATATGTCCTATGAGATTGATGGACAAGAAATGACATCTCGCGTGCTCATTGATGTGGAAAAGAAACCTATATCTTGGCTATGGATTGTTATTCCCTCTTCAACTTTATTAAGTATAGGTGTTGGAGCATTCTTTCTCATGAAACATAAAAAAATAAAATATTGAAAAAGAATTGACACACCCGCATTAAAAAAGGTATAATTCATTTTGCGCGGGTGTGGCGAAATTGGCAGACGCACTAGACTTAGGATCTAGCGCCATTGGCGTGCAGGTTCAAATCCTGTCACCCGCACCATATAACAATGAACTGACTCCAAAAAGTTAGAGAGAAGGTATAGTCATAATACCTAATCTTGAACAAAGGAGTCTTTTTTGTATATAAAGCAAACTAAACTAGTCTTTTATAATTTTTATTGTTTTTAACCTTAACTACTCAACAAAATCTTGATTTAGGTCAAGGTTTTTATTTTTTAATATCGATATACTATAGGTAGAAAGGGTGAATAAAAAATGAAAAAAACGATGATACAATTAGAAACATTAACATGTCCATCATGCATTAGAAGAATTGAGGGAACTATGGGTAAACAAAAAGGTGTTAGTAGTGTTGAAGTGAAATTTAACGCATCAAAAGTAGAAATTCTCTATGATCCATCCATCACATCATCAGATGATTTAGGTCATACAATTTCTAATCTTGGATATAAAATACTCGAGATCAAATGAAATATCTAACGTGGACTAAAAAACATGTATATATCTTGAGTTTATCCATCTTGTTCCTGATTTCAATCGTCTTCAACAAATTCGAGCAATCATTGATAGCGATTGCCTTAATGAGTGTACTGACGATACTTGCAGGATATCACATATTTAAGAAAGCTTTTATGGATCTATGGTATAAAATGATTGGTATTGACTTACTCGTAACCATTGCGGTTGTTGCTGCTTTTATAATTGGTGATTACTTTGAAGCAGCAGCAGTCACTTACCTGTTTACATTAGGACACATCTTGGAAAAATCAGCACTAGAGAAAACGAGAAGTTCATTAAAGAAATTATTAGATTTAAAACCGAGTGAAGCAAGAAGACTTCTTGATCATCAAGAAGAAATCGTTTCATTAGATTCTCTAAATATTGATGATATCTTGCTAGTTAAACCTGGTGAAAAAATACCTACAGATGGCATTATCATTGAAGGATCTGTCTTGATTGATGAGCAAATACTCACAGGTGAGTCCGTACCTGTTGAAAAAGGGATAGGGGATGGTATCTTAGGGTCCACATTGCTTCAAACAGGATACATGAAAATGAAAGTTTCTCATGTTGGAGAGGATACAACCTTAGCAAGAATGATTCATATGGTAGAAGAAGCTCAAGATAAAAAAGCTAAAACTCAAAAATTTATGGAAGTATTCTCAAGATATTACACACCACTGATTGTCATATTATCGATTGTGATCTATTTTTTAACAAAAGATATCCGCTTAGCCATAACAGCGCTTGTTATTGCATGCCCTGGTGCATTAGTAATCGCTACTCCTGTGTCATTTGTTGCAGGTATTGGTCACGCTGCAAAGAAAGGTATCTTGTTTAAAGGTGGCGATTCGATTGAAAGATTAGCGAAGGGTAATCTATTGTTTTTTGACAAAACGGGAACGTTAACTCAAGGTAAACCTGAACTGAAAAAGATTTACACCTTTGATTATGATGAAAATGAACTGCTTAGAATAGCATCGATTGGTGAATCATATAGTGAACATCCCTTAGCATCAGCTATCATTGATGAAGCAAGAAGAAGATCTTTAACAACACATGATCTACCAAAGGAATCGGAACTCATCATTGGAAAAGGAGTCAAATTCAAGTATAATAACATTAGGTACATGATCGGTAATAATAAAATACTTGAATTTCCATTAAAGAATGAAGTCGCATCAACAATTGATGTATTTGAAGATATGGGCTATACTACATTAATCATGGCAGATCCACAAAGAGTTTTAGGTTTGTTTGCGATTGCTGATGGATTAAGAAATCATGCCAAGAAGGTTATCTCAGAAGTAAGATCATTAGGTATTAAAGATATTATCATGCTAACAGGCGATCAAGATCGTGTTGCTAAGCAAGTTTCAGATGAAGTCGGCATTAAGACATACCATGCAAAACTGTTACCCGAAGATAAAGCAAATATCGTAAAAAGTTATCAAGAACATCATCAAACCATTTTCGTTGGCGATGGCATCAATGATGCGTTAGCTCTTTCATATGCTACTGCATCTGTTGCTATTGGTGGTGTGGGAAAAGACTTGGCGATGGAAACTGCAGATGTAGTGTTGATGAGTGAAGATTTATCTAAATTATCAAATGCGATTAAAATCAGTAAAAAGGTTAAAATCAATATGTTTCAAAATATCATCTTTGCTTTAGTTATTGTTTCCTTTTTAATGATTGGTGTTTTATTTAAAAAAGTCACCATGTCAATGGGGATGTTAGTTCATGAATTATCAGTGCTTGTTGTGATTCTTAATGCAATACGATTATTAAAACATAAATCTAAGAAGTGAGGTTACCATGAGAAAAGATTTAGAGCCTAGCAACTGCATCAAGGCAGTCCCTATTTTCAAAAATTTATCAGTAGATGAACTCGATAAAATCATTATGATTTCAAAACACAAAAGATTAGAAAAAGGGGATTTCATCTATCAATCAGGGGATGTGCTGAATAGTTTATATGTGATCCATCAAGGTAAAGTTAAAGTCACTAGATATTCAGATGATGGTAAAGAACAAGTGATTAGGATATTATCTCATGGTGATTTTTTAGGTGAACTTGCATTATTTAAAGAAAATTCAGTTTCAACATATGCAGAAGCGATTGAACCCACGGTAGTTTGTTTGGTAGAAAATAGCAGTTTAAAAGAATTAATGGGCCAAAGTCCTGCATTAAGTATTAAGATGATGAATGAGTTATTAAGTAGACTCGATCGTGCTGAATCGATGATTGAACAAAGCAATCTTTATTCTGCAGATGCAAAGGTTGCAAGATTGCTTTTAGATATTCAAATGCATGATTTAGTTTATTTTAAAACAACAAAGATAAATCTGTCCTCACAACTAGGGATTACACCAGAAACATTCAGTCGAAGACTTAAGAAATTTGAAGAATTAGGATATATTAAAGTTATTGATAATAAAACGATTAAGATATTATCTAAAAATAAACTTGAATTGATTATTAATCCAGATTTAATTTAGTTATGAGGAGGATTGTCATGGGTATCTATTTCTATGGATGTATGACACTAGATGGCTATTTAGCTGATAAAAAACATAATCTCGAATGGCTTCATGAATCGGGTTCAATAGAAGAAACGAGTTTTGAATCATTTTATCAATCGATGAATATCACAGTGATGGGTAGAAAAACATTTAATGAAATATATAAATTGGGTAATCCTAGTCAGTTTTATCCCAAGACTGAAAATTATGTTTTTACACATGATAAAAACATCAATGTAGATGGATTTAAGATGATCGAAGGTGATGTTGTTTCATTTGTTAAGAACATAGATAAAAGTACAAATGTATGGATTGTTGGTGGAAACACTATCTTAGCTCCATTAATCGATCATGACATAGTTGATGTACTGATTGTACAGATAGCTCCAGTGTTACTAGGAGAAGGTATTCCACTTTTTACGCAAAATGAATCCTTAAGAAGATATCATTTGAAAGAAGTGAACAAGTATGGCCAATTTGCGGAATTAGTTTATACTAAAAAAGAATCAATATAAAAACAGGTTAATTATCAATGATTAAGATGAAAGAATGTGCCATTATGATTATCATATAAATTGACATTCTCATTTCATAATATAACATCAAACTTGACATGCATTAATGTGTGTCTTTTTTGTTTACTGAAAGATTATTGATGTTAGTATAGTTTAGTAGACACAAAGAGTAAGAATCCTTCTTATGATAAGATATAAGGAAGGAGGCGATACTAATGTCTAACAGCAAAAAAGGTAATCGTTATTCAGAAGATTTTAAAAAGCAGTTGTATGAGTTGAATTTAAACGGTAAATCCGTTCCTACACTTGCAAGCGAATATGGCATTCCAACAGGAACAATTTATAAATGGTTTTCAGAGTTGAAACCAATAGCACATACAGAAGACGGCACACCGGTCAATAAAAAAGAAATGGACGCGATGCGTAAAAGAATCCGTGAGTTAGAGATGGAGAATGAAATGTTCAATTAAACGTCGCGCTCAAAAATCTAAAACCACTAAAGAGAGTTCTTAATACTTTAATTCATTTCATTTACACAAAATTCTTGACACTACCAAATAATATCAAGGGACATGATACAATAATGTGGTTGAATTAAAATTGAATAACAATGAAAAAAGATACCTTTTATATTATGAATTTAGACTTTTTTGCGATGAAACTCTAATTTTATGTTAATTAGATAGAAAACATATTGAAAATATCCAATTAATAGACTTGATTAATTCTAAAAAAGTTAGCAAAATAACTATAAATAAAAATTCGGATCTTATTCTAGTTTTTCATGATGGTTGTGTATTAGAATGTTTAAACATTTCGATAGTTTACACAAATTGGGAATTGAACTATGAATTAACTTGTGATGCATCAGGTGAAATATCTTATTTTTGTAAATCAGTCAAATTGTGATATTAGGATTAAATGATTAACTTTTATATGGAAAGAAAATCCAATTAAATTATTGCTAATATATTTCTTAGAATATTGCTTTTATCAATAATAGGTTTAGCTTTTAATCTTTCTAGGGTTTTTCTTATGTTTGCATGATTTTTTATCAGTAGTTTTATAATAAAAACTGTCCAAAAAAATAAATGCTTTAACTAAGCTATAGTTTTGGGGTGCGCAAATTCATGCAGGGGTGCGTAATTGTATTAAAATAGGTTACACAACCCACTTACCATTTAAGCATATCATCGATATGCTTTTTATTTTTTTAGTGCAAGTCATTTTTAATCTTAATTTTATATGAAAAAACTAACCTTTATAAGGCATCTCTTTGAGATGTCTTTTAAATGAAAACAAAATGAAAGGTTTATGTCAATTTATGGGATACTAATTTACAAAGTTTACATTGTTGTTACTTTTGTCATTTTGGGGTGTATTTTTCTTGACATATGGGTTATAATGTTAATGTTGGATCAATCCGTATTGTGAGGAGATGTTTTTTATGCTGAGCGTAGGTACAAAAGTAAAAGATTTTTGTTTACCTGATGCAGAAGGAAATAAGCATTGTTTATCGCATGATTTAGGTCAAAAAGTTGTCGTTTACTTTTATCCAAAAGACAACACACCTGGATGCACAGCACAAGCGTGTGCCTTTAGGGACTTATATGATGACTATAAAGAAAAAAACATCAAAGTGATTGGGATCAGCAAAGATTCACCAAAGAGTCACCAATCATTTATTGAGAAGTATGAACTTCCTTTCCTACTCCTATCAGACGAAAACTTAGAAGTCATCAACGACTTTGGTGTTTGGGTTGAAAAAAGCATGTATGGTAAAAAATACATGGGTGTCCAAAGAGCAACCTTCATCATAAATGAAGCAGGTATCATTACACATGTTTTTGAGAAAGCGTCTCCTAAAGAGAACGCGTCAGATATATTAAAGGCTTTGAAATAAAAGTATCAAGGAGGATTTTTCATGGTTAAAAAAGTTATTAAATCCATGGATGGTAACGAAGCGGCTGCATATTGTTCATATGCGTTTACTGAAGTTGCTGGGATTTATCCCATTACCCCATCATCACCAATGGCTCAATATGTAGATCTTTGGGCTTCAGAAGGCAAAAAGAATTTATTCGGAATGCCTGTGAAGGTCATTGAAATGCAAAGTGAAGCTGGTGCAGCGGGTACAGTTCATGGTTCATTGCAAATGGGTGCATTAACGACAACGTATACTGCATCACAAGGTTTACTGTTAAAGATTCCTAACATGTACAAGATTGCTGGTCAATTATTACCAGGTGTTATGCATGTTGCAGCGCGTTCAATCGCAGCACAAGCATTATCTATCTTTGGTGACCATCAAGACGTTATGGCTGCACGCCAAACAGGTTGGGCTATGCTTGCATCAACTTCTGTTCAATCGTCAATGGATTTAGGCGGAATTGCTCACCTTGCAGCAATTAAATCAAGCATTCCATTCGTCCATTTCTTTGATGGATTTAGAACATCACATGAAGTTCAATCAATCGAAGTCATTGATTACAAAGATTTTGATCGTTTGCTCGATAAAGAAGCTGTCGCAAAATTTAGAGCAAAAGGATTAAATCCAATGCATCCAGTCACACGTGGGACTGCACAATCAGAAGATGTTTATTTCCAAACAAAAGTTTTACAAGCATCTCATTATGCAGGTATTCCTGATATCGTTAATGATTATATGCAAGAGATCACAAAGATCACTGGTCGTCCATATGCACCTTTCGTTTATTATGGTGATCCAAATGCTACCGATGTTGTGGTTGCGATGGGTTCAGTCATTGAAGCAGCTAAGCAAACAGTTGATTATCTATTAGAACAAGGTAAGAAGATTGGTTTACTCACTGTTCATTTATATCGTCCATTCTCTGCAGAATATTTCATGAGTGCAATGCCAAAGAGCGTTGAACGCATCACTGTATTAGATCGTACATTAGAACCAGGTGCAACCGGAGATCCATTATACCTAGATGTTAAATCACTCTATTATGGAAAAGAAAAACAACCACTTATTTTAGGTGGACGTTATGGTTTATCATCAAAAGATACAACAGCATCTATGCTTGTTGCAGTCTATGATAATATGGCTGGTGAACAAAAGAACCAATTCACATTAGGTATTGAAGACGATGTAACTTATACATCATTAAACATTGATAAGAGTATCGATGTGACAGATAAAGATGCGACCGAACTTTTATTCTTTGGTTTAGGTTCTGATGGTACAGTTGGTGCCTCAAAGAATATTACAAAGATTATTGGTGACCATACCGCTTTATTCTCACAAGCTTATGCGTCTTATGACTCTAAAAAAGCTGGTGGTGTAACGCGTATGCATCTCAGATTCTCTAAGAAGCCTATCCGGTCAACTTATTTAGTTAACTATCCACATTTCGTTTCATGTTCTACAGATACATATCTTAGAAAATACGATATGCTTAAAGGCTTAAGAGAAGGTGGAACATTCTTACTTAACACAACAACTCCTCTTGAAGATATCGAAACTTTACTTCCTAACCGTGTGAAACGTCAACTTGCGATGAAGAAAGCAAAATTCTACATCATTAATGCTGTTGATTTAGCTTATCAAATCGGTTTAGGACGTCGTATTAACACGATTATGCAATCTGCATTCTTTAGATTAAACGAACATTTACTCTCATATGAAGATGCAAATCATTATATGAAAGAATATGCTGAAAAATCATACGGTCGTAAAGGTGAAGCTATTGTTGAACTCAACCATAATGCGATCGATGCAGGTTATAAGCACTTAGTAGCAGTTCCTGTTAAATCAGAATGGGCAGTTCTTGAAGATGAAGTTAAAGAAGATAATAATCGTCCTGACTTTGTTAAGAAAATTGCTGATATCGTTAACGCCATCGAAGGTGACTCACTTCCTGTTTCTGCATTCTTAGGTTATGAAGATGCTCACATGGAAAACGGATCAACCGCTTATGAAAAACGTGGTATTGCAAACTATGTTCCAGAATGGCGTTCAGAAAACTGTATCCAATGTAATCAATGCGTCTTCGCATGTCCACACGGTGTCATTCGTGCATTCTTACCTGATGAAACTGAAGCAGCAAATTCACCTGAAGGTGCTAAGATGCTCCAAGCTAAAGGTAAAGGCATGGAAGGCTACAAATTCACCATTCAAGTATCAACCCTTGACTGTACAGAATGTGGTGTTTGCGTTCAGGTATGTCCAACACCTAATAAATCATTAGTGATGGTTCCTATTGGTGATGAACTTGCTAAAGGAGCACAACAAACTGCTGATTACTTCTTTAATGAAGTAACATATAAGGATATGGGTGTTGATAATCCTAAGAACTTAAGCTTCAACCAACCACTCTTTGAATTCTCAGGAGCATGCGCGGGTTGTGGTGAAACACCTTATATTAAAGCTTTAACACAACTTTATGGAGATCATATGGTCTTTGCAAATGCAACAGGCTGTACATCCATTTATGGCGCATCTTTCCCAGCAACACCTTATACAACCAATGCTGAAGGTTTTGGTCCAGCATGGGCAAACTCTTTATTCGAAGATAACGCTGAATTTGGTTTTGGTATGAGAATCGCTTACGAAACAATGAGAGATCGCGTTCAAACATTATTAGCTAATCATAAAGATGAAATGCCAGAAGAATTAAAAGCATTAGCTGAAGAATGGATCTTAAATCGTAAGAGTGCTGAAGTTACGCGCAAATTACAAAAACAAATGCTACCTCTTTTAGAAAAGATTGAAAAACCATACGCTAAAGAACTCTTAAGCCTTAAAGATTACTTTGTGAAAGTATCACAATGGATCATGGGTGGCGACGGTTGGGCATATGATATCGGTTACGGTGGTATTGATCACGTTATTGCAAACAACGAAGATGTTAACATCCTTGTCTTAGACACTGAAGTCTACTCAAATACAGGTGGTCAATCATCTAAATCTGCACCTACAGGATCGATAGCTAAGTTTACAGCAGCTGGTAAAAACACGAAGAAGAAAGATTTAGCAGCCATCGCAATGAGTTATGGACATGTTTATGTCGCTCAAATTTCTCATGGTGCATCACCAGCACAAGTCTTAAGAGCATTTAAAGAAGCTGAAAGCTATGAAGGGCCATCCATTATCATTGCTTATTCACCATGTATTGAACATGGCATTAAAGGTGGTATGCAAAATACTTTTGCACAAGCTAAACTTGCTACAGAATGTGGCTATTGGCCAACGTTTAGATTTGACCCAAGAAGAGAAGAAGAAGGTAAAAATCCATTCATCATTGATTCTAAACAGCCGGTTTGGGATAAATACCATGATTACCTCTTATCAGAGTCTCGCTATGCACAACTTGCACAGATCAATCCAGATCATGCCGCTGATCTTTTAGACAAGAACTTAAACGATGCAAAACGTCGTTGGGCAATGTACAAGCGTTATGCAGCGATGGACTACACAGTTTCTGAAAACTAATCACTTGGTTTTCATAAAACACTAATCACATACAACACCTCCCTTAGGGCACAATCCCGGGGAGGTGTTTTTTCTATATTTTAGAATATGTGTACGCATGCGCGCGATACAGTTTATGTCAAAAGTAGGTTCAAAAGTATAAATGGTATAAACAACAGTGTAAATTACGTTTAATTAATCGCATAATAATCGAAATAACATTGAAATTTTAACCATACTGTGATAAAGTATATGTAACAATTAAAGAAGAAACAAAAGGTGAATCCATGAAAAAATTTTTTGAAACATACAGATTATTAATTGAAATTGCAGTTATCGTTACAATATGCTTATTACCAACACTGATATTAGTTTTTTATAAAAATAGAGAATTTGTCGATCTAGGCTTATTATCAACAGCCATCTTGTTCGTTATTTTTGTTCTTCCAATTTATAATCGAGGAACAAAATACGCTAAGTCAAAGAAAAAAACAGCTTAATCAACATAAAGGTTTTTCAAAAGCGACATTTGATCAATCCTTATTGAATGCAAAACAGATACTTTATCATCTGATAACTAGCGTTCATAAAGGCATTATCTTCACAAATGACGCCCATAACATCGGGTATAATCAAAAAACAGGCAATGTAAGAAATATGTAAACGTTTTCATAATACGTTTTTTGTAACGATTGCTATTTTTTGGTATAATACATATAAATATTTTTATGAAGGAGAGAAAAGGAAATGAAAAGAATTCTTTCGGTTTTGTTTATTCTATCGTTTGCATTGTTGCTCGTCGCATGTAAAGATGATCCAACACCTGTAGTCACACCTACACCCGAAAATAACGCACCTGTTATTACCGGTCCTGTAGACGTTCCAGATTTGATCAAAGGTACTCCATTTGATGCACTCGCTGGCGTTACTGCTGCAGACGTAGAAGATGGTGATTTGACATCAGCAATTGTTGTTACAAATCCTGTCGATGTAAATGCAAATGGTACGTACACTGTTACCTATACCGTTACTGACTCCGCTGGAGCTCAAGACACAGTATCGATCACAGTTACAGTTTATACACCAAATGGTGCACCAGTTATTGATGGTGTTACTAGCCACGTATTAGGATTAAATGAAGCATTTGATCCAAAAACTGGCGTAACAGCTGATGATGCTGAAGACGGTGATTTAACAGCGGATATCGTTGTTGAAGGTACTGTTGATGCTACCAAAGTTGGTCGTTATGAACTCGTGTACTCTGTTGAAGATGCAGGCGGCCTAAAAGGCTTCGCTACATCAACTGTATTAGTTGTTGAAGATAAGACAGCATTATATAATGGCGTACTTAACTTGAAGTTTGCAACAACCGATGTTAAAAATACATTCTTTGCTGCAGCAGAAAGATACCTACTTGAAAATATGGTTGGTGGTATTCCATTCTATGTAGCTAACTCATTTAGCTTATTAGCATCACGCGTTACTTTACCTGTTGACTCATTTATTCCATCTTATGGTTGGGGTACTCGTTATGCAACAGTTACTGCTGACGACTCTCAAGTATTAAATGTTGAAGGCCAATATGGTACAGCTGGTAAATACACATATCGTATGTGGGATACTCAGTCTTTCTCAACACTTAACTACTGGACATATGATGACTCAATTTCTGCTGATTATATGGCATTCATCAATGGTGGATTCTATGTACAAGCATTAAATGATGCTCAAAATGGTTGGGAATTTAAACCTGAACTCGCTGATGGCGAACCTGTTGCTGTTAATGGTACTGTAGCTGCTAACGGTAAAGTAAGTTCTAAGACATGGCGCATTTCCCTTAAAGATGGTCTTGAATGGGCATTCAACTCAGCAATCGACACAACTGGTTATGACATGGTATTAGATGCTAATGACTTCATCTGGACATACAGAGAAGCATTAAACAAGAACTATTTCCGTGCAATTTCTGGTGGTGGTGACTTCGTAACTGAAATCGCTGGTGCTGAAGCTTATGCTCAAAGAGCAGCTGAAATTTTCGGTGGCGACGCTGAACCAACAGCAGCACAACTTGCAGAACTTGATACCTTATGGGCAAACGTTGGTCTTAAAAAGATTGATGACTTAACTTTAGAGTTCACTACTAAGAACGCTAAAGGTGAGTTTGATGCATACTATCTACTTGCATGGCCAGCTATGCAACAAGACTTATATGAAGATTCATACGATGCAGCAACTGACAAATATACTTATGGTACTGATCATTTAACCATCGCTTCAAGTGGTGAATATATTATGACTAGCCATGAAGTTGGTAAGTTAACTCGTTATGAAAAGAATCCTAAGTATCCTAACGCAGACGTTGGTACAACGATGTGGACAGGTTATGACATTATCATCTACTCATCTGCAGAAGTTGCTTTCCAAGCATTCTTAGATGGTAAACTTGAAATGAGTGGCGTTCCAAATGCGAGAATCCAAGAATTCATTTCTGACCCAAGATTACTTCAAACTCCAGATGCTACAACTTGGAGACTGAACGTCAATGGTCTACAAACTGTTGAAAAACAACAAGCTGAATTCCCAGGTTCAACATACGAACCAGAAGCCATTTTAGGTTATACTGACTTTAGAAAAGCATTATACTATATCATGGACAGACAAGATCTCCAGGAAAACTGGGTTCCATCTTCAGGTATTGGTACAACTTACTTCTCTAATGCATACTATGTAGATCCAGAATCAGGTATTCCTTACAGATCATCTACACAAGCTGTCGAATTATTCGAAGACTTTGGTGGTGAAACATGGGGTTACAATAAGGGTCTTGCACTCTCTTACTTAAGAAGCGCAGTTGCTGACGCTATTGCTGATGGCTTCTATGAAAAGGGTACTCCTCAAGCATATACTGAAATCACATTAGAAGTTCGTTTCATGAACTTGACACAAAGTGACGCAACTAAGGTTCGCGCTGACTTCGTTGAACAAGCATTTGAACTTTTAGTTGATAACACAAATTATGTTAAGATTTTAGTTGACGTTGTTGATACACCATTCCCAGCAATCTATTATGATTACATGATGACTGGTGATTTCGATATCGCTATCGGTGGTATTAGTGGTTCTGCACTTGATGCATCATCATTCCTTGATGTCTTCTCAAGTGACAACCGTGGTGGTTTCACCATTAACTGGGGCTTTGACTCATCATTACCAGAAATCAAGGTAACTTGGGATCATGATTTTAATGCAAACACTGCACCAATAACTAAGTACTTCTCATACGATGCTATTACTACAGCTCTTAATGGTAAAGCTACAATCGCTAACGGCGATGACGTTCCACCAGTATTAGACGAAGGTGTCTACGCTGATTGGGATGCACTCATGTTAGAACTTGAAGATTTCGTTGATCCAACAGCTTATCCAGAATTTACTGGTGCTGACTTTGAAGTTATCGAAGACGAATCTGCACTCGGCGGTATTTGGATTGTATTACCATCTACTTATGATTTCGCAGCCGTTAAGGCAATCTTTGAAGGTGCTGGTTGGACATACATCACTGAAGCTGAATATGATGGCGACTGGTGTGCTGAATTTGAATCACCAACTGGTAAATATGTTATCTACTCTGCAGACTTAGCAACTCCATGGGCATCAGTAGAAATCGCTGATTACTACGGCGTTGAAGTTCCAGAAGATGCACAAGGCAACGTATTACCTGCAATACTACTTTACTAATTCGTAGACTAAAGCTACAATTAAATAAGTAACTCATATAGATAAATCATCCTTCCAATTTATTTGGGGGATGATTTATTCTCTATGTCTTATTAGATTAAAAAGTTTATATTATATATTATAATATAAGACAATTTTGCCATAATTTGATATAATGGCTTTAGCACGATATTTCATTTAGATAGGAGATCACATATGTTAAGATATTTTCTTATGCGTTTACTTTGGGTGTTTATCATCCTGTTTACAATCTTAACAATAACATTCGTCTTCCTAAAATTACAGCCTGAATATCCACCAACAAAGTATGACGACAAAAAAGCTTGGCTTGTCCGTCAGTGGAATGATGGTTATATGACGAGAATAGTTATTGATATCGATTATAAACCTACCCCCGAATCACCTAATTTAACGCGTGAAACACTCAAAATCCTTCAAGAAGCGTATGAAAATCGATCAGATGTATATTCGATTTATACGGATCAAGAAGTCAATAATCCACAGCGTACGCTCTGGGTTTTTGAGAAGGTACCCATTGCAACCCAGTACAGTGAATGGCTCAATAACGTCCTCACTGAATTTGACTGGGGTACCTCAACCAGAATTGCGATCAACCAAGACGTTACAGTTGTATTAGGTCGCACATTCAAATATACCATTGGCGTTAACCTTTGGGTATTAGTTTTACAAATTCCATTCGGATTATTAATCGGAGCTATTGCAGCTATTAAAAAGGATAAACTTTTTGATAACTTTACCTCTATTTTAATCATGGTATTTATCTCTCTTCCTTCATTCGTTGTTATTATGTTACTCATGAAGTGGTTTGGTTCTGATCTTGGATGGTTACCTTATCAATGGCCGTCGGATCAAGCTCCAGCTGCTCAGAAATTCTTAGGATATTTTATTCCTGTAAGTTCACTTGCTTTAGGTGGCATCGCCGGTTTATCGCGTCGTGTCAGAGCGGAACTTGCAGAAGGTTTAACGCAGGACTTCGTCTTGCTTGCAAGAACTAAGGGATTATCGAAGAGACAGTCTATTTTTAGACATGCTTTAAGATTATCACTTACACCAATTTTACCAGGTATCATTTTTAGTTTCGTTGGATTACTTGGTGGTGCAGGTATCACTGAACAAGTTTATGGTATTCCAGGCGCAGGAAGACTATTTATTGAAGCAAGTTTAAGAGGTGCACCAGATTATAATATCATCATGTATGATACAGCCTTCTTCGGTTTTATTGGACTGTTTACAGGTATCTTAATTGATATGTCGTATGGTCTTGTTGACCCAAGAATCAAGATGGGGGCAAAAAATGGATAATAAACATTTAGATAAAAGCCAATTTGAGTTTGTTGAAATCGATGAAAAGATTTTTGATACGAAGTTTGAAGGTAAACCACGCTCATTCTTAAAAGACGCAATGTCAAGATTTACTAAGAATAAGGTTAACGTAGTTGCGACAACGATCGTTTTGATGGTTATCATGCTTTCTATTTTCGTACCGATCTTAACACCAAAAGATTTTACTTCAGCAAACAGCGCCAATACGAAATTCTTACCTCCACGTATTCCTTTACTAGAAAAACTAGGGATTTTTGATGGTAGTATTGAGGTAATGAACTATGAAGCTGATCTTTCAATCTATGATTTGATTGATCCAGCATTAGGTGATGTAGATGGTAACCGTTTATATTATCCAAAATTTGATTTATATAACACGTTTTCACCAGAATTTGTTAAAAAAGGTACACTAACAAATGAAGTACTTTATGGTGGTAATAAATTAGAAGCTTATGTAGGTGGTACGAATGATATCATTTTAAGAAAGTTTACTGATCATTTGGTTGGTTACACAGAAAATCAAGGCTATTTAAATGCTACAATTACTGTCGATGTTAACTCAATCAGTGAAAATACTTATCTTGATGTGATGATTAGACCATCTAATTTAGAAACATTATTACCAGAAGGTGTCACACCTCTAGATCCTGCAAGCTTGGAATATTACGTTCAAGTTGGTAAGATCGAAGATGCAGGCGTTCATGAATTTACGAACACTATAGGTGTCGTTGGTGCATTAATCTTTGTGTACCATGCTGAAGAAACCGATAAGCGCCTCTCATTAAATTCTGTTGATATTGATTTTAGTGCCGCTACTGATATGTCATTTAGTGGTTATGATCTTTCGCAATGGTCATCTATTTCAATGGATGGTTACGGTGGTTCATGGGTTCGCGATAACGCAGCGTACACTGTTGCATCATTCACATACTTCAAGTATAATGACATTTTTGCTAATAGAGAAGGCACACTTTCTAATGAAGAATATGATGCATTATTAGCAGCTGATCCTGAAATGGCAGCATCGATTGTACTCAACGATCCCAATGATCCTTCACAAGGATGGACATTCGGTGATGGCGAATTCCAACTCGTTAATGTCGTTTCAATTTCTAATCCACAAACAGGTCCGGATGGCGAAGAGTATTTTAGCTATCGTGTAACCTATAACGGATTAATTGCAGCAGGTTATGAAGAATTACCATACTTTATTTTCGGTACAGATGGTAAAGGCCGTGACTTGTTTGCTGAAATTTGGTTATCACTTAGAACATCTTTACTTCTTGGTTTAATCGTATCAGCGATCAACATTTTCATCGGTGTTATCTGGGGTTCAATCTCAGGTTACTTTGGTGGTGCAGTTGACTTTGGTATGGAACGTTTCGTCGAAGTATTAAGTTCGTTCCCAGGTTTAACCGTCTTAACGATCTTGTACTTGAAATTTGGTGCAGGGTTCGTTCTACTCCTTATTTATTTAACCTATTCTGGCTGGGTTGGTGTCGCAAGACTTACCCGTGTCCAGTTCTACAGATATCGTGGTAGAGAATATGTATTAGCATCAAGAACACTTGGTGCCGGACATATGCGACTTATTTTCAAGCATATTTTACCTAATGGTATCGGTTATATCATTACATCAGTTGTACTATCAGTACCTGCAATGATTATCACTGAAGCAGCCCTTTCATTCCTAGGATTTGGTCTTGGTGAAGGTGCTGTCCTAGACTTCGGTATATTTAAACTCAGTGGTCTATCTTTAGGTATTCTCTTGTATGCTGGTGAACAAAACATGACAGCTCCAGGTCGTTTCTATCTCGTTATGATCCCAGCTATCATTATCATTATCATCATGATTGCATTTAACCTCTTTGGTAACGCGCTCCGTGATGCGATGAATCCTTCATTAAGGGGGCAAGAATAATGACAACTAAAGAACCTATTATTCAAGTTAAAGATCTTGCCGTATCATTTAGAACTAACCAAGGTTTAGTACGCGCTGTTAGAGGTGTTAACTTTGAATTATACAAAGGTGAAACACTCGCCATCGTGGGTGAATCTGGTAGTGGTAAATCTGTATCATCACGTTCCATTATGGGTATTCTTGCCGGTAATGCGATTGTTGATGGTGGTGAAATCATCTATGAAAACCAAGATTTACTTAAGATTGATGAAGAAGACTTCCACAAAATTCGTGGTAATAAGCTTGGTATGATCTTCCAGGATCCTACTTCATCATTGAACCCAATCATGCGTGTTGGTAAGCAAATTACTGAAGCTATGATTCTTAATGGAAAGCGTAAAAAGAACAAGTTTAAAGACTTATATCACGATAAAGAAGTTGATGTGATCAATGCTCGCATCGATCTTGAAGAAGTAGAAGCAGATGACTCTTTATCAAAAGCAGAAAAGTCAGAAAGAATTAGAGCTAAGAAACTCGTATTAAAAGAAGCTCAAAAAGCACTTAAAGCTCGCATGAAAACTGCTAAGGTTGAAATTGAAGCTGAATATGCAGTTTACAAGCAAGACTATAAAGCAAAGAAAAAGGAACTCTTTAACACCTATTTCAAGGGTGATAAGAAGGGTGATGTCCTTGAATTCCGCGCTAAACGTGCTGAACTCCATGATACATACATGCGTAAAATTAAGGTTACCCAAACTGAAGCACGTGATGAAGCTTATAAGATCATGCATGAAGTTGGTATTCCTGAACCAGAAAAACGCTTTAAGATGTATCCATTCCAGTTTTCTGGTGGTATGAAACAAAGAATCGTTATCGCGATTGCATTGATGGCACAACCAGAAGTACTGATTTGTGATGAACCTACAACTGCACTTGACGTGACCATTCAAGCACAAATTCTCGATTTGATTAAAAAGATTAAAGAAGATCGTCACTTAAGTGTTATCTTCATTACACATAATCTTGGTGTTGTTGCTAACGTAGCAGACCGCGTGGCTGTTATGTATGCGGGTAAAATTGTTGAATATGGTACACTTGATGAAGTGTTCTACGATCCAAGACACCCTTATACATGGGCTCTGATGAGTTCAATGCCTGATATTAATAGTAAAGAAAAATTACAAACCATTTCAGGTACACCACCTAACATGCTTTATCCTCCAAAGGGTGATGCGTTTGCACAACGTAATCCTCATGCGATGAAAATCGACTTTGAAGAGCAACCACCACTATTTAAGATTTCTGATAGCCACTTTGCAGCAACTTGGCTCTTACATCCAGATGCACCAAAAGTATTAAGACCAACGGTCATTGATGATCGTATTGCGGCTATGAAAGAAGAAGTCAAACGTTTGAGAGGTGAAAAAGAATGAACCATGAAATCGTACTAAAAGTTACCAATCTCAAACAGCATTTTAAAACAGGTGTTGGGAAATACAAAATCTATAATAAAGCCGTCGATGGTATTTCATTTGAAATCAGACGCGGTGAAGTCTTTAGTTTGGTTGGTGAATCTGGTTGTGGTAAAACAACAACAGGTAGAACCATCATTAAAATCTATAAGCCAACAGATGGTGAAGTAGAGCTTCTCGGCAGACGTATTGTAGCTGGTACTATGGGTTACAAGCAAGAAATTAAGGATCTTCGTAAAGATACTCCTCAAAAAATTGCTGAGATTAAAGTTAATGAAAACTTGTCTGCAGAACAAAAAGCAGAAAAGATTGCTGATCTCAAGTCTAAAAAGAACGAACGTATTAACGAACTGAGAAAAGAAATTGTTCAAGCTAAGAAAGATCAAAGAGAAAAGTATCGTCCTGATCAAGCAGAAGTTAAACAAGTTAAAAAAGAAGCACTTGGTAAGATTGAAGTTTTAAAGAAAGATATTGCAAAACTTAACCAAGAATTCTTGCAGTTTAAAGCAACTGCTTTCCAAAAGACTGACAGTCTTCCTGCAGGTACTCCACAAGCACGAAAAGATGAAGTGCATGATGAAGAAATCAAAGTTTATCGTGCAAAACGTAAGGAAAAGAATCAAAAGGTGCAAGCACTTCAAGATGAAATCCTAACGTTATCTTTATCACCTAAATTTTATAACCGTCCACTTTTAAATAAGATGCAAATGATTTTCCAAGATCCTATTGATTCATTAGACCCAAGAATGAGTGTTAAAGACATTATTGCTGAAAGTTTATACATCAATGGTATTAAAAAAGATCAAGTCGTCTTAGATAAAGTGTATGAAGTATTAAAACTTGTTGGCTTGCAGCCTGACCATGCGGATCACTATCCTCATGAATTCTCAGGTGGACAAAGACAACGTATCGGTATTGCACGCGCTATCATCTCAGAACCACAACTGATCATTGCCGATGAACCAATTTCTGCACTTGACGTTTCCATTCAAGCACAGGTTATTAACCTACTCAATGAATTACGTATTAAACTAGGTTTAACGATTCTATTTATTGCCCATGACTTATCTGTTGTTAAGTTCCTAAGTGATCGAATTGCGATTATGTATTATGGTAAAATTGTTGAAATGGGTTCAAAAGAAGCGGTATTTAATAATCCACTTCACCCTTACACATTATCCTTAATCTCATCCATTCCGATGCCAGATCCTGACTACGAAAGACAAAGAGGCAAGAATATTCGTTATAATCCAGGTGTTCATGATTACAGCGTTAATAAACCAACAATGCGCGAAATTGAACACGATCATTTCGTTTTAGCAAACGATGTTGAGTTTGAATCATATCTTAAGAAAATTAATGCCAAAAAAGCTAAAAAGCAAGCATAATTTGTTATGATGGAAAACGAAAAGCATCTAAAAAGACAGTTTGCAATTAAATTAGCTATAACTTATGCTGTACTACTTGTATTATCTTTCTTAGTCATGCTATTTACGTATGATTTTAAGTGGACATTTACGAATATCAGCAATAGCTTGTTTATTGTCAACGCGCCGATCTTCTTTGTTGCACTGATTATTCAAACCGGAGCATCCCGTGCGACA
>Ga0265295_1003593_pt1 | contig 22312 bp, 22 predicted proteins | sample Munlansysbiofilm_FD_192503 | JGI IMG/M metagenome (GOLD analysis project Ga0265295, IMG submission 192503) | Leachate microbial communities from a municipal landfill in Southern Ontario, Canada - Methane capture system biofilm | ecosystem: Engineered > Solid waste > Landfill > Unclassified ...
GTTAATATCATATCCAGCCATCGCTTCTTCTCCTTTGGTTTGTGAAACGTCTTTGACAACGTCAACTTACCAAACCGGAGCGATGGCTACCTACCAATTATTTACAGCAGTTTACGGACTTGATCGCGCCAACTTCGGGCACTATAAATTCTCATGCAATTTCACCGCTGTTTGCAGGATACAAATCCAAGCTAAATTTTGCAATTGAAACAGTTAGTACCTCAAAGTTTACATTTCTGCTCGGAGCTAGTTAACCGCTACCTCTTCTCGCTTTTCTCTGCTCTCTCCTTAATGCTTTTCTTCTCTGCGCAGCGGCAAATGCGGCACTTACCCGAGCAGGTGCAGGCTTTGTTGTGGTGTTGAGCGCTTGGCGTTACTGGCATGGGCTGGCACTCCTCGATATCTAAATCTAAAAAAATTGGCTTGATGCTATCAGTCATCTTTGCTCCTTAAAATATAATAGCTGGCGGCTAAAAAAAGTTACAGATGGATATGCTGCTGACAGCATCCACAGTCTAGCCCTGCGGCAATAGTTTGCAGTTGCTGTGCATCCTGAATGCTAATTAAACCGCGTTGGCAGGTTATGGTTGCTGCTTGTTCAAATTTAGATAGAGTGCGCGACATAGTTTCGCGCGCCATACCCAACTCTTGAGCCGTGAGTGAAATAGGGCGAAGGTCAATCTGTGGGGTTGCGCTAGAGGCTAACCTGGCATGCTTGTTCATCATTGCTAGCAAGTGGGTTGCAACTTTGGCGCGAACATTGACACATTGCGCCAGACAGCGTTTGGAGCGCTCCTCCTCTATTTGGTTTGCCAGTAGCTGTATAAGGTTGCTGTGGAGTTGTGGATCGTTCTCCATAAGTTGGCGAAACTGGCGATGTGGCCAGCTGAGCAGTTGCACCTGTGACAGACTCTCGGCATAACTGCAGCAGCCTCTACCTGAAGCCAGAGCAGCTGAGCAAAATATATCGCCACTGGTTAACCGTTGCTGGAGCGACTCCTCGTCACCGATGGTGGGGCGCATCATCTTCATCTTACCCTCAAGGAGTAAATAGAGCCGGCTCGAGAGATCTTCGCGGCTAAGAATCATACCTTTGTGCGCAAATGAAGATCTGCGCCCGCGCTCCAGCAGAGCACTTATGGTGCTGCTTTTAAGCTCTTTGAGCAGAGGTAGTGCTGAGATTTCGTGAGAAGTGTTGCCCATGTTACAGCACCCCCGCAGTTAATAGCTCGGCAGATCTACCGCGTTTATTATTTAAAAGAGAGACAATCCGTTGGTGCTGGTGCTGATACAGGTCGGCCAGCGCATGGCTGCGTCGCGTCTTACCATATATTTTCCACAACCGTTGTGCTGTAACCTCTAGCTGCGAGCGTCCCATAAAAGCGCTGATATCTTTTAGCGGATAGCCGAGAAACAGTCCGATCTCATGCGGGAACTCGCCATCAACAAAATGGCTGACTAGGTCAGCAAGAGTAGTCTCAAGATGCTGCGGATCACGGTAGTCTAGCGACGCTAAAAAAGTACGCGCGCTGCGACTGTTAAGCCGGCGCTGTAAGAGAGCCGGTGAATAGATAAGCAGAAGCACGCCGTTGGTATCACTAAGCAGAGTAGCCGCCACTAGCGAGGAGTTTGCTAATAACTCCTCACCGTGTTGTTGCCACAACTTATACATATTGCGCCCACAGGAGTAAGCACGATTACTAATGCGCAGCAGGTTAGCCGGTTTCACCCCAGCAATAACCTCCGCCGTGCCGAGAGTCAAAAAAGCCGCTACACACTGGCGCGGTTCAGGATAACGCCCCGCAATTTCGTACCACGCAGTGCGCTGACAAGGGGCGGTATTCCCCTCTTTGACACAGGGACATTGTAAAGGTAGTGGTATTGACATAGATCCTCCAGCTTAACAGTTTATGTGAAATTGAATATTGTTATCAATTGGACTATATACTGCAACCACAAGTGGACAGAACTATGCTGCTAAGGGTAGTGGATTTATTTGCAGTAGATAAGATTATTTATTTATAGATGATATTGAAAACCGTTATCAATATAGATAAAGATCGCGGGATATGCAACAGTTATTTGTAATCTGGGCGCAATTTGTCGGCAGCGCCGCGTAAGTTAGCCTAGGAGCAGGAATCTGCGCAGTTTAGGTATTAGATTGCGGTGTGAGGGTATCTGAATTAGCGCTAAAAAGCAGTGGAATAAGGCTCTAATTGCAATGTTGAAAAATTACTTTCGTCACAAATTTGTCACAGCAACGTCACAGGGCAAAACCAGTGCGCCTAAAACGACAACAGCCGATGCGCTAAGTTAGCGCATCGGCTGTTGTTTATATTGGTTGCGGGGGAAGGATTTGAACCTCCGACCTTCGGGTTATGAGCCCGACGAGCTACCAAACTGCTCCACCCCGCGTCATATATTTTCTGCTGTTTCCTTGAACCCGATATATGTATCAAAAAACACAGGACCATGTCAAGGATTCATATCCATTTATGGTGTATCGACAAAGCTTTTAAGTCGTTTTGCGCGACTGGGGTGGCGTAATTTACGCAATGCCTTAGCTTCAATCTGGCGAATACGTTCGCGGGTTACGCTGAAATCCTGACCGACCTCTTCAAGGGTGTGATCCGATTTTTCGCCGATACCGAAACGCATACGCAGAACTTTCTCTTCGCGTTCGCTAAGGGTTGATAGCACCTCGGCGGTTTGATCGGACAGATTGCCTTTGATAACAGCTTCCAGTGGCGAAACGGCTCCTTTGTCCTCGATAAAATCGCCGAGTGAAGAGTCCTCCTCTTCACCAATTGGTGTCTCCAGACTGATGGGCTCCTTGGCTATCTTCAAGACACGGCGCACTTTTTCCAGCGGTAGATCCATGCGCTCAGCGATCTCTTCGGGCACCGGCTCGCGTCCCAGCTCCTGCACTAGTTGGCGGCTGGTACGGATGAGCTTGTTGATAGTTTCAATCATGTGGACGGGAATACGAATTGTACGCGCTTGGTCGGCGATGGCTCGGGTGATCGCCTGACGAATCCACCAGGTAGCATAGGTAGAAAACTTGTAACCGCGCTGATATTCAAATTTATCCACCGCCTTCATCAGGCCAATATTGCCCTCTTGAATTAGATCGAGAAATTGTAGCCCGCGATTGGTATATTTTTTAGCGATGGAGACCACTAGGCGCAGGTTGGCTTCTACCAGTTCGGTTTTAGCAACCTTGGCGCGCCACTCACCACGGTGTACCTCTTTGAGGGATTCCAACAAGGCTTCAGCAGTAAAGCCGGTTTCATCTTCAACCCGTTTGAATTTGCGTTGTGCTCCCTTGAGGCGTTTTTCGACGACTAAAAGTTGCTCACTGCTTTTGCCCAACTCGGCGGTGACATTAGCGCTCTCTTCATCGCTTTTATGCAGGCGGCGTAGATAGCTGCGGATCTTTTTGTGCGAACAGCCGAGCTCTTTTTCGCAGGCTTCTACTTCACTCAACCCTTTTTTTACCTGAACTGAGAGCTCTTTTAGCCGTACTGCGATTTTAGATAGGGTCTGCTCTTTTAGACGCATTTGGCGCATTAAGCTGCAAAGTTCGGTTTTAATCTCGTCTATGTTTGCTAAAGCCAGCTTTTTGTCGGCGGCACTACCTTCAGTGGCAAGTGTTTGCTGCTCTTCCAACTCAGCTTTTTTGGCCGTTATCTGGGCGATAATATCCAGAACTCGGCGGTACTGGCGCTCCTCAGCTTCAGCACCCTCCTCTTCATCATAGTCCTTGGTGATGTCGGAGATACCGATGGTGCCTTCACTTAGGTCATTGCCGAGGGAGATGATCTCATCTAGTGCTATCGGGGTGCGCAAAACCACCTGTGTAATGAGTCCTTCGCCCTCTTCGATGCGCTTGGCAATTTCTACTTCGCCTTCGCGCGTCAATAGCGAGACTTGACCCATCTCGCGCAGGTACATACGCACGGGATCGCTGGTACGGCCGATGACACCGGCCTCGAAGCTGGGGCTCTCCTCTTTGCTATCGTCGTTGCTGTCTTTGCTGGTTTTCTCATTGCTGCTGTCAGTGTCATCATCTTTTTGATCGTAGTCGATGATCTCGATGTCGAGATCGCCGAACATACTCATCACTTCTTCAAGTTGCTGAGGTGAGACCATATCTTCAGGAATAGCATCATTGACCTCCTCGTAGGTTAGGAAGCCTTTTTCCTTTCCTGTCTCAATGAGTATTTGAAACTCTTCCTCTTTTGTTTTTTTCGCCATAAATATCGTTCTCCTGTCAACTGCCGAGGCAGTCGTAGTTGCTAGATGTTGCTAATTGTTGCGATTCTTCAGTTGCCGGTTAATTTGTGTCAACTCCTGTAGGCAGGCTATCTGGCGGTCCGAATTATTTTGTTGTTCGGCCTCGCGCATAAGCGCATGCAGCTCTGTTCTACGTTGTTTTAACCGTCCCTGTTTTACCGCCAATCGGCAGTCACCGAATATCTCGTCTATATTTTCATCAGGCAGCTCCGCGCCGCGAATTAAAATGTCTGTTAATAACGTCTGTTGTGTCGTGCTGTGACAGCAGTCAAGCAGTGTCTCATCTGGTTTAGACTGTTGTTGCCATGCTTGGTGAATCTTTTCTGCCAACGAGTAGCAGTCCTGGTTGTCAAAAAGTTCTGCTAGTCCTGTCTCTAGTGCCAATTGGCTGACCTGTTCATCAATAAGCATTAAACTGAGCAGCCATCTTTGCGCTTTGGGTAGTGCGGCTTCCCGTGGTGCTGCTGGATGTTTGCGCTGGGCTTTTTGACCCACAAAGTTTGCCTCGTAATCGGGCTGCTGCTCTGGCGGCTCTACTACTGGTGCTGTCTTGGTCGCATTATGGCCGAGATTTTTTTGCGGTGTTGCCGACAGCGGTTGCTGGCGCGAAAGTTGCCGATTGAGCAACTCGCGTTCGACTCCGCTGTGTCGTGCTAAGGCACCTAAATGCAGATCCCGTTCTATCTCGTTGGGCACATGGCTGATCATCCGTACTATTTCGGTGATATCCTGTGCCTGTTGTTCGGCATTGCCCGCGCTACTGTGCAGCAGGCTGAGCATATAAAATTCCAACGCCGATTGCGCCTGCTCTAAACGCTGAGCAAATTTTTCAGCCCCTTCACGCTGTACACAGCTGTCAGGGTCATCACCAGCGGGCAGGCTTAGAGTCTGTAGCTGTAGCCCCACTTGGAGTAGCTCTGGCATCGCCCTGAAACAGGCTTTTTGCCCAGCCTGATCTTGATCAAATAGCAGTACCACTTGATCCACATAGCGCTTTAATACTCTAGCGTGTTCAACTGTCAGTGCTGTACCGCAGGTGGCTACAACATTTTCAATGCCGGCCTGCACTAGCGCAAGGTGGTCGAAGTAGCCCTCAACCACGATTACTTTGCGCTGGCGGCGCATGTCGTTTTTCGCCTGCGAGAGCCCGTAGAGTATGCTGCTCTTGTAGTAGAGTGGCGACTCTGGCGAGTTCATATATTTAGGCAGGCTGTCATCTAGCACCCGGCCACCAAAGGCGACGATATTGCCGCTGGTGTCGTCGATCGGAAACAGTAGCCGCTGGCGAAACATATCGTAATCAGGGCGATTTTCGCTGCCGGTGCGAATTAACCCGAGCTGCTTAGCTTGCTCAGCGTCTATCCCCTTATGCTGAAAATGCTCGCATAAATTGTTCCAGCCATCGGGGGCGTAGCCGAGGCGAAAACGCCGCACTATGTCGCTGGTAAATCCTCGCCGTCTGATATAGCCACGCGCTTGCGCGGCACGTGGATCGTTGACCAGCAGTTGGTGATAAAACTCTGTCGCCACATTATATATATGCAGCAGTTGCTCGCGCTCTTTGCGACGCTGCAGCTCAAAAGCATCTGGTTCATCCTGCGGTATCTCTATCCCCACTTGCTCGGCGAGGCGGCGTACCGCTTGGGGAAAGGCCAGCCCTTCAATGCGCATTAAAAAGCTAAAAACATTACCACCAACGCCACAGCCAAAACAGTGAAAAATCTGCTTGGCACTATTTACACTAAATGACGGTGTCTTCTCGTGGTGAAAAGGACAGAGCCCTAAATGGTTAGCACCAGAGCGTTTTAATTGCACATAGCTGGAAATTAGCTCGACAATGTCGACACGTTCACGTATCTGCATGATCAAGTCGTCCGCAATGCGTCCGTTCATTAATTTCCCCTAGCCTGTTATTCTGTTAATCCCCAAGCTGAATTACCGTTACTGCAGAACCACCACTGTTGTCATCGGCAGCATGAAAGGCAGTAACCGCGCGGTGCCTAGCCAGTAGCTCAGCGATGGCGGTGCGCAGTGCGCCAGTCCCGCGGCCATGAACGACACTGACATCTTTCCAGTTCTGGAGCAGGGCGTCGTCAATAAGGCGTTCGACCTGATCTATGGCATCCTCAACGTGTAGGCCTATCACCTCTATCTGGGGCTTAAAAGTACTGTGTTCAGTGTGCCGCTGCACACTGGATGTCCTTGTGCCTGCTTGAGCAAAGCGCCGTGGCTCATAGGCTTCTAGAGCTTTCAATGCCAAGCGCATCAATTTGCCGTGGCAGGTTAATTCTATCTCATTGCCATTTATCTGCTGAACCTGTGCTTCGGCGTTTAGCGCCGGGATGCGTACCAGTTCACCAACTGTTAAATTTTTTGGTATCGCGTGCTGTGAGCGCATCTGCTGCGGAGTAGAGTGTAATTTCTCTTTTGTCTCGCGCACTTGGCGCATCAACTCTGCCTGTTGTTGCCCACCACTGATTGTATCACTGCCGTGCGCCTGCTGGCGCGCCTGCTTGAGCAGTTGGCGCATCTGACTCTGGGTGTCCGCGACAAGCTGTTGTGCTTGGCGTTGGGCTTTGTTTAATAGCTTGGTGCGCGTATTTTCTAGCTCGACTAGCAGCTTGCGCCGCTTTTCGCGTTCCAGTGCGGCCTGTTCGCGCAGCTGCTGGGCCTCATCGCGGTCATGTTGCAACTGGGTACGCAGCTGATTCAGCTGTTCTACCATGGCGAGGCCATCACGCTCTTCACGGCCAAGGTAGCTATCTGCCTGAGCCAGCACTTTTGCAGGTATGCCCATGGTGCGGGCGATTGTAAAGGCGCTACTGGCTCCAGGAACACCATAGTGCAGGCGATACGTAGGCGCTAGCGTGTGTGGGTCAAACTCCACGGCGGCGTTTTCTACCCGCTCATGCAGATAGGCATAACTTTTAATCATGTTGAGGTGCGTAGTTACCACCGTGCGTGCACCTACAGCGCGCAAGCGATCTAGCACTGCCAAAGCTAAGGCGCCGCCCTCAGATGGGTCGGTTCCAGTACCGGCTTCATCGAGTAGCACCAGTGAGTTGCCGTCTATCTGCTGTAAAATCCGCCGGATTCTGGTCAGATGCCCAGAAAAGGTGGATAGGTTATCTTCTATGCTCTGCTCATCACCAATATCGGCAAAAATTTTGTCAAATAAGTAGACCCGGCTTTTAGGATCACAGGGTATTGGCAAGCCTGCGGACACCATCAAAAACAGGAGGCCGACGGTCTTTAGGGCAACAGTTTTACCGCCGGTATTTGGTCCACTGATTATCAGCGTATCGTGTTTTTTACCTAAGCGCAGATCTATCGCCACCACCGGTTGCTGGCGTGGTTGACCAGCACTGTCGATCAACAACAGTGGGTGGCGTACCTGTAATAGCTCCAACTGGCGTTTGGCGGTTATCTGTGGCACCTTGGCTCCAGTTACGCGAGCAAAGCGTGCCGCTGCGGCATAGTAGTCCAAACGCGCTAAAATGTTCTGGTTGGTGGCTAGCTGTTGGCGTGCTGCGCCTACCGCTGCTGCCAACTGCTGTAAAATACGTTCGATCTCCCGCTGCTCTTCGCGCAGTAACGCTTGCAGGTTGTTGTTGCGTTCAAGTACCGTGGCCGGTTCGATGTACAGCGTCTGGCCGCTGGATGATTCGTCATGGACGAAACCCTTGACGCGCCCACGAAAGTCAACACGCACTGGCACGACATAGCGACCATTGCGTTCGGTTATAATATGTTCCTGAAATACGCCATCAAAGTGGCTGTCGCTGAGCAGTGCTTCGAGTGCAGAACGGATGCGACTGCGAGCGGTTTTACTTTGCGTGCGTAAATCGGCTAATTGCCACGAGGCCCCATCTAAAATATCGCCTGCAGGGCCGATGCTGGCGCGAATTAGATCGCGCAGCTCAGCTTGTAGATCTAACTCAAGTACCGCAGCGCTTAACTGGGGTGCCATTAGTTCAGCACTAAAATAGCGTTTACATAACCGCGCAGCATCTAAGCTGTCCGCTACCTCCAGCAACGCCGTAGCGGATAACCACGCGCCAGCAGTGCGTACTCTCTCTAGGGTGTCGCTGAGGTCGCAACTCCCTCCGAGAGGCGGCGCGCCGTGTTCATCTAACAGCGCCTGTGCTTCGGCAATGCACTGCAGTGACGTGTCGACCATCTCCCGCTTCTGGAGTGGCTGTAACTTAGAGGCTAAGCGTTTGCCAGGTGTGGTTACGGTAAACAGTGCCAGTAAAGAGACAATTTTATTAAATTCTAAAACCTGCAGCGTAGCTTGTAGCATTAAACATCCATAGCTTGGTTACGCCACCTTGTCGAATAGCTTGCTGCTGTGTTTAACCACGGCCTGTCCCAGTTGGACGAAGGGTGGACATAGCTGCGATTGGGTAAATAGCGGCTTCACTGCTGGTGGTAAACTCGCTTGAGATAGCCCGTACAACACCAGCGCTAGCACTAGGGTGCCTTGCAGTAAACTAAACACTGCACCGACGACACGGTTGAGGCCGCCTAAAAACAGAAGTTTAACAAACCGTGACAAAAGTGCACCTAACATGGCGAAAATAATCATAGTCAGCACAAATAACAGCAATAGGGCAATGCCCACACAGAGTTGTGTTGGCAACGGCGTTATTGCCTCGAGCTGTTTGGCCACCGGAATATAATAATGAAAAGCGATGGCAGCTGCCGCGACCAGACCTACTAATGAACAGATCTCTTTAATCAGTCCACGCAGTGCCCCTTTGACGACAAACAGCGCCAAAATCACCAAAATTCCTATATCCAGCGCATTCATATTGATCCTCGTAACAGCAGTAGGTTATTTCGCTAAACAGCTTTTTACCATTTCGCTTACCAGGCGGCCATCGGCGCGCCCCAGGGTTTTTGGGCTGATAACCTTCATCACTGCGCCCATATCCTTCATCGAGCTTGCTCCGAGTTCGGCAACGGTAGCAGCTACTAGTTGCTGCAGCTCTTCGCTGCTGAGTTGTTGCGGTAAAAACTCCTGCAGTACTTTAATCTCCTGCTCCTCTTTTTCGGCAAGATCTACGCGGTCGTTATCGCGGTATATTTTAGCTGACTCGCGCCGTTGCTTGAGCAGGGTAGACATGACGCTAATAATGTCAGCGTCGGTCAGGGTGATTTTTTTATCGATCTCAGCATTTTTTATGGCACCGCGCACCAGACGAATTACGCCTAGGCGTTCGCTTTGTTTGGCCTTCATGGCCTCTTTCATCGCATCGGTAAGACGTTGTGCTATGCTCATGATATCTCCTGTAGGTGGTTCTGATGTGTCACTGTTTTTATTTTGTGCGCGATTGTTTCTCTTCGATGCCCGACATGCCAAAGCGGCGTCTTAGCTCGGCATAAATACGCTCTGGCGGCAGATCGTAATAGCCGAGAAGAATCAGGGTGTGAAAAAATAGGTCGGCTACTTCGTAGACGATCTCATCGCGTTCACCACCTTTGCCGGCAACAGCGGTTTCGGTGGCCTCTTCACCAATTTTGCTCAGAATTTTATCCAGCCCCTTAGTGAACAGGGAGTGGACATAAGATTTTTCACTGGGGTTGCGCCGTCGATCCTGAATTACATGGTAGACCGCATCGAGAATATCTTGCTTGCCATAGGCCTCTGCGGTGCTGGCGTCCACCTCTCCAGCGATGGTGATCTGCTCGCCATCAGCTACGCTAAAGAAACATGAACGTCGGCCAGTGTGGCATGCAGCGCCTATCTGTTCGACTTTTATCAACAGGGTGTCGCCATCACAGTCGTAGCGAATTTCGTGCACGCTCTGTGTGTTACCGGAGGATTCGCCCTTCATCCATTGCTTGGCGCGGGAGCGGCTGTAATAGTGCACCTTGCCGGTCGCCAAGGTATTGCGTACCGCCTCGGCATTCATGTACGCCATCATCAATACTTCACCATTTTCGACATCCTGGGTGATGCAGGGAATCAGGCCATCTTTATCAAATTTAAGCTGCTCAAGCAGGCTCATGCTAACTCCTTTAGATGCGCACTGGAACATTGTGACGCTGTAAATATTCCTTGCACTCGCTGATAGTATATTCGCGGAAATGGAAAATGCTCGCCGCTAGAGCGGCACTGGCTCCACCGCTGGTTAGTCCGTCTTTTATGTGCTCCAAATTACCGACGCCACCGGAGGCGATGACGGGAATATTCACCGCATCACTGATTGCTCGAGTGAGAGCGATATCGTAGCCATCCTTGGTGCCATCACAATCCATGGAGGTGAGGAGGATCTCTCCGGCACCGAACTCCTCCATCTGCAGCGCCCACTGGATAGCATCAATGCCGGTAGCATTGCGTCCACCGTGGGTGTAGACCTCCCAGCGTTGCGGATTACTGCCAGCTACGCGGCGTGCATCGATAGCCACCACAATGCACTGCGTGCCAAAGCGCTGGGCGGCGCTGCGCACAAACTCCGGATTATTTACTGCTGCGGTGTTGATGCTAACTTTGTCGGCACCCGCGTTGAGCAGATTGCGAATGTCCGCTACTTCGCGCACGCCACCGCCAACGGTCAGCGGCATGAACACCTGTTCAGCGGTGCGCCGTACCACATCGAGAATTATGCCGCGCTTATCACTGGAGGCGGTTATATCTAAAAAGGTGAGTTCATCCGCACCCTGTTTATCGTAGGCGATAGCCGCTTCAACCGGGTCGCCAGCGTCAATGAGATCAACAAATTGCACCCCTTTGACCACGCGACCATCTTTTACATCCAGACAGGGGATGATACGCCGTGTCAGCATGTTTTTAGCCTCTCTTTCTGGTTAGCGCTACAGCTGCAGCCAGATCCAGAGCGCCAGTATAGATAGCTTTGCCGGTAATTACTCCGCTAACACCCTTGGCTTCAATGCTGAGCAGGTTGCTAATATCCTGGAGGCTGGATACGCCACCGGAGGCGATAACGGGAATAGAGATGGCTGCGGCCAGATCACCGGTCTCCTGCAAATTTGGCCCCTGCATCATGCCATCGCGAGCTATGTCGGTATAAATGATAGCTTCGACGCCAAAATCTTCCATCTCTTTGGCTAGATCAATAGCGCGTTTTTCCGTGACATCGGCCCAACCGCGTACCGCAACCAGACCTTTGTTGGCATCAATGCCGACGACAATTTGCCCCGGAAAGGCGCGACAGGCCTCGCGCACAAATTGAGGATTCTCCTTGGCGATGGTGCCGAGGATGACGCGGCTGACACCCAGCTGAAGATAGGCTTCGATGGTGGCCATGTCGCGGATGCCGCCGCCTAGTTCGGTGGGGATATCCAAAGCCTTAACAATGCTTTCAATGGCAGCATGGTTTTTTGGCGTGCCGGCAAAGGCGCCGTCGAGATCGACGATGTGCAGCAATTCGCCGCCCTGTTCCTGCCAGATTAGCGCCTGTGCTGCCGGGTCGTTGGAGTATAGAGTATCGCGCTCCATCAACCCCTGTTCCAGACGCACACATGCTCCATTTTTCAGATCAATAGCGGGGATAACAATCATCTATAGTTCTCCAAAATTTTTGAGCATACTCAGCCCAACCAGTTGACTCTTCTCTGGATGAAATTGTGTAGCCATTACGTTGTCGCGGCAGATGGCACTGCAAAAATCAATACCGTAGTCAGTGGTGGCCGCGATGACGTTGCTGTCATCGGGCTGCACGTAAAATGAGTGGACAAAATATACGTAGCTCCCCTGTTTTACCCCTTTAAAGAGGGGGATATCGCTATGCTTTATCTGGTTCCAGCCCATGTGGGGTACTTTCAGCGTCTGAGTGCTGGCCACAGGCATATCGCTGGCAAAACGTTTTACTGTGCCGGGGATAATACCAAGCCCTTCATGGCTACCAAACTCCTCACTGGCGCTGAAGAGCAGTTGTAGCCCGAGGCAGATGCCGAGAAAGGGGCGACCGGAGGCGACAAATTCGTTGATAGGATCGATAAAACCACCCGTGCGTAGATTGCTCATGCAGTCACAAAACGCACCAACACCTGGCAGAACTAAACGTTCCGCTGTGGCTACGCGGCGCGGATCGTCGGTTATTTGCGCCGCAAAGCCTACTTTTTCAAAGGCCTTCTCTACGCTACGCAGATTGCCCATGCCATAATCGATAATTGTTATCATCAATTTTCTTCCATTAATTCCGTAAATTTGTGGCATCCATGGAGATGTCGTCTGGTGCTTAAATGGCGACAGTCTAGCCATCCATAGATGGAGAATGGTGTTAGTGCCCTTTGGAGTGGGGGCGCTAATTCATCCTCTACTCTAATTTGCCTTTGGTAGACATTACGCCACTGATACGCGGATCACTTTGGCAGGCCTCATCAAGGGCGCGACCAAAGCCCTTAAATATAGCTTCGATAATGTGGTGTAAGTTGCTGCCATAAGCGAGGTTGATGTGCATATTGACCCCAGCGTGATTACAGAAGGCGACAAAAAACTCTTCCACCAATTCGGTATCAAAAGTGCCGACTTTGGCTTTGGGTAGTTCAACGTTGAACACCAGGTGCGGCCGCCCAGAAAAGTCGAGCACCACCGAGGCCAGAGATTCGTGCATGGGCATGGTGCAGCGCCCGTAGCGGCGGATCCCCTGTTTGTCGCCCAGAGCCTGTTTAAACGCATCCCCAAGACAAATTCCCATATCCTCGACGGTGTGGTGATCGTCAATTTCGATATCACCCTTAGCCTGAATATTTAGGTCAAAAAAACCGTGCCCTTTGAGCAGGGTAAGCATGTGGTCGAGAAAGGGCACCGAGGTGGAAATATCGCCATTGCCGCGGCCATCTAGATCTAAACTCAGATCAATAGCGGTTTCGGCGGTGCGACGGTTAATGTGGGCGGTACGTGACATGCTCACTCTCCTTTATCCTGTGGCGACTGTTACTATTATTGCGATTATTGCCGATGTCATTATGCATCTTCTAAGCGATGGCTAACGGAACGGGCATGGGCATCAAGCCCTTCTAGCTGGGCGATTTGCACAGTTTGTGGCCCGAGCCGTTTTAATCCAGCTGCTGAGCAACAGATTAGGCTAGATTTTTTGACAAAGTCATCGAGGGACAGCGGCGAGAAAAAGCGCGCAGTACCACCCGTGGGTAGAGTATGGTTGGGGCCGGCCAGATAGTCACCCAGCGCCTCTGGGGTGTGGTGTCCCATGAAGATAGCTCCAGCGTTATGTACCTGCGATAAGAGTTCAAATGGATTGTCGACCGCCAACTCCAGATGCTCAGTGGCGATGCGGTTGCATAATTCCAGTGCCTGCTCTATCTGCTCAGCTACGATAATGGCCCCATAGTTATCAATAGAGGCGCGGGCGATGCTGGTGCGTGGTAACAGCTGCAACTGCTTCTCGACTTCGGCTTGCACCGCTGTGGCCATGGTCGCGCTGGTGGTCAACAGTACTGCTGATGCTAGTTCATCGTGCTCGGCTTGAGAGAGTAGATCTGCTGCCAGATGGCGCGCGTTACCGCTGCCGTCGTTGACGATGAGGATCTCGCTTGGCCCTGCGATCATGTCGATATCCACTTCACCAAAGACCATCTTTTTCGCCGTAGCTACGTAGATGTTGCCCGGGCCAGTGATCTTATCTACCCGTGGTACGCTGTCCGTGCCATAGGCCAAGGCTGCGATAGCCTGAGCGCCGCCGATGCGGAATATACGCTGCACCCCGGCAATGTGTGCTGCGGCCAATACGTGCGCATTCGCCTCACCGTTGGGCATAGGTACCACCATGACGATCTCTTTAACTCCGGCAACTTGTGCCGGAATGGCGTTCATCAGTACCGAAGATGGGTAGGCGGCTTTGCCACCCGGGACATAGATACCCACTCGGGCGAGGGGGCGAATGAGCTGGCCGAGGACGATATCCTCCTCATCGGTGGAAAGCCAAGTCTCTTGCTTTTGGCGGCGATGATAGGCGCGGATACGCTCAGCGGCAAAGCGCAGCGCCGCCAGATCGTCGTCCGACACCTGTTGTAGCGCTTGGTCAATCTCTGCGCGGCTGACTTCGATTCCCTGGGTGGCCAAATCAAGTTTATCAAAGCGCAGAGTGTACTCCTGCAATGCGGCATCACCACGCTGGCGCACGTCATCAATGATGTTGCGTACTGTGGAGTCGATATCAGCAGGGACATGCGCTGCCCGCTCTTCTATCAGTTCGAAGGCGGCAGCGAACTCAGTATCACCAAAATTGAGTAATTTGATCATGGTAAACCCTGTCTATACGGAAATTTTAGGAGTGGCGGCAATAACCTGCTCCAGATCGTTAATAATTTTGCTGATGCGCTCATGCTTGGTTTTCAAACTGGCGCGATTGACGATCAGGCGGGTGGTGATCTCGGCAATAGTCTCTACTTCAACCATGCCATTGTCACGCAGCGTTGCCCCAGTGGAGACTAGGTCGACAATACGCTCGGATAGGCCAACCAGTGGTGCCAGTTCGATGGAACCGTAAAGTTTGATCAGCTCTACCTGAATCCCTTTGCTGGCAAAATAGCGTTCGGTAACATTGGGATATTTCGTTGCTACACGAATGTTGGACCAACTGCTGGGGTCATCTTTTTCGCTCAGCTCTTTTGGCTCAGCAACTACCAGACGGCAGTAGCCGAAGTTGAGATCCAGCGGTTCGTAAAGATCCTTATTTTGCTCCAACAGGGTATCTTTACCTACTACGCCGATGTCGGCGCAGCCGTATTCAACATAGGTTGGCACATCGGTGGCACGCACGGCCATGAAACGAAATTTATCTTTCTTGTTTTCAAAAACCAGCTTACGGTTTTTCTCTTCCATTTCTGGGCAGGTGATGCCAATTTGGGCAAATAGTTCCATTGAATCTTGCAAAATACGCCCTTTAGGTAGGGCAAAGGTGATGTAGTCACTCATAATATCCTCACTCTTAAACAGATACGCGCTGTATATCAGCGCCCAACGCCAACAGCTTCTCTTCTAGGCGCTCATAACCGCGATCAAGATGATAAATTCTAGAAATTTCGGTGGTGTTTTCTGCCGCGAGACCGGCCAGTACCAGTGAGGCACTGGCGCGTAGATCAGTGGCCATAACTGGGGCGCCGCGGAGCATATCCACCCCTTCGACAATAGCTTGTTTGCCGTCGATAATAATATTTGAGCCCAGTCGTTGCAGCTCGCATACGTGCATGAAACGGTTTTCAAAAACATTTTCACTGATAATGCTGGTGCCGTGCGCTAAGGTGAGCAGCGCCATAAACTGTGCCTGCATATCGGTGGGGAAGCCAGGATGCGGGCTGGTCTTGATCTGTAAAGGTTTGATTGCGGTAGTGCCGCTCACCTGAATTCCCGCAGACTTTATCTCAACAGTAGCGCCAGCTTCGCGCAGTTTGCTAATGACCGCCTCCAGGCATTCGGGGTCAGCATTGGCGATAAGTACCTCGCCTGCGGTCATGGCTGCTGCGACCATAAATGTGCCTGCTTCAATGCGATCGGCCATAACACGGTGGCGCATCGGTTGTAGCCGGTCGACGCCGACGATGGTGATGGTGTCACTGCCCGCGCCGCTGATGTTGGCACCCATGTTACTTAGCGCCAGCGCCAGATCGACGATCTCAGGTTCACAGGCGGCATTTTCCAATACAGTAGTGCCCTGAGCTAGGGTGGCTGCCATCATTAGGTTTTCGGTGCCACCGACAGTAGGGGTGTCGAAGTAGATCTTTGCACCCTTAAGTTGTTCACAGCGCGCCTCGACATAACCGTGGTCGAGAGTTATTTCGGCACCCATGGCTGCCAGCCCTTTAAGATGTAGGTCGATGGGGCGTGCACCGATAGCGCATCCGCCAGGCAGGCTGACGCGCGCTTTGCCAAAACGCGCCAGCAGTGGCCCTAGCACCAACACCGAGGCGCGCATGGTTTTTACGAGGTCGTAAGGAGCCTCTACGCTGGCTACGTGATTGGCATTAACGCTAGCTTGATTACCCTGTAAACTGGTCTTGGCTCCCAGTGTTTCGAGAAGTTGCAATACTGTATTGATATCGCGCAGTTGCGGAACATTGCTCAGCTCGTGCTCGCCGCTGGTCAGCAGGGTGGCACAGAGCAGTGGCAGCGCCGCATTTTTTGCGCCGCTGATCTGAACTGTACCGTGCAATTTTTTTCCGCCGTGAATTATTATTTTGTTCAAGCTATGCCTCGTTGTCTGGCTTAGGTAGACAGCCAGCTGGTGCTTGGGCCCCAACTACACGGGTTATCCCAGCGTAGTCAGCTCGGGTGAAGCTGTTATTCAGCCCCGCCTGCTCCATTAAATTTGTAACCGCTGCTGCTTGATTAGCGCCCACCTCAACCACGAGCCAGCCCATAGGTTGCAGACAGGCAAGCGCTTGATTGCATAACAGACGATAATAGTCGAGTCCGTCGCTGCCCGCCTCTAGCGCTAAACTTGGTTCGTGCTGGCCAACTTCAGGCATCAACTCCAGCATCTGCGCGCTACTTATGTAGGGCGGGTTGGATAATATCAGCTGATATCCATCTGTACATCGGTTGGCGACAAAGTTTTTCAGCTCAGCCATATCCTGCAGATAAAAATGTACCTGTTGAGTTACCTTATTAGCTGCCGCATTGTGTTGCGCTATCTCCAGTGCCGCGGCGCTGATGTCGATGGCATCGACCTGCAGGCGCTCAGTCTCTGAGTTGCGCTCTGGTACTGCGGCGCTGGGTTTAGTGCCAGTTGTGCGCGCATATACCCTGTCGTGAGCTACGGCAATGGCGACAGCGCCGCTACCGGTGCCGACATCTAATACCGGGCCTTGTGGTGCCGGGGTCTCCTGCAGCAGGCGCAACGCCTCTTCGACCAGAATTTCGGTGTCAGCGCGGGGAATCAATACGCTGGGCGTTACCTTAAAGGGTAGCGACCAAAATTCGTTGTGGCCGATTATGTACTGCACCGGCTCGCGGTTGGCGCGGCGGCCAACTAGTTGTCTAATCTGTGCTAATTCATCAGCCTGCAGCGGTTGGTCATAACACAGATACAGGCCAACTCTATCTTTAGCTAAAACTTGGCCAACGAGTAGCTCAGCGTCTAGGCGGGGACTGCTAACCCCCTTACTGGTAAGGTAGTCAGTGGTCCAGCGCACTACTTTCAACACCGTCCAGCACTCGGTCACTAGTCGTCCTGTCCGGCCATCTGTTCCGCTTGATAGTAGGCGGTAAGGGCTTCAAAAATTTCGTCTAGATCTCCCTGCATGATCGCATCGAGCTTGTACAGAGTGAGGCCAATACGGTGATCGGTGCAGCGCCCCTGCGGGAAGTTGTAGGTACGAATTCTCTCGCTGCGGTCACCACTGCCTACCTGATTTTTGCGGTCGGCAGCCGTTAGGGCGTTTTGTTCCGCCTGCATAGCATCAAAGATGCGCGAGCGCAGTACCTTCATAGCTTTGGCTTTGTTTTTGTGCTGCGACTTCTCGTCCTGGCAGGAGACCACCACTCCGGTAGGAATGTGGGTAATACGCACTGCCGATTCGGTTTTGTTGATATGCTGGCCGCCAGCACCAGAGGCGCGATAGACGTCAATGCGTAGATCGCCGTTGTCGATCTCAAGGTCGACATCTTCGGCCTCGGGCAGTACGGCGACAGTACAGGCTGAGGTGTGAATCCGGCCTTGCGCTTCAGTCTCTGGAACACGCTGGACACGATGGGTACCACTCTCGTACTTTAGTCGCGAGTAGACATTTTGTCCGGTGACCATGGCGATAACCTCTTTGAATCCACCAATGCCTGCTTCCGAGGAGCTGAGAATTTCCACTTTCCAGCGATGGCGCTCAGCGTAGCGGCTGTAGGCACGAAACAGGTCTGAGGCAAATAGGGCGGCTTCATCGCCGCCGGTGCCAGCACGGATTTCCAAAATGATGTTCTTGCCATCATTAGGATCCTTAGGCAGCATGAGCAGGGTGAGCTGCTGTTTTAGCTCCTCCTCCTGCGCTTCGAGAGCGGGTAACTCCTCTTTAGCCATCTCGCGCATCTCAGGATCTTCGTCACGCATCAGTTCGCGATTATCTTCTATCTCCTGGCGTACCTGTTTATAGTTGCGGTAGACTTCGACGGTCTCTGCTAATTCGGCGTGCTCACGATTCAGCTCGCGGTATTGGTTCTGATCCGATAATACGCTGGGGTCGGAAAGCAGACCTTCCACCTCCATAAAACGATCAATAACATCTTCTAGCTTGTCAAAAATAGCCACGGGTTAACCATCCTGTTAAAAACACGTAAAAGTAATGCTGCGTTGCTTAATTTATGCCGCAATCAACTTGCGGGTGTATCTGCGTACTCCGCTCGTACTTGCGCTGTCTGCCCGCAGCACATAGCACCCTCAGGGCAGGCGCCTCGCAGACAGCCCGGCCCAGCATTGGCGAATAGCTGCGGGGCTGCTGTGCGGCACAACAACAACATTTTTTTGGCCATAGCGCGAATCTCCCACTGTGCTCTTTGGCAGCAGCGCAAACTGAAGAAGTGGTGGAGCTCGCGGGCATTCATGGTCATTACCAACTTGGTTGCTGTGGCATTGGGTAGAACGAAGCGCGCGTCTTCAGCGGGTATACCAGCCTCCAGCAGTTCGGCGTAGAGTTGATGTGTCTGCGCAAATAGCTCGTGGTAGCGTTGTTGCAGCGCTGGGTGCTGAGCTATTGACGGCGGTTCAACCGCGGGAAAAGGGGTGTTGTTGGCAACGTAACGTTGACTTTGTTGGGAGTACGAAGCGAGACGATGTCTAACTAATTGGTGTGAACAGGCCCGGCTTATTCCCTCGATAGCAAAACTGAAGCTGACGTGCTCAAGTACCGAAAAATGTCCTAAAGCGAGGATTTTTTCAATAAGGCGCGCCTGTTGTTGGGCTGGCGCAGCGAGGAGATCTTCGATGCCGGCATCGGAATAACACAGGCGTGCCGCCGCTGCGACTATTTTTTCGGGCTGTGGTGTATGACTCAGCAGCTGAACAAGCATGGGCAGCCTCGGGTTGGGGGTCTAATCAACGAGAAACAGCCGCAAGAGATAAAAAGCATCTTGCGGCTGATCCAATGGGTTGAAGCATACACTTAATTAACGGCCTAAGTGGCCGCTGAGGTATTACTTCGCGTACCGCTTACGGAAACGCTCGATACGACCTGCTGTATCTAATAGTTTCTGTGTGCCGGTGTAGAATGGATGACAGGCTGAGCAGATTTCAGTTGTCAGCTCGCCGTCTTTAGAGGCGGTAGAGCGGGTAACGAAACTGTTGCCACAGTGACATTTTACAGTTACTTCTTCATACTTGGGGTGGATGCCCTCTTTCATGGTGGATCTCCTTATTGTGCGCCTGGCTTGGTACAGGCAAAATGAACTCGTTGCGAGTAATTGCGTTACATACACTGTTTTTAGTGTTGATGCAAGTTGTTAATTGTCTATTTACTGATTCATGGAGTCAAGAAACTCTTGGTTGTCTTTGGTTTCCACCAGCTTTTCACGCAAAAATTCCATGCTGTCGACAACGTTCATAGTGGTTAAAACTTTGCGCAGTAGCCACATGCGTTGCAATGTGGTGGTGTCTTGTAGCAGCTCTTCACGGCGGGTGCCGGACTTGTTAACGTCGATTGCTGGGAAGGTGCGTTTGTCAACCAGGCGGCGATCAAGTACCAGTTCCATATTGCCGGTACCTTTAAACTCCTCAAAGATAACTTCATCCATCTTGCTGCCGGTGTCGATCAGGGCGGTAGCAATAATGGTCAAGCTGCCCCCCTCCTCAACATTACGCGCGGCACCAAAAAACCTTTTGGGTTTGTGCAAGGCGTTGGAGTCGACACCACCCGAGAGTATTTTGCCACTGGGAGGGACTACGGTGTTGTAGGCGCGCGCTAAGCGGGTGATGGAGTCAAGCAGGATGACGACATCGCGCTTATGCTCGACTAGACGGCGCGCTTTTTGGATCACCATCTCGGCAACCTGGACGTGGCGGGTAGCTGGCTCGTCAAAGGTTGAGGAGACCACTTCACCATTAACTGAGCGCTGCATCTCGGTAACCTCTTCTGGGCGTTCGTCTATCAGCAGTACAATCAGATAGGCTTCGGGGTGGTTGGTGGTGATGGAGTTAGCTAGATTTTGCAGTAGCACGGTTTTACCGGTGCGTGGTGGTGCAACAATTAGTCCGCGTTGTCCTTTGCCGATAGGGGAGACCAGATCAACTACCCGCATGGGGATATTGTCGCTAGTGGTCTCCAGGGTCAGACGCTGGTCAGGGTGGAGCGGAGTGAGGTTGTCGAACAGAGTTTTCTTGCGCGCTACGGCGGGATCTTCAAAGTTTATCTCGGATACTTTGAGCAGAGCAAAGTAGCGCTCGCCCTCTTTAGGGGGGCGGATCTGACCGGAGATCGTGTCGCCGGTTCTGAGGCTGAAGCGCCTGATCTGTGAAGGCGAGACGTAAATATCGTCTGGCCCTGGCAGGTAGTTAGCGTCGGTGGCGCGTAAAAAGCCGAAACCATCGGGCAGAATCTCTAGCACGCCCTCGCCAAAGATCGCACCCTTTTTGGCGGCGGTAGAGCTGAGGATGGCAAACACAATGTCCTGTTTGCGCATGCCGGCAACACCTTCGATTTTTAGGTCGTTGGCAATGGTGGTCAGCTCAGTGATCTTTTTGCTCTTAAGATCTTTGAGGTGCATGGCGCACTCTTCGTTTTCTTTTTGGTGCTTAACTGTTCTTGTCTTTGTTGCTGGGGTTTTAGCTGTGGTTTTTGTCTCTTCTGTTTTTGTCATTTAGTTTGCCGTTGAGCAGCCACTAGCACTGACGAAAAGTCGCGGCGCAACATGCCTCTCGATTTAAGAGTGATAGGAAAATATAGGATAGATCCATTGGGGTAATACGGGAAAAGATACTTATATACACGAACTAGTACCAAACTTAGTTCATCTGTCTACCGCCTTTCTCTGCTATTGTCAATTATAATATGATTTAGCTGCTGATATTTCATTCCACTGCTTTTTTGCATAGCTCGGTGTTTGTTACTTATTGTGCACAATATACTGTAGATTTTTGTCGATATAGCGAGCTTATTTACAGTGCGTAGTTACACTGTAGTGCTTTGCGCTGCACTGCTTTAACTATATCTTAGCTGTTTGGGTTTTTAGAATAATTTGTATAATTTCCGCTGGTTGCCACAGGCGCATGCGTGGACCCCAGGTTCCTGTGCCCGCGCCCACCAGCAGTTGGGTGTTACCAATGCGGTAAAGTCCGTGCATATAGGGGTAGCGCTGAGCAACCAAGTAGTTAAATGGCCAGATCTGCCCATTGTGCGTGTGGCCACTGATGATTAAGTCGACATCCCTATCTGCTGCCTGCTCAATTAGTAGTGGGCTGTGGGATAACAATATTGTGCACTGCTGCGGACGCTCGGCCAGTGTGGTGGCGAGAATATTCTGATCTTGGTGTTGGCGTCTGGCGATGCTCAGGTCGTCTACCCCGGCCAGAGTTAGTCCCGGCGCAACGGTGCTCCAGCTGTTTTGTAATAGCCGGATGTTGGCCGCGCCAAAGAGTTCTATCCTGCCGCTGGCGTAAAATTCATGGTTGCCGTTTACCGCCCACACGCCCAGAGGTGCCTGTATGGTGCGCAGCAGTTTGGTAAATGGTTGCGCCTGTTGCCCCGAGGTGTCGAAGATATCGCCAACGAATACCACCATGTCGGGAGAGAGTTCGGCAATCTGTTGCAGCCTGTTTTGGAGCCAGACGCTGTTTATTAGAGCTCCCAAGTGGAGATCACTGACGGCAACAATAGTGGTGCCGTCCAAAGCAGGCGGCAAGTTTTCAATAGCAATGCTGTGTTTGACTACAACCGGCGCGCGCATGCCTTGTACGGTTGCCAGCGCACATAAAATTATCCCGATAACTAGCAGTTTGTCGGACTTGGTTGCCACCAGCAAATCAAACCCGACAACATTGAGACGTTGATGCTGAAATCAGCTGAGATAACTTGTTTTTGTCCCGACCTTCTGTTGTGGCGCTGTCCATAC
>Ga0265295_1003594_pt1 | contig 22310 bp, 23 predicted proteins | sample Munlansysbiofilm_FD_192503 | JGI IMG/M metagenome (GOLD analysis project Ga0265295, IMG submission 192503) | Leachate microbial communities from a municipal landfill in Southern Ontario, Canada - Methane capture system biofilm | ecosystem: Engineered > Solid waste > Landfill > Unclassified ...
CCATGTGGGATTCACTCATCATGGCCGTGGCCGCCGAAAACCAGTGCCGCGTTCTTTTCAGCGAAGACTTTCAAAACGGATTCACCTGGCGGGGAGTCACTGTCGTCAATCCATTCACGGAACCCCGTTCCGCTCTTCATTCAATACTGACATCGGCAAAATCGGACTGATCAAATCGGCAGGAGTTCCAACGCCAGTGTTCACGACCAAGACCGATACTTCCGACAGGCAAGCTTCCACAGAATTCACGCCTGACGGGAGAAAGATATGAGAGCCCGAAGGTCGGATCAATCGTCGTAATGGCACCGGCACTGCGCAATCTGACAACCGTCGCCGACAATCCGATACACAAGTCGATTCTTCTCATCGATCCTGCGACTCCAAAATCCGGAAAGATTTCCTTTGAACGGTTCCGGCTTCCCGGCAGGTCATCATCACAGACTGCGGCTTTCACATCCGAGGCCGGTCAGAATCTTCAAAATAGGTGCAAAACCGCGGCCCGTCACCCGACGGACCGCGGTTTTGCGTTGGGAGGGAGGACTTATCGTTTTTTCTGGACTTCCCAATCCGCCACCTCACCCTCCTCCACTTCCTCCCAGCCGCTGAACATGGCGGAGATGTGGCTGGTCAGGGTGTGGCCGGTGGTGGTCATGTAGACGTGGATGATGATGAAAGCCAGGATGGCGAAGGCGCAGGCCAGGTGGATGAGCGCCAGGAGGCGCAGGTCCAGGAAGGTCCAGTTCCAGATGGCCCAGTCGTTGTACAGGTAGTACAAAAGCCCCGTGCCCATCTGCAGGGTCAGGAGGATCGCGGTCAGTCCCAGATAGGTCAGGCGCTGCAACGGGTTGTGCTTGGCCTCCTTGGATTTCTTGACCGGGTGCGGAAGCCCCTTGAAAATGCCGGAGGAATAGTAGCCGATGACCTCGAAGAGCTTCTTGGTGGTCGGGATGTACTGCCGCCATTCCCCCGTGGTCACGACCCAGAACACGATGAAGACGAAGAGGATGACCCAGGTCAGGCCCAGGAAATTATGGTACTCCACCGCCTGCTGGAAACCGAACAGGGTGAAGGAGCCATGGACCTCGAAGCCGGTCAGCAGCAAGAGGAAGATGAGCAGGGACTGAACCCAGTGCCAGAAACGCTCGAACCTCGTGTACAGGTAGATTTTCTTTTTCGTGCTCATATCAATTACTCCTTGCGACGTCCGACGCTGCTCAAGAAACGCCCCAGTCCGTGCAGGACGACACCGATGGCCGATGCCGCCACAAGGGCCCATCCGCCCATGTTCAGGAGCTGCACCGAATCACGGCCGGGCATGTAGAAGCCTTCCAGATGGTCGAGCCGACCGCCCTTGGCATGACATTCCACGCAGGCCACGGCCTGTTCCTTGGGCGCGACCATGTGGGTGATGGGGAAGACGTATTCCGTTTCCACGAAATCATATTCGCCGCTGTAGGGCAGCCCGTTGTACTCCTGCCCGATCGCGATGGCCTTGTCCCAGTCGAATTCGGCCCAGTACGCGCCCGATCCCTTGGGACCGAAGAGCTTGGGAATGACCATGGTCTTGTTGACCTTGTCGTACGGGGTCTTGCCGGTGTGCACCTTGAAGGGGAAGATGCGCGAATTGGGGTCGTCTATATCGCCGATGGGCCAGGAGATGCGCACCGTGGAGGACGGATCGATGACGTCCTTGGCCGTGGTGCCCTTGATGGAGCCGTTGAACCATTCGTAGCGCGGCACTTCGTTCTTGCCCCATATGAAATCGCCCTTTTTGGCGTCATAGTCGGGCTTGCCGAATTCGTCCTTCTTCACCTCGCGCTTCTTGTCCCCGGCCGTGGACCAGTCCCAATGCATCTTGGTGGGATTGACGCGGGCGTAGGTCGGGATGTGGCAGGCCTGGCAGGCCACCTTGTCGGTGTGATCGTTGGCCTTCTGATTGGTCTTGTGCGGCTGCGCGCCATGGCAGGATTCGCACATGATCTTGGGCGTCAGGTCGTCCTCCAAAAGGCTCTTGCGCTCCGTGGAAGCCGGGGTGGCGTAGATGCGCCCGGCGATGTTGTGGGCGTTGGTGGTGTGGCAGCGACTGCAATCGAAATTCTGTCCGTCGGTGCCCATGTGCACGTCGAGCTGCTTGTTTGGCATGGCCATGGACGAGTCCAGGTCGCCGTGCTTCACGCCGTCGCCACCGCCGCCGTAGAAGTGGCAGGTGCCGCAATTGTTGCGCCCCGGACGCCCTACCGACTGCGCCACCGCGTTATAGTCCGGGGGCAGGAATTCCGTCTTGCCCTCGAACATGGTCGCGTTGGTCACGGGGTAACCAGCCTTGGTCGGGAATTTCTCATAGGTGCCCGTCTGTTCGTGGCAGACCAGACAGTCCACCTTTTCGGCCTTGCTGAAATCGAAGTTCTTGTCCTTCCAGCCGTAGCCTATGTGGCACGAGGTGCAGCGGGGTTCGTTGGAGCCCACGCTGATGCAGAAATTGTTGACGGACAATCCGCCCTTGCCTGTTTCCCCGCTGGGATCGGCCGGATCCTTCCATGTCCAGTGGATGGTCTTGTGCAGCTGCATGGCGGCCTGATTGTGGCACGTCAGACAAGCCTTGGTCACGTCTTCGGGTGAAGTGAACTGCTGTTTGAGAATCGGAAGCTGGGAATGGTCGGTGGTGATCCATTTCTGGGCGTCATTCTTGACGGTCTGCCTCGCCAGGGCGCGGCCCGGCGCTTCGCTGTCCTCCGTCGCGGCAAAGGCCGCCATGGGGCCAAGGCACACGGCAAGGGCCCCGCAAAGGACTGCCTTCCATAACGTCTGATTCATAGTCCCTCCATGAAATCTGAAGTGGAAAAAAAGACAAAATCCATTTCAGATCAATTTGTACCACAAATGAAGATCCAGGCAAGCAGGCTCCGCATTACGCGAAATAAATCGGACTTAAAAAGTCAAAAATACCTCTGCGACACCCGATTACGAAGATTCATTGTGAAAAGAATACGGAGGAAGGAGACAGGCAAGGAATTCAAAAAAGGGCGATCAATCGTTTACGGGCAGGGTCTTGAGCGCGGCGTGCACGGCGGCGGCCTTTTTGGGGCCGAATCCGGGCAAGGCGGTCAGCTCCTCGATAGGGGCCTGGGTCATGGCCTGGACGGAGTCGAAATGCTCCCAGAGCAGACGGGCCGTCTTGGGACCGATACCGGGCAGATTGTCGAGGTCGGAGGAAAGCTGGGCCGCGCGCTTGTGACGGCGCAGCCGGGAAATGACGAAACGATGGGCCGTGTCGCGGACGTGTTGCAGAAAAAGCAGCTCCGGGCTTCCGGCGCGCAGATTCAGGGAATTTTTGCGCCCGGGACGGAAAATGACGTCGCCCAGTTCACCCGCCCTGCGGCTTTCGCCCTTGGCGATGGCGGCCAGGGGTATGGCGGACAGCCCGTTTTCGGTCATGGCGCGCTCCACGGCCCCAAGCTGTCCCTTGCCGCCGTCGATGAGGAGCAGATCGGGCCAGGGGGGGCCGGATTTGGCGCGCCTGGCGGCAAAGGAGGCCAGGGCCAGATAGTCGTCCGCCGTGCCTTCAAGCTCCGGAAAGGAATAGACGCGGTAGGCGCTTTTTTCCTCCCGGCCACCCGCAAAGACGACCATGCCCACGCGCATGCCCTCGCCCTGGATGTGCGAGGCGTCCACACACTCGATGCGTTCCACCTCCCCCGCCACGCCCAGGGCATTCGCCAATTCCGCCGCGGTGAGTTCGGTCCGGCGCTGGCGGAGGGCGTGGGCTTTGGCGTTGGCCGTGGCGATGTCCACCAGCCGCCGCTCCTGGTCGCCGCGCGCCTTGGCCACGCTCGCCCTGCCTCCGCGCATGTCTGTCAGCACGTCCTCCAGAGCCGGATCATGGCTTCCGAAGGCGGTGACGATGCGGGCCGGAATGAAACGCTCCGCGTTGTAGTATTGCATGAGAAACGAATCGGTGAGGCCGGCTTCCGCTTCCGGAGTGTCCACCGCCGCGTCCGCGAACCAGAACGTCTGCCCGTCGATGATCCGCCCCTGGCGCACGAAGACCACGGCCAGGGCCGCGCCGTGCTCATGGCCGTGCACGCCGATAACGTCCAGATCGCGCCCGTCGGAGAGCACAGCCGCCTGACGCTCCACGGTCTCGCGCAGGGCGCGGATGCTGTCGCGCAGGCGGGCCGCGCCTTCGAAATCGAGCCCGTCGGCCTTGCGCATCATTTCCGAATGCAATCCAGCCATGAGCTCATCGGACTTGCCGGACAGAAAAAGCTCCACCCGGCGCACGACCTGTCGATACTCCTCCTCGGACACGGGCAGGCAGCACGGTCCCAGGCAGCGGCCGATGTGGTACTGCAGGCAGGGCCGGGTTCGATTGGCGAAGACGGTGTCGCGGCATTTGCGCAAGGGAAAGAGACGGTCGATGACCCGCTTGGTCTCGCGGGCGGCCAGGGCCGAGGTGAAGGGGCCGAAATAGACCGAGCCGTCGCGCAGCACCTTGCGCGTCAGGCGCAGGGCCGGGAAGGAATGGTTTCTGGACAGGCAGAAAAGGACATACTGCTTGTCGTCGCGCAACACGATGTTGTACTTGGGCCGGTGCTTCTTGATGAGGCTCGCCTCAAGCAGCAAGGCCTCCTTTTCCGTGGAGGTGCACAGGAAATCTATACTTTCGACCCTGGTCATCATGACCCGCACCTTGGGGGCGAGGCGATGCCCGGGCTGGAAATACGAAGCCAGGCGGCGGCGCAGATGCTTGGCCTTGCCCACATAAACGATTCTGCCCGCGGCGTTCTTCATCAGATACACGCCCGGGCAGGTGGGAAAGGTTGGCAGGATTTTACGCGAGATCATCTGCGGCGTCTGCGGGGCGGCCGCTTGCGCGGCGGGCGGCCCTGCTGTCCCCGTGGATCCGCGCGCAGGACCTGGGGGTTTTCGGCTTCCACTTCGCTGCGCAGGCTGCTCCACATTTCCGCCGGGCCCAGGTCCGCCCCGGACACCAGAAGACCCAGTTGATAAAGGGCCAGGGTTTCGGGAAAGCACTCGTGGGCCACGAAGCCGCGCTTGGAAAACCGTTTTTTCTTGTCCGGTTCGAAACGGGTCTGGTTGGCCATGATCTGGATCATGCGCGAACACATCCATTTGGGCATGCTCATGCGCAAGCAGATGGGCTGCAAAAGATCCTCAAGCAGGGCGTTGTAGACCACCCGCTCCCCTTCGGCCTCGTATCGGGCCGCGATATGCCGCACCGGGGCGGAGAAAAGGGCCGCGAAGACAAGCACCGGCTCGACCTTGCCCACAGTTCTGATGCGGCTGTCCAGATGCTCGAGCCATGTCCACAGGATCGAATCCTGTCCATGATCGTGATCGAGAAATTCGGCGATTTCCGGCAGCAGGTTGTGCAGCAGGCCGGTCTTGTAGAGCAGGCGGAAGGCCTTTTCTCCGGCGCCATAGGCGAAAAGTTTCTGCAATTCCTCGAAAACACGGGGCGGCGAGGCTTTGAGTATTTCCTCGTGATGACGCATGATGGCGTTGTAGGTCGCGGGCTCGATATGAAAACCCAGGCGCGAGGCGAAGCGCACGGCGCGAATCATGCGCACCGGATCTTCCCGGAAGCGGATGTTCGGGTCCCCGATGCAGCGGATGAGGCGGTTCTCGATGTCGGAGAGCCCCCCTACGTGGTCGATGATGGAGAAACGCTCCACCTCGTAGAACAGGCCGTTGATGGTGAAATCGCGGCGCAGGGCGTCTTCCTCGGGAGTGCCGTAGCAATTGTCGCGCAGCATGTACAAATCGTCGTCGCCGTTTTCTTCATCCTGTTCCGGACAGCGCCGGAAGGTGGAGGTCTCGATGACATGGTCGTCGAATCGGATATGGGCCAGCCGGAAACGTCTGCCGATCAGAAAACAGTTCTGGAAAATCTTTTTGATCTGGCTCGGCGTGGCGTTGGTGCTGACGTCGAAATCCTTGGGCGCGCGGCCAAGGAGCAGGTCGCGCACTCCACCGCCGACAAGGTAGGCGGTGAAACCCTTGCGCACCAGTCGGTACATGACCTTGAGCGCGTCAGGATGAATGTTCTGTCGGGAAACGCAGTGTTCTGATCGTGGAATGATAACTGAAGTCATAAAGTTGCAAAAAATCCTGTGCGCGAATTTTTCCTGCCCCGGGGGGGCAGGCGTGATGCTTGGGGCAGGGTCAGACCCTGTCACAGGGAAAGTTGGCCAGATACTCTTCCAGCAGGTCGTCGAGGCTGGTCCCGAATTCCTGCAATCCAAAGGTGGCGCCGCAAGACTTGCAGCGAAGCTCCACTGCCCGTCAGGTGCGACGGACCTGCAGCATGCCGTGACATTTCCTGCAACGCAACCGTGTTCTGAACTCGTTTTGACCGGGCATCATTCGAAAGAACCCTCGATGCTTTTAACGCACTGGCGCACGTCGTTTATGATCTGTTCGTAATCGACCTCGGATGCGGGCAGATCGGTCCCGTTCAACCAGAAATCCGCAGGCTTCTTCGGGTGGAAATTGGCATCCGTCATCATGATCACGTGTCTGGACAGGCGCAGCAGACTGTGCAGGGCGGGATATCTGCCGTGAAACGTCTCGTTTCCCAATGCGTACTGCGCCACAATTTCACAGATGGACTGCGGAAAGCACCACGCTTCGAGCACGGCATGACCGGCGGAAAAATGATCGAATCCGTCGAACCAGCGGCTTTCCTCCTCGAAGAAGTAGGGCAGCTCCAACCCTTCGCAATGCCTGAAGAACTCCAGATAGCGATCCTGAAAATTGACCAGCAGCACAACATAGCCGATGTTGTGGATCAGGCCCAGGCATTCCAGGCACTGCACGGCCTCGGCGTCAAGGTCGTAGGCGTCCGGAACCGCGGAAACGAACTGCTGCATGAAGACGTTGGCCGTCAAGCTCTGCTGCCAGACTCGGCGCAGAATGGCATGTATTTCCGGGGATTCGTGGAAAAATGCCGCCCGCAGCACGACCTGGTACACGATGCGTTTGATTTCCCGCTGTCCCAGCCGGACCAGGGAGGTCAGGATGTCTGTCGAGTTGTTGGCCTCGTGGTACATGGGCGAGTTGGCGCAGGCGATGATGTTGCCGAAGATGACCGGGTCGAGCTTGGCCTGGGCCGCGATCTGCTTGACCGTTGCCTGTGACGTGTTCAGCAACGTGATGAGATCGAGGCCGACCGGACTGATGCCGGGAAGGTCGAAACTGAGTTTGTCCATGTTGTCCGTTGTGTTATTTGAGGGCGGGCATGTCCCGCCACCCGAGTTGTACCGCGGCCCACAGGCCGATGAGCGCGGCTTCGGCCGCATCATGGCCGGGGGTGGTCGGAGACGACCAGCCTTCCCGGCGCAGAATGGCCGCCACCAGGGCGCAGGCTGCGGCTTTGGCCTTGGAGCCGCTGACCCGTTGCCGGGGCAGCAGAAAATGTTCCCGCCAAATTTCGGCCTGGATCGTACGATACGGCAGATTTCTTTTCGCGGCGGCGTGTTCCCATATGCCTGCCGTCTGGCCGCCGCCCTCCACTACCAGATACTCGAGTGCGGGCAATTCAAAAAGTATCCTGCCTGCGGCTTTTCTGAGCCTCGCGGTGGTTCCCAGATTGTGCGACCTGCACCACAGCAGGCGTCCGTCGCGATCCAGAAGGGCCAGACCCGTGCGCACCCCCGCGTCCACTGCCAGCAGCGCGCACATCAGAGATCAACGATCTCCACTTCTGCAGGGTCCAGGGCGTGGTGCATGAAGACCCCGCCGACTCGCGCGAATCTTCGGGCTCCATCGGTGGCCAGAAAGGTCAGACTGCGCTCCTTGGTGGTCGAACAGATGTCGCGGCGCTCCAGCATGTCCTGCACGAATTCCGCCGTGGTCCGGGCGGAGTCGACCAGGGTCACGTCCGGGCCCACGACATCCTGGATGGCTCCGGCCAGAACCGGAAAATGTGTGCATCCGAGCACCAGCGTGTCGATGCCAGTCTCCCTGACCAGGCCGCTGAGATAGCGCTCGGCCACAAGGCTCGCGATCTGCCCGTCGCACCACCCTTCTTCGGCCAGGGGCACGAAAAGCGGACAGGCCTGGGCGAAAACCCGCGCCTCCGGTCGGATGCGCAGGATCTCGCGTTCATAGCCGCGCGCGTTGACGGTGCTCTCCGTGCCGATGACCCCGATGCGTCCGTTTCGGCTCGAACGGCATGCCGCCTCCGCTCCGGGGCGGATGACGCCGATGACCGGCAGGTCCGGATAGACGTCCTGCAGGGCTTCCAGGGACACGCCCGTGGCCGTGTTGCAGGCGATGACCAGGAGCTTGATGCCCCTGGCCTTGAGCAGGGCCGTGGTTTGCAGCACGTAGCGGATCACGGATTTGGCGCTCTTGGTGCCGTAGGGCAAGCGCGCCGTGTCCCCGAGATAGAGGAAACTCTCCCTGGGCAACGCCTCGGTCAACGCCTTCAGCACGGTCAATCCGCCGATGCCGGAATCAAAAACCCCGATGGGCAGGGTGCAGTCGGATTCGTACATATCAATCAAAAGCGGCCAATCGCAGGGGATCGCGCAGGTGGGCGCGGATTTCCTCCAGGTGGCGCTGGTTGGTTCGTTCAATGGACAAAGGCGGCAGGTCGTCCAGGTCGAAAAAACCGACCTCCAGGGTCTCCATGCTGCCTCTGGCCTTTCCTCCGAGAAGTTCGCAGAGGAAAATCAATTTCACGGCGTGAAAGAACATGCTGGCCTTCTCGCCCCGGTTGGCGTCAAAAGCGCCGACCAGCTTCACGGCGCGGATCACGAATCCGCTCTCTTCAAGCGTTTCGCGCACCGCCGTCTCGGAGGGACGGTCTCCCACGTCGGCCCAGCCGCCGGGCATGGCCCATTTTCCGTCCGCGCTTTCCCGCACCAGCAGGATGCGACCGTCGCGGACCACCGCCGCGCGCACGTCGACCTTGGGCGTGGCGTAGCCCGGCTCCAGGGAAAAGGCGCGCTGCACTGTCTGGGCGTCAAGCTGCGAGTGCTCCGCCACCATTTCCGCGGCGATGTCCGACAGGCGGCCAAAGCTCGCCCGGTCATAAGGGCTCTTGGTAAAGGCCAGACCTGTCTGGGCCAGGGCTTGAATCTCCCGCGCCCAGTCCAGCCAGCGCGGGTTGGAGTCGAGGGCCATGGCTCAGGCCGAGGCCAGGTAGCGGGTGATGGCGTCGACGATGGTGCGCCAGGTTTTCAAACGCTTGGCGTCGTCGGTCTCCAGGAGCGTGACGCGGAATCCCTTGCGGTTGCAGCAGAAACCCGTCAGCGGCACCACGCAGATGCCGGTGGCGCCGAGCAGGTAGTAGACGAAGCGCTTGTCCACTTCCACTCCCTGCACGATCTCCTCGATGTGCGCCCTGACTTTGGGGTTCTCTATTTCCAGGGTCTGCCTGCCGTTCAAAACCCCGTCCTCGAACATGACCGACATGTAGAACGCGCCCTGGGGCTTGATGACCTTGACCCCTTTCACGCCTTGGAACGTTTCCCAGGCTTCCTGGGCGCGGTGTTCGAACATCCTGCGCCGGGCGTCGAGGTGGGCCGGATAACGCGGATCGCCCATGACCGGCGGGATGGAGAGCTGGGGCAGACTGGTGGAGCAGACTTCCAGCATCTTGGCGTTCAGGAGGCTCTTGATGTAGGCGCGAAAATCCGGGTTCTTGTCCTTGTTGTAGACTTCGATCCAGCCGCAGCGCCCGCCCGGCCAGGGATATTCCTTGGAGATGCCGCGCAGGGCCATGCCCGGAACCTCGCCGATGACCTCGGACAGGCTACAGGTCGGATGCCCGCTGTAGACGATGTTGGCGTAAATCTCGTCCGCCAGGACAAAGACATTGTAGCGCCGGGCGATGTCCACGATCTTTTCGATCAGCTCGCACGGATAGACCGCGCCCGTGGGGTTGTCCGGGTTGATGAACAGGATGCCGGCGATGGAGTCGTTGTAGCGGACCTTGTTCTCCAGATCGACCAGATCCGGCATCCAGCCGTTGTTCGGATCGAGTTCGTAGGTCAGGTGCTCGTACCCGGAATGTGCGGCTTCGGCCGAGGAATGGGTGGAATAGGCCGGAGAAGGTCCGATGACCCGAGCTTCGCGCTTGAGAAAACCAAATATCTTGGCCACGGCGTCGCCCAGGCCGTTGAAAAATATGATGTCGTCGGCCGTGACCTGATAGCTGCCTCGCTGGTTGACAAGCTTGGCCACAAATTCGCGGGTCTCGAGCACGCCCTGCGTGGCGCAGTAGCCGTATGTCTTGTCGTTCATGGCCAGGCCGGCGATGATTTCCTTGATCCAACCGGGAACCTGCTCTCCCTTCTCGATGGGGTCGCCGATGTTTTCCCAGGTGATCTCCAGGCCAAGATTGCGAAGATCCTGGGCCACGGCCACTATCGCCCTGATTTCATAGGTCAGTTTTCCCCAGCCCACATGTTCGATATCTCTGCGCATATGCATTCCCGAATGCTGCGAAAATCCGCGCGTGCGGCCTTCGCAGGATGAAGACAACTCCCCAAGGAAGGGGAAAGAAAGGAATTTTGCTTATGCCACGGGGCGGTGATTGTAAATAGGCGCTCAGCGCAGGGCGGATTTCAGGATGGTGCGCAGTTCGTTGACATGGAAGGGTCTGGGCACCACGGCCACGGTGCGGTGACGGAACTCCGCCTCCAGGGACGAGCTGCCGAATCCGGTCAAAAGGACAAGCGGCACTTCCGGCACCTGGAGCAGGCAGGAGCGGATAAGGGCCTCGGGGCGGTCGCAGGAGACCAGGATCAGGTTGCAGGTGTCGCGGTATTTGAGGAAATCCCCCTGACCGGGAGCGAACGCTTCCCCCTCGTAGCCCACTTCCGTCACGATCTCCCCCAGCATGGTCCGCATCTGTTCGTGATTGCTCAGCACCAGGATCCGGGGTTTCAAGGCTCCGCGCGGCTTGCGCAGCCGGTCGATGGGAGACAGAAAATTGTCCACGGCCAGGCGCACCAGGCCGAAACGGTCCCGAACAAAGGCGTAGGCCGGATTTTCGAGCAGCTTTTCGCAGAGCAGCGAAGCCTTGTCGAGTACGGCCACCAATTCCATGTACACGTCGGACTGGGTCGTGTCGCCCGTCGGGGCGCTCGAATTGGCGGCAATCCGGCCCAATCCGAAGTCGGGGCGCTGCTTCATGCGCACGACCACGTTTTCGAAAAACTCCGAAGGCTTGTTTCTGGCCCAGTCCTTGTTCAGGCGCTCGGCCAGGATTTTGGCGACGGACATGATGGCCTGGCTCGCGGGCAGATCATCGCGCAGGGTCACGAAAGGCTTGCCCAGGGCCGACATCTTGCGGGCCGCGTCGTCCAGCGGCACCGCGCCCAGAAAAAGGGGCTTGAGGCCCAGAAACTGCTCCACCGTCTCCTGGAAGCGGGTAAAGACCTGTCTGGCCTGGACGCCCGATTCGCAGCGGTTGACCAGAACCAGCGGCGGCCACCACAAGCCGTTTTCCTTGAGCACCTTGATCAGCGCGTAGGCGTCGACCAGGGCGCTGGCCTCGGGATTGACCACCAGAATGATCTCGCGCGTGGCCAGGCACATGGAAACCACCTGGGCCGAGATGCCCGGCGAATTGTCGAGAATGAGAAAATCGTACCCTGAAAGGGCGGTGAATTCGGCCACCAGGCGCTTGCGCGCGGCCACATCCAGCTCGGCCATGCGGGCCACGCCATTGCTGCCCGACAGGAGATCGAATCCGGGACGCACCGGCACCAGACACTCATCCAGGGGCAGGGCGTCAAAAAGAACGTTTTCCAGAGTATTGATGGGTGACGGCAATCCCAGATGCACTTCCGCGTTGGACAGGCCGAAGTCGGCGTCGAGCAGGCAGACCGTGTATCCGGCGCGGTTGAGGGCCAGGGCCAGGTTGACGGCCACGGTGGTCTTGCCTGTTCCGCCCTTGCCGCTGGCCAGGGACAGAATGCGGGTGTGACGGGGCCGTGCGGCGGATGGTGGCGAGGAGTGCTGCATGAAAACCGATGCTTAGTTGTGCGTTGAGCAAGCCGGATGCAGAAGGCCCGAGATGTCTGAAAGCAGGGTCTTCAAATGAAAGGGCTTGCGTATACACTTGGCCGCTCCCAGACGCAAGGCTTCTTCCATTTCCTCGGACGAGGCCAGCCCGGAGATGATCACCACAGGGGGACCGCCGCCGTTGCGTCGCAGGAGCTTGAGCACATCGATTCCGGAATGGAGGGGCATGCGGATGTCAAGAAGCACCAGATCGAATGTTCCGGAACGCAGCTTGAGCGCCCCCTCCTCACCGTTGGCGGCTGTTTCCACGACGTACCCCGCCTCGCGCAGGGTTTCGGAGAGAATGTCGCGGATGTGCTGCTCATCGTCGACCACCAGGATCCTGTGCCCCAGAGTGGCCGTCGGCATGCAGCATTTGTCGGGTTCGTGCACCACGGGTTTTTGCGGCATGGTCACGGGCGTGGACACAGGCAGGATGACGATCATCTCCGTGCCCTTGCCCGGCGCGCTGTCGACCTTGATTTCCCCGTAGTGGTTGGTGACGATGCCGTAGGCGGTGGAAAGCCCGAGTCCCGTGCCCTTGCCTTCGGACTTGGTCGAAAAGAAGGGGTCGAAGATGCGCGAAAGGTTTTCGGGCGAAATGCCCGTGCCCGTGTCCTTGACCGAGATGGCGATGCGTTTGCCGTCGGGCAGGAAGGCCGAGCTTATGGTCAGCACTCCGCCGTCCTTTTCCATGGCGTGCTGGGCGTTGATGACCAGGTTGAGAAAGACCTGCTCCAACTGGTTGGCGTCGGCCAGGATGAGCGGCAGGTCCGGCGCCAGCTCCTGCACGATGGGAATGCGGTGGGTCTGGAAGATGGACTCCACCAGGCCGATGATCTTGAGCAGAAGGGAGTTGGTGTCCAGCTTGGTGACCTGGGGCGCGTTGGGTCTGGCGAACCCCATCAGGCTCTGCAGGATGGACGAGATGCGCTCGATCTGTTCGGAGATCTGGTGCAGGTCCCGACGTTTCTTCTCGTCGTCCTCCCTGTTCTCAAGAAGCTGGGTGCGCGCCGAAATGATGGCCAGGGGGTTGTTGATCTCGTGGGCCGCGCCTGCCGCCAGCTGCCCCACCGCCGCCAGACGCTCCGTCTGCAGAAGCTGGAGGTTGATCTGCTGGTTCTTCCACAAGGCCATGGAAAGCTCGTCGGCGCGCAACTGCAGGCTGTCGAAAAGTCGCATCCTGTCGAGGGAGACCGAGGCCACGCAGGAAACCTGGGAATAGCCCATGTACTCCTGGGGGGTCATCTTGGGCGGACGGTCGCTTGCACGCAGAATGCAGATTTCTCCGGTGAAGTCATTGCCGACCAGCGGAAAAAGGCAATAGCCGCGCAGCACGAAAAACTGCTTCAGACGCAGCTCACGGTCCATCAAGGACGCGCCCTCATGGCGTTCGTGGTGGCTGAGCACGATGGCTTGAACAGTTTCGGGCAGGGTGGCGCCGCTCTTCAAAGCGGGCAGACCGTTTCCGTTCAGGGGATAGCTGACCATTCGCCGGCTGCCGTCGCCGTTCCAGACCAGCCCCTGCATGATCCGCTCCGAAGGCACGATCCAGTACGCGAAACCGCCCCGCACCCCGACACCCTCGTGCATGCACACGGCCGCCGACTCGAATATCTCCTCGGGAGTACGGGCCTTGCTCATTTTCAGGCCGACCACGGAACCCATGCTGGTGAAGCGGTTGGCATCCTCCAGGCGGCTGTTGGCCTGCTCAAGGTCCAGGCCCATGCGCATGAGCTGCTGATTGGCTTTCTGCAACGAAGACAGAAAAAGACCGACCTGATCGCCATCGAGGTTGAAGGGTTCGGCCCGTTCCTCGAAGGCCGGCGCGAAAGCCGTCAAGATCGCCTGCATTTCCTTCTCGCCCAGGCCGAGCATTTCCTGAAGCCCGCCCTGACGCTGCTTTTCCCGGGCCATGGCCCGGGGCGAATCCATGAGCGTGGCATGGGCCAGAATGTTGGCCAGGGCCACGATGGCCACGAGGCGTGAATTCTCCTTGAAGGCGCTCAAGGCAGAGGCCGAGTGGTGGTGCAGCCAGATGGCGTCGGTCATGGCCGAGGGCAGGCTCCATTTTTCAGCGATCCAGCGCCCCACGGCGGTGTGGTCTGTCTTGAAGACTTCCCGTTCCGCTTCGAGGACCGGCTCGTAGAGCTCCTCCATGCGTTCCAGAACCTGTACGTACTGCTCCTGCAAATGCAGCTGCAAAAAAATTTCACCGAGATCATGCATGATGCCCGCGCCAAAGGCTTCGCCGGCGAGGGCGGGAGCGGCCTTGGCCGCGACGAGAGAGGCGAAGACGGCCGTGGCCAGGCTGTGCTTCCAGTGGGCGGTTTGGATTTCCTCGGACTTTTTGTCCCCCTTGATCAGCGAATCCTTGATGAGCATGGAGAGCATGAGCGTCTGCACCACCTTGCTGCCGAGGCGGTTGAGCCCCTGCTCCACCTGGGCCACGTGGCCGCGGCTGGCGTAGGTCGCGCTGTTGGCGTGCTCCAGGACCTTCACCGTCAGCGCGGGGTCGGTCTCGATGATGCGGGCCAGCTTCGAGTGATCGAAATCCTGGGTCAGAACCTGCCCGAGAATGGTGTTGGCGACGGCGGGAAGCGAGGGAAGCGCCTCGATCTGCTGCAGAATGGCGCGCAGGGAGCGTTCTTCGGGGGACGTGATTTTACCGGCGGATCTGGAGGCTCGCGCATCTTGGAAGGAAGTGTTGTCCACGTAAAACTCCGGCCGATCAGTAGTGAGGTGGTTTTTCGTCGGGATCCAAAGGCCCCAGGGAGGAGACGTCCTGGATTTTTTTACCCAGCAGCGTCAGCAGGGCCCTGAGTTCCCGAATCTCCTTTTGTTGTTCTATGACAACCATGTTCAAATCATCAACCGTTTTTTGCAAATATATATACTTTATTTCAATATCTTCCATTCGTTTTTGCATGACCTTTCCCCCATCGCGGTTTGTAAAAGGCGGCCATCCCGACTTTGCCCGTTTCCAGCCCTTGACCGGACTGCACGGCCATGAAAAAACCGCCGCGTACATTTCGGAAGCAAAGGAGAAAAGCATGACCAACGCCGACCAGATCTTTACCCCGGCCAGCCTGGACGACATCTTTCCCCCGTCCATCACCGACGCATTTTTCGAAGCCCTGTTCGGCGATGCCGAGGAAGGCGCCTACGACATCCGACTCAGATTCGAAGGCCAGGGGCCCCAGGAGCTTCGCTTCGCCTTTCACCTTTTGCAGCGTCCCGGCATGTGCCTGGCCTGCAATCTGACCTACGGCCTGCCGCAGGTCTTCACCCGGCATCCCCTTCTCGGAGTAGGCAAGCTGGCCCAGACCCTGGCCGAACGCGTCGATGCGGGCATGGCTTCCTGGTCCCTGGGCTCAACCCGGGAAATATCCAGAAGCCTGCATGTCATTCCCTTTACCATCAAGGTGGCGTGACGAACAGTCTTCTCTTGCCGTAAAAATCACAATTAAATTCAGACTTCGGGAATTTTTGACCTAGGTCAAGGATTCCCGAACCCGTTTCGAGGTACACGCGACGGCATGAAAGACCAGCTCCCCACCCACACGCTCAAGGTCTGCCGTGGCGCGACCCAGTGTCCGCATGCGGTTCTTGGCCAGGATCCGACCGCCGCCCTCGAAGCGGTGATCGCCGCTTCCGGCTGGCCCGAATTTCTGATCGGCACGAACCGCCCCATCCGCCATCATCATCAGTTCAGGGTGTCCGTGGCGTCCTGCCCCAACGGCTGCTCCCAGCCGCACATCGTGGACTTCGGGCTCATCGCCTTCGCCCGCATCGAAGCCTTGCCGGAACGCTGTTCAGGCTGCGGACACTGCGTCGCCGTCTGCGCGGAAAAGGCGCTGCATCTGGAAGACGTCATCCGCCTTGATGCCTCGCGCTGCCTGGGTTGCGCCGCCTGCGCGCGGGTCTGCCCGGACAAGGCCCTGAGCGTGGCCGAGACCGGATACCGGGTGCTCCTGGGCGGCAAACTCGGCCGCCATCCGCGCCTGGCCCATGAACTGGGATTTTACAGCCTGCCCCAGGCGCTTGAAATCCTGGGCAATGTCCTGGCCGTTCTTATTGAACAGCGCAGGCCCGGACTGCGTCTGGGCGAACTCATCGAAAGAATCGGGCGGGAGGAATTCGACCGACGGGTGCGGCCATGACTCTTTTTCTGCGCGTCCTCATCCTGCTGTGCAGTCTGACCACGGCCGCGCATTTCCTGCGTTTCGGCACGCTCTGGGACGCGCTCCCCGCCCTGTTCCCGGCGGCGGCCGCGTTTTTTCCGCGCCTGTTGCCCCGGCCGGTCCTCATTCTGGCCGCGCTGGGCGGAGCGCTGCTCTGGGCGGTGCAGGGCGTGGAGCTTGCTTCGTGGCGGATGAATTTCAGCCTGCCCTGGATGCGCCTCGCATTGATTCTCGGCGTCGTCTGCCTGGCCCACCTGGGCCTCGCGGCGCTCCTGGCCGGTCGCGCCGGACAGAAATTTTTCGGCCCCGTGCGCGGCGCCGACCTGGTCAAGACCGCCACGGCCCTGCTGGCAGGCGGCATCCTGCTGCTGGCCCGCGACAAGACGCCCTTCCCCCTGCTCCTTGGAGATCGCTTTTTTCCCGGTTCCGGAATTTTCTGGATCTGCCTTTTCGCCTTTTACGGGGCGCAGGTCAGCGGCTGGCTGCTGACCGACAACCGGGGCAAGGTTCGCGGCCGCATCTGGACCCTGTTTTCGGTCGTATTTTTTGGTCAGCTCCTGCTGGGCCTGGCCGGATGGAGCATTTTCCTGATGACCGGCAAGCTGCATCTGCCCGTCCCGGCCCTGATCCTGGCCGGGCCGCTGTTCCGGGGCGAGGGCTTTTTCATGCCCATCCTGCTCGGCGTGTCCCTTTTGCTGGTCGGACCGGCCTGGTGCAGCCATCTGTGCTATATCGGCGCCTGGGACGACCGCATGGCCCGTCTTGCCCCCGCAAAGCCTGCACCCTTGCCCCTCTGGGCGCCGCGACTGCGAACCGGATTGCTGCTGGCCACGATCGTCATTCCCGTGGTCCTGCGCCTGCTTGATGTTTCCTGGCCCTGGGCGCTGGGCCTGGCCGCGATCTTCGGAGCGGCCGGGGTCGGGATCATGGCCCTGATCTCGCGCAAAAGCGGAACCATGGTCCACTGCACGGCCTACTGCCCCATCGGGCTGGTCAACAACCTGATCGGACGCATCTTGCCCTGGCGCGTGACCATCGGCAGCGGCTGCACGCAGTGCGGACTCTGCTCCAGGGCGTGCCGCTACAACGCCCTGACCCGCCCGGATCTGGAAAAAGGGCGTCCCGGCCTGACCTGCTCCCTGTGCGGGGACTGTCTGCCCCGTTGCCCCCACGGGCATCTTGGCTACAGCTTTCCCGGCCTGACCAGGGAGAGGGCGCGCCAGGTTTTCGTGGTGCTGGTGGCCGGGCTGCACACGGTATTTCTGGCCGTGGCCAGAATCTAGTATCGGTCCAGCACCCGCTCTTTCTCGGAATAATCCCAGTCTTTAAGCCCCAGGGCCACGAGCACGTCGTCGACCAGTTCCCCGACGCTCCTGTGGGCCTGGAGCATGTGATCCATGCCGGCCATGTACAGGGCTTCGCGTTCGCTCATGACCGCCGCGACCTCGTCGTGCAGGGCCAGAGGGGTCAGGGCCGGACGCTGGGCGGCGTTGGGGTCGCGCAGCATCCGCGCGATGAGAAGCCCGGCGTCGGCGGCCAGGTAGAAGCTGACCCCGGTGCGGTACATGAGGTCGCGGTTGGCCTGGGAGAGGACGATGCCGCCCCCCGTGGCCACGACCTTGCCCGGAAGCTGCGAGGCCTTGGCCAGGGCGGCTTCCTCCATTGCGCGAAAGGCATCCCAGCCATCGGCGGCGACGATGGCCTCGATTTCCTGACCGGCCTCGGCCACGACCAGGGCGTCGGTGTCGACGAAAGCGCAGTTCAGCGCCTCGGCCAGCGCCTTGCCCACGGTGGTCTTGCCGCTGGCCCGCATGCCGAGCAGATAGATGTTTTTCGAGTCCAGTGAAAAAGGTTCACGCTTGAACTGGCCGGGACGAAAGGTCATGGAGGCGGTTTCGTCTTCGATTTCCACTTTTTTCTTGATGAATTCCGTCATTTGTCTCCTCCTGCTGTGAAGCGCCACAGAAATGGGGCAAAAGCATGGAAATTGCAATGGTCTGGGCGCGAGGGCGCCGCATTGACTGCCCCATGGCAAACAGCTAGCAATACCGAATACGACTACCACGCGAGGCCAATCCATGAATCTTCTGAAGACTTTTGCCCTGCTGCTCCTGCTCCTTTTTCCCGCCAACGCCATGTCCCAGGACATTCAGAAGGTGGGGGTGCAGGATTTCAAGAACATGATCGAATCGAACCGGGGCAAAGTCCTGATCATCAATTTCTGGGCGACCTGGTGCTCTCCCTGCGTCAAGGAATTTCCAGGCCTCATGAACCTGCGCAAGGAATTCTCGGAAGACGAACTGGCCATCATCGGCATTTCCATGGATTACGGCATGCGCCCGGTGGAAAATTTCGTCAAACTGAACAAGGTCAATTTCCCCATTGTGCTCGACGACGAATCCATAGGCTCCATGCTCGACATCAAGTCCATACCCCGCACCCTGATCTACAACCGCGCCGGGGAAAAGATCCTCGACCATCTCGGTTTCATTTCCGAGGAAAGCTTCAGGCATGTCGTGGAGCGGCTGCTGCAGATGCCATGAACGTCCTCGCCGAACTGGCCGAAAGAGCGATCCGCGAGGCTCAGGAGCGCGGCGAATTCGAAAGCTTGAACGGCCAGGGCCGCCCCCTGCCGGAATCCTGCGATCCGTTCATGCCCGAAACGCTGCGCATGGCCTACAAGGTGCTCAAAAATGCCGGCTACATCCCCAAGGAAATAGAGGAACAGCGTGAAATCCGCTCCCTGATCGAATGCCTTGAACAGGAAACGGACGAAGCCCGAAAGATGCGCCAGATCCAAAAGGTCCAGCTTTTCATCGCCCGGGCCAAGATGGAGCACGGCGGCCTGCTGCAGGAAGAGAACGAGAAATATTTCCGAAAAGTCGTGGCCCGCGTCACGCTCAACAAAGCCTGAGATTCCATGAACAGAGAACGACGTTCGCTCTTGAAGGCCGCTCTGGCCCCGCTTCTGCTGCCCTTTATGACCCGTGAAGCCCTGGCTTCGGTGCCGCTTTCGGACATTTCCGAAATCCGCATCATCCAGGCCAAGGACCCCGCGCGCATTCTGGAGCGGGTTTCGGCTCCGGGATTCGCCCATTCCATGGCCCAGTCGACCCTGGCCTTCATCATCGAAAGCTATCCCAAGGGCAATCTGCCGGTCTGGAAGATGCCCTTGTCCGAAATCGACCTGCACTCTCGCATTCCCAAGATCTGTACCCACGTGGTGCAAGGCGTGTTGCGCCACGCCTCCATCTACCCGGTGGACCCTTGTTGGATCGTGGGGCAGATGATGGCCGAATCCTTTTTTTACGAGTTCGCCGTGTCCTCGGCCCTGGCCGTGGGCCCCTGCCAGTTCATCGCCGCCACGGCCAGGGGGTACGATCTGGTCTGCGCCGACCAGCACGGTCAGCCGGGCGGTTTTGCGCGACGCGAGGATCTTGAGCCGGAATTCAAGCAGGCCGCCACATATCGGGACCAGATGCGGGCCCTGCGCCGGGAGCAGCCCGAATTGTTCGGCAACCCCGCCAAGCTGCTGCGCACCCTCGTCAACGCCCAGGCCGCGGGCAAGCCCCTGGGCGCCGCCGGAACCTACGCCCTGGCCCTGGACCGCATGGACCTGCTGCAAGCCCAGTATGCAGCGGCGCGGGACAATTGCCGCCTGTATCTCAGCGAAAATTTCAAGGATCGATCCATTTTCGCGCCTCAGGATGTGGCCTTTTTTGAAAAATTCGACCAGCGGGTCCTCTACCCGCACGCCATAAACGCCATGGTCAAGATGATGGCCCAGAACCTGCGCGCTCGAGGAGGCAACATCCTCGCGGCCACGGCCGGATACAATGCCGGTCTTGGCAACACAGACGCCAAATACGGGGTCTATTCCGCCTACGGACGCATTCCCAATTTTGCCGAGACAGTGGAATACGTCAGCAGAATCCTTGTCAACCACCACGAAATAACCCGCCGCATCGCGTAGGAAACCGTTGTGAATCCCGCCAAAGTCCGTCGCGACCGGCTCCTCGCCCTGACCGACCTGCCCAACATCGGCCCGGCCATGGCCCGGGACCTGTGCCTGCTCGGCTTTGAGCATCCCGCCCAGCTCGCGGGCCAGAACCCTCAAGTCCTCTACGAACGCCTCTGCGCATTGACTGGAGTCCGCCAGGACCCCTGCGTGCTGGACGTCTTCGTGTCCGTGACCCGGTTCATGGACGGGGATGAGCCCAGGCCGTGGTGGTTTTACACGCCGGAGCGGAAATAGCGGCACGCGACATTCTGCCCCTGCGCGAAGCCACTGACCGTCAGCAAGATGGATTCCCGCCTTCGCGGAGATCCATGATTTTCTCCGACCATTTCTTCCCGTCCTTTCTCCAAAGCTCCGATCCGAGCCTTGCTGTCCGATCCGGGCGAGGCTCGTCGACTGTCTGACTGAGCCAGGCATCGTTCGTTTTCCCGTCGCCCATCGCCCGAAGCGACAGCCCCTGTTCGGAAAAGCGGCGGGAAAATGGTACGAGGCCGGCGAAGGAGTTTCGACGTGCCTCGCCCGGATCGGACAGCTAGGCGGCCGAACAGGAGCAAAAATCTCAAAAGACAACCACCCCGCCCTGCGGGCACCCCTCCTTGGCAGGAGGGGAGTTGGAGCGGCTTCTGGCAGACCGTGAAGCTTTGTGCGTCCGAGAGCTTCGATGCGCTCTGGACGGGCCCTTTCCCGGCCGCCAGCTGCTTGCGATTACCCGTCATGCGGTGAAAAATTTGCAGAACGTGACGCACACAACTCACGACTTGGCATCATGACTGCTTTGCGTGATCAGCCCACCACGTCTCCCCGCAACAGGATCATTTCCCAATCCGACCGGGCATATTTCCCACTTGACCGCCTGTTTTCCCATCAGATAATCGATTTCTTTGGCCTCTTCCTTGCTTATCTGATCATCCCTGCCTGAAATTCAGGCCTGGAAGTTTAATTTTCTACATTTTTGTCACTAAATGCCTTGTCGCCTTGGGAAAATATGACATTTCTGTCATATAGGCATTCACCCTCCGGGGCGACGGGGATTGAACACTCATCAGGGAGTAGCGCGCTATGTGTCGATTGTTTGCGCTGACCAGCAGCGACCCCGTCTCCCCCATGGATGCCATCCGGGCCTTGGATGTCATGCGCGAGGGGCACGACGGATCGGGAGTCGGCCTGTATTTGTCGGATCTGAGCGGCCCGTTCGAGTCCATGAAGGGTTGCCCCATCCTGTCGGGAATTTTCACCAACGCCGGTGTTGAACGCCTGGACGCCTTCATGAGCGGGCTAGGGTTCGCCCTCAAGTACGATCTCGCCATCACCCCCAAGGGGGCCATGCCCACATGGACGCCCAAGCGGGAGCGCTATATCGTGCGGGCCTATGACATCCCTGCGACGTGGAAGGATCTGAGCGAAGATGAGAAGGGCCTCGGCTACCTGAAGACCCGCCTTGAACTCAAGCACATGGGCCTCGCTAGCGAAGACATCACCGTTTTTTCCTTCTGGCCGGACACGGTCATGATAAAAGAGATCGGCGACCCGCTACAGGTCGGCGAGTATCTGGGGCTGGACCGGCCCGAGATCAAGAGCCGCCTTGTCCTGGCCCAGGGACGTCAGAACACCAATTACGCCATCAATCTGTACGCCTGCCACCCCTTCTTCATCGAAGGCCTGAGCACCATGACCAACGGCGAGAACACGGCCTTCATCCCTATCCGTGATTATCTCGCCTCCCAGGGGATTCCCGGCTACGAGGGCTACAACTCCGATTCGGAAGTTTTCACACACATCCTGCACTTCACGATAAAGAAGCTGGGCCTGCCCTTTGAAGCCTACAAGCACATCATCACGCCGCTCAAAGACCACGAGATGAAGGACCATCCGGATAAGGAATTTCTGTCCAAGCTGAAGCAGATCTGTCGCCGCCTCATCATCGACGGCCCCAACTGCGTCATTGGCTGCCTGCCGGACAAGTCCATGTTCATGGTTCAGGACAGCAAGAAGCTGCGCCCCGGCGTGGTCGGCGGCCGCCCCGGCCTGTACGCGTTCTCTTCCGAGATCTGCGGCCTGGACCTGGC
>Ga0265295_1003595_pt1 | contig 22307 bp, 14 predicted proteins | sample Munlansysbiofilm_FD_192503 | JGI IMG/M metagenome (GOLD analysis project Ga0265295, IMG submission 192503) | Leachate microbial communities from a municipal landfill in Southern Ontario, Canada - Methane capture system biofilm | ecosystem: Engineered > Solid waste > Landfill > Unclassified ...
TATAGTATCGATGAAAATATTTTAATCATCAAAACCGAATGCGGTGAATACAAGTTTAAAATAGGCGATGAAACCGGGTTGGCCAATGCTCAACGTATTGCAGAGCTGATGGTTAATGAAATGGAAAAGGTTGAAAAAAAATTTCTGGGGGAAAGGGAGAATTTTAATCCATATGCTGCGCTTCTCATGGCAAACTTGAATCTTTCCGATAGATATATTCAACTTGAGGATAGATACAATACACTTTTGAAGCAACATGAACAGGCAAAGTCGGCTGCCCAGGAAGAGGGCAAACCAGGAGCAGACTGGAAAAAGATACTGGACAAGAAAAAAATATTGCTCAGGGAAAAAATTTCAGAGGAGCTAAAGAGTATTGCCGAAAGTCTCCCTATCTCCCGGAAAACAGAAGATATTGAATTGCAGGAACTGCCCTGCATAAAAACACAACTTGACCCATCCCTGTCAAAGGCCATGGATTCAAAGCCGGAGCTGCCGGAAACCTCGATGGAAAAGCCAAAACCAGAACCACTGGAAGCGCCGGAAGTCGAAGAAATCCTCGATCTGTTGGAAGAACCAATCACACAGCCAAAGCCTGAACCTTTGCCCAAACCTCCAATCCAGCCGTCAGTTGAACCTTTATCCGAACCTTCAATTACCCTGCCGCAAGAGTCTTCCTGTCAGTTCAGGATCAATACACCGGGAAAGAACTATAGCAGACCCATGGTGTCAGCCAGCAGCTGCCATGATCAATTCCAACTGCCGTCCCTGGATTTTCTTAAGTCCTTTGATATGGATATAGAGGTTGACCATGAGGCCATACGAAGGGACGCAGAACTGCTTGAACAGAAACTTGGTTATTTTGGAATCAAGGGCGAGGTCATGGAAGTGTCTCCCGGGCCTGTTATCACCACCTTTGAGTATAAGCCAGCTCCGGGAATAAAGATCAGTAAAATTGTAAACCTGGCGGATGATCTGGCCCTTGCCCTGAGTGCCTTGAGTATTCGTATTGTTGCCCCAATTCCCGGAAAGGATGTTATCGGTGTTGAGATTCCCAATGCAAAGATGAGTGTTGTTCCCTTCCTTGACATCGTTGGTTCTGATGCGTTTAAAAATAGTGGATCTAAAATTCCCATCTGCCTGGGTAAGGATATCGTTGGTAATCCAGTTGTTGTGGGCCTTGAAAAAATGCCCCATCTTCTTATCGCAGGGGCCACGGGAACGGGTAAAAGCGTTGGGCTCAACGCCATGATCGCAAGTATCCTCTACAAATCATCCCCTGATAAGGTTAAATTTATCATGATTGATCCCAAGCGGATCGAGCTCTCCTTATTTAACGACATCCCCCATCTGATAACGCCGGTTATAACTGATATGAAAAAGGCAAACACTGCCCTGCAGTGGGTTGTAAGGGAGATGGAGAGCCGTTATGAGATGCTTGCCAGGCTCCAGGTGAGAAACATTGAGCAGTACAATAAAAAAATAAAAAGGGCCGATCTGTCTGAATATGATCAGGATGAACCCTTTGAGGAATTTTCATATATTGTCATCATCATTGATGAGCTTGCAGACCTGATGATGACGGCAAGCAAAGACATTGAATTTTCATTGACCCGTATTGCCCAGATGGCAAGGGCCGCTGGTATCCATCTGATCCTTGCCACCCAGCGCCCCTCGGTTGATGTTCTGACCGGAATCATAAAGGCAAATTTTCCCACACGGATATCATTCCAGGTTTCGTCAAAAACCGATTCCAGGACCATCATTGATGCCAACGGAGCTGAAACCCTTCTGGGCAGGGGAGACATGCTCTTTGTTCCCCCCGGTACCTCAAGACTCAGCAGAGTCCATGGCACCTATCTTTCGGAAGAAGAGCTTATTGCCATAACCAACTTCTTAAAAGCTCAAGGCAAACCCCGGTATGTGATGGATGTGATCACAGAACAGGAGGAGGACCCAACCATGGATGCCGCCGGTATTGGTGAGGATGATTATGATGAAAAATACCAGGCCGCCCTGGAGTACGTTTTTGCCACACGGCAGGCGTCGATTTCAAGCGTCCAAAGAGCCCTCAGGGTTGGGTATAACAGGGCGGCAAGGATCATCGATCTTATGGAGAAAAAGGGGATTGTCGGCCAGTCAGACGGGGTGAAGCCCCGCCAGGTTTTAATCGATCGCCTTGACCTGTAACTCCATGGATAAAGGGGTAAATAATAATGACACCACAGGATTCAGGACAGATGGTACTGTGAATCGACAATCGGCTTATGTGAACTCTTTTTTACCTGGGGGCTTTTATGCCGCTGGAAGCGCAATTCTCCTGACCCTTGCCTTTCCAGGTCCCGGGCTTGACTGGTTGTGCTGGGTTGCCCTGGTGCCCCTCATGGTTGGCGTCCATGGCACTGCTCCCAGGCGGTCATTTTACCTGGGGCTCACGACCGGGGCGATTCATTTTGTCTTGCTCCTGTACTGGATCGTGCCGACCATCCGGACCTACGGGGAGATACCCCTGGTTCTCTGTGTTTTCGTGCTTGCTCTGCTTGCCTCTTATCTTGCCCTTTATGTGGGACTTTTTTCCGTGGGGATGGCCTTTTTCCCCGGCAACTCCATGTGGATGCCGGTTTGGGCCGGGGTTTTGTGGGTCGGGGGTGAGTATCTCAGGGCATCGCTCTTTACGGGTCTCCCCTGGGGGCTTCTGGGCCATTGTCTTTATCAACGAACCTCCATGATCCAGATCGCCGATCTTTTTGGTGTTTACGGGATCTCCTTTGTGATCGTTATGGTCAATGCAGCCCTTGCCGGGGTATGGATTCTTGCGAGGAAAAAGACCGGGCCCGGGGTGCTTGCCCTGTCCATGATTCCGTGTCTCCTCGCCCTGGTTCTGGTGTTTTCCTATGGCAGAATGAGACAGGTAGAAGTAGCTCTTGCCATGGACGACGCCCAGCGGACAAGGGTTTCGGTGCTTCAGGGCAATATCAGCCAGGCGGACAAGTGGGACGATCAATATAAGGAATCGACCGTTGACACCTATTGCGACCTTGTCCTTAAGGCGGCAGAGGATGAGCCTGACCTTATCGTGTTCCCAGAGACAGCCCTTCCCTTTTATTACGGCCTGGAAAAGGCCATTTCAGATCAGGTGGACCGGTGCATCCGCCAGGCAAAAACCTGGTTCATTGTGGGCAGTCCCGCCCTCGGGGAAAATAGTCAGGGATATACATATTACAACCGGGCCTATGTGATCGACGGGTTTTCCATTCCCAGGGGGCAGTACGATAAGATACACTTGGTTCCCTTTGGCGAGTACGTTCCCCTTGGCCGTTATCTCCCCTTTCTTGGAAAACTAACGGCCCAGGCGGGTAATTTTTCATCGGGGGATAAACAGGCCCTTCCCCTTGAGTATGGCAGGGGATCGGCCGGTATGCTTATCTGTTTTGAGGTGATTTTTCCGGGGCTTGCCAGGAATATGGCCAACAGGGGGGCCAATATTCTCGTTACCATTACCAACGACGCCTGGTTCGGGCGTACCTCAGCCCCGGCTCAGCATTTTTCCATGGCCGTTTTCAGGGCCGTTGAGAATAGAAGGGCCGTGGTAAGGGCAGCAAATACTGGTATCAGCGGATTCATAGATCCCCTGGGCAACATAGAAGCCTCAACCGAGCTTTATACCCGTGCCGCCATGACCCGATCCCCTGCCCTTATGGATATGGTCACCCTTTATTCCATTGCCGGTGATTGGTTTGCAATGATATGTCTGGTTGCAATGGCCCTTGTGTTTATGGTAAAAAGTGGCTTTAGAAATTTTTTTAGAAAGATTCCTTAGCTTACAACGATCAGGAGAAAAATCATGTCCATAGACCTCAAACAGACCATAGTCGAATTTTACGAAAAAGCAGAGCAGTTAAAGGAGTATCTTTGACCTTCCCGTCAAGAGAAATCGATTAAGGGAACTTGAAAGCATGACCGCCCGGGAAGACTTCTGGAACGACCCGGACGATGCCACGGCAAAGCTCAAAGAGAGAACCAGGATTTTCGAATTGATCGATACCTGGGACTCTATTTATACTGAAATTGAAGATGCTGAAACCCTTTTAGAGCTTGCCAGCGAAGAGGGTGACAAGGAGGCTGAAGAAGAGGTTGATCTTCTGCTGAGCAGCCTCGGGAAGAGGGTCAAGAAATTTTCAGTCGCCCTCATGCTCGACGGCGAGGACGATACAAAGAATGCCATTGTATCGATCAACGCCGGTGCCGGAGGGACCGACTCCCAGGACTGGACCGAGATGCTTTTTCGCATGTACAGCCGGTGGATAGATAAAAAGGGGTTAAAGCTTCATATGATTGACTATCAGCCGGGGGATGAGGCAGGTGTCAAGGGGGTAACCTTCAGCGTATCCGGCGAATACAGCTATGGGCTCCTCAAGGTTGAGTCCGGCGTTCACAGGCTGGTCCGCATCTCACCGTTCAATGCCAGTGGAAAGCGCCAGACATCCTTTGCATCGGTGTTTGTCTATCCCGAGCTGACCGATGAGATCCAGGTGGTTATCGACGAGGGGGATTTGAGAATAGATGTTTATCGGGCAAGCGGTGCCGGTGGTCAGCACGTGAACAAGACGAGCAGCGCCGTGCGCATCACTCATATTCCCACCGGCGTGGTGACCCAGTGCCAGCAGGAATCTTCCCAGCACAGAAACAAGGAGATCGCCATGAAGGTTCTTCAGTCAAGGCTCTACCAGATCGAAAAGGAGAAGCAGAACCGCAAGATGCAGGATCTCCACGACGGTAAAGATGAGATTGCCTGGGGAAGCCAGATACGATCCTACGTGCTTCACCCCTACCGCATGGTCAAGGATCACAGGACCGAATACGAGGTCGGTGACGTTGACAGGGTGTTGGACGGAGATCTTGACCAGTTCATTGAAGAGGCCCTGCTGTCCGGCAAGGAGAGTTAATCTTGACCATCAACCCGACAGAGATAATCCATGAGTTTTACGAGCCTGGTTCCAGGGTCTGTGAGATCCTTTTACGCCACGGTGAGCAGGTGGCGCAAAAGAGCCTCAAGATAGCAGCGTTTGTAACCCATTCCGAAATAGATCTTCTGTTTCTTGAACAGGCAGCCATGCTCCACGACATCGGGATTTTCATGACCAGGGCCCCAAACCTTGGATGCTTTGGCCGTCATCCATATCTGTGCCACGGATTCCTTGGAAGGGAGCTCCTTGACAACCTTGGTTTTCCAGGCCACGCCCTTGTTGCGGAACGCCACACAGGGGCCGGGATAACAGAGATGAACATAAGGGAGAACAACCTTCCACTTCCCCTGCGGGATATGGTACCTTTGACTATTGAGGAGATCATTATCTGCGTTGCAGACAAGTTTTTTTCCAAAACCCCGGGCCTGAATAGAAAAGAAAAGTCCATGGAGACGGTCATCAAAGAGCTTGAATCCATCGATTCCGGCCATGCGGCTCGCTTCTCTGCTTGGGTGAATCAGTGGGTAGTGGGTAGTGGGTAGTGGGTAGTGGGTAGTGGGGAGTGGGGAGTGGGGAGCAGCTAAAAGCTAATAGCTAACCGCTAACAGCTAATACAACGGAGGAAACACCATGGACTATTGCGAAGATGAGGCTCTGTTCACAGGGAGGTTAGATGGCCGGGTGGCCGTGGTTAAGTTCAAGGGAAATCTTTTAAATAATATGACCTGCCTGATGGCAAAGGAGAGATTGTTTCATTTCCTCGACCTGGTGGAGAAGGACAAAAAGATCAGGGTGCTTTTAATCTTTGGTCCAGATAAACGCATTGACCAGGATGCCTGCCAGGGGTTTTACACTAAGTTTGCCACCGGTGAGGTAGGGCTTGGTGATCTTGAGCGCCTCAACAACGCCGTCAATCAGTTTGTGATCAGGATGACCACCTTTGATAAGATGGTCATCCATGCCGGCAAGGGTCCTGTGGCACCGGTTTTCTTTAATATGGGGCTTGCCTGCGACTGGCGGATCATTGCAGATGATACAGTCTTCCAGAATCCCTGCATAGATATGGGACTGATACCCAAGGGCGGCGGTGTTTTTTTCTTCCAGAGACTCATGGGGAGGGGGGTCACCGCAGATCTGCTCTATTCGGGAAAAACCATCGATGCCCGGGAGGCACTGGCCCTGGGGCTTGTTAACCGGGTTGTGCCTTTGGGCATGTTTGAGATAGAGGCCCTCAGTTCGGCAGAGGCTTTTTCTCAAAAGCCCCTGCGATCAATTCTGGGGGTAAAACGCCTCCTCAACTACCCAGTAAAAGATCTTGTCGATTTCCTTGCCCATGAGGATGAGGTGATCAGAAATTCTTTTATCAAAACCCTGTCACAAAAAAACGAATAGTCTACTCTTCGTCCCTGAGCACCCGGCGAAGGACCTTACCCACGTTGGAAACAGGGATATCGTTTTTGAACTCAATTTTTCTGGGTCGTTTGTAGCCAGCCATGTTTTCCTTGCAGAATTTCATCATCTCCTCAAGGGTCAGGATCTCGCCGGGCTTTGGTTTGATAAAAGCCTTGACGCTCTCCCCGCTTCTCTGGTCTGGAATGCCCACGACTGCCACGAGCTCCACCTTGGGGTGGGTGTAGATGATGTCCTCCACCTCCCTTGGGTAGACGTTAAATCCGCCTACCAGGATGAGGTCCTTTTTGCGGTCGGTTATGACCACGTAACCATCCTGGTCGATGTGGGCTATGTCACCGGTGAGAAAATAGCGGTCTCCGTTGATGTTTTTGAATACTTGGTCATTGGCGTCGGGGCGTTTCCAATATCCCTTCATGACCTGGGGGCCGCATACTGCAAGCTCACCGTCCTCACCCCTGGGAAGCTCTTGTTCTCCCGTTTCTATATCCATGATTTTTACATTTGTGCTGGGCAGGGGAAAGCCTATGGAGCCTATTTTTCGGGTTTCCTTGAAGGATGGGTTCATGCATACGGCAGGCGATGTTTCCGTTAATCCATAGGCCTCGAAAAGTGTTGATCCCGTGCTCTCTTCAAACTGCCGGCAAACTTCCGGGGGCAGGGGGGCACCACCGGAAAGGCAGCCCATGAAGGATGAGAGATCGTACTTTTTTAAATGAACATGGTTTGTAAAGGCCACAAAAATGGTGGGAACTGCTGTCATAAAGGTGGGGCGAAATTTCTCGACGGCCTTGAGAACGTCGGTGAACGGCGGTTTTCCCGCCCTTGGGTCCGGGATACAGATGAGTTTGCTTGCGGAAAGAGCTGAAAAGAGAAGGGCACTTGTGATACCGAAGCTGTGGTACCAGGGCAGTACCCCAAGGTAGGTATGATAACCCCCGTGGCGAATTTTTTCAGGCTTGCCGCCCTTTTCGTGGACAAGTCTTACGTACTCGTCACAGGCCTCAATGTTGTGGGCAAAATTGGCGTGGGTAAGTTCGGCCCCCTTGGGGACTCCCGTGGTGCCACCGGTGTAGAGCATGACGGCCGTATCCTTGTCCGGATCTATCTCAACGGCCGGGGGGGTAGGCCTTGAGGCCTTGACAATGTCGTCAAACATCAGGTGACCGGGTTCGTGGTAGGTAGCTTTTGGGATTTTTCCGAGAAGCGAACCGATAAAGGCCTGTGCCCTGGGAAGGTAGGACTTGATGTTGCAGACCACAACAGTTTCAACGTCGGTGTCCTTTATGGCCTTGACCGTATTCTTGTAAAATTCCGGGTGATCCATGCAGAAGACCAGCTTTGCCTCAGAGTCGCACAGCTGGTGGTTGAGTTCTGTGGGCGTGTAGATCGGGTTGCAGTTGACGCAAACGGCCCCTGCCTTGAGTATGCCAAAGAAGATTTCTGGAAACTGGGGAATGTTGGGAAGGAAAAGGGCAACCCTGTCGCCCTTTACAATGCCCTGCTCATAAAGAAAGTTTGCAACCCTGTCCGCCGTATCCTTGACCTGGGCATAGGTTCGCATGGCACCGTTGAAAATGGTGAATACATTTTCAGGATAGAGCCGGGCAGAGTTGTCAAGAACTTGGGAAAGGGGGTAGTGAAAGTTTGAGATCTCGTGTGCTACTCCTTCAGGCCAGAACGGGGTTTCCCATTTTGATGCGTTCATTTTTTCTCCTTAATCTCGTGTCAAAGCCCTGGTGCAGTCTTTTTGATTGCACCAGGGCTTGGTTGGTCTGGACAGTGTGGTTTCATGCAGGACTCAGGCTTTGACTTCCTCATCCCTGAGTACCCGGCGCAGTACCTTGCCCACGTTGGATACGGGTATATCGTCCCTGAATTCAATACTTCTGGGCCGTTTGTAACCGGCCATATTTTCTTTGCAGAATTCTCGCATCTCCTCAACGGTCACGGTTGAACCTGGCTTGAGTTTGATGAATGCCTTTACGCTCTCCCCGCTCCGCTGATCAGGAATGCCCACAACGGCAACGAGTTCAACACTTGGATGGGTGTAGAGGATATCTTCAACATCCCTGGGGTAGACGTTAAAGCCGCCAACAATGATCATATCTTTTTTCCGGTCCGTGATCAGGATGTAGCCGTCCTTATCAATGTGGGCAATGTCTCCGGTGAGAAAATAACGACATCCGTCAATATTTCTGAACACCTCTGCGTTGGCGTCGGGGCGATTCCAGTACCCCTTCATAACCTGGGGACCGCAAACGGCAAGCTCTCCGTCCTCACCCTGGGCGAGTTCCGTCTCGCCTGTGGCGAGATCCATGATTTTAACATGGGTTCCAGGCAGGGGAAAGCCAATGGAGCCGATTTTTCTCTGCTCCTTGTTGGTGGGGTTGGCGCTTACCACGGGGGCGGTTTCGGTAAGTCCATAGCCCTCAAAGATGGTAGCCCCGGTTTTATTTTCAAACTGCCTGCACACATCCGGGGGAAGGGGCGCTCCGCCTGAAAAGCATCCGATGATGGAGGTTAGATCGTACTTATCTATATCCCTGTGGTTGGTAAAGGCAACAAAAATGGTGGGAACGGCCGGCATGACTGTGGGCCTGTATTTTTGAACGGCCTTGAGAACCTCGGTAAACGGGGGGGTTCCGGCCCTGGGGTCAGGGATGCATATGAGTTTGCTTCCCGAAAGTGGGGCTGAAAGCATGGCACAGGTGATGCCGAAGCTGTGATACCAGGGAAGGACTCCAAGGTAGGTGTGAAATCCGCCTTTTCTGATTCTTTCGGCAGGCTTGCCCTTTTCATGGACAAAACGGGCATACTCGTCCAGGGCCATGACATCGTAGGTGAAGTTTGTGTGGGTGAGCTCGGCTCCCTTTGGGACACCCGTGGTGCCGCCTGTGTAGAGCATTACTGCCGTATCGTTCTCGGGATCGATGGAGATTTTTGGGGGATTAGGGCTTGAAGAGGCAATCATGTCGTCAAACATGATATGGCCGGGTTCGTGGCTGTCGGCCTTGGGGATTTTTCCAAGCAGGGATCCGATAAATCCTTTGAGTTTCGGCAGGTAGGATTTGATGTTGCACACGACCACAGTTTCAATCTCTGTTCCCTTGATGGCCTGGACCGTATTCGGGTAAAATACGGGGTGGTCCATGCAGAATACCATTTTTGACTCGGAATCGTTCAACTGGTGGTTGAGTTCGTTTGCTGTGTATATTGGGTTGCAGTTGACGCAGCAGGCACCTGCCTTGAGAATACCGAAGAAAATTTCTGGGAAATGGGGCAGGTTAGGCAGGAAGATAGCTACCTTGTCGCCCTTTTTGATTCCTTTTTTTACGAGAAAGCTGGCTATCCTGTCCGACGTATCCTTTACCTGGGCATAGGTCTTTGTGGCGCCGTTAAAAATGGTGAAAACATTGTCCGGAGTTTTTTTTGCATAATCATCAAGAATTTTGAACAGCGGAAAATTGTAGTCGGGAACAGTTGTGGCAACTCCTTTGGGCCAGAAAGGGGTCTTCCATGTTGGTGTGTCCATCGTCTCTCTCCTTTTCGTTCAGGTCCTTATGGCTTAAAGATCTCCTTATAAATTTCGAAGACCCGCTCTTTAATTTTAGAAAAATGATCCGACAGCTTTGTCTCCTGCTCCTCCTTGAGGTCAAGCCTGTGGATCGCCCGTCGCTGGACAAGATATGCCTGTTTTACCTCTTCAGCCTTGGTCTGGGTCAATATCTTTTCCCGGGCAAGGGTCTCTATCAGGCGTACATTGTCGGTCCAGCGGGTGAGTTCTGGGTGGTCATGGCTATGCCTTAAAACCAAATATTGAACCAGGAATTCAATGTCAACTATGCCGCCCCTCTCCTGCTTGAGGTCCATAACTCCTGGTTTGAGATGTTTTTCACGCAGGCGTTCTCTCATCTCGTTTACCTCTTTTTTCAGGGCTTGCTCATCCCTTTCGGCCCTGAGTGCCTTATCCCTTATTCTGATGAAACGACTCTTAAGTTCAGGGTCGCCGGCCAGGGGTCTTGCCCGGACAATGGCCTGGATTTCCCAGGTCCAGGCTTGGTTGCCTATGTACTCTTCAAAGACGTTTATTTCGCTTACGATCATTCCGGACAGGCCCGAGGGTCTCAGTCGCATATCTGTTTCGTACAGGGTTCCGGCGGCGGTGTGAACGGTAAGGGCGTGGATGATTCTCTGACCCAGCATCGAGTAAAAACGTATGTTTTCTATCTCTTTTCTTCCCCCCAGGGTGGTGCCCTCTTCTCCTGAATGGATAAACACAAGGTCGAGGTCTGACCTGTATCCAAGTTCTATCCCCCCGAGTTTTCCATAGGCAATGGCTGCAAAGCCGGGAAAATTTGACCCGTTCCTCTGAACACCCGATGGGGTTCCGTATTTTTCTGCAATCTGATCCCATGCGATTTTGATTACCCATTCAAGAACGGTTTCAGCGATATGGGTAAGAGTGTCGCTCACCTTCATCAGGGGATAATCCCTGCTTATGTCTGCAACGGCTGTCCTCAGGGTGTTTGTGTGCCGGAAAATGCAGAGTTCTTCGATTTGAAACTCTGCATCCCCTAAAGGTATCTGGGACATTCTGTGTTCAAGTTCAATTCCTAGTTCTTCTTTGGTGGGCAGGGCCTGGTCCTTGTCAGGGCCCAGGAGTTCGTCCAGAAGAGCTGGGTGCTTTGATACAAAGTCGATTATCCAGGGGCTTTCAGCGGCAAGGCCCGCAAGCTGGTCAAGCACCTCAGGTTTTTCAAGGAGAAGGGAAATGTAGCAGGTGCGTCGTTCGATGGTGATAACAAGATCCACAAGCCTTGAGAGAACTGTTTCAGCCGAATCCTGCTCCCCGGCTTTTTGGATGATTCTTGGAACAAGCCTGTTAAGGCGTTCCCGGCCGTTGGCCGTAAGTCGCTGGGTATTGGGATTTCTCTCCAGGGATTTCAGCAGGCTGATGACTTTTTTCGGATCTTTAAATCCAGGTAGGGTATTAAGGGGAATGTTGTCGCCCTGGGGCTCCCAGAGCTGGGGGTCATTTATATTTTGCCAAAGATAGCTGAACTGGTTTGTCCGGTCTTGTTTTTTATCCTTCTCTTCCACGAGGAGATAGTTGAAGTGGATCTGCACGATCCGCCTGTGTCGGTCGAGCTCATGGACAAACAGGTCCCAGGTGTTAAAATTCATGGACAGGGCAAGGCGCAATCGGTCGGTTGAACCCCGGGGAAGATCGTGGGTCTGGAGATCTCCATACTCCTGGAGTCTGTGCTCAACCTTTCGTAAAAAATGATAGGCATCGGTCAATTCCTTTCGGGTTCCATCGTCAATAGAGGTCTGCTGGTTGAGCAGGGCCAGCACCTTAAGGATTTTTCGTTCCTGGAATTCAGGCTCCACCCCTCCCCGGATCAGCTGGAACAGCTGGCCGAAAAACTCAATTTCCCGGATGCCCCCCGGTCCTATCTTGATGTTATGTTTGAATTTTTTGTCTCGTATCTGAAGGGAAATTCTTCGTTTCATATCCCGGAAGGATTCAAAACTGCCGTAGTCCAGGTAGCGCCGGTAGATAAAGGGGTTGAGGGCCGCAAGGAGCCGGTTGCCCGCCTCGATGTCTCCAGCAACGGGTCTTGCCTTGATCAGGGCATAGCGTTCCCATTCCCTGCCCTGGGTCTGGTAATAATTGACCATGGAGTCAAAACTGGTTACCAGGGGACCGGTTGTCCCAAATGGCCGTAACCTTGTATCGACTCGGAAGATGGTGGCTTCAGCCATGGTTGAATCAAACATCCGTAAAAAATTCCTGCACAGCCTTGTGAAAAATTCTTCGTTGGTATGGCTTCGTCCGCCACCAGTAGTAACTCCCTCCCATGGATAGGCAAAGATCAGGTCTATGTCCGATGAGAAGTTCAGCTCCCGGGCTCCGAGTTTCCCCATGCCAAGGACGATTATTCTTTGCTTTGAACCCTGACTGTTCATTGGGGTTCCGTAGGTGGAACAAAGTTCACCATAGAGAATAGTAAAAGTTTTGTCAATACAAGCTTGGGCAAGGTCCGATAGATCACCTGTGGTCTGTTCCAGGGTGGCCTTTTCGTTTAAATCCTGCCATGCGATTCTTATCATTTCTCGCTGGCGAATACGGAGGAGAATCTCCTTGAAATTTTCCCTGGTGGTGGTTTCGGTGATGTTTTGCTGGAGCTTTGCACCGTACTCCCCCGGTCCATAGGCTCGTTCAAGATCCTTTGATTCAATCAGATCCATCAGGATTTCGGGGTGGCGGGTGGCGGTTGTTGCGATGAACTCACTGAAGAGTAAGGCCCGGTCAAGATCTCTTTTAAAGCTTTGCTCCCGGGGCAGAATAAATCCCCTTAGATTGAGTTGTGCCCCAAGAAGGGCATGCCTGTCCCTGAGCTGTTTGGCCAGTGGTCGAGAGAGTTTTTCAGGGTCCATATTTATTCTCTTTTAACAAAACTATTGAAAAAATTGCTTGTTTTTCATATGGTAAGCGGATTTATATATTGCTTAAACTGCCGAAAATGACAAGGATAAAAAGAGCATGTGCCGTCTGTTTACACTTACAAGCAAGGATCCACTCTCTCCCATGGAAGCGATCAAGGCCCTTAATGTCGGGTGCATGATCAATAACCCCTATACAGGAGGTGGCAATTTTCTGCCACAAAATTTATGAAAGCATTACTGGCACTTGAGGACGGCAGGACATTTCCCTGTCGCAGCTTTACCGGTCCTGGGGAGGCTTCGGGCGAGGTGGTGTTCAACACCAGCATGACCGGATACCAGGAAATTTTAACCGATCCCTCCTACTTTGGGCAGATGGTGACCATGACCTATCCCATGATCGGAAGTTACGGGGTCTGCCCCGAGGACATGGAATCTGACCGAATCCAGGCAAGGGCAATCATCGTTCGGGAGTACGTGGATTATCCAAGCAACTGGCGATCCACCGGCACCCTGGCCGATTTTCTGAAAAAAGAGGGGGTTCTGGGTGTCGAGGCCCTTGATACACGAGCTCTGACCCGCCACATCCGGAACAGGGGAGCCATGGGCGCAGTAATTTCCACCATTGATCTTGATCCGGCAACCCTTGTTGCCAAGGCAAAGAAAGTGGCCCCCACTATGGGATGCGATCTTGTGCAGAATGTGACCACTCAGTTTCCCTATTTCTGGCGGGACAACAAACCGGTCCATGTTGCAAAAAACGCTGTGCTGGACCCTTCCATCTGGAGGTTCGGCCAGGAAAAAAAACGGGTCGTTGCCCTTGATTTCGGGATAAAGTACAATATCATCCGATGCCTTGAGGCAGCCGGGTGTGAGGTGCTGGTGCTGCCGGCCTCAACCCAATCCCGTATCATCAAGGCCCTTGAGCCCGACGGCGTTTTCCTTTCCAACGGTCCCGGGGATCCTGAGTCTCTATCCTATGCGGTTGAAACCATCCGGGAGATCCTGGGATTCAAACCCATGTTCGGCATCTGCCTTGGCATGCAGCTCATGGGGCTTGCCATGGGGGCCAGGACCCACAAGATAAAATTTGGCCACAGGGGGGGAAATCAGCCGGTGAAGAACTTTGCCACCAACCGGGTGGAGATTACTGTCCAGAATCACGGGTTTGCTGTTGATATCAACACCCTTGGAGATAAGGGGGGAGTCATGACCCACATCAATTTGAACGAAAGTTCCCTTGAGGGGATCAAGAACGAATCCCTCAAGGTTTTTTCCGTTCAGTACCATCCGGAGGCATCCCCCGGCCCCCATGACGCAGCCTATCTCTTTAACCAGTTCGCAGCAATGATGGAAAAATAAGTAAAATGCCAAAACGAACCGACATACATAAAATTCTGATCATCGGAGCAGGCCCCATCATCATCAGCCAGGGGTGTGAGTTTGACTATTCGGGCACCCAGGCGTGCAAGGCCCTGAAGGAGGAGGGTTACGAGGTGATCCTGGTCAACTCTAACCCTGCCACCATCATGACTGATCCTGAAACTGCGGATCGAACCTACATCGAACCGATTACCCCGGAAACCGTTGCAAAGATCATCGAGCTTGAGCGGCCCGACGCTCTTTTGCCCACCCTGGGCGGCCAGACCGGACTGAACACGGCCGTGAAGGTAGCCAATATGGGCATTCTCGAACGCTTCAATGTGGAGATGATCGGGGCGTCCCTTGAGGCCATCAACAAGGCCGAGGACCGGGAATTGTTCCGCAACGCCATGAACAAGATCGGCCTGAGGATTCCCGAGAGCGGGTTTGCCCATAACATGGCCGAGGTGGAAGAGATTGCCCAGAGGCTGGGGTTCCCCGTTATTGTGCGACCAAGCTTTACCCTGGGCGGAACCGGCGGCGGGGTGGCCTACAACTCCGAGGAGCTTGCAGATCTTGCCAAGACCGGCCTTGATGCAAGCTTTGTCACCCAGGTGATGCTCGAAGAATCGGTGCTGGGCTGGAAGGAGTACGAGCTTGAGGTGATGCGGGACCATGCCGGTAACGTGGTGATCGTCTGTTCCATCGAGAACTTCGACGCCATGGGGGTTCATACAGGCGACAGCATTACCGTTGCCCCTGCCCAGACCCTGTCCGACAAGGAGTACCAGGTTTTGAGGAACGCCTCCATCGCCATCATGCGGGAGATAGGGGTGGATACGGGAGGCTCCAACGTTCAGTTTGCCATCAACCCGGCCAACGGAGAAATGATCGTCGTGGAGATGAACCCAAGGGTGTCAAGGAGTTCGGCCCTTGCTTCTAAGGCAACCGGCTTTCCCATTGCAAAGATTGCGGCAAAGCTCGCCGTGGGCTATACCCTTGATGAAATCACCAACGACATCACGGGCCAGACCCTTGCCTGCTTTGAACCCTCCATCGACTATTGCGTTGTAAAGATACCCCGCTGGACCTTTGAGAAGTTTCCCGAGACTGACGATATCCTGACCACGTCCATGAAGAGCGTTGGCGAGACCATGAGCATAGGTCGGACCTTTAAGGAGGCCCTCCAGAAGGGGCTTCGATCCCTTGAAATCGGCCGTTTCGGGTTTGGGGCGGACGGTAAAGATCCACTTCCCGGATCGGTTTCCCGCACCGAGCTTGAGTACCTTCTCGCCACCCCTAACTCCCAGCGGATCTTTTACATCAGGCACGCCCTTGAAAACGGCATGGATATAGGGACCATAAATTCCCTCACATCCATCGATCCCTGGTTTCTTGTCCAGATGAAGCAGATGGTGGAATTTGAAAAGACCATCATCCTTGCAGGGCAGGAGATCCCCAAGGAGATGCTCAAAAAGGCAAAGAGGTGGGGTTATTCCGACCGCCAGCTCTCCCATCTCACAGGGGTGGGAGAGGAGAAAATCGAAAAACAGCGAAAGCGCCTTGGCATAGTCCCCGTGTACAAGCTTGTGGATACCTGTGCGGGGGAATTCCGGGCAGTTACTCCCTATTACTACTCCACCTATGAGGATGAGTGTGAGGCAAGGGTCTCAGACCGGAAAAAGGTGATGATCCTTGGCGGCGGACCCAACCGCATCGGTCAGGGCATCGAATTTGATTATTGTTGCGTCCATGCAGCATTTGCCCTCAAAGAAGAGGGGGTGGAAAGCATCATGGTCAACTCAAATCCCGAAACAGTGAGTACTGATTATGACACCTCGGACAAGCTCTACTTCGAGCCGCTGACAAAAGAAGATGTGCTTCACATCGTGGAAAAGGAGAAACCATTCGGGGTTATTGTCCAGTTTGGTGGTCAGACTCCTTTAAACCTTGCCATGGATCTTGAACGGGCCGGGGTTCCCATCATCGGCACAAGTCCCGACAGCATCGACCGGGCCGAAGACAGGGATCGCTTCCAGGCCATGCTCGACAAGCTCGGCATTGCCCAGCCAGCCAACGGTATTGCCACCAATATCAACGAGGCCCATGCCGTCGCCGAAAAAATAGGTTATCCCGTTATGGTGAGGCCTTCCTTTGTCCTTGGGGGGAGGGCCATGAAGATAGTTTACGACCGTTCGGCCCTTGAAGAATTTTTTAACCTTGCCGTGCTGGCATCCCCGGACCATCCGGTTCTTATTGATCAGTTCCTCGAGGATGCCTTTGAGCTTGACGTGGACGCCATTTCAGACGGGGAAAATACCGTGATCGGTGGCATGATGGAGCATATTGAGGAGGCAGGAATCCATTCCGGGGATTCCGCCTGTGTGCTTCCCCCCTATTCGATCTCAGACGAGCACATTGACGAGATGACAAGGGCGGCCAAGGCCATTGCAAAGGAACTCAAGGTCAAGGGTTTGATGAACATCCAGTTCGGCATCATGGACGATAAGGTTTACGTGATCGAGGTCAACCCCAGGGCGTCACGAACCGTTCCCTTTGTGAGCAAGGCCACCGGGATTCCCCTGGCAAAGCTCGCAACCAAGGTCATGCTGGGGAAAACCCTGCCCGAACTTGGGATCACAGAACAGGCTATACCGGTTCATTATTCGGTAAAAGAGGCTGTGATGCCCTTTGACCGTTTCGCCAAGGTTGACCCGGTCCTGGGGCCTGAGATGAAATCAACGGGCGAGGTCATGGGTATTGACATGGATCTCGGGGCTGCGGTTGCAAAGGCCCAGCTTGGTGCGGGTCAGAATCTGCCCACGGAGGGCAGCGTATTCATCAGTGTTCAGGACAGTGATAAACGTTCGGCCCTGTCCGTGGCAAAGGATTTTTACGACATGGGTTTCGCCCTGGCAGCCACCCGGGGAACGGCGGTTTTTCTTGAGGAAAATGCCATCCCGGCAAAGGTGATTGAAAAGGTGTCGGCGGGCAGGCCCAATGTGGTGGATGCCATCAAGAACAACGAAATTCAGCTGATTCTCAACACCGGTGCCAGCAGCCAGACTAAGGCCGACGGTTATGCCATAAGAAGGTCTGCCATCCGGTACAAGGTCCCCTATGCAACGACAACCGACGGCGCCCGCGCCATTTGCCAGGCCATCCAGGCCCTTAAAAGGGAGAGTCTTACGGTCAAGGCCCTCCAGGAATATCACAGAAAGGTGAATTAAGATGTTTGAAAATGAAACACCCCGGGATGAGTGCGGGGTATTTGGACTGTATCGCCATCATGAGGCGGCAAAGCTGACTTATTTCGGGCTCTACGCCCTCCAGCACAGGGGTCAGGAGAGTGCGGGCATAAGCGTTTCCAGGGAGAACAACAAGATCATCTCCCATAAGGGGATGGGCCTTGTCCATGACATCTTCAAGATGGAGGATCTGGAGCGCATCGAAGGGGGAAGCGCCATCGGCCATGTGCGGTACTCCACCACCGGGGATTCGGTTATGACCAATGCCCAGCCCTTTGTGGTGCAGCACAAGAACAGGTCCTATGCCGTGGCCCACAACGGCAACCTCGTGAACGCCCACAAGCTCAAAGAGGAGCTTGAAGAAAACGGGTCCATCTTCCAGACCACCATGGATTCTGAGGTCTTTCTCCACCTCTTTATCAAGAACCTCAAGGGCGGGGATGTGATAACCGCCATCCAGCGGGCAGTGGCAAAGATTGAGGGTGCATATTCCTTTGTGCTTCTCACCTGCAAGGGCGAGGTGATCGGTGTGAAAGATCCCAACGGGTTCAGGCCCCTTGCCCTTGGAAAGCTCAACGGCCATTATGTTCTCTCGTCTGAGACCTGCGCCTTTGATCTTGTCCAGGCCGAGTTTGTGCGGGAACTCGAACCCGGTGAGATAGTTATGATCAACGAGGACGGGGTCACGAGCATTAAGCTTGATCCTGCGCCGGCAAAATGTTCCCTGTGCATCTTTGAGTATATATACTTTTCAAGACCAGATTCCACCATATTTGGCAAGAATGTTTACCAGATGAGAAAGGCCCACGGAAAGAGGCTTGCCCAGGAGGAGCCTGTGGATGCGGATTTTGTGATGCCCTTTCCAGATTCGGGCAACTATGCGGCCATAGGGTATGCCGAAGAGTCGGGTATTCCCTTTGAGATGGCCATGATCCGGAACCACTATGTGGGAAGAAGCTTTATCCAGCCCACCCAGAGTATGCGGGACTTTGCAGTCAGGGTTAAGCTCAACCCCGTACGGGAACTTATCCGCAACAAGGAGATCATCATCATCGAGGATTCCATCATCCGGGGCACCACGGCCATGACAAGGGTCAGGGCGTTGAGGGACCTTGGGGCCAAAAAGGTGCACATGCGAATCTCATGCCCTCCCCATCGCTTTCCCTGCTACTACGGCATTGATTTTTCCTCTAAAGGTGAACTGATTGCAGCCACCAAGACCGAAGAGGAATTGACAAAGTTTCTGGGGCTCGACACCCTTCACTATCTCTCCATGGAGGGGATGCTCGAGGCAAGCGGGGTGGAAAAACCTGAGGATCATTTTTGCAAGGCCTGCTTTGACGGTTCCTATCCCGTTGCCTTTGATCCTGGAGTTACCAAGTGTTGCATGGGGTAGTTAGTAGGTAGTGATTAGTAGGTAGTGGGTAGTGGCTAAAAGCTAACAGGGGCAATTCAAGATTTGTCCTGGGGATAAAAGAGGGAAATGCAAAAAAAAGTCGTGAAAAGGACCGTGGCGTTTTCAAAGGATTCGTCAAACCTGTTTTTCCATATTCTCACAAAATGCAACCTGAGGTGTAAGCATTGCTACATCAACCGGGACGAGCACGGCAGAGAAATTCTGGATCTTGCCACCATACGAGAATGGCTCGCCCTTTTTATTCGGCGTTCCCAAGACACCAACCTGATCCTCCTCGGGGGCGAACCAACCCTGCATCCGGATTTGAGCCTTGTGGTGAAGGCTGCCAGGGAGATGGGATTTTCATCCATCACCATTGACACCAACGGTTATCTCTTCCACGACATCCTGGATAAAATTACTCCCGATGATCTTGATTTTATCAGTTTTTCCCTGGATGGAGCAACACCTGCCATCAACGACGCCATCCGGGGAAAAGGGTGTTATGACGCCTGTGTAAATGGGGTAAAAAGGGCCGTTGAAAAGGGGTTTTCCACTTCCATGATATACACGGTGAGCGCAGCCAACATCGACGAGCTTGATCAGATGCCGGATCTTGTCAAGGACCTTGGGGTTGACCGGTTCTTCATCCAGGTTGTGGGCATCAGGGGGGAATCGGCCGGAAAAGGCGACACGCCCCAGGTGACAAGAAAACGATGGCTTGAAGTCGTTCCAAAGGTGGCCCGGAGAATTGCCCAGGCCGGCATCACTGTTACCTGGCCCAAGGTGTTCCTTGATCCTGATGAAGCTTTTGAGTGTGCAGGCCTTGTGGCGGACAACTACTTTGTCTTTCCCAACGGCAGGGTGTATCGCTGTCCGCTCTGCGAGGATCATCCCATTCACGGTTTTGAGATAAGGGAAAATCAACTTGTCCCCACTTCCTTATTGAACGAGACCGCCCTGTTCGATCTAACAATCCCCGAGGGGTGCGTGATGAACAAACTTGTTCAGCCCGGCAACATCACCTACAGGCAGGACGGCAAGCCCGAGCATAAAATTGCCTGCTGCATGCTCAAGCAGGAGATAGTTCTTAGTCTATAACCTGGATTTAGACAAAACTCCGTAACATTAGCGCTGCCTTGCACTTGGAAAGATACGCTGTTTTTCCGTTCGGCATGAAATAGGATAAAAACGTGGATACTGCTGAACAATCATATCTCATCAGTGGGGGAAAACCGACCCTTTGCTGCTCCACCTGTTGCAGGCAATAGACAAGGCCACGGCGATCCAGATGGCGGTTTCTTTTACCCGGATGTCTGGCCTTCGCCTCATAACCAATGCCCTTGAAGAAGCCCTGGTCAGAAAGGTACCGTTTGAATTTCTAACCAGTGACTACCTTGATGTGACAGAGCCTTCAGCCCTTCGCAGATTGATGCTTTTACACGAAGCCGGTGCAGACGTCCGCATTCATGCCTGCCACAACGGGGGCGCATTTCATACCAAGGCCTATGTTTTCATTCGCAACGACAGGAGGGCTTTGCCTTTATCGGCTCCAGCAACCTGTCTGAAAGCGCATTGACCCAGGGAATAGAATGGAACCTTTGCATCGACAGCTGCCATACGCCATCGGCCTTTGAAACCCAGGCTCGTGCCCTGCAGATTTTTGAGGAATGGAAGGAAAAAGGACAGAGCCGCACCCTGGGCTTTTGCGTCTCGATTCATCATGCCGATTTCATGGCCTCTTTTTTCACTGGCAAAGGCGTAAAAGCGGTTTCTGTTCATTCAAAATCCATGGTTCGCCGCCACGATGCCCTTGACCGGCTGAGCAATGGTTTGCTGCAGGTCATTTTCTGTGTGGATCTGTTCAATGAAGGGCTCAAGGCTGCTGCAGGCAGTTTTGGGTTAGATACGGGGCTGCCCCTCAGCGTGGAGCGGGCGGATTGGGTATTGTCTGTTCCGAGGGGTCTGCCCTGGGCGGATCTCGAAACGGGAGAACCGTGCTGGTTCAAAGCAGCGGAATTTTTGACCCTGACACGGAATCTTCATTCACAGTCAAACGCTATCGCAGCACAAAAAAAGAGGACCCTGAAACAGGATGGAGGCACTCACAAGCCGGAATCGTAACCTGAATCTGAAGTCTAAAATTTATTTTTATCCTGTTAAAACCTTTTTTTGAATCAGGCAATTGAGCCACACAATGCCTTCACGGTCGAGGCCGTCTTCCGTGGTTCTGGAACTGACCACCTCAAAACCGGCCTTTTGGGAGGCCAGAATCCACTCTTCAGCCGTCATGGCAGTAAATCGTCGCCCCTTTTCATCAAACTCACCCTGGTTCACATCGTCCCGCCGGGAAGGCACGGAAAAGAAGAACCGGCCCTGTTCATTAACGAGGCGTCCGGCTTTTTCAAACACGGCATCAATGTCTTCCCGGGTGAGATGCATGAGGGTGGCAATGGAAAAAAGACCGTCAAATCGCCCCAGACGTTCTGACAACCCTTGGGGCAGATGGATGGTGTAAAGCCTTCCTGAAAGTTCCGGGTGAAGTTTAACGGCCGATGCAATCATCTCTTCTGACCCGTCAACAGCAGTGACGTCAAAACCGCAGGCCACCATGAACGAAGCGTCCCGGCCTGATCCGCAGCCAATCTCCAGGAGCTTTGCCCCTGGATCAAAGCAGGATTTCAACAGGGCCTGCATCTCTTCTACCCCGGCCGACTCATATCGATGGGCCAGGGATTCTGCGTTTTTCTGGTAGTATTTGATGGAGGATGAATTTTCAGGCATGGTTTCTTTCTTTCACCAGTAGCTGTTTAATCTGCGGTACTTGGCTTGCCAAGGGCAAACATCATGTTCATACCAGCCTTTAAACCATAAAATCCCCACCTTTAAAAGGGAAGATTTCATCCATAGAACACCAGGCCCATCAGGCCAAGTTAATTGTCGTCAACCGGACAAGATAATTGACGCGAGACACCTAATAGTTGGTCAACAGCCAATAGGAGAGGATTGGATCCACAATCTGCCATGTTTTTTCACGGTCTTTTTCTATCAAGTCCAGCTGTGTCAAACGTTTAATGGCCGCCTGTACACCCCCGACTGACTTTAAATGATGGGAGTTCATATACCTGTTCGACATGATCGAATTAGAAGGTTCCCGGGCCAAGGCCTTGAGCAGTGCAATTTGTTGTGGTGCTAACCCTTGAAGCATAGATTTAAAGACAAATGATTCAGAGTTGATAAAAGTATCAAAAGCCTCATTCATATCTCTTTCGCAAACCAGAGGCCCTGAACACTCAAAAACAAAAAATGCCAATTTCTGGGTATAATATGGATGTTTACACGACCGTTTAAGAATATCCTGCAATATATTATCAGGACACTTTTTTCCTGCATTCTTAAAACCAGCTTTGATAAACGCAGCAAATTCATCTCCAGGTAAACATTTCAGCTCATAATTGATGGCGCTCTGGTAAAAGG
>Ga0265295_1003596_pt1 | contig 22303 bp, 20 predicted proteins | sample Munlansysbiofilm_FD_192503 | JGI IMG/M metagenome (GOLD analysis project Ga0265295, IMG submission 192503) | Leachate microbial communities from a municipal landfill in Southern Ontario, Canada - Methane capture system biofilm | ecosystem: Engineered > Solid waste > Landfill > Unclassified ...
GGCCAACTCGGCCAGGGCCTGCTCCGGCACCCGGCCGTTGGCGCAGTTCGCCTTGAGCACCAGGATTTTTTGGTGGCTGGTGGGCAGGATCCCCTCCCCTTCGGTGATCAGCTCCTCGAACAGCTTTTCCCCCGGCCGCAGCCCGGTGTACTCGATGCGGATGTCCTTGTCCGGCTCGAAGCCGTAGAGCCGGATCAGGTCCCGGGCCATGTCGTCGATGCGCACCGGGGTGCCCATGTCCAGCAGGTAGATCTCTCCACCGCCGTCTTCCAGGGCGCCGGCCTGGAGGATGAGCTGGCAGGCCTCGGGGATGGTCATGAAGTAACGGGTCACCTCCTTGTGGGTCACCGTCACCGGCCCGCCGTGCTCGATCTGGCGCCGGAACAGCGGCACCACGCTGCCCACCGAGTTGAGCACGTTACCGAAACGCACCGTCATGAAGCGCGGGGCCTTCTCACAAGCCTTGTTGCGCCCCTGGACGATCATCTCGGCCACCCGCTTGGAGGCGCCCATCACGCTGGTGGGCCGCACCGCCTTGTCGGTGGAGACCATCACGAAACGCTCCACTCCGTAAGCCTCGGCCACCTCCACCAGGCAACGGGTACCGAGCACGTTGTTGGCAATGGCCTTCCAGGGCTGCAACTCCAACATGGGCACGTGCTTGTAGGCCGCCGCATGGAACACCACCGAGGGCCGATAGCGGGCGAAGACCCGCTGCACCTCGTCCCGCTGCTGGGTGTCACCGAGAACCGGCACGATATCCATGTCCCCAAAGGCCCCCCGGAGTTCCAGGTCGATGTCGTACAGGGGGCTTTCGGCCCGCTCGAAGAGCAGCAGCCGCTCGGGCGCAAAGCGGCAGATCTGCCGGCAGAGTTCGGACCCGATAGATCCCCCGGCGCCGGTCACCAGCACGCTGCGGCCATGCAGATACGCCCCGATTCGGTCAGCGTCCAGGTGAACCACTTCCCGGCCGAGCAGGTCCCGGTAGGATACTTCGCGAATGGCCGAGAACGTCACCTTGCCGTTGATCAGCTCACCCATCCCCGGCACGGTGCGAAACTTGAGGCCGGTGGCCTTGCAGTGATCCACGATACGGCGCATCTGCTCGGCCGTGGCCGTGGGGATGGCGATGACGATCTCCTCGGTCCTGGCCCGCGCAGCGACGCGTTGGATGTCCGCCACCTTGCCCAACACCGGCACGCCGTGGATCTTCCGCCCACGTTTTGTCCGGTCGTCGTCCAGAAAACCCACCACCGCGTAAGGCAACTGTGCATTGTTGTGAATTTCCCGGCAAATGCTCTCGCCGCAGTTACCGGCCCCCACGATGATCAGCCGGCGTTTGTCATTTCGGCTCACCAGCGCCGGGACGAGGCTGCGGACCACGGCGCGATACCCGCCTCCAGAAGCCGCCTCGTACCCGAAACGGATCGCCAATCGAAATCCAGCGATGAACAGGAGGGTGAGGCACCCGTCGATGAAAAAAACCGACCGCGAATACCCTTCAAATCGGTACTGAAAAACGATGATAAAAACGAAGGCCAGGGAGCTGACCGCCGTGGCCTTGATCACATTGACCAGATCGGTGACCCCTGTGTAGCGCCACATCCCGCGGTAGAGGTCAAAAAAGTAGAAAACGAAAATTTTCACCACTAAGGCAAAGGGCAGACTGCGCCAGAACAGCTCCATATAAAAGCGCGAAATACTGAACTCGAAGCGCACCAGGTACGCTCCGTACAGGGAGGCGGTGAGCAGCAGCAGGTCGCCGGCAATGATCAGCAGCAGGTTGCGGTTCATGGGCATTCAGATAAAGGGGTTTTCAATGGTCAAAAAGCCTTCGACCTGCTGGCCGTCATTGAGGTCTTCGGTGAGGAGCACGCGGCAGCCGCAGAGCAGTGCCGAAGCGACAATCATTGCGTCGTAGACCGAAAAACCGTGTCGCTCGGCAAGTCGCAGCCCATTTTCATGGGTTGCCACATCCAACGGAACCACTTGGCACAGCGGTCTTATTGACGACAGAATGTCATCAATTTCCGCCCAAGCCATGCCAAACTTGCCCCGGGTCACGGCGGCAAACTCGTTGAGTACCTGCACACTGATCACCCCTCCCCGACTTAGCACCTGTTCCGCCCGGCCCGCCTTGGCCGTATCGCCGGAGAGCAAATAGAGCAACACATTGGTGTCGAAGAAAAACTCACCTTCTTTCATGGGCTTCGATCCGGTCGAACTTGAACCCTTCAGGGAGCCTTCCGCGATACTTTCTCAAACGCGCCAGAAGCTCCTTGGCATCGGGACGCTTTTCAATTTCGAAAGCCCGCGCCCCCACGACGTGGATGTCGACATGGTCGCCCTCCTTGAGATCCATCGCCGCCACCACCGCGGCGGGCAAGCGCACGGCCAGGCTGTTGCCCCACTTGGAAACCTGCATGAATCCTCCTATAAAGTAGATATACTTTAAATTTAATGTATATCATACATACGGCAAATGCCAATACGCCATCAACCATTTTCCAGGCAGGCGGCCACCGGTTCTCTGTTCCACCGTCATCCCGAGCAGCGCATCAAACACTCCCGTGCCATCCCGAGGAGTTAGCAACGAGGGAGCTCTTCGAGCTTGCCACCTCTTCCGCCACAAACAAAACTGCAGATTCCTCACCCCGCCAAGGCGGGATTCGGAATGACCACGGAAAAAATGTTGTCATCCCGAGGAACTCAGCGACGAGGGATCTCTTGCAAAAGCCGGACACCCTCGCCACAAACAATCACTCCGGCAGGATCAACCGTTTCGTCTCACCGCCCGGCGAACCTGGAAGCTAACGGCGGCGAAGGCAATGGTGCAGGCGATCAGAAACATCACCACCGCCAAGGGCCCCCTGACCATCATGCGCAGCACGCCGAGTCCCACGGCCATCTGGGCCGCGGCATAGCCGAGGGATACCTTCCAGTGGGCGATGCCCATCTCGTTGGCCAACAGCTGGTAGAGGTGGCGCCGGTGGGGCCGGGTGAGCGATTCGCCGTCGCGGATCCGAACGATCATGGTCGTCAACTCGTCGAGGTAAAAGGGCAGCAGAAACGCCCCCCGGCAGATCAGGTCGAAAAAATCCCGCGCCCCGGCCGCCGCCAGGGCGGCGAAGAGAAAACCGAGGGTGAGACTGCCCACATCGCCCATGAAGACCCGCGCCCGGGGCAGGTTGAAGGGCAAAAACCCGCCGCAGGCCACCGCGGCCCCCAGGGCCAACCAGGTCAAGGCTGGATCGGCGCCGGTGAAAATCCCGTGCCAAGCCAGCAGCACGAAACCGGCAATTCCAGACAGCCCGGCGATGCCGTCGATGCCGTCCAGGAAGTTGAAAAAATTGGCCGTGCCCACCAAGAACACGGCCAAAAACAAGACCGTCACCAACGGTGGTGCGGCCCAACTGGAAAGATCCATTCCCCAGAGCACAATCCCCGCCAAAACGAATGCCACCGCCAGCCGGGCACCAGGGCCGATGTCAAACCGGTCGGCGGCCAGCCCCAGCAGCGAGACCCCCAGCACCGGTCCCCAGAATCCGATGGGCAACCCGACCGCCACGCCGACTAAGCCGATGCCGGCGGCGATGCCGACGCCGCCCCCCTTGGGGGTGGCCCGATGGTGAGAGCTGCGTAGGCTGGGCACATCGATGAGCCCCCACCCCTCCCCCCAGCGGGCGACGGCCCAGGCGCCGGCGGCTCCAAGAACGAGGCTTGCCAACAATACGATCCACGGGGATATCAATACGGCAGTCTTCCCCTTGACCCACAAGGTCTAAAAATTTTGAACGATTTGTTGGCTTTCTCTGAGACAAAGTAGATTTCAGGCATTAGCCAATAACCTAGACTCGCAAACGGACTGTAGTAAAATTTATGCAGAGTGAAATAACTGCTTATAACTTTAAGTACCGAAAATCGAAACCCATATGCGTGTAATAATATCTAAAACCAGATGCAATCTCGTTGACAGAGCGATTTCATGGCGGATGTCCAATCAATGAGGCAGCTATGTTCTTCACATACGCGTCGAAAGCACCATATCGACATGACATCCTGAACATTCCTTTATAGAGTGCAGGAACACCAATTTCATTTGGGACACCTATAACAACCAATCCGCTTGGTTTTAGCAATCCATAATTTTACTGAAGTGCGCCATCAGTTTTTCAGGATGGAAAGTGGTCGAATACTTCTAAGCAAAACACTACATCGATTGTTCTATTAGCAAGGCTTTGAATATTTTGGCAAAATTGAACTTGGTCGACAGCGCTCAAATTCTTCCGAGCTTCCGATAGCAATCGTTGAACTGGCTCGTAGCAAATTAACTTTGCACTTTGGCAATGCGATGCTAAAAGTTTGCACAGCACACCATTCCCAGCGCCAAAGTCACAGATGCCTCCGGGCAATCGCGGTCTTAAATAGCCAAACAATTTAATAGCGGAAACTAAGCACCGTTGTTGGAGCCATCGCTTAACTGGATTTTTGTCTCTGAATGTGATTTCTGCGTAGGACATAGTGAAACAGGCGGTCGGACAGCAAGAAAGTTATGCTTAGTTGACTAAAATTTCCTTTTCACGTTCAGGGCTACTGAACGTTCCCCATTGCCGCGATTTCCCGCCGCACCCCTTCCTCGAAGGAAAGAGGGCTGAACCCGAAGTCCCGCGCGGCGTCTTCAAACCCGAAGGCCTTGTCCTCGTTTAGCCGTTCGATCTGTTCGGCACGCAAAAAGAGGTTCACACCGGACGCCTCGGCCAGTTTGAAAATAGCGACCAGTGGGCCCGCGGGAAGATGTACCTTGATTATCTTTTTGCCTAAAATCCCTGCAATGACGTCCACCAACCCGTTGAAAGCCAGCGCTTCACGGCCGGCGATATTGTAGCTACGATGAACGGCCCTGGGTGTTTGGTAGGCGTCAACGATGGCCCGGGCAACGTCTTCCACGTAAATCGGCTGGACCAAATAGGTGCCGGGACCGGGGATAAAAAGAACCGGCCGGCGCTTCAAGTATCGGATCAAACGGCTGATGTTTCGATCCCCAGCCGTGCCGTAGATCATGGTCGGTCGGATGATGGTCGCCCACAGCCCGCTTTCGGCTATGCGACGTTCGGCATCCAACCGGATGGCCTTGGTCTCTGCATTCAAGCGAGTAAAAATCGAAGTGCTATTGACAAACACGGCCCGCTGGATGCCGTGGAATACCGCTGCTTCGACCAACGGCACGCCATACCCCTTGTCCAAGGGGGCGATGGAAACAAGCCCGGCAACCCCCGAAAATGCGCCGGACAAACTCTTAGGGTTGTCCAGATCGCCACGCACAATTTGAACGCCCAGCGATTCCAAGGACCGAACATCACTTTGCGGCCGCACCAGGCATCTCACCTTGAACCCACGCTCGACCAGAATCGGTACCGTGCGCCTCCCCACAAATCCGCTGGCGCCGGTGACGAGAACCACATCAGTCATGTCATTGCGTCTCTCTTGCCTTGTATGGGACGACGCGCAAATTGTCTGGAAAAATCTCAGGGAATCTTCAGCGGCTTGACATGGCGGCCAGATCTGGGCCCGGGGTGACGATCTGCTGATTAATGCCGGATAGCGTTCGTCCCGATCCGAGATCCGGCCTCATTCCGTTATTCCGGGCTTGACCAGAGCCTGCCCCGGACTCGATCCGGGAAAATCCATGTTCATCGGAACGAGTCGGCTGAAGACGATCCGAAAATTACCAAAGCATCCGTCACCTGCTTGACCAAACCGGACACAACCGTGGCCGACAGCAGCGCTGAGCTGCAAATGATTACCGATTCGGCTGGGTTTTCTGCTTTAAGAGCTTTAATGGCGCAACAACCATAAAATGCGCCCATATTGCGCCCGATAAAAGCACCATGAAAAGTATCGGATATTGATGAGCGTAATATAAATCATAAAAACGAATCATTCCCCGGTGCTTGTGCAATTCAACGAAAACAGGCCGATCATTTCCGCAGGCCCCCTTCTGATGTGTCACCTTGGCCTTTGGGACAAAAAACACCTTGAAACCATTTCGCTGCATGCGCATACAGCAATCGAGGTCTTCGACATGCAAAAAATAACCTTCATCGAAGCAACCTGCTGCTTCCATGGCTTTGCGAGACATCATCATGCAGGCGCCGGAGGTTGCTTCTACTTCAATTTCCTGATCTTTCGGTTCGTCTTGATTCAGCAAATAATCGGAAAATATTTCGGGACACCGATTTTTCAGATGAAAAAGGCCGATGAGACGCACCAAAACCTTCCACGGCGTCGGCATGGCCCGCCTTCCGCCGGCTTGTTCCGTGCCATCCGGATTGAGCAGCATTCCCCCAACCATGCCGGCGTCCGGATGCCGTTGCAAAACCTCCAACAAGGCAGGAATGGTTTCCGGGTAAATCACGCAATCCGGATTCAAAAAGAGAATATATTCCGAAGTTGCCTTTCTTGCTCCGATGTTACAACCTTTGGCGAAGCCCAGATTAGCGTCATTTTGCACGATGTGAAGCTGCTTCAATCCCCCGAAGGCGGCAGTCAACCTCTCGACGCTGTCGTCCTGCGAGGCATTGTCCACTACGATGATCTCGAAAGGGTAACGGGTCTCAATAATCGACGAAACGCAGTCCAATATACCAAGCCCTGCATTAAAATTAACAATAACAATGGATACGGTATTTTCGATTTTTTGACTTTTCATCTCTTGCGCCTAATTGAATGACTCGATCGTAAGAACGTAAACACTTCCGCTCTCCAAAGAACTGCCGACACTTCGGTTTTAATTCAAATGCAACCGTGCTCTGAAGCGCCTGAACAAGCGATAAGTGGATCTATATAAAATGTTCTTGATGTTCATTTGTTGTTCCATCCATAACGCCCATTCCATCGGTTCAGCGGCAAATCTGTCCGACACGTTTTTTGGTTTAGGCAGAACGCTGGCATCGCCAAGGAGTAAACTTTTGAGAACGTCTGGTCGGTGAAACTCTTCATACTGCCGGCGGCCTAGACGTCCGGCCTCCCTAAGCATACCAGCAGTCACAGAACCACAGTAATTCAACAATTCGTCAGGGAATCGCCAAGCGAAAGCCTCGGGATAAGCGAGATCCAAGCCGCTTAATACTCTTGAAAAAATATGCATGTGCAACGCAACCGGCACTCCGGCCCCCATGGCCTCGATTAACGTCAGACCACCTCCATAGGGAAATGATGCGATATAGAGATCTATCCGGTATTCTAGCAAAGATTTCCAGACGCTAGGCACCCAAGGAGTATAGATGAACCGGTCCGGTGGTATACCGTGCCGTTTCAGCCTTCTACGTATCTTGAATAAGGTCCACGGATGAAGCCGCCCAATGTGCACATGCCGGCCATTGGTTGTTTTCAATAGCCGAGGAATCATCTCAAAATATTTTACAAAATAAGGGACATCAACCTTGTTAGAACGTGCTGCTGTGCAGGTAGTAAGCTCTCCCTCATCCCTAAAAGGCCATTCCACCGGCCGAGGTCCCTGATCTTCCACGACCAATGGCACATAAGTGTTCTTGATACCCAACACATTGCGACAGTAATGATAACCCATGGGGTGCAAATCTACATGCTCAATATGGGTCAAATAAATACCCAAACATAAATGGTGATCACCATGGTGATAGAAGCTGGCTTCAATACCCATTTCATCCTGAATAGCGGCTACTGCCACACTGTCTTGGTGATGATTGAGCAAATACGCCTTTTGGGGATTAATCTTCAGAAGGTTTTCTTGTAGCCAAGTCAGCTTTTGTAAATATGAAAGCTGCGGCGCTTTTCTAAAAGATACATCTGCCTTAATGGCAGACCCTGTAACCATATTTCCAAGGTCCGATTTTCCCTCTAACTCGGTTGAAAGTATAATATGGTGGGCTCTGGGATACGCCTTGATAAGATTTGCTATGACTTGACGTAGACCACCTGATTTCTGAAGTTTGGTGACAATATAGACAAAAACCTGCCCGACATCAGAATTTTTCGCATCCTTTTTTGGATGCTTAATGGTTGCTAAACTTTCTTTTCCAATGCGTTGGCATAGCTTATCTAATTCTTTATAGCCGAAAACCTGAGCAGTACACAAGGGTTCGGTGATAATGCGATCGACAAAATCATGGATTAATCTCAACCCCTTATCCAAGTCTCCATCTTCTACAAGCTTGTACCCATCTTGAACTATAGAAAATGCTGAGGGAATCTTCCATCTATTATAAGCGAAAAGATTTGTTAGCATATGCGCTTTTAATTCAATCAATCAATCTGTTTTGATCGTTCAATTATATATAGCTGATTAAGAGGTAAAATGTTACCACCAACCATATCTATTATTTAACCCTGAAAAAATTTTCTCGATTTTTTTTATTTGCCTTTTTGTTAATATTTTTCTAAAATTAGATTTTCGTTTTTGGATTTTTCCCCCATAGCCATTAGAATAGGTAGGATCTTTTTTATCAAAACCGAAAGCCATTTCACCAAAGCCTTCACGGCTAATTTTAAAACCGAGATATTTTTCTAAACTATTGAATTCTTCATCTTCAAGCTCAACAATTTTTTCATACCTTGCTATGTGAATTTTCCCTTCTTTATATAATTTGCTATTTTGTATTCGCCAATAATAAACAAAATAATCTGAAAAGATACTCCGCTCACGCAAAAATTGAGCAATAAATTCACTAATTATTTTAAATCTTGAATCTTTACCCCATCTAGACAAAATAATTTTTTTCTTTTTTCTCTCAACCTTCAATACCGAAGAAATAACTGCTCGAGGATCTCGAATAACGCAAACGATTTTACTGTCTTCCCCAAAAAATGTTGGTACCAAATCTACTATATTAGTCAACTCAGGATCTTTTAAAATCAGATACTGATAATCAACGTTTTTGAAATGGGATCTTACAATAGATAACATTGAATCAATCATATCACGATAGACTTTTGTAAGCGTTTCTTTATTTATCGCGTATGCCGCAAAACGCTGCTGATCAGAATAATGAATTAGATTATAATAATGCTGAATAATTTGTGTAAGGAATGTGCATTCTGGCAAACCTGGTGACGCTTTTTTCCCTGCCGATAAAAGGCCTGCAACCAAAGTCGTTCCACTGCGTGGGGCACCTACTACCAAAACATTAATTTTTTTTTTCATTTCACAATGGTCCCATCAACTTTATAAATAGGATTTTTAAAAATAATTTAGAAACCCCTAACAGCATCAGCAACCATTTTAATCTCGTCTGGCTCTAATAGAGGATAAATGGGCAAACTTAAAACTTCGCTTGCAAGAGAATCCGCAATCGGCAATTTTATATTTTTATAAAAAGATTTGTAACAGCTCTGTCGATGAGGAGGTATAGGATAATGAATCATAGTAGCCACCCCCTGTTCTTTCAAATGCTTTTGTAAATCATTTCGTTTTTCGCTGCGAATTACATAAAGATGCCATACGGGCTCTGCGTATTCAGGTACTGTAGGCAATATTAGGTCTGCTCGAGCCAAAAAGGTTGAATACTGCTCAGCTACACCCCTTCTGAGCTCATTCCACTTATCCAGCAATCCAATTTTAACCCGAAGGAATGCTGCTTGCAATTCATCCAACCTACTATTGCATCCTAAAATTCTGTGTTCATATTTTATTTTAGAACCATAGTTTCGAAACTGCCTAATCTTTTCAGCAATACTATTATCGTTTGTAAGAACGGCACCAGCATCACCAAAAGCCCCAAGGTTCTTTCCTGGATAAAAACTCGTAGCAGCTGCATGGCCAAGCGAGCCAGCACGCCGCCCCTTGTATCGAGCCCCATGAGCTTGGGCAGCGTCTTCAATTACGACCAATCCGTGCCTTTCTGCAATCGTCTTTATGGGATCCATGTCGGCTGTCTGCCCATATAAGTGGACCGGAATAATTGCACGTGTTCGTTTTGTAATAACACAGTCAATCCTACTAGGATCAATATTGTGAGTTAAGGGATCTGGTTCTACCGGTACTGGTACAGCGCCGCATTCTGTTACCGCCAACCAGGTAGCTATAAAGGTATTGGACGGGACAACTACTTCATCTCCAGGTCCGATTTCATAGGCTTTTAACAACAGACGTAGGGCTTCAAGTCCATTGCCAACTCCAATGCAATTTCTCACTTGGCAGTACTTTGCGAATTCTACCTCAAAGGCTTCTAATTCCGGCCCCAAAATAAACAAACCTGAGTCCATTACCCTGTTGTATGCATAGTCCAAATTTACTCTAATCGCCTCATTAAGCTTACCAATATTATAAAAAGGTATGGTCTTCATGAAAACCCTCTCCCACTGCATCTAAAAATAGATGATAATCGCGGTAGTAATCATCCTCATCGTAATAATTAGAAGCCAAAACCATGCAAACCGCTCCAGAAGAAAAGTTGTCAATTTCTCGCCAGATCATTGGGCAAATATAAAGCCCGTAGTAGCTCCGGTTCATGTGAACTGATTTTTTTAATCTTCCATCGTTAAGATGAATATCGAAGGAACCAGACATAGCAATTATAAGTTGATGTAATTCCTTATGGGCATGTCCGCCCCGCTCAGCCCCTCCTGGCACATCATACAAGTAGTAAACCCGCTGAATAGGAAAAGGAATATGCCGCTTGCCCTCAACAAAAGTAAGATTCCCACGAGGATCGTGGATTCTTGGCAGGTTTATAATCTGGCACTTCTCAATCCCCATGACAATCTCCTCACTACATATTTATTTTATATCTTAAATAAATTTCATATTTTTTACGTAGTATAATTGTTTAACCTCTTTCTACTTTTTTTGCCTGAAATTTTTTTATATTTTAAGCCAATTTCTGACAATTTCATTAGGGTATCCTCTTGAAAAGTGGGTATTCCATGGATAGGCAGCTCGTTTAGTTCCGTCCTGAAGTTTTATCCGAGAAGTATTACATATTTTTTCTGCTGGAGAACCCATATACAACATATCTGGTTCCGCATCATTTTTTACCAATGAATGCGCCCCAATTAGCGCCCCTTTGCCAATCTTTACACCTGGCAAAACAACTGTCATCGTTGCAATTACCGCAAAATCATCCACCTTTACTCCCTTTAAAACATTGCTTGGTGGATGAGGGTCGTTAGTAAGAACAACAAAAGGAAAAATCCAAACAAAACTGCCGATATGGGACATTTTTCCTATGTGAACATTTGAGTGAAAACGAACATAATCCCCTATAATGCTATCTCCTTGTATATCGCTCAATGTTCCTATTTGAAAAGCCTTACCTGCGATAGTTTTTTCTCTTACCGTGACACGATGCCCAGTAACCAACTCATCTCCAAAAACGGATGACTCATAAAAAATGGAATGGGAACGAATTACAGCGTTTTTTCCAATCACCAATGGGGAACCGTCGCCAAGGTTAGTTGGGACGCCGAGCTCACAGTAGGCACCGACTTCGCTTCCGTCTCTTAAAATGACGTTTGAATGGACGATGCTAAAAGCTCCTATTTTTACGTTTTTTCCGATTTTTGCAGATGAATCAATAATTGCTGTATGGTGTATATCCTTCATAGGCATCATACCTCACCTTCTATCGAACTAATCAATTGTTCTATATTTACTAAAAAATCCGAATGGATACCATAATTTACATCTCCAGCAGGATCCCCTAATACATAAGATATTTTATTGCCACAAGCGCATGCGATGTTTTGCCAATACCAATAACTTGTATTAATATTTTTGCTTATAAGAATTATAATTTTTGTGTGTTTCTTCGCAAATATTATGTTACCTAAAGCGGCTCCAGAAGAACCAATAATGCACTTTGCGTTTTTGAATAGTCTTACTTGATTCAAAAATGAAAATTTTTCTGGTTGTATTATCTTAAATCCACGAGATAACAATTCTTTTTCAATTTCACTAATATTGACAACTTTTCTATACCCAGAATTGCGATGTATAAAAATTTTTTCATGAAATTCTCTTTTTGCAGCTGCTTCACTAAACTCTATAATTTTCTTTCTAACCAATTCTAATGCCTTTGGACTGAATTCGCCATGTGATTTCCCTGGCTTATCTCTTTCCCTCCAATCAAATGGCACATAACCGGCCGCAGAAGTAACATAAAGGTTCCTTACATTTAAAAAACGCCCCGACGCAATACATATGATCTCTCTTTCTTGGCCAGCAATCAAAAATAATGACTCCATAATATTTTCATGTAAATTGTCATTCACAACTATCGGCACGCCCTTCAATGTTCCGATTGAGCAAAATATTGCAATACGAGGAAGCACTTCCGTCATCCAGTGAGCATAGTTTGGGGCGCATGCATCTAAAAAAGAAGCGGCTGTATCAATATATTCAGGCCTTTTGTCAACAAACAGCATTCGCGCACGCTTGTGCTTTGGATCAATTACTATCCTACCATGCATTTCTTCTGATGTATAATCCGACTCAAAATTGTAAAAATCATGACAAATTATATTGTTTTCGTGAATTATAAGATTTGTTCCACCTATAACAGTCGCATTTTCAAGTTTTGTGACATAAATTTCCGGAAAAGTGTATTCTTTATGAGGAGACCTTAACCAAATTGATTCTTTTTCAGGAAACACTTGCGGCGTAGGTGTTTCTATTTTTTCAGCATCTGATACTTTTATCTTTTGCAAACATTTCAATATTATTAAATCGTTTAACCTAACAATATTACGCCACCTCATTGCCCATCCAACATTCAAATAGATAGCTATTTTTAGCAAAACATTCATAAAAGCAGGATAAATATATCGCCATAACAAGAGAACAAGCTTTCGCAAAACAGGGAACTTTTTTACTCTATTCAAATATATCTGCCCTATCCAACTTTTCCGAAAACGTTCAGTGCCATAATCATAGCTATTTGAACTTTTTTTTATAATCGTTATTCTACGGTTTTCTTTTTTCATTTTTAATCTAAAATAATTTTTTAATCCAACAACTAAATAATTTTAAAAAAGGGCATCATTTAATCTAATTGCTCTGCCAATTCTCCACGTACTAATTTAATAGTTTTGTTACATGTTTTTTGGACTAGATTTGGCGAATGAGTAGCAATCACCAATATACTTGTGTTTCTAACAATTTCATTTAGACGAATCTGAGCTTTCTCTTGAAAATCTGCATCACCAACAGTTAGCCACTCATCCATTAATAAAATCTCCGGTTGCTGCAAGGTTGCTATGGAAAAAGCAAGTCTCATTTGCATACCGGTAGAATAAGTACGTAAAGGCATTTTGATAAAATTTCCAATTCCGGCAAAATCAACAATATCTTTTATTTTCGTCGTAAGCCAGCGCCGATTAAATCCAAGAAGCGCACCTCGAAGAAATATATTTTCAATTCCTGTCGCTGAAGCATCCATTCCCAAACTTAAGTCAATCAGACTAGTAACTTTTCCCTCGATATTAACAATACCTTGCGTGGGCTCGTAAATACCTGCTATCACACGAAGCAAAGTACTTTTACCTGCACCGTTGTGTCCCACAAGACCGAGCCGATTACCCTCTTTCAAATCGAGAGAAATATCTTTTAACGCACGGACAACAATACAGCCCCTTTCATTTGATCCCATCAGTCCACCAGTAGCAGCTTGCATAAGTTGCTTTTTTAGTGAACGACCTGTTGTTGCGTCATAAATAGGAAAATCAACAAAAACGTTTTGCAGTGAAATATGAGCCATTTTATAATAGACCTTATATCCAATAGGCAATACGAGACCTAAATCTCCCATAAAATGGGAGCGTAACACACCACCCTGTCAACGCAAATAAAACACTAAATTGCCAGTTTAATGCATCAGATGGTACTCCTAACAAAGGGGCTCTAACAATCTCTATTAAATGAAAAAATGGATTGGCATCAAGAAAGAAAAAACTTGCTCGTTTAGGCAACAATTGTGGCATCCAAATAATTGGTGTCAAATAAAAAAAAACTTGCAACAGATTGCTTACAATTTGTGGAACATCACGAAATCGTGCGCAAAGTACTCCGAGGATGAGCGTTATCCATGATAAGTTTATAATCAATAAAATAACTCCTGGAATTGCCAAAAGCGCCGTCAGCTTTATCGGCTTTAAAAAGGCTAACATTACAATTGGATAAATGACAAGATTGTGACCAAATATAATTAAATTTCGCCACAAAACTCTAAGAATATGTATGAATAATGGTAATGCGATTTGTTTAATCATCGCTTCTGAAGCAGTAAAACCCATACAACCTTCATTGAGCGAGGTTGTAATAAGCGTCCAGAGCGTTAGGCCAATAGTCAAAAAAGGCAAAAATTCCTTGGTTGGAGCAGCAAAAATAGTCCCGAAAATAAGACCCAGCGCGCCAATCAGTATTCCCATGCTAATGGTAAGCCAAAATGGTCCTAATGCAGATCTTCGATAACGTTGTCGGATGTCTTGCCATCCAAATATTCCAGCCAACTCATATTTTTTTATTGATGCGTATATATCACGCCATCCAGACTTATATAATCTAAACATTAATTCCATGATGAAATGCTTTCAAATGTTTTATATTTAAACTCAATCCAACGGTTGACTTTATTAAAAGCCTCCCTCGTAACCCAGCATATCCAGCAAATAGCGCCCATAGCCGTTGTTTTTCATATGCTCGGCCAGGCGTTCGACTTGCTCGGCGCCGATGAACCCCTGCCGGAAGGCGATTTCCTCGATGCAGGCGACCTTCAGTCCCTGACGTTGTTCGATGGTCTGGATGAAGGTGGACGCCTGCATGAGGCTCTCGTGGGTGCCGGTGTCCAGCCATGCGATGCCCCGGCCGAGTTTTTCCACCGATAGTTGCCCCACGGACAGGTAGGTTCGGTTGACATCGGTGATTTCCAGCTCCCCGCGTGGGGACGGCTTGAGCGAAGCGGCGATGTCGACCACCTGGTTGTCGTAGAAATAGAGCCCGGTGACGGCGTAGTTCGATTTTGGAACCGCCGGCTTCTCCTCGATGTCGGTGGCCTGGCCGTCCGCATTGAAGCTGACCACCCCGTAGCGCTGGGGGTCGCGCACCCAGTAGCCGAACACCGTGGCCCCCTGGGGGCGCCGGCGCGCGGCGGCCAGCTTCTGGGTGAGCCCGTGACCGTAGAAAATGTTGTCGCCCAGGACCAGGCAGACCGGGCCGTCGCCGACAAAATTGCGCCCGATGATAAAGGCCTGGGCCAAGCCCTCGGGCTTAGGCTGCTCGGCGTAGCTGAACGAGAGCCCCCACTGATCTCCGTCACCCAGCAGCCGGCGGAACAACGGCAGGTCGTGAGGTGTTGAAATGATCAAAATCTCCCGAATGTCGGCCATCATCAACACCGACAGCGGGTAATATATCATCGGCTTGTCGTAAACCGGCAGAAGCTGCTTGCTGATCACCTGGCTGATGGGATAAAGCCGCGTGCCGGAGCCACCGGCGAGGATGATGCCTTTCATGGGGGCCTTTCTTGTGTTGGGAAATTTCTTTTAAAAGGAGATTTTCCGGAAAGTTCAAAAAAGATTGAACCGCCCGCTCGCTGCGCTCGCTCAAGATCACAAAGAGTGCCAAAAAAAACGCAAAGAAGTCTTTTTTGGCCATCCTGACCAACATCTAACTGTTTTTATTCGAGTTCTCCTTTTCCTTGAAACGAAATAGCGGAAGATTTTCCGGAAATCTTCAGCCCTCCGACATGGACCCCGGATCAAGTCCGGGGTGACGGGCTGCTGAAAAATGCCGGACGTATTTTTCGGGGAGTGCTCATCCGTTTTCAGCAGTATTCCCCAGGTCCGTCATTCCTGGCTTGAACAGGAATCCATGTTATGAGGCGCAAAACCCTCTGAAATTTTCTGAAACCTTCAGCTCTCCGACATGGGCCCCGGGTCAAGGCCCGGGGTGACGGGCTGCTGAAAAATGCCGGACCCATTTTTCGGGGAGTGCTCATCCGTTTTCAGCAGCATTCCCCAGGTCCGTCATTCCTGGCTTGAACAGGAATCCATGTTATGAGGCGGAAAACCCTCTGAAATTTTCTGAAACCTTCAGCCCTCCGACATGGACCCCGGGTCAAGGCCCGGGGTGACGGGCTAATGTGCCTTTACCTGCGGCGACCAGGGTTGGCGATTAGGCCTCTCCGCCCGATTCCGGACGCGATTGGCTTCCATGGGCCTGGCGGTACACACTCGTATCCTCGCGCCTGGCCGAGGCCACGGCGCGGTTGGCGATGTCCTGGACCTTCTCGTAGGCCTGTTCGTGGCGCCGGGACAGATCGGCGATCTGATCGGCCTGGGACTTGACGAGCTTTTCCAGAGCCTCGATCTTGGCCGACAGCACGTTTCTCTCCCCTTCGAAACGCGACTCCAGCAGGGCCTTGTCCTTTTCGAAATCTCGTTCCAAGGCGGCGGTGGCGTTGTCCACCGCCTGCTTGACGGCCTTTTCCAGGCGGGCGGGAAAAGTATCGGCCTCCTTGCGCAGAGCGGCCAACTCCTCCTCCATCCGGGCGACGGCCGCCTCGCGCGCTTTCAGGTCGTCCTCGCGCTGCAACTGAACCCTTTCGAAGGCTTCCTTCTTCTGGGCGATTTCCTTTTCCAGGCCCCGCAACGCGTCTTCAAGTTCGTTCTTGCGCTGGGCGCTCTCGCGGGCAAAGGCGTATTCGTGGGCTTCCTTTTCCCGCTGGCGCTGGACTTCGATCTGGCGCTGCGCCTCGGCCGTCTGGCGCTCGTTGTCCTTCTTCTCGCGATCCCACTGCTCCTTGGCGGCACGCATTTCCTCTTGGAAAGCGGCCTTGCCGGCGGCCATGTCCTGCTCGAAGCGCTCTTTTTCCACCCGCTGGGCATCGAGCAGCGCCGCAAGGTCCGAGGCAGCGGTCTCGACTTCGTAGATGGCCCGCAGTTCCTGCTGCTTGTCCGCCACGGCCGTTTTGACCTTGCGATAAGTGTCGATCTCGCTTTCGTAGCGTTCGGCCAGGTCGGCCAACTCCCGGCTGAAGGCGCTTCTCAGATCATGGAGCCGCTTGAGCGGGTCCTGCTCGACCTGGGTGTCCGCGGCGGCTTCGGCAAGCTGCTTTTCCATGCGTTTTCTGGCTTTTTCCGCATCCAGCAGATCCTTGCTCAAGGCATCGGCGCGGTCCTTGGCCGCTTGGTAGGCATCCAGAAGGTCCTTCTTGGTGTTGGCCATGGAAACGGACGGAATTTCTGTTGTCGGGCTCATGGTCACCTCACGGATGGGTTGTCGGGAAACAAGGGTTTTACATGGACACTCACGGACGCACACGAACAATCACGGACAGGCAAAACTTCGCCGCACGAAAACCGGCCACCAACCCATGACCAATGTCTAATGACCAATGACCAACCCCCCCCGTAGCATCCGCCTCAGCGCCTCGCGCCAGTGGATCGGTGTCACTTCTAAATCCCGCCAGGACCGCGTGCAGTCCAGCACACTGTAGGCCGGACGGCGGGCGGAGGTGGGGTAGTCCGCCGTGCGGATGGGGGCGATGGGAATCGGCCGCGCCAGCTTGCCCAGGGTGACGGCCTCCTCCTGGATGGCCACGGCGAAATCGTACCAGCTACCCACTCCCGCGTCGGTCCAATGGTAGACGCCGCTGATTTCCGGCCGGGCGGCCGCGGCCCAGACGGCCACCGCCAGGGTACCGGTCCAGGTGGGGGTGCCCACCTGGTCGGCCACCACCGACAGTTGCTCTCTTTCATCCATCAGGCGCAGCATGGTGAGCACGAAATTGGCCCCATAGCGGCTGTAGAGCCAGGCGGTGCGCAGGATCAGCGCGTTTTCGAGGGCCTCCAGCACCGCGATTTCCCCCTGCCGCTTGGACTCCCCGTAAACCCCCAGCGGCCGGCACTCGGCCTCTGGCGCATAGGGCGTGTTGGCGCCGCCGTCGAAGACGTAGTCGGTGGACACGTGAATCAAGCGCGCGTCGGTTTCCCGGGCGGCCCGGGCCAGGTGTCCGGCGCCGGCGGCGTTGACGGCGAACGCCAGGTCGGATTGTTCCTCGGCCCGGTCCACCGCGGTGTAGGCCGCCGCATTGACGATGAGATCCGGCGCTGCTCGGTTCACATGACGGCGCACGCTTGCTTCGTCGGTAATGTCCAAATTGGGCAGGTCCAGCAGATGCAGGACCACTCCTTGGGGCGCCGTGTCCGCCAGGGTGCGGCCGAGCTGGCCGTTGGCGCCGGCGACAAGCACTTTCATGCGAACACCTCCGCTTCCCTGAAGGAAACGCTCTGGCGGTCCTTTGCTGACACCAGCGGCGCACCATCGACCGGCCAGCGAATATTCAACTCAGAATCATTCCAACGGATGCAACGCTCATGTTCGGGAGCGTAGTAGTCGGTGGCCTTGTAGAGAACCTCTGCAGAGTCGCTCAGCACGTAAAAGGCGTGTCCGAACCCGGGCGGCACCCACATCTGCAGCTTGTTGTCCGCGCTGAGCCGCTCGCCCACCCAACGGCCGAAGGTCGCCGATGAGCGGCGCAGGTCCACGGCCACGTCGAACACCTCGCCGGCCACCACCCGCACCAGCTTGCCTTGGGGTTGGCGGATCTGGTAGTGCAACCCGCGCAGCACGCCCTTCCCGGACCTGGAGTGATTGTCCTGCACGAAATCAACCGAGAGGCCGGTGAGTTCCCGGAATCTCTTCTCGTTGTAGCTTTCGAAAAAAAAGCCACGGGCATCGCCGAACACCTGGGGCTGGATCAGCAGTACGTCGGGAATCTGGGTGGGAGAGATTTTCATTGGTTCAGTCGCTTTTCTTCCAGGTAAGCTTCGATAACGCGGATAATGCCGTCAATGAGCGATGGTACCAGATGGTGGATCTTAGCGGTCAAATGACGCTCTGTTTGTTGGGTTATTGGTTATCGGTTATCGGTCGGTAATTGGTTGTCGATTATCGATCGGTTGTCCGTTGTCGGTTGGCTGCCTTTCTGTTTTTTTCTGATAACAGATAACAAATAATATCTTCCACCCCGTTCCGGCTCCGTTTACAGCGACACGATCCGCTCCCGGGCCAGGCCCAGTCCCAAGAGCCTCTCCAAGGCTTCCTCCACCGGCATTGTACCGGTGATCAGTACCTTTTCCACACTGGCCCACTGCAAATGCTCCGGGCGCTGGACCTCGTAGCCCAGGAACTTTTCAGGGCAATCACCATCACAAACAACGGCCTGGAGGCGCAACGGCACCTCTTGCAGGCAGATGAAGGCCATTTCCGCCACATTTCCGGTGCCGTAAAAAACGACATGCCGCGTTCCTTGACTGGCCAAGGTGGCCAAAACCCGGCGCAGCTTGCGTCTTGCCTCCCGGTAAAAATTATATGAAAACTGAATGTACTCGCAGGTCAGTCGGGTTTTTTCCAGGGCCCCTTGCGGGGTGAGAATGTAACGGGCCGAACTCTTGGGCACCCGGGAAATCTTGAAATAGCCCTTATTTGCCAGTTGCTTGACAAAAGCGTTCACCAAGCCGAGCGACACCCCGAGCTGCCGTGCCAAGTCGCGCTGGCTGCGAGCCGGTTCAGCCTCGATGGCCTCGAGCATTTTCAAAGTGCGGATGTCTTGGGGGTGCATACCGGGGAGGGCAAATACAGCTCCGCCGGGTCGGTTACACTCACGACCGCAGCCAGAGACCATAAAAAGACTAATAAAAACAAACAGATAAGATTTTATCGTTCGGCTATTGAACACTTTTTGAGGAATTTGGTCAAGTGGGAAATAGCGAATTGAAGAAAAAATCTCTCTAAGGGGAATCGAACCGGATGGCGGGCTCCCCATTGGCACCGACTCGCATCGGCGCCAATGGGCGGACTGGCTTCTATTTTGTGGCCGGGCTGGAAACGGTGATACGATTCTTGTTCGCTTCAAAAATCTTGTCTCCAACACCCTTGACTTTTTTCAAGTCCTCGATGGTGGCAAACGGTCCGTTCTGTTCCCGGTACGCCACGATGCGCTGAGCCACCGCTTCACCGATGCGATCCAGGGAAGTCAGCTCCTGAACCGTTGCCTTGTTCAGGTCGATCTTGGCACCCTCGGCCGCGAAACCCACCGATCCGGCGACAAAAACCATGGCCAGCACCAGCGCTACCGAACGCCACGTCATTTTTCGCTGCATCACTACCTCCTTTTTTTAGAGCATCAACCCAGTGCACCAAGGCGCCGCATCCCCATGATGCAAACCCGGCGGCAGAAAGAACAAATTTTGTGCCATTGTTCTAAAATCTTCCGGTTCACGACGCGCCGATACCCATCAAAGGCTTTATTTTTTTCTATCCAATCGATTTAAAAAATTATTTTTTAAAGTAGCCATCCGCCACGCCAAAGGATCTGACCACCGGCGCGGGGCCTGGTGCTGTCACGGATTTCGCTACTTTGCACAGATTTTAGGGCAAATCTTGACAGGTAATCAGGGCAGGCTGGATCGTGAAAAATCAGGGCAAGATCATTGGGATCCTTTTAAGCTTGACCCCGAAGGCGGATTCTGTTGAGTGTAAGGGCCGATCAAGGTGCCACGCGGGCTTGGGAAACGCTTCCATCCCAATCCGATGGTGCCGGTATTATCCATCCGTGAAAGGAGAATGTTCGATGTCGGCGGCAGATACCATCGAAGTAAGGGCCATTGTCACCATGACCACATCCGCCTTGCAGACCATCGTGGCCAATGCCAAGGCGCTGGTGGGACCCGATGCACGGGGGCACTACCGCGTGGATACGGCCGATCTGGTCAGCCACATGGTGTCCCGTTTTTTGCTGGAACGGGATTTCGAAGCCTACGTCAAGGATATCGACAACTACCCCAAGCTGACGCCCGAGACCATGCAGTGAAGAATCGTGGGGCGAATGATGCCGGAGCGGGCCAAGGCAAGGACATCAGGGTCAAGGAAAAACCGATTGACACTTTTTTTAAGTGACTAAAATTACGAGTGACTAAAGTGACTAAAGTGGTGGCGTCGCTTCGCTCCGGTTTTTATATAAATGCCAAAAATCCTTCACTTTAGCTTACTTTAGTCACTTTAGCTCACTTGATACTTTTTTTAAGTGACTAAAATTACGAGTGACTAAAGTGACTAAAGTGATGGCGTCGCTTCGCTCCGGTTTTTATATAAATGCCAAAAATCCTTCACTTTAGCTCACTTTAGTCACTTTAGCTCACTTGACACTTGAATTTTCCCAATCCCCGATTTCAAATTTCCGGCAGCGCCGCCCGGTGCACCACCGTCTGCCCCTCGATGCGGTAGGCACCGGCCGCCGCCGGGACCAGTATCGCGGTGCCCCGGACAAAGTCCACCCACCGGCCGCCCGCCACCCGGAGCCGCCCCCCACCTTCGGTGCACAGCAGGATCTCCACCCGACGCGCGTCGCCACTGAACCAGGGGTGTGGGCCGTCGATGCGCAGCACCCAGAGAGAAAACTCCGCCGCCGGGGTGTCAAACCGCCCCACGTGCCCCCCGTCAAGCCGCATCACCCCGGGATTGCCCCCCTCGAAGCACAGCACCCGCAACAACTCGGGCACATCGACGTGTTTGGCGGTCAACCCGCCGCGCAGGACGTTGTCCGAGTTGGCCATGATCTCGACGGCCGTTCCCTCCAGATAGGCGTGCAGTCGGCCGGCGGGAAGAAACATGGCCTCTCCGGGCGCCAGCCGGACCAGGTTGAGGAAGGCCGGCGCCAACACGCCGATATCCTCCGGGTAGCGGCGGCCCAGCGCCGTCACCCAACGGCATACCGCCGCCTCGCCCACCCCCTTTTCGGCACGGGCCACCGCTTCCTTCACCACGGCGCGGCGCCGGTTTTCATCCAGCCGCATCAGACTTGAAAAGAGGCGCCGGATGGCGGCGGCCGGCCCGGCCCCCGCCAAGGCGGTGAGTGTCTCGCCAAGACCGACGGGACAGAGGGATTGCAAGTGAACGGCGATGTCGCCGGGGGAGCGGAATCCGTTCATCGCCCAAAACGTTGACAGAGCGCAGATCAGCTCCGGCTTATGGTTGTCGTCGCGATAGTTGCGGACAGGCGCGTCGATGGGAATACCGGCCCGGTTTTCCCGGGCAAACCCTTCTCGGGCCTGCGCCAGGTTCGGGTGGGCCTGGATCGACAGCGGCTCGGCCGCCGCCAGGACCTTAAAGAGATACGGCAACCGGGGGCCGAAGCGCGCCGCCACGCCGGGGCCGAGGATTTCCTCGGGAAACCTAGCGATGAGCCGGTCCAGCGGTTGCCAGGCGCCGTCGACGAAGATTCTGGACGGCGCCTTGGGGTGAGCGCCCATCCACATCTCCGCCTGG
>Ga0265295_1003597_pt1 | contig 22293 bp, 22 predicted proteins | sample Munlansysbiofilm_FD_192503 | JGI IMG/M metagenome (GOLD analysis project Ga0265295, IMG submission 192503) | Leachate microbial communities from a municipal landfill in Southern Ontario, Canada - Methane capture system biofilm | ecosystem: Engineered > Solid waste > Landfill > Unclassified ...
TGCTACGAAGAAAGCAGGGCTAACGCCCCTTATGAATATGGCGGATGAATTTTGCTACGAAGAAAACAGGGCTAACGCCCCTTTGGATATGGTGAATTTTGCTACGAAGAAAGGGCTAACGCCCCTTATGAATATGGCGGATGAATTTTTCTACGAAGAAAACAGGGCTAACGCCCCTTTGGATATGGTGAATTTTGCTACGAAGAAAGCAGGGCTAACGCCCCTTATGAATATGGCGGATGAATTTTGCTACGAAGAAAACAGGGCTAACGCCCCTTTGGATATGGTGAATTTTGCTACGAAGAAAGCAGGGCTAACGCCCCTTATGAATATGGCGGATGAATTTTGCTACGAAGAAAGCAGGGCTAACGCCCCTTTGAATATTATAGAAATTATTTACTACGAAGACTACAGGGCTACGCCCTAAAAACGACCACAATTAGATAAAAAGAAAAATAACATAAATGACACTAAAAAACCAACAACAACTGGGCAAAACCCTTTGGAATATAGCAGACAATCTGCGAGGAGCAATGAATGCAGATGATTTCCGTGATTATATGCTTTCGTTTCTTTTCCTACGGTATTTATCTGCCAATTACGAAGAATCTGCTAGTAAAGAATTAGGCTCAGACTATCCCAATTTGCCCGAAAAGGATATGCGTACACCTTTATCGGTTTGGTATGCAGCCAACGAAGCAGATGTAGCCGAGTTTGAAAAACAGATGCGTAGAAAGGTGCATTATGTTATCAAACCCGAGTATCTGTGGAGCAACATTAGCGAAATGGCACGTACTCAACACGGTGATTTGTTGGTAACCTTAGAAAAAGCGTTTAAATACATACAAGACGAATCCTTTGACAGTACTTTTCAAGGCTTGTTTTCAGAAATCAATTTGAATTCTGAAAAGCTTGGCAAAACCAATACCGAGCGAAACAAAAAACTCTGCACCATCATCCAAAAAATTGCCGAAGGCATTGCGGATTTCTCTACCGATTCCGATACGCTTGGAGATGCGTATGAATATTTGATTGGTCAGTTTGCAGCAGGTTCAGGCAAAAAAGCAGGAGAATTTTATACACCGCAACAAATCTCAACCATCCTTTCAGAAATCGTGACCCTCGACAGTCAAGACCCCACAAGCGGTAAAAAGAACAAGCTGAACAAAGTGCTAGATTTTGCGTGTGGTTCGGGTTCATTGTTGCTCAATGTACGCAAGCGAATTAAAGACAATGGCGGTAGTGTAGGCAAAATATACGGACAAGAAAATAATATCACTACCTACAACCTTGCCCGAATGAATATGCTGTTGCACGGAATGAAAGATACCGAGTTTGAGATTTTTCACGGAGATACTTTGGAGAATCAATGGCACATTCTCAACGAAATGAATCCAAGCAAAAAGATGGAGTTTGATGCCATAGTGGCCAATCCGCCTTTTAGTTTGCGTTGGGAACCCAACGACACCTTAGCAGAAGATTTTCGCTTCAAGAGTTACGGCTTAGCCCCTAAATCAGCTGCCGACTTTGCTTTTTTATTGCACGGTTTTCACTTCTTAGGCAAAGAAGGTACAATGGCCATCATTTTACCACACGGAGTTCTATTTAGAGGTGGTGCAGAAGAACGCATTAGAACCAAATTATTAAAAGACAATCACATTGACACGGTTATTGGTTTGCCGTCCAGCTTGTTTTACTCAACAGGTATTCCCGTTTGTATTTTGGTATTGAAAAAGTGCAAAAAACAAGATGATGTTTTGTTCATCAATGCCAGTGAGCATTTCGAAAAAGGCAAACGTCAAAACACGTTAAGAGAAGGCGAAGACGGAGAACCAAACGACATTCAGAAAATTGTAGAAACCTACAAATACCGCCCAGAGAACGTTGAGCGATATGCACGCAGAGTTTCAATGGACGAAATCGAGAAGAACGGCTACAACCTAAACATTTCAAGATATGTAAGTACAGCAGAAGATGAAGTACAAATTGACTTGAAGGAAGTAAATAACAAACTGACATCAATCAATGAAACCGTAAAAATAAACACCGACAAACACAATGAATATTTGAAAGAGTTAGGCTTGAAACCGATTTAAAAGCCCACGCTATTTGCAAGCATCCCGATAATTACGGGGACCAAAGTCCCACAAGCCAACGCACAAACCCAAGCTTTGTCAAACAGCTTGCAAAGCCAACGCTGACAAACGACTGAAAAAGAGTACCGAACGCACAACATCGTGTATAGTGCATTTGGCAGTCAGTGGTTTATCAGGTGTGTAAGCTCGTATCAAAAGTAGCTGTAACTTGACAAAAAAGTGCCACGCAATCGCTTACTTTTCATATACTAAACGTTGTATGTAAATCCAACAAAACAAACAGGCATTATCGAAACAACAGAACATTTATTTGAACATTTTGAAATGTTTATTCAACTATCAGAAAACTTGAAAGTTGAACTTGCAAGAAGATTAAAACCAATAATCTTTAAAAAGGGCGAACTTGTTTTAGATGCAAACAAGGTTTGTAAAGAGAGTTATTTCATAAACAGAGGCATTCTGCGAACTTATTATTTAAAAGAGGGGAAAGAAATAAGCGAATATTTTTCAACAATGAACGAATGGGTTAACTCACCAAAAAGTTTTATTCGACAGCAAAAAGACATCTAATTATATTGATGCAATTGAAAATACACAAGCCCATTTTATAAATGTGAAAGACCTCGTTTATCTTTTTAATAATTTCCCCGAAATGGAACGCTATGCTCGATTATCTATGGGTAGTGTTTTCGGTCATTTAATGGAGCGTATTACATCTATGCGGTTTACATCTGCAAAAGAGAGATACAACCATTTTTGCGAGGTATATTCAGATATTTACCATCGTATCCCATTGGGAATGGTCGCTTCTTATTTAGGAGTAACGCAAGAAACATTAAGTAGAATAAGGGCAGAAAAATGATTATTTGATTTAAGTCAAATGTTTTCACATAATCAATCAGTAGTTTTGACTCATAATTTTATAATATGAAAAGAATAATCAAAAGAATATTTTTAATCATCGCCATAGTTCTAGTTACAGGACTTGTTTATCTATTCACTTATGTGCCACCTCTTTCAAAACAGCAAGGAGTTGTAGAAACTATACTATATTTAGGGAATTCTGACAATCAACCTTTGATTGTAGCTTTCGGTGGCGCAGAAGGTGGTATTGATTGGCATAGAAACTATATGAAAGGCAAAAGAGATAGTCTTATTGAAATGGGATATGCGATTTTGGCAATCGGTTATTTCAATGCAGACGGAACACCCAGCAATCTCGACCGAATTTCATTAGATGCTATTTCAGATACTATTATGAATATTGCTAAAAACAATAAAATCGACGAATCAAAAATAGCACTCATTGGTGGTTCCAAAGGAGGCGAATTAGTTCTAAATTTAGCAAGCAGATTCAATCAGTATAAAGCAGTCATTGCAATGTCAGCGTCAAATGTAAGTTTCCCTGCCATTACTTGGTCATCAAATACATCTTCTCGGACATACAAAGGGAAGGAAGTGCCTTATGTTCCTGCATCATTAAAAACAATTTCATCTGCTTTAAAAGGCGACCGTTTTACAGCGTTTAGTATGATGCTTGAAGATGAAACAGCAGTCGAGAATGCAGAAATTCAAGTTGAGAAAATTAACGGAGCTATTTTAATACTATCAGGTAAAAACGACGACCAATGGCCTGCGACTGCTATGTCAAACAAAATAATTGAAAGATTAAAGAAAAATAATTTTAAATATTATAGTGAACACGTCATTTTAAATGGTGGACATACTGCACCATTAGATAATTTCAATTTGGTGTATGACTTTTTAGAAAAACACCTGCCAGCGGAGTAAAGCCTGTCGGTAACAATGTGTAAACGGAATACTAAACAAAATAGCAATTTAAAGAGTTCTGATTTAAATGCCGCAGATATTTAAAATCAAGTAGTTGGAATATTTATGGTATTATTGGAGAAGTTTTAGCAGGAATATGGGGTATTACCCTAATAAATGATTTATGTATAAATCCCTATAAAAGCATAAAAAAGGATAAATGGTTTTTTAAAATCAAATAACTACTATTGCCAACACACAGTATATTTCACGCCTCACTATTCGGCTGATTAGGTTATAATTCGTTTCAATTTCACTTCTTAAAGTGGGGTAAATCCGTCGCTTAGGGCGTGGCTGCCATCAGTTAAATAAGTTTAAACTTACCTATCACACTCCTTACCCTATACAAGTAAATTTCAAAAACCTGTGATTTATGTAAATCAAAGTCGTAATTGTGTAACACTTTCAGCCTACTTCGTTCCCACCTTTGTGAAAACAAATATTTGTTCACTAATTCAATTAGAATATGAAAAAGTTATTATCACTCACAATGGTAGCATTAATGCTTTTTGCTTTTAGCCCAATGCAGCTAAGAGCAGATGATGAAACAACTCCTACCCCAGTGGAATTAACTTCCACCTCAAATGAAAAAGCATCGAGAACCGATGAACTTACCCTCCGCTTAAATGAAATTAATGAGATGGACAAAACGGCCCTGAAATTTTCAGAGAAAAAGGAACTACGCAAAGAGGTTCGCTCAATAAAAAACGAGCTGAAGGAAACACCCGGTGGTATTTACATTTCAGTTGGTGCAGCCATTATAATTATTCTTCTTCTCATTATCCTACTATAGGCATCACTGAATCCAATTATAAAACAATCATTTGTAAGTAAAAAAAAAATAAGTATGAAGAATATTGGAATAGCTATTATGGCAATTGGCCTAATAATCACTCTAATTACAGGATTTAAATTTGTTACCAGAGAAAAAGTGGTGGATATTGGTGAAATCCAAATTTCACGAGATAAGAACCATTCCATTGCTTGGTCGCCTTTAGTTGGAGTTGCTGTGATGGTTGTAGGATGTGGAGTTTTTTTTATAGGGCTTAAGAAAAAATAGTTCCATATAACAAACGCTCAACAGCAACACGAATAATTAGTATCCCCTAGTTTAACTGGTATTAGTTGAAACTTAATAAAATGTATTATAAAATTAAGATATTATTCTGGTTGCTAATAATATCATTCCTAATTGATGATGCCTATTCGCAGAATGATACTATTATACTACCACCAACTAAAGAGGAAATTGAAGAAAAAACAAACGCCGTATCCACTTTTAACTTATTTCGCGAACCTAGCTACATTCTATTTGGGAGCGGCTTTGGAAATTTAGAGCCGCTAGTATTTGAAGCCAACATTGTGCCTCACTTTATGATAAATTTTAGCGAAAAAGTAAAGTGGGGTATTGAGCTCTCGCCACGAATTGTTTTTCGAATGTATAATCAGCATTCACATCCTGTTCGAACGCCATCGTTTATGCCGAAAGGAACCTTCTTTTATCAATTTATGAGCAAAGAGAATAAGAAAAGAGATGTGTTTACCTACGTCTCTGTAATGCACCATTCCAACGGACAGGAGGGTGATTTTTTTAATGCCGATAGTACCATAAACACTCTCACTGGTAATTTTTCAACAAACTGGGTTGAGGGTGGACTGTTCTTCTCGCGGCCAAATCCAAAGTTACTATTTAACACGAATTACTTAAATTTATACGCCACTTACAACTTTTTACAAGAAAAAAGTATGAGTGGAACCTACGGCCGACTTAGGTTTTTTGTTGACCTCAAGAATACCGTTAAGCTCTCTAGGGCATTTAGAATAATTGTAGCCCCCGAAAATAAGGATAAGAAGTATGTATTTAATCAATCAATTAAGTTGGGATGGATTGCAGGAAAGCTAAACGATGAAAAAACGGTTAACATAAAACGACTAATTATCGACTATACCCTTTCCTTCACTCCCACTTTTCTAAAGGAAGTGAACGTTTTTATTCAATATTATTACGGTCAGGACTACTATAATATCCATTTTGGTAGGCAACTTAGCGTAATACGCATAGGAATATCATCAAAACCTAGTATTCTTTTCTAGTTCATCTGTTCAAAACTGTAAAAGATGAATTTTCTTCTTACCCTTTATAGTACTTACTATGAAAATTATAGCTATCTTTAAAGCTATCCGCAGATTTACTTAAGATACTTAAAGAATGACAGCTAATTAATTTTATTTAATTATTGTGATTCTAATAGTTTTGTGGGCAATAACGTGCTTGGTTTCCGTATGGATGTCATTGTTTTTTTCTAATCATAATTGCCCTTATCGCCTTTTAAATCAGAGATATTAAAACCAGAATAGTTATCTAATTTCTGTGCTTACAGGACAAATTGTCCAACTAATTTAAAAACTACTACCATGTCACATGAAAAGGAAGTAAAAGAAAAGTCGGGTAAGAAAACTGCCTCTAAAAGTCTTAAAGAAAAGCGAGCCGATAAAGCTGCAAAACGAAATGATAAAGAATCGGGAGGCAATTCACCAACTATCAGTCCATTTGCTAAACCAAAAAAATAGATATGAAAACAAAAACTGAACTTATTGCTTGGAGTGAGCTAAAACCCAAACTAGTGAGATTGCATCCCACGTTAACAAAAGCAGATTTGATTTGGAGACACGGCACCACTAACGAAATGGTTGAAATGATTTCGAGCAAATTAGGCTTAACGGTTAGAGAACTTATAGAAGAAACCGAAAAGGTATAATTAAAAAAGTACTAGCCATACCCTTGGGCCAAAACACTGAGGTGCGATAAATCTGGATATAAACACAATTACGCTAGTACTAAAAACTCTCAGCTAGATTTACAGAAAAGGCGATGCTTAATAAGCATCGCCTTTTTTATTATCCGCCTAGTATAAACCCCCACTTCATAAACTCTTTGCCCAATGTACAGATACAGTATCTGTGATATATGTAACTTATATGGGAAATTGTGTAACAATACCTTGTTACCAGCAAGGTATCTTTACCTAAACAACAAAACATATTCCAATGGAAAATTTAGTGCTAGGTTTCTGGAACGAAAGAAAGGAGAAATTAAAAGTAAAGTTTCCCATTATCACTGATAAGGATTTGGACTTTCATAAAAACAAGGAGAAAGAGATGATAGAGCAACTTGGCTACAAGCTAGGAAAAACCCAGGAGGAGCTACAAACTATCATCAACACAATAAAGTAAACTGTTTCGTGCAGTTTAAAAGTTATGTCCGTCCCGTTCGGAATAGCACAACGGGGGCGAAACTGAAAAGCCACACGAGTAGGAAATAACAAAAACCTTAATTATGAAAAAATTTGGATTCGCCATTCTGCTTATATTTGGCAGCTATTTTATTAGCAATGCACAGGATTACAACACAGGGATTGGGCTTCGTGGAGGCTTTTCAAATGGTGTAACCATTAAGCATTTTCTTACTTCAAATACAGCCTTTGAGGGAATAATTTCAAGCCGCTGGAGAGGACTTGAGGTAACGGGTCTGTACGAAATTCATGGCAGAGCGTTTAACGCCGAACGCCTTAAATGGTTTGTTGGTTTTGGCGGTCACGTAGGCTTTTGGAACGGCAATTACACATATAAATATTGGGGAGATACAGGTACGTCGTACACAGTTGTTGGCTTAGATGGAATTCTTGGCCTTGAGTATAGTTTTACAGAAGTTCCAATAAATATTGGCATCGACTGGAAACCCGCATTTAACTTTTACGGTCACACGGGCTTTTGGGCCGATGGTGGAGCCATATCAATTAGATACATCTTTTAAATTATTAAACAGTGCCATAAGGCTTTTAAACATTGAGAAAAAACAATCATGAAAAAAATTTCATTACTTATTATTGCAATCCTTTTTACAACCTGTCTCACCTTCGCCCAGGATAACCGTAATGCGCTAGCTTTTGGGCCTAAGGTTGGGCTAAACTTAGCGAACGTGTACGATTCGGAGGGTGAACAGTTTGATGCTGGCCCAAAATTTGGTTTCGTTGCTGGAGCATTTTTGTCTATCCCCATTGGCACCTATTTAGGAATTCAGCCAGAAATACTTTACTCCCAAAAAGGTTTTAAAGCATCGGGTAGCGTGCTTGGAAGCGAGTACACATTTACACGCACACTCAACTATCTCGATATTCCTCTTTTAATAACAGTTAAACCAACCCCCATGCTAACCATAGTGGCTGGACCTCAGTATTCATACCTATTGAGCCGAAAAGAGGTATTCACTAATTCACTAATTACTACGCAACAGCAAGATGAGTTTGAAAATGATAATATTCGGAAAAACACGCTTTGTTTTATAGGTGGATTCGATGTAAACGTTAGTCGTTTAGTAGTTGGTGCACGGGTTGGTTGGGACCTTTTTCAGAATGTGGGCGATGGAACATCCGTAACCCCTCGTTACAAAAATGTTTGGTACCAAGTTACACTCGGTGTTCGAATATAGAAATCTAAAATTCAAAATAAACATTGCCAAATGAAATAGCACAAATTTAAAAGAAGGAAATGTCAAGAAAATTTATGTTTTCAAATAATTAAAACTAAACTATAATGGATAACTCAAAAAACGCTCCTTTACTAGCACTCTTCTTTTTCTTTGCCTCATGTGGTACAACTATTAAGTTTCCTACTTCCAGCATAACACCAGCTGCGGATATTTCAGTTACAAAAAAGGCAGATAAGAACGGTAATTTCAAAATCATAATTACGGCTAAAAACTTGGCATCTGCCGATAGGTTAGAACCGCCTCAGAAGGTTTATATTGCATGGATTGTTACCAGCACCGAAGGAACTAGGAGCATTGGGCGGCTTACAAACAAGAATGCAAAAACCGCAACTATTGAAACGCTAACACCCTTTGCATTTACTGAAATATTTATTACTGCCGAGGGACAAGTCGATGTTTCGTACCCTTCGGGGGTTGAGATATCTAGAGCTGAATTCAAAAAATAGTTTGCAAAGAATAGTAGGTAGGCTTTGCTAATTTATTCGCTAAAACAACTAAAATGAGGCTAAAAATAGTAACACCAATACTAGCCTTGCTAATACCAATTTTATTTGCAGCAAGTTGTAACAAGGATGCTAATACTTTGTATGATGGATTGATTCTCACAACAATGTCAATCAATCCATTAAACAATGGAAGTGAAATTGCCACTCACACGGTAATCACCATAACTTTTAATGAGGTTATGGACTCTACAACTATTAACCCTTCATCTTTTATCATAAAACAGGGTGAAACCAACATTGTAGGGGTTGTTGAATATTCGGGTATAACTGCAACCTTTATACCAGCAAAAAGTTTATCGGTTACAACAAATTATACAGCAACAATTACAACCGCAGTAAAAAGTATCTCAGGTAAATCGCTTGCAAAAGCTTACGAGTGGAGCTTTACAATATCAGGAAATGAAAGTGGAAGTAAGCCTATTAACAATGAAAATAGTGAGAACCCTGCATTGTTAGCTAAAGCGACAATAAACAGCAATACAGCAACTCCCATTACAAATAGTTCGTTTATTAATCATGCTGCCACAAGGGATATTAGGAATTTAGCCTTAACCAATTTAACAGGATATAAAACATTCATGCCAGTTACTGCCGATTTGCGCGCAACAGATTTGATTCCTCCTAAACCATTAAATCTTACAGCATCTACTAAAGATTTAATTGCAGCATACAACGACGCAGCCAGGCATTATTTCCCAAATTTCGTTGAATTTGAAACGGGCAATATTGCAGGGTTAAAGCTTACGCCTGGTATTTACAAATGGACAAGTACCATTACTTTGCCCTCTGGTGTTACCGTTACTAGAAATTCTATTGATGCTCGAATTTTCCAAATTACTGATAATCAAACAACAAGTTCTGGCATTAAGGTAACTTTAATTGAAAGTCCGAAGGTTAATAATATTTTTTGGCAAGTTTCTATCGAGGCTTCATTGGATACAATACCTCATTATCAGAGCATTATATCATCAATAACAGGAATAGGGTTTAAAACTGGTGCTTACTTTAATAGAAGTTCTGTTCACATTTTACTTAATGCAAAGCAGCTACATTACCATAATCAAACAAGTTACTTTGAATCTTAGAGCAGAATACTAACTTTATTTAAGCAGTTGTTTACGAGTTAATTATATAAGTTTCCTTAATAAATATGTAACAAATTTGGCTAGTTCGTGTTCTACCTTTGTTACAATAAAAAGCAAAATATAGAATAATAAAAACACTAAAAAGTATAATTATGAGAGAAAATAAAATCGTTCATACCACCAGAACTATGTCAGTTAAAGTTTTATCAAAGAGGCATATATTAAGCGTAATTTTAATTTTTTTGGGCATAGTAGCAATGGCAAAATCACCGTTGCCGTCTCAGCAACAAATTGGAATGTTCCTAAACTCAACCACCTGCATTGTGCTAGAGAATGAGGTAAATCCGTACAATGCGTTTATTAAAGAAGCGGTAGAGGAGCATTGGAAAACAACCCCTTTTGAATTTATAAACGAGACCGAGTTTGAGGCACGCCGGTTCGATTCAAGGTACTCATTTTTGGTGCTAATGAAAAACGTATACGACAAAGACCCGGGGGGTGTTAGCTACAACTATATTAGCCTAGTGCTGGGCTCTAAAGCGAAAAAACTTGTGGATATGCCAGAGTTTTGCAACGTGCCCCTTCAATACTCCAACGATAACAAGCTAGATTATGCGTACGCAATTCCCGCAATTGTACAGTTCGTTCAGAAGCATGTAAAAAACCTTGAGAAGAAGCGTTTTATGATTTCACTCCGAGGGTTGAAATACTATAACTCATCGGGTTTTAAGGGCAAACAGTTATTAATGAATCGCGAAAAGATGGCTCCCGATGCCTACTCAGTTGAAAAAATTAATGGTGTTTACCCATACTTCGTCAAGTTGCTCTCTGTGGATGAAATAAAGGAAGAGATTGCTTCAAACCCAAAGAATTCGCTTTTCCATTTTCATGTAGGACCAAACCAAGAAAAGGCGGTTGGCAGATGCTTTGAAATGATTTTTGATGTGGATGGAAATCTCTACTACTTCAATTCTCGGCTTATTACCAACGAAGACAAAGATGGATTTAATATGAAGGATTTTAAAAGAATAAGATAAAGGTTAATTGAGCAACACTAAAAAATAAGTTATGAGAATTCTAATAATTGGATTCGTTGTATTTGTAGGCTGGACAGTTTTGTCAACCTACATATACGTATGCAAAATTAAAGGGCTGTGCACACAACCTCAAACCACTATGGTTGAGGAAATTAGTCAATACGAAGGTTTAACCAGTGAGCCTAAAGTCGAAGATAAAATAGAGGAGAAAGTATTGTTGCCAAAAGATTTGGTAGTCCACTTTGCATTTGATAAATCAAACTTCACTTCGAACACTGAGGCAAATGCATACTTCACAAAATCAAGTGATTATATGCTGCAAAACAATCAAGCTAATCTCAGCATTACAGGCCATACCGATGCGGTAGGTACAGAAAAATACAACCAAGCCCTGGGCTTGAGGCGGGCACAATCCTTAAAAATATATTTCGAAAATAAGGGAGTGGCAGCAGGTAGAATAAAAATTGAATCGAAGGGAGAGAAAGAGCCAACAGATGACAATAGTACGGCATCAGGTAGGGCAAATAACAGAAGAACCGTAGTAACCATTAAATAACAAGAATATGAGCACAATAGGCGTTTTACTAATGCAAACAAGGACAGAAGCAACCCTTGTAATTATATTACTATTGCTGGTATCGGCAATAATTGGGTACGTTACCGCTTGGCTTTACTTCAAAATGATACATAAAAGTGAAACTGAAAAGCACGAGGCAGCAGTGAAAAAATTGACAAAAGACAATGTTAGATTGGAGAATCGCCTAGACGAAAATGCCATCGAGATAAATAAACTAAAGGCTGAAGTCAAAAATCTTGAATACTTGAAAACAAGAGGCGAGAATGAAACAAGTAGAATTGCTCTTAAGAATGAAAAAAACGAACAAAAAATTAGTGAACAGGAGGAAGCTCTTCTTCAAATAGCCAAGCGTAAGCATCTGTTGGACTATAGCAACTTTGGAAGAGCCACAATGGAAGAAAAAGATGACCTGCAAATGATTAGCGGCATAGGGCCATTCATTGAAGAAAGGCTAAATGCCATCGACATTTACTCATTTGAGCAAATAAGTAAGTTTACTAAACAGGATATTGAAAAAATTAACCTCGCCATAGAGTTCTTTGCTGGTCGCATTGAACGCGACGAATGGGTGGCACAGGCCAAAGAGCTGGTGCAAGATGAGATGAAAGAGGCTGTACTAAACCGCATAAGAGCACGAGAAACCAATATCTATTTCGAGCGAATTGGGATAGCCCACAAGCAAGAAGCCGACAACCTTACAATAATTAACGGCATTGGAGGGTGGATTGAAGTAAAACTAAATGCTCTGGGTATTTACACCATAAGGCAAATTGCCAACTTCAACGATGAGGATATAGAAATAGTAACCGAAGCCCTTGAGTTTTTTCCAGGTAGAATTGAGCGAGATGAATGGGTTAGCCAAGCGAAGGAGCTTGTAAAGAGTGAAGGAAAAAGAGATGCTATCCTTAATAAAGTTAAAGAAAAGAAGAGCATTGTTTCCTTAAATAGAATTGGAGTAGCCCCTAGATACCTTGCCAACAACCTTACACTAATAAGAGGCATTAGCCCTTGGGTTGAAGAAAAACTTAACGAGCTCGAAATTTACACCTTCTCTCAAATAAGTAAGCTAACCCCTCAGGATGTAAAAACCATAACCGAAATTCTTGAAATTGCTCCCAAGCAAATTGAAAGAGATAATTGGATTGAGCAAGCAAAAGAGTTAGAAAAAACGAAGGTTACATTTCCGCTTAAATAATGCAGGAGAAAAGCTTTAGATGTTGGAGAAAGAAGAAATTAAACTATCAGAAACGAATTTCTTAATATTGAAATCGTAATAGTTGTTGGTTTTAGTGAGATAGCCTTGTTCTATTGGACAAACCTATGGCACAACCAGTAAAAAAGACTGTTGTAATACTATATAATTCAACAACTTACAAACATAAAAAACTCACAGCTAACATAAATGGGTGAGCGGAATTTGATTTGCTAATTTACCATCAAATTCCGTACTCCCCCAGAACTACACTTGATAGAAATTCTAGGGCAACGGTTCAAGTATCAAAGGCTTCCTTTGGAAGCATACCTCTGTTTTCAGAATCTCAAAAAACATTTGTCGTACCTTTTGAATCATTTCAGCAAAAAACACAACATTATATTTAAGTCTGTACTTAACTACTGCTCATTTATTAAATAAACAGCACTGAAATAAAATTAATACTACAGCGTAAGAAACATTACACCTACTTTTACTGTTATTAAACAGTAGATGTAGTTTGTTTGTGCATTAATAATGAAGTGTATATGAAAATTTGACTCTTTCTATCTTATAACGAAGGATTGATTGCAGCTAATTAACCACTTACAAGCAGTTAAAATATTAAGATATAAACAACAGAATAGAAAAAGCACATTAGTTGAAATACAGGTAGCTAACACTAAATATTGGGAGGGTCACAAACACAACGTTCTTTTCAAAATTTCTCTATTGATCCTCAGATTTCTATGCTCATAAAAGTAATACATCTACCAAACTGAAAAAGTAAGCAAAACTCACTAAAATAGACAAGGGTTGCTGAACAATGAAAAGATGGCTTGCAAAATGTAACAACAAAAAACATAAATACGCAATGCTCTGTATTTCAAGACAATAATAAATCACTCTAAATAAATAACAGTATGAAAAAATTGAATACAACGTACATGGGGATTGAACTAGACAATCCGATAATATTGGGGGCATGCAGCATGTCTAATGATATTGACTATTTATTGAAAGCTGAAGAGAATGGGATAGGGGCAATTGTTTTCAAATCTTTGTTTGAAGAACAAGTGCAACTTGAACGTTTACAGTTGGAAGAACAGTTAACAGAGTACGACAATGTTCATGCAGAAATGATTACAATACACCCTAACATTGAGTTTTCTGATACGGAAAAGCACCTGGTTCATCTGCGTAAAGCAAAAGAGCGCCTTACCGTTCCATTAATTGCCAGCCTTAATGCTGTAAACGATGATTCGTGGCTCGAATATGCCAAGCAACTGGCACAAACAGGTGTTGATGGGTTAGAATTGAATTTATACCAAACTCCAACAGATTTTAATAAGGAGTCAAAAGAGATAGAAGATTATCAAATCAACATTGTTAAAAAAATTAAGAAGGCTTTATCTATACCAGTGAGTGTAAAACTCAGCTCAGATTACACCAACGTATTGTCTTTAATAAAAAAAATGGATGCAGTGGGTGTTAATGGTTTTGTTCTATTTAATGCATTTTTCCAGCCCGATATCAATGTCAATTCGCTTAAACACAAACGAAACTTCAACCTAAGCAAAAAAGGAGATTACCGTAAAACATTGCGGTATACAGGTATGCTTTTCGGAGAAATTGAAGCTGATGTATGCGGCAGTCGTGGTGTTTTTGATGGAGACGATATTATCAAAAATATTTTATCGGGTTCAGCATGCGTTCAAATGGTTAGCTCTTTATATAAGAACGGTTTAGGGCAAATTGGTATTGCAAAAAAACAGCTATCCGAATGGATGGAAAAGAATGAGTTTAACTCTATCCAAGAGTTTAGAGGAACGATGGCTCAAAAGAATTTATCTGCAGAGTCAATGGTTTATAAAAGAGCACAATATATTGATTTACTGATGAGATCGGATAATATTTTCGGAAAGTAAGTAAATGGTAAAGTAAAAATTGGACTTTTCTGTTTTTATTCTACTGGTAATTGCACTTGTTACATTGCACAGATTTATTCGATGTAGAAAAATAGGGGAACACTATTTATTCACCGACAAAGGCTATCAGCAAAAAACTAAGAACCCGCATCAATTTCAATATAGCTGGTACAACTATACTAAAATGCTAGCATATTATATTTGAATTTAAACATACCAAACGGGTTCCAATCCCCCATAACAAAAATGCACGGGCAAAAATTGCCCGTGCATTTTATTTATAGTAAGCCGTGGTTAAAACCCGCCACCCTCGTCACCCATATCATCAATCGGGTCAGCACCATCTCCATTGGATCCTCTCCTTCTTTCCTTAAAATTATTTAAACGGAAGCTGGCAGTTATCGTAAATATTGGGGTATTGGGGTTCCACTCGGTATAGGTATAGAAATTATCATCTCTTACCGTAAACTTGTGCCCCATTGTACCAAATACGTCTCGTACCGATAAGGTTAAAGAGAATGCATTTTTGAAGAAATCTTGTTTTAAAGCCAAACTTGTTACAAAAAAACCGTTGCTAGTGCCTTGTGCTGTAACCGTTGGACTGTTATACATTCCTGTAAATTGCAATCGGGTAAAGCGTGCTAGCTTAAAATTATTATTCATTCGGGTATTCCAATTAAAACTCTTAGCCGAATAATTTCGTCCATTGAATGTTCCCTCCTGCCTATAATCGTATATATTTCCCATTAGGTCAAAATGCCACCAGCGGGCTGGGTCAAACCCAACCATAATTTCGGTTCCCAACGAAAATGATTCTCCCACATTGGCAAAAGTGGTTAAAAAAATGTTGTCGTTATCTTTGTAAATGCTTCGTAAGCGCTCAATTTTGTTGTTGGTAACCCTGTAGTAAACATCAACCGAAACCACATTCTTTGTAAACCGTTTTTGGTAGCTAACCTCATACGACTCGATGTACTCGGGAATTAGATTGGGGTTACCTTTCCGTACGTTATAGGCATCACTCCAAGTGTAAAAAGGTTCTAAATACCAACCTCTTAACCTTTGCAAACGGCGGGTGAAACTGGCCATAATCTCCTGCTCGGCAGGCAGCTTATACGAAAAGTGAAGTGTTGGGTAATAATCCCAGCGTTTAAGATTAAAGTCGGTATTGTCTCCAACTAAATCAATGCGCCTATCAGTATGCTCGGTTCGAAAGCCCAGCTGATACCCAAAATCGCCACGTTCACCGCCAAGCATTGCGTAAGCCGCCTGTATGTTAGTTTGATAATTAACGTCCTTGGAAAACAAATTATCTACTACATAAAGTTCCGTGGTAGTATTGTAAATACTCATAGTATTCGACTCATCCGATGAATTTATATCCCCTTGGTACCCTACATCAAACTTACTCGATTTACCAAATGGCAATGTATAATCAAGTTTTAGGGTTAACCTACTGCCTGGCCTGTCGCCAACCGAATGCTGCCCGTTGGTAATAAGATTGTCTGCATCAAATAGTAAATTCTCGGATGTTTGGGTAAACTTATTGCTACCCAACGACACCTGGGCTAAAATGTTATGCTCCTTCTTCTCAAACTCCTTACGATAATCCATCGTAATATGCTGAAAAAAACCGCCCCTATCGCTATCCTCGGTACTAGAGTATTCTGAAACGACATTTGGTGTTGTCGATATCCATTCTCTGTATACTAGGTCGGAGAAACCGCCGCGGCTTCTATCGCCAAAACGATAACCCACGCTTAGGGTGTTTTTTGCGTTGATATTGTAGTCGGCACCAAGCCTAAAGCCCCAAGAATACCCGCCTCTATCAAACTCGCCTAGGCTATAACGGTAAAAGGTGGTATCATTTCTATAGGTCTCATTCTTATTAATCGATTCGCCATTCATACCACGTCGGTTGTAGTCGGCACCAACTAAAAAGTTGAATTTCTCCTTACGGTAGCTAATCAGAAAATCGCCGCCATACCTATTTTGAGTCCCACCGCTAGCATTAACAACGCCGCTATAACCTTGCAGCTTATTCTTTTTCATAATAATATTAATTATACCAGCCACACCATCAGGGTCGAAACGAGCTGAGGGGTTTGTGATAATCTCAATATTTTCAATTTGACTAGCAGGAATTTGGTTAAGCGCATCGTTGGCATCCATAATGCTGGGTTTACCATCAATTAGTAGGGTAAAACTACCGCTTCCCCTAAGGCTAACATCGCCCTCAATACTAACCGTTATTGATGGGATATTCTCAAGCACCTCAACAGCCGAACCCGATGAGGATGCGTGGTGCTGACTAACATTGATAACCTTCTTATCAATTTGATACCTCATTGTGGGCCTATCGGCAACAACAACAACCTCCTCAATATCTTTGTTAGATGAAACAAGCAAAATTTGGCCCATATCAAACGAGCGTATTTGCGGTTTAACCTCAACATTTCCAATTCGCTTGCTGTAATAGCCAATAAAAGTAACGTCAACAGAATATTCTCCGGCATCAATACCACTAATTCTAAAAAACCCTGTCTCGTCGGTAATTGTTCCTGTAACTAGACTATTATCGCTCGCTCTTACTATTGAAACGGTGGCGTACTCTAGCGGTTGTCTCATTAATGAATCGTAAACAAAGCCTTTAATGGCTCCCGGAGCCAAACTCTCGGCAGGATCCACTGCAAAAACGTTGGTTAGTAGTAATAATGAAAGCGAAAAAGTAAAAAATGTTTTAAGCATTATTGTGATTTTCTAATTATTATACAATTTATTGTAACGGCAAAAATACATACCGAATCTGTAGAAAAACTGTTGAAATTCTACAGTAATTCTAATCCTTTAAACAAACAGAAACTGATTGGAATTGTTTAGCTTTCGCTATCCTGCATTATGTGTAATAGTGAATGAGTGCTGATGATTGGCAAATACGTAGGAAATTTTCAGATGGTTTAAATCGCAAATTTGCTTTACCAAAGCAAGTCCTAAGCCTAACGACGTTTTTTCATCCTGACATCGAATAAAGCGATTAAATATTTTTGAAGAATTGAAAGATAACGGCTCGCCGTAATTAGAGATAGTTAGAGTGCCATTACTGGTAATAATACGAACAGATTGGTTGGCAGGTGTATAGCGCAAGGCATTTTTAAGCAAGTTTTTAAACATTACATCAAAAAGCAATGGGTCCAAACTAAGCGTATGGTTCTTGTCGAGGTCAATCTCCAGCTGTAGCTTCTTCAGGTCAAACATTTCTCTAACAGTCTCAATATGTTTCTGAATAATACTGTAAGTTTTTAGCACCTCTACCCTATTGTACTCGCCATTTTCAATTTTGGTTAGCAAATTAAGTGTGCTGCCCAAATTCGATAAATGGGTTGCCTCATCGTAAATTACCTTTACCGTTGATGCATAGCGACTCATTAATTCCTCATCAGAAATAAATACCTCGGTTTTACTGCGAATAATGGCAAGCGGTGTTTGCATTTCGTGGGCCATATTCTCGGTATACTCCTTAAGTTTCTTATAATCGTCCTCTATCCTACTTATCATATTTTGCACCAGTTGCTGCATTTTAATAAACTCCGAGGTGGATGTTTTTACGCTTGGCAGATTGAGATTATCGCCAATTTTATATCGAGACATTAAGGCTAACAGCTGATGAAATGGGCGAAATAAAAACCCAGAAAGGAAAAGGCTAAAAAGGGTTAGCATGAGTGCCAACACAAAAAAGGTATTTATTATGGTGCGTACAATGCCATGGCGAAACTTATCGAAATCGTTTATGTTTTTGTACATCGTATATACAAAACGCCCTTTGCTAGTTTCAACCAGTATGGTTTTAGATCGAAACAGCATTGGGTCGTCCATTTGGCTTGCAACCATTGTTGTATCCTTAAATTGGGGGTACTGTGTGGCAACAATATTTGTGTTGCCATCAACCCTAACCAAATCGTGCACTTTTTCCAAGTCTTTAGGGTCCTCCTCAATATATTTAACCAGCCGTCTCTCCCTTCGCTTAAAATACACCTCGCTATCCTCATTGAAGAAGCTGTTTGTACTTCTAATTATAAATATAGAAGTGGCAAAAAAAGCTATTAAGATAAATATTAGGTAAACAAAGGTTGTTTTGGTTAGTAACCGAATTGATTTAAGATTCATGGCTTCACGTTTATTTCTTTTCAGTAAATTTGTACCCCATACCGTAAACCGACGAAATTTGCCCCTGACTCCCAGCCCTCTGCAATTTTTTCCGCAAGTTCTTTATGTGATTATAAATAAAGTCGAAACTATCGGACTGATCGGCATGATCGCCCCATAGGTGTTCCACAATACTTTCTTTGGTTAGCACCCTATTCTTGTTGTACATAAAGTACACCAACAAATCAAACTCTTTGCGGGTTAACTCAATGGCTTCGGCATTTACAAGCACTTCAAACGACATTAGATTAATGGCGATATTGCTAAACTCGAGCAGGTTATTGCCATCGCCGTTTTTGCGTCGTAAAATTGACCTTACCCGAGCGTTTAGCTCGGCTTTGTGAAATGGTTTGGTAATATAATCATCGGCACCTAGCTCTAAACCCGTAACCTTATCCTCAATGGCATTGCGGGCGGTTACAATTAGAAAGCCCATCTCAAGCTTACTTGCCTTGGCTTCACGAAGTAACTCAAGACCGCTCCCATCGGGTAATCCCAAGTCGAGAATAACCAGATCATACGAGTAATCGAAAATTTTTTGCTGGGCTGTTTTTAGGTTGTAAGCAACCTCAACCAGAAACCCATTCCCGGTGAAAAAATTTACCAAATCGGACGATAGTTCGGTATTATCTTCAACAATTAACAACTTCATTATATGGAATTTGACATCAAATATATAACACAATCCTGTAGTAAATCTATTCTGAAAAACATTATTTCTCGATAATGCTAAATATGCCTGTATACTATTGGCTTTTAGCTATTGCTATTCGCAAGTTTAACGTTCGGCATTCTGCGTTTTGCGGTGTGTAATCAGACTAATCGTTCGGCTCAGAGTACACCTGACTTGGTCTGTTGCGGGGCAGGCTGTGCTTGCGGTTTTCACAGATAAAACTAAGCGCCACAAACTTTTGCTTGGCAAAGCCAAGTGCAATGTGTAAGGCTTAGGCTGAGCCTACGCCCTACAAGGGAATAACACAAAACATTAAAAGCTAAAAAGAAACTATTCAAACTAAACAATATATCTTTCAGAATAATTACTATTTTTGATTAACAATTGCTAAACTGCTAAAAACAATGAACTCATTTGGACGCATATTCCGCATTTCAATTTTTGGCGAATCGCACGGATCAGCTGTAGGCGTTACCGTTGATGGGGTGCCAGCGGGAATAGAACTTAAAGTTGATGATTTTACTCCCGACTTAACACGACGAAAATCGGGTGCCGTGGGTACTACCCCACGCATCGAAAGCGACACGCCCGAAATAGTTTCGGGATGGTTTAACGGGCATACAACAGGCGCACCACTAACTATTCTATTTAAAAACACCAATACCCAATCGGCCGATTATGGCAATATAGCCAACACACCTCGCCCTGGTCACGCCGATTTTGTTGCATATAAGCGATATAAGGGCAATAATGATTACAGGGGCGGCGGCCATTTCTCTGGCCGACTTACGCTGGCACTGGTTGCTGCAGGTGTGCTTGCAAAAAAAATTACCCCTGCCATTAGCATACACGCTAAACTATTAGAGGTTGGTGGCAGTGCCAATATTGAAAAAACCATAGACCACGCCTTAGCACAAGGCAACTCGGTGGGCGGTTTGGTTGAGTGCCGAGCAACAGGAATACCCTTGGGTTTAGGCGAACCGTTTTTCGACTCGGTTGAATCTGTAATTAGCCACCTTGCCTTTGCCGTTCCGGCAATTAAGGGTATTGAATTTGGTTCGGGATTTGCTGCTGCCACAATGATGGGCTCACAACACAACGACCCAATTATTGATGACACAGGGAAAGCCGCCACAAACAATGCTGGAGGAATTACTGGTGGGCTAACCAACGGGAATGACCTAGTTTTTAGGGTTGCCGTAAAACCCACTTCAAGCATCAGCATTAAGCAAAATACCTTTAGCATTGAAACCGGAAAAGTTGAAGAGTTGGTTATAAAGGGTCGCCACGATGCTTGTATTGCCCTACGTGTACCTGTTGTTATTGAGGCCATTACAGCCATTGCCCTGGCCGAATTTATCCTCATTTCAAATTCTATAAACTAATCTTTCAATATGATACGTAATCTATTAGCAGCGCTAATTCTACTTGTTATGGTAAGCAGCGCCTCAGCACAAAAAATACGTTACCGCGATGCAAAAACAATCTATGCCAATCAAAATATTGAGTATGAAAAATACTCTCCAATAGCAGCAGGTGCGCTCAACTTTATTTTTGTAGGTGCGGGACACATCTATGTTGGCGAACCTCTTAGAGGATTATGCTTTTTTGCTGGTCAAACAGCTTCGTTTGCATGCGGCATAGTTGGACTGGTTATGATGATGAGTGAGCCAATGTATGAGCCCAATAGCCCCAATTACAATAACCACAATACGAACAACTTAATAAAAGCGCAAACATTATTAATACTCGGAGTAAGCACATCGCTTTTAAATCAGGTTTTTAGCATTATTGATGTTGTGCACGTAGCCAAGGTAAAAAATTTCGCCTACAATAAACAACGCAGTGTTTCACTACAAGCAAAGCCATTTATTGAATATGCTAGCTATGGCGCAAAAAACAGCAAACAGCCCGCTTTGGGGTTATCGTTTTGCCTAAATTTTTAGTATACCTTCGTTTACCCTCAAACTTTGACAGGCATAATTATTTGTTCGCTCGCGATTTAAGTTAGAGAATAGTAACGTTTTTATTCAAAATCATTAATAATTCAATGTCGTTTAGTTATGGCTTTGGGCTTCGACTTTGGCTCAGCCTGACCGTCACCCTGAGCGAACAAACGAATCCGTAGGATTCGAATGTTTATAGAAAGATAAACTAGCGTAAAATGTTCGACCTCAACGAGGTCGTATAACATAGCAAAACGATAAACGCTATAAACATATAACCCCTTTGGGGTTAAACAAATACGTAACAGCCAGGCAGATAATACGCCCTACTATTATTGAATAGCAAATATCGAACACCGAATAATGAATATCGAATATTGAAGGTTGGATAGGGAGGGTCTTTTGTTTCGGCGCAATGACTTCTCGTATTGCCTTACTTCGTAATTCATTATTCTCAGCCTGACCGTCACCCTGAGCGAACAAACGAATCCGTAGGATTCGAATGTTTATAGAAAGATAAACTAGCGTAAAATGTTCGACCTCAACGAGGTCGTATAACATAACAAAACGATAAACGCTATAAACATATAACCCCTTTGGGGTTAAACAAATACGTAACAGCCAGGCAGATAATACGCCCTACTATTATTGAATAGCAAATATCGAACACC
>Ga0265295_1003598_pt1 | contig 22286 bp, 15 predicted proteins | sample Munlansysbiofilm_FD_192503 | JGI IMG/M metagenome (GOLD analysis project Ga0265295, IMG submission 192503) | Leachate microbial communities from a municipal landfill in Southern Ontario, Canada - Methane capture system biofilm | ecosystem: Engineered > Solid waste > Landfill > Unclassified ...
GCACACCGTGTAAACGCAACAGCTCAAGACGACGCCAGCCTTATCACGGGATGGAATGTAGTCCCCAACTTACCCTATGTGCTACAAATCTTCCCGGGCCCAACATCGTGCGGGGTGTTGGTTTACAGCGGTGATGCAACTCTTGTCGCATCCGGAGCGGCCCTGACCGGTGCAAATCAGCCGTGTGTGTTAACCCCGTCGTCTGGATATCCCCTTGGCATGGTCGACGCAGATCTGGGTTGGCACCTATTGCTGACAACCACGGGAACCGAATTGCAACGGACGATACGGCTAGGCCAGGCAGTGGACCTCCCCGACGAAATACACCCCATCTATGGCGCGGATGATCTCGCCGTTGTTCGTGCGACTGCGGCGGTTGATGCCGCAGCGCATTACCGGGACGACGTTGCGGTGAGTTGCCCACGAGGTCTCGGAACTGGACTTGGTGGTGTCCCTAGTGTGCCTGTCGATGGTGTGGCGGTGGTCGGACAGGTCGAGGCTCTCACATGGACGGCAACACCTGACGGTGCGATTGATCAAGCCGTTGTTAGGCGGCATGTTGCGATTGCTCCAGATGTGTGGGTTGAGCCTGCCATACAGTTGCCCGTAGTTGCGGACGACGTAGCAACGACTGATTCGGTGACCACGGCAAGCGGCAACGTGCTGGCAAATGACGCGACGGGGCTGACGATTGTTGCGGTCAATGGACTTTCGGCAAACGTCGGTGTTGCGGTCCCGGGCTACAATGGCGGCACGTTTCTGATCGCGGTTGACGGGTCATGGACATTTGATCCGTCGGGAGATTTTGACGATTTGCCGGCTTGGTCCTCAGCCACAACATCTGCCGTGTACCATGCGTTCGATGGGGTCAGCGAGGCCCCTGGCGTCCTAACGGTCACTGTTGAGGCATACAACCCGCCACCGGTTGCCGTTGCAGACTCAGATACAACATCTGCAATCAAGACAGCGGAAGGAAATGTCCTTACAAACGACACTGACGGCAATGGTGATCCGTTGGCCGTGACCGCCGTTAATGGCCTCGCCGCTAACGTCGGCGCGACCATATCCGGAAGCTCTGGCGGGCTGTTTACGATTGCCTCGACGGGCGCATGGAGTTTCGATCCGAATGAGGGGTTTGCGGAAATTACGGCTGTAACAGACACATGGGTCGATTACACCATTTCTGACGGGCACTCCACTTCAACAGCGCGTCTTACCGTGTCTGTCACGCCATCGGCTGCGGCCATCGAGCTAGTTGGCACCGCAACGGGCCATGCTAAAAACACAAATTATACCATAAACCTTCCGGCAGGTGTTTTGCCTGGTGACCTTGTGCTCGTGGCAACTGGTTGCCACTCGTCTGGGAACCTAAACCCGGGCGTTGTCTCGCCATCCGGTTACACCGAACTTGCAGACTTGTTTGCTGATGATTCTTCTGACGCAAATTTGTCAATAAATTACAAAATAATGTCTGATCCTGTTGACGCCAGCGTGACTGTCAGTGGGTCTGCATCGGCGGAGCTTGGGGCGGCGACTGCTGTGTATGTTTTCCGTGGTGTAAACCAGCTTGAGCCGCTCGACGTACCAATTCAAACGGCAGTTGGGGCAAACTCAGCGTATGCCGATTGCCCATCCATAACCCCAGTCACAGATGGCGCCCTAGTCGTAATCTTTGGCTCGTGGACATATCAAGCTGCAACAGCGGACACGACTGCCAAGGCTAGCGAGGGCTGGGAAAATTTCATCGCAATAAATAGCGCCACGTATTATTTTGCGATACAAGGGTGCACTAAGTTTTGGGAGACGGGAGATGGCGCGGTAGATCCTGCGGCATGGACAGGGCAGGGCACGTCAACCAGCAGATCATGGGCGGCAGCTTCGCTTGCCCTAAAGCCGTCATAAGGATCCCAGTCATGCCCATCACCCCCTCATCCATCCTCCCCCGCCGGCCCGCCCCTGAGATCGCCACCGGCCCCGTGGCCGCTGTCGGCGTCGGTTCGGTCTCGGTTCAGATCAGACCGGATCTGACCGTGCTTGTCCCCACATCAACCCCCTACGCCGTAGGCCAAATGGTCAGCGTGGCCATCCCGGGCGGCCATTTGTCATCGGCTCAAATCATCGGCGGCGCGTCTGGGAGCGCGCCACGGATCAGGTATGTGTTGGTCTAGCGGATCTTCTCGAAGGTGAATTCCCAATTCCCAGTGCTCGAATGAATCTCAAACCAGACCTCGTCATCCTTCGGCAACATGACAGTGGTTTGAGTGTCCGCCTTTCCGATGCGGTTGACGAGCAGATCGCTCAGGCCCCGTCTGGTGTGCATCCATATAGCAAAGTGCCCCTTGGCTTTGTACTCATATTCAAGGCGGTATGTCCCGGCCCTGTATCCAAATTTCTTGGTCATTTCCTCGGCGCCGCGCCCGGAATAAAGCCCGCGTGACCTGCGCCATTCGATGCCGCTCAGGTCGAAATTATCTTCGGGCTCAACCTGGCGAGACTGGCCAACCGAATATGTCGGAGATGGTTGCTCGATGACTTCAACAAGGGGCTTTGGCGCGTTCGGATCATCCGCAGACGACACAATCGGGTCTTTCTGGCCGGGGGCGTACATTTTCCAGCCAGCATGGGCAGAGGTGGCGGCTAGGATCAATACGAGGATGATATACGTTCTCATTTTCGGCTCCTTAGCGGGTACCCGCAGACGCAACATGTATCCGCAGATGGATTTTGATGCGCCATACACCTTGGGCAGACTGTCGGTTGTTTGTGAGTTTTCCAGACACAAAGCCCGGCGCAGGACGTCACTGCCAGCGCGATAAAGGCCATAATCAAGTTCACTGCCTTCTCCCGATATTTTTCGGGCGCCTAGCATGGATTTGCCGCACGGTCAGCAATAAATATTGTCAGACAGCGCTCTCGTGGAAGAATGGTGATTGAGGAGTGTTAGACAAGGTGTTCAACGCCCGGAATTATCGTGTGATTTTTAGGCTGAAATTTGGAAGGATCTGAGTGCAGCCCGGCGGGCAGATTTTCACGATAAATGAGAAATCAGGAGGCCGCGCGAATTCTCATTTATCGTGATATAAATTCTCATTTATCGTGCGCGCTCACAGTTGTTGTGGAAGAGTGTAGATCGAGGAGTGTTAGACAGAGGCGCGAGCCAGGCATTTTTACGCGAGTTTTATGGGGAGGTGTTGCGAGGTATTTGGCACAAGATGCTTTACGTTGTAGCCAAACATTGTTGCGCCAAACAGCGCGCAAATTTACGCCAAACATCGCGCGCGCTTACAGAACCCGAGGAGATGATTTCAAATTCACTCGTCCTGACCGGGCATCACTGAAGGCTCTGATTCTACGGAGGAGCCTTTACGATTCATCCCTAATATCACGCATCCATCTTCGGGCCTGCATGACGGCACTCTCAACGTCGTAGTCATGTATGAACATGACGCGCTTGCCGAGTTGGTCATGAGGAAAAGTGATATCTGTTCTACGAAGTACGATTAGAACATTTGGTGAATGCTGAAAAAATTGCAGCTAATACAACAAGAGGAGCGCCTTACTGTATTCTTATCATCACGCTAGGTGAATTAACAGCAAATTCTGCACTTCCTGTGGCTAAAGCGCGGGATGGTCCGATGTTGGGATTGGGTTATAAAAATTTAACCACGAAGTCTTCTTCGCGAAAAAAACCAAGTTCCTGAGCAATATAATATCCAGCGAATTGAAATTGACGAGTCCATTTTAATTGAAGACGAACTTTTGTTATAGTATCATTAGCTATTGCTGATTTTCTTTCAATTGTGTTAACAAAAAACAATGCAAGAAATACAAAAAAATGTTTAATATTGTGTCCATTCTTTAATTTATTTTTTGTCTTTAATAGCAGTACTGTGACGTCGGAAAAAAGTTGACCGTGACGAGTTAAGTTAAAAATTCAACACGATTTTTTCCATTCATTTTTGCTTGGTAAAGCGCTTTGTCGACTCGTTTTAATAAAATTTCGATGTCGTCTGAATGTAAAAACTCAGTAACTCCAAAGCTTGCTGTTATAGAAATATCAAGATTAAAAATATTTCCAGAAATCAAGTGTCGTAATTTTTCGGCTATTATTCTGGAATTTGAAATGTTTGAGTGTGGTAGTAATAACATAAATTCTTCTCCACCCCATCGTGCCGCAATGTCATTATTTCGTATGTTTTTTAATATCAGTTTTGATGAAAGTGTTAGAACTTTATCGCCTTCTAAGTGCCCAAAATTATCGTTAATAAATTTAAAATCATCAATATCGTACATTATTAAAGAGAATTTGTCTTTATATTTTTTTGTTGAACTTATTTGTCGTTCAACTTGTGAGATAAATTCTCTTCTATTGTACAGGCCCGTCAGGCAGTCTATTGTTGCTAGTGTATGAATATGCTTTTCATTTATTTTTCGTTGTGTAATGTCTCTGCATATGCAAAAAATTATTTTATTATTTTCAAATATAGTGGCACTATTGCTGAGTTCGACGTCTATGAGTGTTCCGTTCTTTCTGATATGTGTCGTTTCAAAATGATGACCTAGATAATCTATTTTTTTTATTTTACATAATAATTCATTCTTGCTAAAAGTATTGTCCCAGTCCCACACGTGCATATTTTGAAGATCTCTACTGGAGTAGCCAAGCATTTCTTCAAATTTTTTATTTGATATAACTACTTTTCCACTCTGATTGAGAACGACTATTCCATCTCTAGCCTGCTCAAAAAGAATATTCCATAGATAATTTTGATCTTTGAGCAATTTTTCTAATGTATTTTCGTTATTTTTTTTATATACTGTATTCATTTTAATGTGTAAATATTTAAATTTTATATTATATTTCGGGATTTAATTACTGGCTGAAGTAATAATCAGGAATATTTAGACAAGATTTCTTGAAATTTCTGTTTTGATTGAAGAAACGCATCAACAATATCGGGATCGAAATGTTTTCCTCTACCATTTATGATGATCTCTGTGGCCTTTTCGTGACTCATTGCTTCTTTGTAGACACGCTTATTAACCAGGGCATCGTAAACATCGGCGAGTGCCATGAGTCTGCCACCGAGTGGAATTTCTGGTCCGGCGAGGCCATATGGATAACCCGAGCCGTCCCATTTCTCATGATGGGACAACGCGATCTCCTTGGCCAATACCAAGAAAGACTTCTCGGTTCCTTGCTTGGATTGGCTGGCAGCTTCGGCCAAGGTGTCCGCACCTAGAATTGTATGCCTTTGCATCTCGATATATTCATCGTTTGTGAGGCGGTCCGGCTTTAGAAGGATGCTGTCGGCTATGCCAACTTTACCGATATCGTGTAGGGGGGCACATTTGTATAGAAGTTCAATGGTGTCGTGATCCAGCAATATGCGATACTTGGATGTTTGAGCGAGGCTTTCGGCCAATACTCGTACGTATTCTTGGGTTCGCTTAATGTGTCCGCCGGTTTCTGGATCTCGAGTTTCTGCCAGTGATGTGAGCCCCAGAATCGTTGCGTCCTGAGCCTGAAGAAGTTCCTGGCTCCGGATGCGTAATTTGTGTTCCTCAATTCCGTACTTAATCAGGCTAAGAACTGACAGATTGAGAATGATCACAGAAATCGCTTGTAAGGGTGAAATCCAATATCCGGGATTGTTGAGTATCCACAGGCTCGCGTTCCATAATCCGAAGGAACATGCTGTTAAAGAGAGAACGCATACCAGTGGTCCGCTTACTATAATGAGTATGCTTGAAAGAATTCCAAATGCTATTACCATTGCAGTTTCAGCGCCTGATGCCCAAGTAGGATGTGTCAAAAAATCGGATTGTAAAATGTTGTCGAGCGCAGTTGCGTGAATCTCGATGCCTGGAAAAGTGCGGTCGAGAGGAGTGATGTGTATATCGCCGAGACCTGCAGCAGTCGGGCCTACGATTGCTATATTTCCGGTCAAATTTGGTAAAGGCTTATCAAGTATATCCGCGACAGATATTGTCCTGAATGTTCCGCTGGGACCGCGAAAGCGAAGAAGCATATTTCCTTGAGGGTCAGTTTGAATGCGGTTTATTCCGAGCTGAACGAAACCACCATCGTCGTTTTGGCCTAGAAAGATGTTCTTTTCTTCTGCAAGGCTGGCTACAGCAAGGGTGAGACCAGGCAAAAGACCCGCTGCATGATGTACTACAAGCGGGACGCGCCGGATCACGCCGTCTTGATCGTAGCTGGCATTGATAAAACCTGAGGAGGCTGAGGCTCGCACCAAAGACGGCAGTGTACAAACCACTGACAAAGCCTCGTGGAGATCGAAAATAGAGGGGAGGGCTTCGTTAGATTGAATAGGGCGCAAAATGCAGGGTTGCTGAATGCTTGTTTCTGTGAACAGGAGTTTGTAACCCAGTACGGTGGGCAAGTTCTTCAGCGTTTGGGATAAGACGTGGTCAAAATCAAACTCGGCAAGGGGCTTACCGGCCAGAATCTTGGCCAAGTCAGGAGACTTCGTCAGTGATTCCAGCACAACCTTGGGGGATGTCTGATCCCGACTGGAGAGCACTAAATCGAGAGCAACGATATCGACTCCGGCCTCTCGCAAGCGCGAAATCACCTTGGCCAAGACGTTTCTTGGCCAAGGCCACTGTCCAAGGCGGCTCAGCGCCTTGTCATCGATGGATATGAGAATTGGAACCTGGCTTGGTGTGCGCAGACTGGTTTGAGAAAAAAGCACATCGAATGTCTTGTTTTCTATGTGCTCAAAAAGTGGAGGACGAACAACGCCAAGAAATATCACGCATAATGTGATAAGGCAGCCAGTTCCGAGCAGACGAGCAAAGTCTCTTTTACGCAGCCGATCCGTTTTGGATCCGCCATGGCTTTTCCAGCACGCCGTGATCATCGGACAAGCACTTCAACCCGGCGGTTGCGAGGTTCAGATACTTCATCCTCGGTTGGAACAAGAGGGTTGCCCTCGCCATGCGATGAAACTTGAATGATGTCCTTTGCAACTCCAAGATTTTCCAGAATCATGCGCATAGCCTCTGCACGTTCCATTGAAAGTCGGTAGTTGATCTCGGACGTTCCGACGCGATCCGAATGGCCATACACTCGTACATCCGTGGATTGTCGATGTGTAATTGAAACCAGAACCTTCTCTGTTAATGGTAAGGATTCCGTGGTCAAATCCGAAGTGCCGGACTCGAAATAGAGGATGAAGGTTTCGACTGGAAGTGGAAGGATTTTGAGCGCATCACCATATGTGCGGTCAATTTCTGCTTGGTCAACAACTCGCACAGGGGTAGGCGCTTCTGATGCTTGGACCGCCGTACTTTGTCGGGCCGAAGAGAGCGTCTGTTCACCGGCAGGGGTTTTGACCGTGACGCTGCCTACAGAACCATCCGGATCCTCAATGAGAACAATTGTGGTGTTTTTTGCCGCACATCCTGCCAAAGCAATGAGAAGGAGAAGTATCAATGTTCGCATTATTGTTCTTCCTCCACATGAGCCAAAAATCGAGTGCCGTGGACAGCAATGATGGCATCAGGTGTTTCAATGCGTATCTTATCAGGAGCCAGCCGGCCAATGATGCCGGACATATAGGTGAATGAGCCTTTTAAGAATTTGATTACAATGGCAAAATTTTCTTTCTGAGGTGCGAAAGCAAAGTCTGAAAGTTCAAGCTTGCTATTTGATCCCAAGGAGATGAGGGCATCATCTTCGAGCATGATGCCTGCACAGCTTGCCTTTTCCGTGGTAATGGTGTCGCTGACGAACAATTTGTCTCCGATCGTTGCCTGAAACTTTTCATCGCCACGTTGAACAAACACATCTCCCTCAAGGGACTTGACAATGCCTGCCATAGGTTGTCCGGCCTGCGCCGTGGCAATAGCCAACACAATGGTCAACGCGCATAAAAAAAGTGTTCTCATTAGATTTCCCTCTGTAGTAGGTGAGACGGTCGTACGTTATTCGTAGGACATTACATCGGTTTCAACAAGGCTCTGGTTTTATTTGTCTAACATGTTAATTTTTTAGTAAATTATGTACTGGTGCTAAAAATATTTCCACTTTTATTGGTCACATCCAAGCCGGTTGCTGACACAGAGGTATTTTGGGCGTTCACCGAATTAAAAACTCGACTTTCGGGGTTAACCATTAGCGGCTAACAACCTTTGTTCATTGAAAATATAATCGAAATTGTGCCCCAAAATGCGCATTCCTTCTCGGAAAGCCTCAAGCAGTATGCGTTCGGCCTGGCCCTGGTCTTCCCCAAGTTTCTTTTGGTTTTCCTGGGTGATACCTAGGATTTGGCACAGTGCCTTAACGAGAGTGCAGTCCTCGGTCTCTTCGCAGCAACGATGGAACAGCAGGCCGAGGGTTCTGGGATCTTTCGTTCTGCGTTTCTCAATGCTCAGGAAGATGTATCTGGTCATCACTATGGTCGTGTGGGCGATGAGGGCATCGAAGTCACGGCTTTGGCACCCTTTCTCCAGTTCCAGGTGCTGTTTGGCCGTTCGGAAGAATACCTCGATGTCCCAGCGCTTGCCGTAAATGCGGACAACGTCTTCATCGGCAAGGGTGAGGTCAGTGGTGAGCAAGGCCAGCCAGTCTTTTTTGTGCTTGTTTCGCACAAAGACGAGTTTGGCCTTGAGGCCGTCTTTGAACTCAACCTGGGCGTTGGCCAGAATCTTGGCTCTGCCTCTGCGTTTCCGGATCTGGCAGTAAATCTGCGTTACGTCCATCTTCTGTCCTTCGAAGACATAGTGGACCTTGGACGTGCGCTTGACCATGCAGATGACGGCGATGTGCTTGCAAACCTCGGAGATCAGGGCCGGCATGGCGAACCAACTGTCCATGAGCAGGTACTTAGCCTTGATGCCGGCCTTGAGAGCGCGTTCTATCATCGGTTCGATCAGTTCCGTGGATTTGGTCACAGCCTCTTGGCGCCGCCGTGCGCCGCATGATCTCTTATCAATATCTTTGGAAACTTCCTGGTATCGTTGTTTTTTGTTCCAGAAGAGCGCAGCGCAAAGTCGAGAGGCAACAGGGTCGATCCATCGGACCAAGCCAGTGTGAGCAACTTGAAGCCTCTGAGGAATCTTCCTGTCGTATGGTCGTGAACTTTGGCCAGCAGTTCAACTTTCTTCGACCTGGAACGCTCGATGGTGGAATCATCGAGAATAAGCACGGATTCGCGATCTTTACTGGTCAACCCGTCAATGAATTCATGAACGCTAAAGGCCAGTTTGAGCAAGAATCTCCTCCAGCCGAAATTGCTTGCGCGCATGAACTCATAGATAGCATCTTTTCCGACATCACTTTTTGGATTGATGACAATGCTTCGGTAGATATTCTTTCCGATGAACGGAAGAACAAATATGTTCAGAAGAATAGTCAAAGCAGAATATCCTCTTGCTTTCTTGATGCTTGAATTTCGCGCAATGGTCGCAATTCCGAACTGACTGAAAAACGAATCGATTCTGCTCTCACACTCGTTTTTAATGAGTTGCAAATCGATGGCATTATTTGTAGTTTGCATGTGGGGATTCCTTTTTTTGTGTTCTGTTGTGTGGTAACAAAAGAACTACTACAGAAGGAGGATCCCCTCAATCAAAATATTCAATTATTCTCGATAGATTTCTTTTTCAGCGACTGTATTAACAACCCCGAAAGTCGAGTTCCTTAAACTTTGTATTCATGACGCTATGTAAATTTATTTTCATTTCGACGAAGACAAGGAGTGAAGTGATCTCCAAGGAGGAAGAATGAGACAAATTCTCAGGGCGCATTTGCTGGCGGTGTCGTTGTTTGTGGCGGTGGTGGGCGGTTTGTGTTTCGACCATGGCTGCGCCTTTGCCTCTGCCGTGGAAACCGCCACCGGCCCCGAGGGTCTGCTCGAACTCGAACAGCAGGGCAAGACCACGGTGCGCGCCCTGCGTGCATGGGGTCAATTGCCGGACAAATACATGAGCCTCGCCCAGAAGATGCGCCAGGAGGCGGGTCTTGATCTTCTGGGCGCCGATCTGGACCAGGTCAAACTCTGGAGCATCCAGGACGACACGATCATGACCCCATACCAGGCCGATCTGATCGAGCTTGCGGGCTATATGGAGCGGGGCGAGCATCTGCAGTGGACGCCCGCTGCAGAGGGTGCCTCCGTGCCGGCCGGGACTCTGGTGCGCAGCAACGGCACGCGCTGGACGCAGGCTGCGGAAGGACCGGCGACGATTCCTGCGGCGTCGGCTCAGGCTGAGCCTACCCAAACTGAACCGATTCCGTCCGAGCCTGTTCAGGCGGAGCCTGCCCAGGCTGAACCCGCTTCTGCCGAAACCGACCAGCCGAATGGGACGGATACGGCTGCCTCCCTGCCTCCTGCCGCCCCGAGCGATTCGGGGCCGGGGGACGGGGTGGAATTTCCCCTCAACGATCAGGTGCCGGGTACGTACAGGGTCAAATTGCAGGTCGAGGGGCTCACCGTCGCCGGACCGCAGGATGACCCCTATTTCCAGCGGCGGCTGCGGCGCATGCTGCCCGAGGATTCCGCTGTGCTCGAAGGAGAGAAGGGTTATTTCAACAAGCTTTCAGAGTATCTGAACGTGAAGCCCGTGCTTGAAGGCGACGCCTCCTACAACCTCGTCCTTGGATTCGCCACCCCGGACACGCCGGTGGTCATCCGCGTCGATGCTCCTGAAAACCCCGAGATCCCCTTGAGCGAGAAGGAGATCGCAAACGGGGTTTCCTATCGCGTGGCCGGCAAATCGGTTTATGTGTACAGGCACGACGAGGCCAGAGGCGACGCTGACATTGGTTTCGATGACAAGGTGGACGGCGAGGTGCGCTGGACTCCCCGCATCGACCCCGCCACCGGTCGACCGGTTGGCCCCCGGGTTTTGGGCATATACATGTCCTACCGGGTCAAAAAGTACATCGGCGACAACGAGCTGGGCACCCTCATCACCAGCCAGCACCGCATCGGCTGGGTTGTGGTGGCCATGCCGGGCGACGTGTACGAGCATGAAGGGGCGCTGTACGCCGTGGGTCAGGAAGAGTCGCTGTCGGCGGGCGGTTCCGCCGGTCCGGCCCCCGCTCCGGAGAAGTTCGATTTTCAGGTATCCCAATACGCCCTGGATGAGACCGCCATCGTACTTTCGGAAGATTTGCGCCACGTGGCCTGGGTCGAGGGCGAAAAGGAAGGGAAAAAGCGCGTTGTCGTCAACGGTGTTCCCGGAAAATGGTACGATGACGTCAAGGGATACTCCTTGCGCTTCACGCCAAGGGGCGAGAATTTCCATTTCGAGGTGGAGCTGGGTGACAAGGAAATTCCGGTGTTCAACGGGGCCGACGGTCCGATCTTCGATGACCTCGAATTTGTGGACATGAGCGTGAGCGGGAGTCACGTCCTGGCCGGAGGAAAGACGGGCGGCGTTTACCGGGTCTATCTCGACGGCAAGCAGGTGCGGGAGACGAGCTTCCCCGTGCGGGACGGTCTCGTGGCCGAGAATAGAAAAGCCGCCTGGATCGAAAGCGGCTGGGACCCGCAGACCGGCGCGGAGTTCGCCATGGTCGTGACCTCGGATGGTTCCGAAGGGCAGAAGTATCCGGGCATCCGCAGTCGCCTGCATTTCACGCGGAATCGCGCCGAACTCTACTATATCGCCCAAAAAGAGGGCGGGGAACGCTTTCTGGTGCGCGACAGCGAAGAACTGAAGCCCACCATGGGCAGCGGCTACCAGTTCACGGTGACTCCCGACGGCGCTTTTTACGCCTATGTCGCGCAACTCGACACGGTGAGGTCCATGGTCGTCAACGGCAGGATCGGTCCCGATTTTACTGAAATCTGGGATCCGGCCACCTTCAGCGCCGACGGCCAACGGCACATCTATTCGGGCAAGAAGGAGAAGGAGTATTTTCTGGTGGTCGACGACCAGATCGTTTCCCACGGCTTCGGAGCGCTGAAAAGCGTCATCGGCGAAACCTTCAGTCCCGACGGCAGCCGCTGGGCGGCGGGATTTCAGCTGAGCGACGGGGAATACGTCGTCGTCGTGGATGGCAAGGAGATCGGCCGGGGCCTGGGTGAGCCCTGGCGGATCGTCTTCAGCCCCGACGGGAGCAGGGTGGCGTGGCTGGAGAAGCAGAAGAATTCCGCGCGCGTCTGTCTCGATGGACAGTTCGGGCCGGAGGCGGGGGACATCTACGACGAGGAACCCCCGCAGTTCAGTCCCGACGGGCGGCATCTGGTCTACTTCACCCGCGACCGCAAGGAAAAGAAGATGCACATCGCGGTGTTCGGTGGCGAAGACCGCGCCCATGACCTCATTCCGCCCCGCGCGGTGTTCGTGGATGGTGGCCTTGAGTACCTGGCCATCGACGGGACGCACTTCCGGCGCGAGAGCATCTCCCTCGACTAGTCAGGAGGCAGGTCAGCTCCAGACCAGGGAGATGGCCGTATTCATTGAATAGAGGAGGTGGTCATGGCTGTGGAGAAAAGGGCTTCGGCCAAAAAACATGCTTCGGGGACGCGCCCGCTGACCCCGGAGCAGACAACGGCCTGGGTGCAGACTTATGGCCGTCACTCGCGCATCTACGCCTGGGGCTTCTTCGCCCTGATCCTGCCCGTGATCCTGTGCGTGATCTGGTGGGAGATGGGCGAAATAAATGAAGACGTGATGTATTCCTTCGGGTTCGCGGTCGTGTTGACCTTTCTTCTGGCCCGTTGGTCCCGCAAGCGGACGACGCAAAGCTGGATCGGGGTGGTGGAGGAGCTGTTCATGAAAAAGGTGCGGGTGCGCCGCGACGGGGACCAGCAGGATGACATTGCCTACAGTCCCAGGGCCAGGATTCGAACCCGGGGCGGCAAGGCGCTGACCGTTCGCCTGTCCGAAACCCTGTACGGGTATTTCACCCCCGGTGGGCGGGTTTTCAAGATTTCCGGTCTGGACTGGCCGGAAAAGGCGGACCTGGACCGCCCCGAGGGGGGCTGCCTAGCCTGCGGCAACCTCTACGCCCACGGCGCGGGGAGGTGTCCCCGTTGCCGGGCGCCCGAACCGGATCATGAGACCCTGCTGCGGCTGGTAATGTGAATTGAGCCGCCGCGAAGAAAAAAAGCCGGGACCGTGAGGAGCGGCGCCCGGCTTTTTTTTGAGACGGTCCGGGATGTCACGACTTGCCGAACTTGATCAGCGACTCCAGGAAATCGCGCAGGTCGTGCGTCACTTCCAGGGAACTCTTGCCGCCCGACAGCAGCCTGATGCGGCGATCGCCCTCCAAGGGATCGATGCGGCCCGAGCCCATGTCGTTCATGATCTCGTTCATCTTTTCCCAGTACTGCTTGTGTTTCATGAAGGCCTCGTAATTGGCCTTGTCCGTCTTGGGCGGGGTCTTGGCATCCATCAGGGGCAACAGGCGTTTCTGGCATTCCTTGGACGTGCTGCGCGCGATCTCCACATGCTTCTCGATGCGGCTGAAGTTCTTCTCTCCGCGCAGGTGGTCGCCTTTGAACTGGTTCACGTCGGATGTCTGTCCGGCCCAGGCCTTGTTGGCGCGCAGGATGCCGTTTTTTTCGATGACGGCCATGTCCTTGTACGCTTCCGGGTGTCCGCCGGTGGTCACGGTCTCCCAGGAACGCTTGGGATCCTGACCCGTGATTTCCCGGTACGACTCCTCCCATTGACGTTGGGCCTCGGTCTGCCACAGGCTTTCGGGCACGGGGCGGCCGTTCTTTTTCGGCGGGACGGGCAGCCCGTTGGCGTCGTACTGCACCTTCCTGGCGATATCGAAGTCCGTGTTGACGGTCTTGCCGCTGTCCGCGTTGCGGATCGGGGCGAGGTTCTCCCTGTCCCATTCGGAGCTCATCTTCTCGTGGAAACGTTTTTCCACGCGATTGTGGACACGGTCCATGCTGTTCACGAAGCGCTTGACCATCTCCTTGTTCTTCGGGTTGCGCTGGTGGGTTTTCATGATCATCTTGGCCTGGGGCGAGGCGTGGATCTTGGCCGAGCGGTCGTCGAGCTCGCGCAGGATCTTCTTGATTTCCGTGGGCGGAGCCTTTTCCTTGCGGGCCTTTTGCAGCTTCTCGAAGGTCTTCTTGTAGGAGGTGACCCGCGTGCGGGCGTCGTCCATCTGCGCCTTGTAGATCTGACGGTCGGTTTCGGTCAGGGGGCGGTTGAAGCCGTCGTCGGGGATGTCTGCGGGCCTGATCTTGCCCGTCTCGCCCGGAGTCTGGGCGTTGGCGGCCTTGCCGGTCTTCGCCGGAGCCGGGGCGTCGGCGGCCTTGCCGGTTTTCGCCGGGACCGCTGCGCTGGCGGCCTTGAGGCCCTTCACGGCGCCGTAGCCGCGGGATACGCCGCTCGCCGTGAACTGCATGGCCTTGTCCATGGCGATGCCCTTGGCGATTTCCCAGCCCGCGCCCTTGAAGCCTTCCGACCAGCCTCCCCCGCTCTCCACGGCGGCCTCGAAGCCCCGGTAGCCGTCGACGGCGATTCCCGTCAGCTGGTTGTACGAGCCGCCCACGCGCAAGAAGGCCTCCTTGGGACCGCCTTCGATGTAGCCGACCGTGCCCTGGTAGGCCCGGTTCACGGCCGAGCCGCCGATGAAGGACAGGACCATGAGGGAATCGTCCGCGAGGCTCTTGGTCGTTTCCGCCGTCCGCAGGCAGGTGTCGGCCCATTCGGCGTCCGCGTCGGCCTTTGTCTTCTCGGCTTCCCAGTGCCCCGTGGCCACGGTGTAGACGTCCTTGATCACGGCCGAGGCCTTGGCCGTGTCCGTGGCCGCCATGACGTCGGGGCTGAAGCCCTTGGACACGATCTCGCGCACCTGGGCGGCCTTGTCGTAGGGCAGGCTGTCGGCCATGGACAGGGCCTTTTTCATGGCCCGGTCGACCTTCTCCATCTTGCGCTGGTCCGCGGCGATGTTCTGGATGAACTGGCTCCTGGCGAAGTCGTCCCAGGCGGAGCGGGTGTGCACGATGAGGCCGGTTTTGAGGGTTTCGATGCGGTCCTGCTCGGACTGGAGGTTGGCCTTTGCTCCGAGGACGCGCATTTCCAGGTCGTGGCGCCGGACAGGGTCCGTCTCCTTTTCCATCTCGGCGATGTCCTTGTCCATGTTGCGCTGGATGATGGCCACGTTGGCCGCGTGGAAATCGATGGCCTCCTGGTCGATGACGCGCCGGTCCTCCTCGGTCTGGTCGTCGACCATGTGCAGGGGCGTGTCGCCCTGGGCGGTTTCAACCGCGGGTTCCTGCGCTTCCTTGGCTTCTTCTTTCTTCGCTTCCGCAGGCTTCTCCCCGGCGGCAGGGGCCTGGGCGACCTGTTGCGGCGCGCCGCCGGCCACCAGCGCGTCGAACTGGCGCAGGCGGGCCTCTTCCGTTTCGGCCATCTTGCCGCCCATGGCGGCCCATTTCACCGCGGCGGCATGAAACGACTCGCGCGTGCGAAAATGGGCCAGGGCCTCCGTGATGTTCCAGTCTCTGATGGCGTGGCCGATGTTGGCGCCCATGAACTCCTTCAGCGCTTCTTCGGCGTCATTGGCCTGGCCGGTCCTCTCAAGCCTTTCCGCCTTCTCGCGATCGTTCTTGACGCGCGCCTCTTCGAACATCTCGGGGGAAACCTCGGCGAATTCGGGGAACGGGCCGCCCGTGTACCGCCTGGCGTGTAGGAACCATGTATCTCCGTCCTCGTCCGTGTACTCGTAATTAATCGTGTCGCCCTCCAGGCCGGAGAGGATGTCGATGCTCTTCAGGTCGAGCTCTTCGACATAGTTGTACTCCTTTTCGTCATATGAGCCCGTGTCCAGGGCCATGGCGAAGTACTCTTTCGGTTCTCCGTGGGCGTAGATCAGGAAATGGTAGGGCTGGTGCTTGATGACGCCGTCGTCCGAGACCACGAAGCCTGTGGGGTGGGCGATGTGTCCGACCCATTCCCCCTCGGGCCCGGACTGGTCCATGAGCCCGCGCAGGAAATCCTTGGCGCGCTTGTACTGTCGCTGGCCTTCGGCCATGAGGGCCGCGCCGTCGGGCGGGTTGCCCAGGGCGACCAGTTCGGCCACCACCTCGTCCAGGCGCTTCTGACAGGAGAGCAGCGTGTTGCGGTGCAGCCGAGCCAGGCTCATGGCCTCCATGGTCAGGGCCGGGTCGTCGGCCTCGCTCGCCCAGGCGATCTGCTCCATGGCCTCTTCGAGGCGTGCGCCGGCCTCGGCCACGGCACCGCGCAGGGACAGGAACTCGCCCAGCAGCGGGTTGAACCGGTTCAGATACTCGACGGCTTCGGGGGATGGGTGCTGGCGGAGCACTCCCCATGTCTTGCGGAAGGATTCCTCCTCGGCCTCGGACATGGGGCCGTAAACCAGCCGCATGCCTTCCATGGCAGCGGCCACGGCCCCGTCCCACTGGGTCGGGGTAAGGGCGTTGATATCCAGGAAAGGGGCGGATTTCATGGGCGGTAGGGCGGCTGGTTCGACTTGGGCGGCGGCAAAGGGCGCACCGCTTGCCGGGGTGGCGGCATTGTCCTGGCCAGCGGTGGAATCGGATTCCTGTGCCGGGATTTCCTCGACCTTTTCGCCGAGGATCACGGCCAGTTCCGCCTCCAGGGCCTCGTCATCGACCGGGGCGTTCTCCGTGACGTCGGTGGCCGTCTCCTGAGGGGCGCTATCGGCGGTCGCTTCGCCCGCGCCTGCCTCCCGCATGGCCTCGGCGACCCGGCCCAGGGTGTCCCGCTCTTCGGGGGAGAGCGTTGCGCCGTGTTCCTGCACGATGGCGTCGAGCTGCTCGGGCGTGGCACTCAGCACGTCGATGCCCTTGCCGCGAAGGCAGCTCAACGGGGCCATGGCGGCGGCCGGCATGCGGCCGTAGCCGATGAGGGCGCGTACGGTCAGGGCATTCTTTGCGGCCAGGCCGCGCAGGGCTTCGGCGGCTTGGTCGTCCGACGCCGTCTGTTGTGACCCGCCGACGGTCTGCGCTGTCTTGGTCTGAGCGTGAGCCGCCCATGTTGCAAGGACTTGGAACAGGATCAGAAAGAAAATGATCACACTGGTTGAGCGGCCCGCGATGCGCTTGGCGCAGGAAAGGAACATGGTATCCTCCTGAATGTGTTTCTCGCTCATACCTAGTTATTTTTACGGAAAATAACAATCTGCTCGGGTTGGTGGGCGCGAGGCTAACCGGCTTGCTCTCCGTGTCTTCTTGCCTGTATGCCAAAGCATGGCCTGAAGGCGATACTCGGGCCGGCTTTTTCCAGCGCCGTTTTCCGGGAGGATTTCAAGATGCATTTTCGTTTCACGATGGCGTTTCTCCTGACCCTGCTTGCCCTTGTTGCGGCGTGGCCACCCGCCACCACTGCCTCGGCGGCCACCTTGGAGAGGGTGGTAGGCCCCGAGGCGCTGGTGCGGATCGAGCAGGAAGGGGCAACGAGTGTCCGCGCCCTGGGCGCATGGGGGCGGTTGCCTGCGCAGTTCGTGACCCTGGGGCAAGCCCTGCGCAAGGACGAGGGCTTTAATCTGCTCGACGCCGACGCCGAAACCGTGGCTCAGTGGCTGGCCCTGGCCGAAGGGAATGACGCCCGTTTGCCCCCGTCGAGGGACGGGCTCAAGAATCTGCTCGGCTACCTGCGGCGCGGCGATTTTCTGGACTGGGAAGCCGTTGCCGACGAAGAATCCGTCGCGCCGGGCGCGCTGCTGCGGCGTGATGCCCGCCTGTGGGTGCGGGGCCCGAACGGTCAGGAACAGGCTGACGCCCCGGAGTCCTCCGAGTCGTCCATGCCGGTCGCAAAGGGGCCGGGAGTGCTTTTTACCGGGGAGATGGCGGATAGGTGGATTCCGTATCAAGCGGACGGCGGGAAATTCAAGGATTTCGCCAAGCTCGATCAGGGCATGCTGGTCGTGGACGTCCCCGCGGGGCATTCCTGAGGGCGCACGGGCATGCATTCAAACGCCAGCATGGTCTTCAGCCCGCGTGGCGGCAGCGAGGGGGTGCGCCTTTCGGTCCTGCTCGATCCGCAGGGGACCACCGACGCCGTGCTTGTCATCGACGAAGCCGACAGCTTTCTCTTCCCAAGGGAAAAGGCGGCGCATTCCTGGGAAACCCACAGGTTAACGAGTTTCGACCGCCCTCGAAGAGTGCCGGGGGTTCTGCATCTGCACCACAAACCGCCGGGAGAATATGGACCAGGCTGTCATGCACCGGTTTAGCCACAAGATCGCCTTCACATACTCCAAGCCTGAGCAGGTGATAACGCTTTATAATACTCTTCTTGCACCGCTGGTGTCTAAGCCGATTTCAATAGAATTGAAGTCAAAGCTGCAGGCGATGCGTCGCCTTACACTTGGTGACTTCCATGCCGTTCGTTCACGGATGCTGTTTAACGAAGGATATGACTTAGATCACTCTGATTTGCTCAATGCTTTGAGCACAGAGCAAGATTTGAAGCTCGACGCAGGGAGACGGGTCATTGGTTTTTGAATTTTATTCGGAAATATTTTCTATAATAATTGCACAGAATTACTTTTCGTAATATTAATTTTTTTTATGAATAAATTTTTGATTTAATTAATTTGAGTTATTTGTGTTTTAATGGAGCTATTACAGATCATGAATTATCAGTCTCGGAAAGCAAAGAACGTCGCCTTGTTTGCTTTTGTACTCCAATTTTCTTTCTTGCTGGCCGGGACGGTATGTGCTTGGACTGGGAAGGTTGTCGGAATCGCCGACGGCGATACGATTACTGTCCTGCGTGACGGGCATGACCAAGTGAAAATCCGGCTTTACGGCATTGTCGCACCCGAGTCCGGCCAGCCGTTTGGCAAGGCATCGAAGCAGAATCTGTCGTTGATGGTGTACGGGCAACCGGTGCAGATCGAAGTCATGGATACGGACAGGTACGATCGTGCCTTGGCGCGGATCTTTGTGTACGGGGAGGACGTCAATGCCGAGCAGTTGCGATTTGGCCACGCCTGGCTGTACAGCCAATCCTGCAGCGAGAGGTGTGACCGGGTCCATCCAAGTATCGAAGTATTTGGGCCTGAGGACGACAGGCATGCGGTCATGGATATGAACGATTGCTGATCAACAAACGATACTTGGCGCTGTCGCTTTCTAGGGTTATGCGCAGGAAAGAACCTGCGTGCCATCCTGTCCTGTCCAGATGGACCAAAGCCCGGTGAAAGCGATGACTTCCGAGTCAGGTGAAGAGATGAAGCGGGGCTGCTTGACCTTCTGACCAGAATCGCTCCTGACCTGTTCATCGTCGTTCTACTCGTGCCATCCCCGCACAGGTATCAGGCAGCGCATACCTCGCAGGCTGTGTCGCTAGGTCGGTTTTTCTGTAGCCTTTTCGGATCGGGCATTGAAGGTCAGGTACGGTCATCAGCTTTGATGATCGGGACATGGGTTGTCTGAGCCACGTTGTAGCGCGGTTCTGGCCAATGCCAATTCCAGCGGTCGATTTTCAGGATATGTGAAACCGCTGCTTCGTCTGGGAGGGAAAATCGTCCGCACATGGCTTTCTCGTGCGCTTGGGCGTCTCGAATATGAAGCCCGAGCACCTCTCGAAGAAGGTTTCAGGAGCAAATTATAAATGAGGCCGGTTCCCTGGGAGGGGTGACCGGCCTGACATTTTTAGCTTCACGTCACGACCAGTTATTCGGCCTTCGTGGCCTTCTTGCGCTTCTCCCACAACTTCATGTCCTGCATGGTTTTTCGGCGACTCCGGGCCAAAGATTTTGCAACAAGAGAAGTGCCTTTCTTGTAGCCATATTTTTCCCTGTACTGTTCGGGAGTGAGTCCGTGGGTTATCAAGTGGCGCTTCGTCAAAACTTTGAATGACTTTCCACATTCGCAGCAGATGACGCTTTTCTCTCTGATAGCGTTTTTGGGGTCGACAGCGGGTTCAGTTTCGACAGTTGGAACGACACCGTCAGCGACTCCACGAATGCTGCCAGCCAAGGCTTTGATCATGGATGTGATCTCATCCGCGTTCATGTTGCGCACAGATGCTTGGGCTTTTACGATCTCAATTGCTTGCTTAAGATAATCTTCCATGTTTTCTCCTTAAGGATCTATGGGAATTTGATTGTTAGCTCTTAGCACAAATTGTGCCTGTGCTAATTTTGAGGCGAGATGGAAAAAGTAACATACAAATATTGCGAAAGTAAATGCCGTATGAATGTTACAACCACTGACTGAATTTTGAGTTTGTTTACTGCGCTTCCCCGTAAATCACACGCTGGACGCTGGACAGGCTACATCCGAGTTGCTCTGCGATCTTCCGGAATGAGATGCCTTGCTCTCGCAATGTGCGCACTTTGGTCCGGTCGACACTCTTTTTCCTGCCACCCTTGCCATGGGCATATTTGCCAGCAGCCTTGGCCTTCTCGATACCTTCACGCTGACGCTCCCGTAGGATATTGCGCTCGAATTCCGCAAAGCTGCCCAAGACATCGAAGAGCAACTTGGTGAAAGGGTCGTGGTTGTCCCTGGTGAACGTCAGATTTTCCTTCACGAATTTTACGGTAACGCCTTTTGCGATCAATTGGCTGATGATGTTTTGTAGATCCTGAAGACTGCGGGCAAGTCTGTCGATGGAGTGGACCCACAAGGTATCGCCTTCGTCCAGACGGGACAGGCAATCCTGAAGCTCAGGCCTGTCAGTGTTTTTACCGGAGGCCTTCTCTTCATAAATCTTCCAGAAATCGACCTTGCAGTCGGCCAGCTGGCAGACTGTGTTCTGGTCGTGGGTGCTCACCCTGACATATCCTACGTGACGTCCCTTCATCGGCATCCTCGAAATTGTAGTTTGTGCTCGAAGGTCAAATTGTGCCCAAAAAAGATCTAGATGTAAACAATCAGTGTGCCCAAAAATTCGAAAACAAATAGTTATGGGCACGATTTCTCGTGCCCATAACTGTCCCCAGAAAGGGTGTACTTGAACTGATATCTACAGGAAGATTAAGTCCGGACAATTGCGCTAATTTACGGGTCCGCTTCTGCGGTCCTCGTCATTCTAGTGTACGTATGTGTGGTGAATAAATCTGTCCGGAATGATTGTGTTATTGATTTTTAATTTCTTCCGTTTTTTTGGCACTCTTAACCGGTTTTTCCTCGTCTACTGGTCGCTCAGAGATGCCCTTTTTAAAGTTAATGATCGCCCGCCCCATATCTGCACCAATTTGTGGAAGGTTTTTTCCTCCGAATACAATAAGTGCAATCACGAGAACTACAACCAACTCTTGCACTCCAATTCCAAACATAACATCTCCTTTTTAAATACACTGAAATTACTAAAAAAATACTTTTCAAGTAGATTTTTGAAACATGACAATATAAATTATCGATATTAACGTGATTCAAAAATCCAAAGTAGTAAAAAAATAATGACTGGTACGAAAAAAAATTTCAGCATTATTTGAATACTTTCAGTTAAATTGTATTTTTTCGGTGCATAGTCTATTTCTTGCTGGGGAGATTGCGGCGTTGCGCGATCGTGATGTGCAATATTGTTTTGCATAACAACTCCATTATTCAATCAAATAAGGATCACCCTCTACAGGTAGATGTATCGGTGATATATATTGTACTTATTTATGAAAATATAGGAGGTGCACGAGTGGCTTTTGTATCAATCCGAATTTTATTGTTAAAAAAATCACTAGCGTTGAAGAGAACAGAAAATAGCGGCTGGGTTAAATTTATAAGTACTTGGTCTAGAATTAATGGATTTTGAAAAAATGTATCATGTGAATTATATATTGTTTTAGGAGTCAAGCCAACAATTGCTATCGTCGATCCCAGAATGGCTGGTGCGAAATGAGCCATGCTGGAATTATATTGGATCAAATTCCCTGTTTCCTGAGCGCATTCTTTTGGTATAGGATGGGCGCAGAATACCAGTAATAGAGAAATAGTCAGTCGTAACAGACTATTTGCGTATCTGAGCATTATGTTTGTGATAGATATAAAACATTGTTGTTGAATGGTGTTGGGGCATTAACGGCATTTCATGGAATTGAATTGGTATCGCGCTATTTTGTGATGTTATTAGAGTATCAGTGCAAAATATAATTATTTTAAAAATGTACCCTTTTGTTCTGCGTGTCAATCTCAACTCAATCTGAGCCACTTCTTGGGGCGAGAGGGGGGACTCCCGAATAGTCGAGTCGGGTATCAGCGACTTTGTTAACAAAACAGGTCCTTCCGGAAACTCTGTGGGTAACGTTGTCAAACTGACCTCGGGTACAGATCGAGTCCACCACAGAAAAAATAGATCGCCGTCTTGAAATGATCCTTGTTGCTGTACCCACACGCCTTTCGCTT
>Ga0265295_1003599_pt1 | contig 22282 bp, 15 predicted proteins | sample Munlansysbiofilm_FD_192503 | JGI IMG/M metagenome (GOLD analysis project Ga0265295, IMG submission 192503) | Leachate microbial communities from a municipal landfill in Southern Ontario, Canada - Methane capture system biofilm | ecosystem: Engineered > Solid waste > Landfill > Unclassified ...
GTATCATTTATTACAAACGAAATGTCTTTAAAAATTGTGGTTCCACCAAATTCAACGGTTAAGCTATCAACTGCAATCATGGGAATAAGTTAAAATTTAAGCGGGCAAAGATACATAAATATTCATTGCCGAAAACCGTCTAATTTTATTAGAAAAATTCTTTTTTAAGATGAAAAGGTTATTTGTTGAGGAGGGGTTATGAAAATGTTGAGGGTTTGATGCGTTGATTTGTCGTGGCGTGGAGTCGAAGAGTCTCCGTAGATTTTCACGTACGACCAGTTATGAACAATTGAGACTTCTCTTTTGTTTTAAGTTATTTACAGCACCTCGAAATGTTTTTTAGCCCCTTGTATCTTCTCCCCACACCTTGCAACGAATCGTTTTGCTCATACAGATTAGGTAAAGATTAAAAATAGCTTTTCAAAAATGAGGCAATCAGAATGCAAAAATAACAATGGATTGTGATTGTACGATATAAAATTATTCTTTAATTAAAAAAGGGTTGCCTTTTAAGCAACCCTTTGATTATAACATCATTATAAAGTTATTCTCTTTGAACTTTTCGAGAATAAACATTGGTATTTGTGTAAAAATTCACAATATACATTCCAACTGGTAGTTGCTCTAAATTAACTTCCGCAGCATTTACCTCCTTCATCATTTTCCCTTCAAGATTAAAAACTCGAATTCGGTTTACATCATCAACACCTTGAATAGCAACTATATCAGAGGTTGGATTAGGGTAAACCTGTATTGTTTGTTGGGCATTATCAATAGCGCCCAAGTGTGTCATATCTATTTTCACATCATCGAGACTGATATAAAAAATATCGGTACAGTCGTAATGCCTAAATACCAATTTCACATCTTGACCTACAAACGAAGAAATATCAACATTTACCGTTTTTGGTGGGTTATAATAGTCCGCATCTAAGGTCTCTTCAAAGACTGGAACTTCTGTGCCCGTGAATGTAGAATCAACGGGAATTACATACACAGCATAATGCTCTTGGAACAACTCATCATCTTCATAAGCGGCCACTTTAAAACTCAGATCTAATGAGGCGTCTCGTGGTAAAGAAATACTTGGACTGGTAAGCGTATTATCGGGAGTAAAGGTTTCGAAATACCATGAAAACGACCAGGCAAAACCGCCTTCAAAAGATTCAATTTCTTGAAATACTGCATCGGTAAATTCCCAAAATTCTCCATCTCCATCAAGATCGCCTAATGTCCAGGTAGCCCACGTGGCAGAATCATTAAAATTATCCTCAAAAACAGTTTGGGTATAACCACTTACGGTAAAGGCCATTGCCGCAATAAAGAGTAATTTTTTAATCATAGCTCAATTTTTAAATTAAAATTATATATTTAAGTTATCAACTTCAAAGTAATCAAAATTAATCTATCATTCCAAAAATTAATGGATTCGAATGCCTTTAAAGTCGGTAAAATCATAGTTTACAGGGCGGATATTTCTGCGTTTCGATTACAAAAGCATTATCGACCGTGCATGAGAAACATTAATGGAAAAAGTGATGTTGAACTAAGAACTTCCTTCGCTGGTTTTTGAGGACTCCGTTACTAGGGCTTGAATCTCATCGAGTTCATCCTTTGTTAAATATCGCCATTTCCCAATGGGAATATCTAAATTTATATTCATAATCCGATACCGTTCCAATTGACGAACACTGTTCCCCAGCTGTTCGCACATCCGCCGGATTTGCCTATTTAAACCTTGAGTGAGAATAATTCTAAAACTATAGGCATCAATCTGTTCCACAAAGCATTTTTTAGTAACAATACCCAAAATAGGGACTCCATTGCCCATTTTATGAATAAACGATTTTGTTATCGGTTGCTTTACAACCACCCGATACTCCTTTTCGTGATTGTTTCCAGCACGAAGGATCTTATTTACAATATCACCATCGCTCGTTAACAAGATTAAGCCCTGACTGTCTTTATCGAGCCGTCCGATGGGAAAGATACGTTCGGGATGTTTTATATAATCAATAATATTATTTTTCTCTCTGTGAGTATCAGTTGTACAAACAATTCCCCGTGGTTTGTTAAACGTGATATAAATCGGTTCTTTGCCTTTTCCTGAAATCCGTTTCCCATTTAGACGGATATCATCTTTGGAAGATACCTTGCATCCATTTTCGGCAACAACTCCATTTATTGTTACTCGCTTTTGCTCAATAAGTTTATCGGCTTCTCTGCGCGAGCAATAGCCAATTTCACTAAAATACTTATTGATGCGAATCAAATTCTTTTCTTCCATTTCTTAGATTAAACTGCTCATAAAGAAACCCTTAAAGCCTCCAAGAGCCTATTTCAAACACCTCAAAGATAGGAAATAAATACAAATTGAATTATGTTGAGTGGAGGTGGAATGGCGTTCTAATAGAAATTTTGGTCCTGTTTTGTACACAATCATGCAATCCAATAGCGTACCAACATCCTGAGCCCATAAATCACAAATTTTCTAGCAACAACAGTGTGCATTGCTAGTCCGAACGGATAAATTGCAAAATGCTATTTTCTTTTTTCCAATTTGTCGTCCAGCGTATCCAGAAACATCTGCATTTTATCTTGTAACTCTTTAATCTCGTTAACTTTAGTGTCTATTGAGGTATTGAAGGTATCAATGTGTTTTCGGAGTTCGGCAATTTGCAAATCAAACATACTCAGTTTCTTTGTTCCTGGAGCGGCGTGTACTTCGTCAATTTTATCACGAATAAACTTTAAGAAATCAAACAAGTAGTTTTCAACGCCAACCTTCATATCGAGTTCTTTCTCGGCGTCTTGTTGAATAAATTTAAGATCAAAATGTACTTCGTGTTGATTCACAGTAGTTATAACGTCGTTAAAATAACTAAGGTATTGACTAAATGGACGTTGAATAATTTCCGGCATATTAAACACCTGTAGGATTACATGCGAAGCCTCTTCTCTCTTTTTCTCGTTCGTTAGAAAATGCATTGTGGCATATAATCCACGTTTAACAACTTTTGCGGGTGGATATACAAATGGATTCTCTTCCAAATAGAGTTCTTTAAGGCTCAGCAGATCTATAAATTCCAATGGAAGTCGTTCCATCAAACCATAGCTGGCATCCAAAGTTTTCAATTCGGTCAAATAACCAATGGTAGAAGGCAATTCGTGAAATCGGTTGTGACTAATATCAACAAGATTGAGCTTCGTTAGGTTTCCAATTTCGGGGGGTATTGTACGAATTTCGTTTTTAAGTAGCAATAAAGTTTTTAGGTTTACCAAGTTCCCAATTTCGGGGGGCAGTTTCTCAATAAAATTGTAGCTCAAATCAAGATGCTCAAGATTAACAAGTTGTCCAATTTCGCTGGGGACTTCTCGTATATCACGATTGGAAAGATCTAACCTTGTTACCTTATTGATAATTACAGTTCGAATAATTTCAAGTATGTCATCTTTGTCCATGAAAATCTCCTTTACTAATGCCGTCGCACAAATATACACTAATTTTCATAATTCGAACTTAATCGTAAATCGAATTAGCGATTACCGCAAACGACAAAAAAAACTTTACAATAAATACAAATAAGTTTAATAAATGTTTATCACATAGTATTTTGAATAATATCGATATTTACTCTATTGGGCTTTTGTTCATTTAACATAGACATAATAACAACGGCACATCCAGGGCCATGGTTGTCGAACGTTATGGTTAAATAGTATATTCCACTTTTACCACAAATAAACGAAAAGCCAGGTAATAACCGTTCATCTTCTGCCATGTTGCCACTATAATATTTAAAATCGTCGTGTAATTTCACAATTGCACTTCCTTCTTCACTACGATCATTTTCAGTGGTAAAAACATAGGTAATCCCTTTGGTTAAGTTCACTGAGAATTGGGCGCAAGTACTATTTAATGAGTGGTGTGCCGATTTTATTCTAAAATGTTGCAAATAGGTGTATTTCTCTAGATTCAGCAGCGAGTTCTCCAACAATGTATGATCGCATTGTCCAAAAGCGAAATGAGGAACACAACTGAAAAATATAAATAGCAGAATAAATATCTTCCTATACAATGTCATGGTTCTTTTGCTACAAAATGAGTTCCTAAATTTCTGATTCTTTCAAATATAACAATTATTTAGTTTAGATACCCCGATTTAAGAAATCATATGAAAAATAGAGTTCATTTAGGCACCTATTCGATGTTTTTATCTCAAAGCTAACTTTTTGCATGATTCGTTTTTAAGAACTTTGATAAAGTCTGCGAAAACATAGAACAAAAGAAAATATCTGTTGAGGTGTCGATCCTCAAAATCTCCTTTATCCAGACTTATTTCGAGAACAATCTATTTTATGCAATATTAATGCCGATGAACGAAATATCCCCACTATTTCAATGAACACTTTTGTGATAAGATTCAGAATTGAAATAATGGGCTTTGTTTGCTATACGCAAAATCTAGTTTTCCAAAAGGATTCCATCATTTTTCATTTGGCTTTAAATTTGCAATATTGTAGTAATTCCATTAAAATAATTCTACTATCATATGTCTTTAACAAAGGTTGCACAAACGATTTTGATTCTTGTTGTACTTCTTTTATTTTCCTCATTGAACACAATTGCAAATCCGAAAGGCATTAACGAAAATCGCAAAAGCGCTTATGCCTTAGGAATTAATGAAGTTGTTAAAATTGATGGTTTAGCCAATGAATCGTTTTGGAATCTCATTCCTAAGGCGTCTAATTTTATACAATATTCGCCCTACAATGGTAAATCACCATCACAAAAAACCGAGGTGCAATTTGCATATGACAATCATGCACTGTACATATTCGCACACATGAGCGATAATTCGGACAGTATTTCATATCGGCTAAGTAAGCGCGACGAAACAAATCAATGCGATTATTTTGGAATTAACATCGATCCATTCAACGATGGATTGGGATCGTATCAATTTTACGTTACCACCGCCGGAGTGCAACTCGATGCAAGAAATAATGGTGGCGAAGATTGGCAATGGAACTCCGTTTGGCAAAGCGAAGTGGTGATCAACGACAACGGATGGTCTGTGGAGATGGCCATTCCCTACTCGGCAATCCGTTTTCCTAAAAAAGAGATTCAGGAGTGGGGAATTAACATGGTTCGAATGATACAACGATCACGCGAAAAGGACTTTTGGAATTTTGTGGACATAAATATTCCAGGACTAAACAAACAGCTTGGATTACTGCTCGGAATTGAAAAAGTTACTCCACCACTTCGATTGTCTGTAGCGCCTTACGTAAGTACATATGTGGAAAAGTACGGCGACGATATTGGATATTCCATAAAAGGAGGTTTAGATCTTAAATACGGTATAAATGAGAGTTTTACACTCGATATGATGCTTATTCCTGACTTTGGTCAAGTAGCATCGGACAGAGAAGTGGTGAATTTAGGTCCCTATGAAACGTTTTATTCCGAAAATAGGGACTTTTTCAAAGAAGGAATGGAGTTGTTTACCCGCGGCGATATCTTTCACTCACGAAGAATTGGAGGAAGACCCATCGGTTATTACAAAATTGAACTTGATTCCAACGAAATAATTACTGAAAACCCCAGTACCACTCAACTTGTGAATGCTTCGAAAATTACTGGAAAAACTAAATCGGGATTCTCCTTGGGATTTTTAAATGCCTTTAGTTTACCAACCCATGCAACTATTCGAGATACAATTACCGATTCGGAAAGAATCGTTGAAACGCAATCAGCAACAAATCAAAACGTTACGGTGGTGGAGCAATCGTTAAAAAACAACAGCTTTATAAGTCTGATAAATACCAACAACAAACGAACCGACGGATACTATGCCAATGCAACCGCGGTTGAAATGCTTTTTGGAATTAAAAGTTACCACACTTTCTCGGCTCGCGGTGCATATACACGACGCGACATTGCCGATAATCCCGATGGATTTTTGTATCGATTTAATTGGTCAAAAATCAGAGGAAAGTTCCGATATAGCGCCACGCATCGAACCGAAAGTAGTTCCTATGATCCAAATGATATTGGTTTTTCCTACAGCAACGATAAAAATACGGATCAAATATGGCTCTCCTACTCCAACAATGACCCCTCGGACCTCTTCCTAAATTGGAATATAAGTGGTAGTGCAACCTACGATGCACTTTACGAATATTCAAAATTCAAAGCATTCAATTTGGATGTAGATGCTAGTTTTACCCTGCTCAATCACTTATCGATGGGATTAGGTTCAAATATAAAACCCATTGAAGGATTCAATTACGACGAACCCAGAATTGCAAACCGAAAATTCAAAACGACTCCTGACTACAATGCAAGCTGCTGGATATCATCGGATTACAGAAAACCAATCGCCTTTGATTTTAATATTGGAGCATGGCAAACATTTGATATGGAGAGAAATGGTTTTTGGTTCAATATATCGCCCCGTTTTTTAGTTGCCGACAATTTATTCTTCATTTACAAATATAGCCAGGATTTAGATCACAATACCGTGGGCTATGTGGGAAACTCGGCGAATAGGGACTCGGTTTATTTTGGCCGTCGCGATTATAAATCGATGACAAATACGTTTGAACTTGACTATATTTTGAATAAAAACAGTTCGTTAACCTTCCGTTTTAATCATAACTGGACAAGAGTAGATTATATCGACTATCATTTGTTATTGGAAAATGGCGATCTGGAAATACTCCCCAGTGGTGTAGTTACAAAAGATGCAATTAATGGGAACTTTTTCAATGTTGACTTTGTTTATTCGTGGCAATTTGCTCCAGGAAGCGAATTATCGATTGTTTGGAAAAATGCTATCAATGAGTATGACTCAAATACAAATCTGTCGTTTATTGACAATTTGAACCAAACCGTAAAAAAAGAGGCTCAGAACTCTTTTAGTTTACGTATCCTATATTATTTAGACTATCTGCATTTAAAGAAAAAACTCACGAGGGCTTAACTCCTCTCTTATTTGATTATTAAGTTATGTTCTTCGATTATCTCCATGGCTCGGTTTGCTTTTCTCCGTAATCGAATATTAACCCAAATCATTAAAAGCAATCCCACAGCCAAAAAGGAAATAACTGTAAGGTAAACATGTTCGACATCGTCGCCAACATGCTGATAATCAACACTGCTAACAACTTCTTCTTTTGCAAACGTTTCCGACTTTGAAGCTATATAGAGTTGATAGTATTTTAAGGCTTTCTCGCTATTTTTAGTCGCACGGAATAAATCATAATAACTCTCGTATATTTTATTCAATAAAATCCGATTATTCATACTGTCAGCAATTTGGTGTGCTTGATTATACAAAGTCTCCGACATATTGTAATTATTACGTTTATAGGCAACGATCCCTTGATTGAGTTTTATCTCGGCAAATAATCCGACATAGGAACTGCTGCAATATTTTACGGCATTTTCCAATACATCGTCGGCCTCATTCAACATCTTTAACTTTGTATAAATCCGTCCCATGTTGTTTAATACAAACGCCAGATGATCTCGGTTACTAAATGTATGATGAACCTCCAGTGCTTGTTGAAAAAAAGTTAACGATTTACGCAAATTACCCATCGCCTCATAAGTCATCCCAAGCTGATTATAGGCCTGTGCTTTGCCTCTCAAGTTTTCTATTTTAGCATAGTTTTCAACCGAATTCGACAGGGCATTAATGGCATTCGAATATTCATGAGCAAGAAAATAAACTACGCCTAGTTCAAATTGAGTTTTTGCCAAATGGTCGCTATAATCGAGTTGTTCGAACACCTTTGCTGTTTGTTCGTAATAAAAAATCGCCTTTTGGTAATCTTTAAGGTGTAAATATGACATTCCTATTTTTTGGAAAATATTCCCAACCCGATCTCTGGCTCCCAAGCGCAAAGATACTCGTAATGATTGTTGAAAATGTTTTATTGCATCGCCATAGTTTTCTTGATTATAGAAGGTTAGCCCAATGTAATTCAGGGCATTAGAAAGCCCCTCGTAATCATTCAAAGCTTCCGCTAAATTCATAGCAGCTATGGCCAACTCGCGACTTTTTTCTGGATCAGTATCGAGAATTTGTCGAGCATGCTCGTTATAATATGAAACCCGTTCGACACCATATATTTCTTTGGGAATAGTGTCATTTGCTGCCATTAAAAGTGTCGAAATATTTAAAATAATTGAAATTAATAATATCTTTTTCATCGGTCTATATTTATGTTACTTACTGATATAGTGGATATTGAACTTCTCTATGATTCTTAAAACTCAACATTTATTTATCCAATCCTAAACCTCGATTATTTATGTTCAATCCGCTTTGGGATTTGAAAACGGTTCTGTCCAATAATAATCGGTCTCGTTAATTTGGCAATTTAAAGGCTTCAAAAAACGTACTAAATATATTCGTTTTATCTTTTTGTTTATCGTCAAAATTTATTCCCTGAGCCATGGGCTATGTCTGCGACATTGACGCTTCCTTGTTACGTTGGTAGCGTAAACTCAATGTCGGTACCTTGTCCTACGTCGCTTTTGGCTTTAATCTCACCACCCCATTGAACCACAAACTCTTTACATAACTTAAGTCCCATACCTGAACCCTTTTCATTATTTGAACCGTGTGTGGTGAAATTCTCTTTCTCGTCGAATAATTTATATAGATTTTCAGGCAATATTCCTTGTCCGTTGTCAGAAACTATAAAGGTATGATAATCCAAATCCTGTTTATAATATATGGTAATCTTTCCCCCTTGCCGAACAAACTTAATGGCATTATTTACTAAGTTTCGAAAAACAAACGATAGCATCGACGGGTCGCACTTCACCTGATTCTGCTCCGGAATATTATTAGTAAATGTAATCATCTTCGCTCTAATTTGAGGATAATAAAGGTTGTAAACCTCTTGGACGGTCTCATAGGGCGATACTTGATTTGCCTTATATGCAATATTATAGGATTGCGCTCTGGACCACTCCAATAGGTTCTCCAGCAACACAAAAATAGAGTTGGCCGACTGGGTTATCTCTTTCACAACGTCATCGTGCAACTGTTTATCGTCCATTGTGGGAAGCAATTGGGTCAATTCTAAAAACGCGGTGAAAGGGCTACGCAAATCGTGGGCAAGAATTCCAAAAAGTTTATCTTTTGTTCGATTTGAAGCACGAACTTGCTCCTCACTCTTTTTCAGTTTCTCGTTCAACTCATTCAACCGCTCATTGGTTTTAGCAAGTTTGGCGTTAGCACGGTTTTTAATTCTATATCGCGAAAGAATCAAAAGTCCAATTAAGAACAACATTGTAGCAATAAAAACAAACATGTTGCGAGCACGTTTCTGAAACTGGGCTTCTGTTGTCAGGATTTTTTCGCGCATTGCTTGTTCTTTTATCATTACCTGCACTTCGGCCTCCTTCTTCTCCAATTCCAACGCCTGTGTATAATATATTTTTTCTGCTTCGTTCTGCGATTTCACCTCCATTATTCGCAGCAATAAATCCTGATTAATCAAACTATCGTTAAAAGCCTCAAATAATTTACGGTAGTGTATCGATTGCTTAAAGTCTTTAATTTGCTCATATGACTCGGCCAATTGAAGTGAAATGTTTCGTCGCATCTCATATCCAATATCCACCCGATTTTCGCGCCATGTTTGCTTTAACAGTTCAATGGCCTCTTCATATTTATGGGTTTTTATTTTCAACGTTGCCATATCAAATTTTGATGCCACAAGTCCTTTGTAGTCACGAATTTCGCGTCTTTTTTCTTGCGCTAATTCAAAGTATTCCAATGCTTCCTTATACTTCGTTTGAACCATATAAAGATTTCCAATGTTATTTAAAACATCTGCTGTGCTCTTATAATCAGTGAGTTTTAAATATATATCCAATGCTTTTTGATAATAATCAAATGCCTTTTCATAGTTCCCGATGTTTTTATACATCAATGCTACATTATTCTGAATCCGTGCACTTTCAATTTTGTCGTCATTAATTTCATAATATCCCAAGGCACTTAAATAATAATCTAGCGCATAATCAAATTGTCCCCTTTTGTAATACACACCACCAATATAATTTAAACTCAGGGCAATTAGTGCCTCACTTGACAAGGCTTGATGCATCGTTAGCGCTTCATCGTAGTATTCAAGAGCAATGTCGGACATATTTATATCTTTATAAATAGTGCCTATATTATTTAATGTTGCTGCAATTTGCTCAATATCACCCAAATCGCGACGAATTTGCAGAGCTGATTGATAATTCTGAAGTGCTTTCGAGTAGTTATTAACGCTCCAGTAGGTTGCTCCCAACTCATTGTAAATAGAGGCCAAACGTCCTTCTTGTTTTAATTCTTGTTCAATATTTAAAGCACTTTGCAAACATACAACAGCACTATCAATGGAACCTTTTCGGGTATAGGTTCGAGCTAAGTTTTTCAACGTCCGGGCAATACCAGATGAATCTTTACCCTCTTCCGAATATTTAATGGATGCCTTGTATTGCACAATTGCTTCATCGAACCTATTTAATCGCAAACAGGCATTTCCAAGCAAATTATAGGTATGAGAAACTTGATCCAACGATTTGATGTTCATATACATTTTCAAAGCCAGATTGTGCATATGAACTGCGGAATCGAACTTTCCAGTTTCACTGTAAATTAGACCCAGATTATTAATTGCTATGGCTTCCGTCTCCGAGTCATTTATTTTAACAGAGAGCGTTCTGAGATTTGAAAAAGCGGTAAATGCCTTTTCAAAATCACGGGTTCTCCAATACACGCGTCCTTTATTACGCTCCAGGTTCAACAAAACTTGTGGGGAAATCCGGTCGGAGATGTAAATTTCCACTTGTTGGAGTTTTGGAACAAGGTCAAAATATAAACCCTGTCCTTGCATGTACTCTATTTGCAATAGACTGTAATGAATTACCCTAGTAGTATCCTTTGCATTTAGGGTGGTGGCAATTAATTCATCGTAATAAAAGAGTACCGAATCACTTTTTTGTTTGCTATAGAAGTCTATAATTTGAGCCAGAAGTTTCACTTTCTCTTTGTAAGTTACCTTTGGCAGACGCACAATTAGCGAATCAACCGATGCACCCTTCGATGCAAAGGCTATAAAAAGAAAGATAACTAAGATTTGGCGCCTCATAGTGTTTTTTAATTAGTTTCCGATTTGCGATACATCGATCAGGTACATTCAAAGTTATATAATACTGATTTCTTTGGACATTTCCGCCCACTTTCCCTTTAATAATAAAAACAAATTGTGACCCGAGTCCAAATCGGATTTTTCAATATGCTCAAAAATAGAATCGAAAATTTTCATCACCTCCGGCTTTGAAAAGTACAAGAACGAAGTTCTTAAAGTTTGAAAAGATTCGTACAATTGTTCCATCTCTTGTGCCTCAAAAAGTAATTTCAGGCTCTCAATTTGAGTTTGAACATAGGGGGGATACAATTTTAAGATTTTCACAACTTTTTCTTTTTCGCAAGAATAGGTCTGACATAAGACACGAATATCAATATATTGAAATCGAGCCCAATTAGGAACAACAAACTCCTTTTCTTGCTCATTTCTCTCTTCACTACTCAACAAATGCTTATCAAGAATTAGATATAAGGATGCTGGTTTAAATGGTTTATCCAAATTATCAATGGCAACCATATTAACCTCTTTCCCGATCTTATCATTCGAGATTTTTGGCGTAATTGTTACACAAGGAATATCTTTAAGGGTTTTGATCAATCGATCATTAATTCCTGAAATATTTTGCGCTTGCTCCATAAAAATACCGATTTCGGCCAGCACAATGTCAACATTCTCTTTTTCAAGTGTCTCTAAGGCCCTTTCTGCTTTTTTATACGATAAGACTCTGATGTTTTTGTATCTAACGCCTATTAAATCGCCTATCAAACTGCGACTTGTGTCATCACGGTCTATTAGCAGAACTTTGTAATTATGACTCATAATAATTATCTTCAATATTTGGTTAGCACTTCCACTGAACTCCGAATACAATTATATCATCAAGTTGGCTATAATCTCCCATCCACTCATTTAGAGCATTTTCCAGATTAACTTTCTGTTCCACTAAGGGCAAGTTAGCCCCCTTTTCTAGCACATTCTTCAACCCTGCCCGCATTAACTTACGACCTCGTGGTCCTCCAAATTGATCAATATAACCATCAGAAAACAGATACATTATATCATTATTCTGTAAATTTATATACGTATTTGTAAATGGCGAGTCAACCAAATAGATACCCACTGGCATCTTATCGGGAGCATAAACCTGGATCTCGCCCATGGAATAAACCCATAAAGGAATGTTTCCTCCTGCAAAACAAACTCGACTCAACTCATTGTCAATAATAATCATTCCCATGTCCATTCCATCGAGATTTTCCAATTCGTCAAATTTACGAGGAATGACGGTGGGTTGATGCAAATTATTTCGAATTTTATTCCGCAAATGACCTAACATCTTAGCCGCATCAAATTCAGAATATTGTCCTTTCAGCTCGTTTAAAAGTGATATTCCTAACATGCTCATAAATGCCCCAGGAACGCCGTGCCCGGTGCAATCGGCAACCACTAACACGTCGTATTTGCCTTCCCGATGAGTCCAATAAAAATCACCACTAACTACATCACGTGGTTTATTAAAATTAAAATGATTTGGGAATAGTGCATCAACAACGATTGATGGGGGCAACATAACTTCCTGAATGCGACGTGCATAGGTTATGCTATCTGAAATTTTCTCTTTCTGCTTCTCAATTTGGTTTTTCTGAGTCTCAATTTCCGATTTTTGTTTTCGAAGCTCTATGTTGGTTTTTATTTTCTGTCGCCACGCTATAACGACAACTACAATAACTCCTACCAATAGAAATAAAGCTACCAACATATAATAATAACGTTGATTTTTCTGTTTTATCTGAGCATCTCGCAGTTCAATCTCAAACTGCTTAAGTTCCAATGCTTGCTGTTTCTTTTCATTCTCAAAACGAATCTCCATATCAGCGATTCGCTTAATGGTTTCGTCATGATTTAGGAGGTTCTGAATTTCGTAAAACTCTTTAAAATAGATGTGCGACAATTTATAATTGCCCAATAACTCATAATACCGACTTAACAGATGGCTAGCATCCCGCTTCAAGGAATTATCATCGAGGTTACACGCAATATCATATGCTCCTTTCGACATTTCTGCCGCCTTTTTAAAGCGCTTTGCTTCCATTAAAAACTCGCCGTATTGCAACATCGAATATCCTTCACCCTGCGTATCCTGAATGAGTTGACGTGAAAAAAGAGCCATCTCAAAATAAAAATCTGCAGAATCGGACTCGTTAATATTCCATTTAAAATTTGCAATGTTGTTCAACGTAGCAGCATGATTTTTCAAATCGCCCATATCGCCATACAATGCCAATGCAGCCTGATAATAAAAATGAGCACTATCGGTTTGGTCAAGGTTTTTGTACACCATTCCTAAACTATTGCACGTTGAAGCCATTAATGATCGGTTGCCCAACTCTTTTCGAATTTCCAAAACACGCTTATAATATTCTAATGCTTCGCTATATTCCTTTGCTGTCCAATAATCGCCGGCTATAAAATTCAATGCTATGGATTCTTGTAATTTATTTCCAACGTTGCTATACAATTTCAGAACGGTCCTATGATACTCTAAGGCACGATCAATATTACCTAAGTCGCGATAAATCAGCCCAATATTTTCTAACACTTTTGCTTTTCGAGTTTCATCACCCAAAATTTCGTATAATCGTAAACTCTCAATGTAACTGTCTATTGCTTTAAAATAGTTGTGCATTTCCCAATACAGTCCCCCTAAATTAAGGTATACATAAGCCTCGTTATTAACACTTTTACTGTTTTGGTGTATTAATAAGGCTTGTTGAAAATAGTGTACCGAACTATCAAATGTTCCTGTTGTTTTATGTAAAATAGCAAGATTCGTATAACTCGATGCCATTTGCAATGTGTCGGCTAAACGTATTCTTAAAAACAACGATTGCGTAAAATTCATAAACGCACTATCATAGTTGTTTAGTCGTAAGTACACCCCTCCAGTTAGCGATAAAACATTGGCTATTCCTGCACTATCTTTCAATTTGTCGTACAGTGTTCTAACATGTCGAAGTGTTCGTAATGAGGCGTCGTAACTGCTAATATCACGTTGAACCAACGCTAAATTAATATATGCAGCAGCCGTCCCTGGTGTATCTTTTAATTGATTTCGAATATCAATACTTTTATGATATAGCAACCGAGCTTCTTCGTATTGTCCTTTACGCCAACTCAATCCGCCTTGGTGGTAAAAAATTAGTCCCAACGAGATGGAGTCATTTTGCTTTAATGCACGCAATTCTGCTTGATTTAAAACAATTTGTGCACTATCGAAAACACCCTTGTCTCGCCACCATATTGCAGCATCGCACATATATTTTACCTGAAGCTGGGAGTTTTCTGTTTTTTTCGACAATCGCAGAAGACTATCAGGAGGATAGTTTGCATTTGCAGTAAAACTCAAAGCATAAAAAACCGTAACTAGTAGCAAGTATCTCATGAAAAACAAAACTTTGTTGCAAGATACAAAAAAGGGATGGATTTTAATATCTCTTATTTTCCAAATTTCGCATCTTTTTTTCTTTGTCGATGGCAAGTTTCAGGAAAATATCAAAGTATACGCAAATTATTGGACTCCATCACAAATCTTGGAAAATTGAACGATAAAGCGACACATTGGCAGTAACCGAATATCGACCCTCAACAGTTATGCGGCCCTGTGCTCCTAATTGATTGCGCAAGCTCTCATTTTCAACGAGTTGGGAAAGAGAGTCAATCCACTCTTCATCTGAGTTAGCCAACATTCCATTCACTCCGTGCTGAATAATCTCTGTATTTACGCCAACCGAGGACATAACCGCCGGAATTCCCAATGCCATGTACTGCAATCCTTTAAATCCACACTTTCCGCGGGTCCACTGATCGTCGGGCAAAGGCATTATTCCAATATCAAAGGTTAACAATTGATCAATTTCACTGGATTGACTCCATTTTATAAACTCAATATCAACGCCTTTTATCTGCGGAGCAACGTCGGCAATGACCATGAAATTTATTTTTTCGCCATACTGAGACTTTAATGTTTTTAAAACATCGCTTAATGTTGCGAGGTGTTTTATGGTTGTTTCGGTGCCTGTCCATCCTATAGTAAGAGTTCTAGAATTAAATTTTAAAGGCTCTTTTGAGACTTTGTGATATGTTGTATCAATGGTTGTTGGAACAATTACAATATTAGAGTTAAACTGACTTGCATACTCCGATAAATATTGATTGCCAACAATAACCGTATGCGAAAGTGAACAAATATCGGCTGTTTTTTGCGGTTTATTTAACCATCTAACGCTCATGTTTCCAGCCGAGGTGTCGTTCAACCAAATACTGTCATCGAAATCAAAAATAATGGGTACTTTCTGCCACGAAATCAGACGTTCAATAATGGTTGTTCCCATCATAAACGCTTCTCGGTAAATAAATACAGCGTCATAATTCTTAGCTCTACAAACATCAAAAAGTCGTTTTAAAAAACTTTTAAATACGATAAAAAATTTGATTCCATAATTCCCAAAACTATAAAAATATTTATCGTCCCACTGGCTTAATATATTGGAATAGGTTATTTTATACCCCTCCCCTTCAAGATACGGAATAAAATGTTCGCATCTGAAACGCTGCCCTGGGGATCGACCTTTACGATGGGGTACTAAATATAAAATGCGTTTTGTTTTCACAAATTTTCATAAATTGTTGCATATTTCGCCACTCCTTTTTCTAGGGAGAAGTACTGATGTGCAATTTTAACAAATTGTTGCGTATCAATGGGTAAATTTTTAAAATAATAATCCCACAAACCAAAAAACGACGCTTCAGAAAAACTATTTACCTTGAACGGAAGTATCGATTTATAATATTCATCAATATCGCCCACTCCACTATTGCTAAAAACGGGAATTCCCAAGCCAAACAACTCGGCCAATTTTGTGGGCGACGATGCTCTTTTACTAAAACTCGGTTTAATAAAACTCACCGATGCATTGGAAATGGATAATAACGTTGGGAGTTCATCTCTACCCGATTGAATAATACGAATAGAACTTGATTCTATATCCAAATTAGCACACGCATCCAATATTGTTTTGGGGTTGTCTTTGGTGATAAACAAAAACACAGCGTTGGGTTTGAATTTGGTTTTCAAGACATTAAAAAACTGTAACATTTCCTCTACCAGATACCATGTTCCAACAGATCCCAAATATGTTAGCACAAAACTATCGGATGAAATGGTTAGTTTTTTAAGCCAATCTGTTTTTGACTCTGCATAATCGTCACGAACGATAAAATGATCCAAATCGGCACAGCAGGGAATAATCGTTATTTGCGAGCTATTAAGAGTGGGGGTAATTTCTTTCAAAATGGTATTTTTTCCTGATTCAGTAAGACTTACAACATGATCGGCATTTTCGAAAAACTGTTTTTCACGCTTTTTAAAATAGGTGTAAACGGCATTGAAAATTGGATTACTCAACCTCCATACACCTCCATCAACACGCTCATCGGCCCAAAATCCCCGCATATCGAACAGAAACCGAACACCAAACTGTTTTTTCATGGACATTCCAACCATTGCCGATATATAACTGCGACAATGCACAATATCAAAGGGGGAGTGTTTTTGCAAAGCATGAGCAACCTTAAACATTTTCCGCAGATCATACAACGTAGCTATTATTGGAGGTCTCTTTGTATAAAAAATGGGACGCCAATAAATAGCATGCTCCCTGATAATTGAATCTATAAGCGATTTGTTTTCCTGAAATCGATCTGCCTTTTCGGCACTCAAAACTGTAATACGATAACCGTTACGCGAAAGACCGATTAAATAGGGTAATATTTGCGATTGACCCAACGGATCTGTTAATCCATCATACGAAATATATAAAACATCAGAACGCTTTACGTTATTTTGCGGCATAAGTAATTCATTTTCGTTTGTTTCTTATCCAGAGTAAAGGATTACAAAAGTAATCACTATTGTTGGGAGAATTATCAAAAATAAATATGAACCCCGAGGCCAACTACGTAACACACACATTACAAGCTTTTTAACTATTGGATAACTTTTCACTGTCCTCATATTAGGCAACTAATTATGTTTCTCTTTAAACCCATTGAACCGCTACTAATCAGAATATTAGCGACTATTTCTATAAACTACGCTCAATATTAATAAAAAACAGTAAATTGTTACTTTATTAAAAATAAAAAGGATTGAAAACATAGAAATATAGAAAAAAAATAACTAAACTTAGGCAGTGAAATCAAATTGTACACTGTTTTCATAATATGAAAACAGTATTTGAATTGTTATTTATAATAAAATACTCTATTTTTGTAGTTCAGTACATTTATTTGTAAACAAATGATTTATCGGATTGTTATCGATTCGAACAACATTTATAAATTCAGTTTATAACCGCTATAATTATCCAAAAATTATTTCAAAAAACAATTGCGCTGTTAACTATATTATGATGTGCATTTTTTATCGAAATAAACAGGTTGGTAAATGCGAAGCATGTTAAATAGACTTCAAAAAAATGTGTTATATAAAATTGTGACTATGAGAAATTATTTATCATTAACTACGGAGGAGAAAAAGGCATTGGCCCGCACTGAGCTGATTCGTATCAACAAATTAAACGGAAAAACACCTACAAAAGAGGATTTTAAAGCAGTAAACGACACTAAAATCACCTATGGGCAAATTGTTTATTTGTATAAAAAGTGGAATTTGGCAATAAAAGACGCTGGTTTAAAAAGTAACAAAAATCGAATGCCCAACAGCGAATCTATTACAAAACGCGAAATTGTTGATGCTTTTATCGATGCAGCAAACAGAGAAAAGAAAATGCCAACATTCAAGGAATTTAAAAAGCATCATGACATTTCGCTCTCTCCATTTCTAAAGATATTTGGAAGCTGGAATCTTGTAAAACAATACATTTACACTAAACATAGAGAACAATTAACATTCTTGCCCGAAAGAATAACAGCAAAAAGGAATCGACGTACAAAAGCTGAGATTCTTGCTGCACGTAAAAAACAACCTCAATAGTTGTGTTGCAAATAACGTTAGCAAAAAAGAAGTATGCATTCCTATTCAAATAATGATTATGGACACGTTAAAACAAGATGATTTTTGTTTTGAATGATTTTTTCTCGCAACCTAACATTTCTTCTCAATAGCCAAATAAACTCATGATTACGTTAACAAAATCAAAAGGAGTGTTTCAATTCGAAACACTCCTTTTGATTTATTGTAAATACCTCTTTAGTTAAAAGTTAGAGTAACTCCCACTGAAAAAGGGTATAACTCAGGTCCTTCGTTGGTTTTAAATAGCGATGATAGACTATAGTTTGCATAAATTCCGAAGTTTTCAAATCCAACTCTGGCTGTTAATCCGTACTGCAAGGGATTCATATGGTAATCTCTACGCTCCTTAATTTTAAAATCTTTGGTTTTCATTTTGGTTTTCGAACCCAATTTTAGCGTGCCATAAGCACCTCCGGCGATCCACAATCGATTGTGTCCTAGTTTAACTTGACCTTCCAACATTACCGGAACCGTTAGAGCCCACATGGTTAATTTGCTTTTTATCCATGCTTGCGACGAATCAAGCGAGTAGGCCAACATATTTTGGGAGTTGTCCAGTTTCACATTCGAATTGTCCAATCGGTAAGTATTCCATTTAAAACCCACGCCTGAGACAATGCCTAAATAATCACGAACAATTGGAATATTGAACTGAAATGCATTGATCGCAAATTCAAACGATTTTCCTTCGTCAAGTTCCAAATATGAGACTGAGTCGGGTAATGAAAGAGTTCGTTCCTTTGTGGAAAACAAGTTAAGTCCTAGGTCAATTGAAGCCCAATGCCCCTCGAATCTGGATCTGCGACTTTTATTACTCCCTTTCCATTCGGAATCCCAATCGTCGTCCCAATCGTCATTGTCATCGTCCCAGTTGTCATCAAATTGTGAACTCTCCTTTTTGTTTTTGGATTTCCTATTGCCTTCGAGTACAATAATCTCGGTTTTCCCAAGTTTAAATCGTGTTGTGTCCGTACCGTTATCCTCATGTATGGTTATACTGGATTTGTTTTTATCCGTTGAGTACTCGATTCCAACTTCATTGGATTCAATTTGGCGTTTCAGGGTTTCATTCATAATTACAGAGTCGGAAGCGGTTGTTTTCACCGTGTCGACAACTTCCTGCGCAATTGCAACATTGAAGGCTGCAAATAAGCCGATGCTTAAAATAATTAGTTTCATAATATTAGGGTTTTAAGGGTTTTTATTGTGACGAGTATTATATCTAAAAAGTTACAATACCTATTTTCGTTTTCTTTCTATTGCAAAAATGGGGGTGCTTAAAGCAAAGTAAACCATCTCATTTTTATCGTTATACTCGGTCTTAAAGGTATACCGATCGGGGTTCCTAATTATTTGTGCTATTCCCCATTCTGCAGCTTTTTTCAATCCCAATCGTCGATAAAGTAATACTGGCAACGATGGATCTTCTTCAAACATATTACTCTTAATTTCCTTATTAGTATCATAGAGAGCCGCATACAGCAAATCAATGTCTAACGTTGCACCGTGTATATTCTCGAAGTTATCTTGATAAACATTCATCGAGGCGTATTCCCTTGGCACAACTCGTTCAATATTTTCGAACACTCGGGGTTCTATTCCTGATTCATTGACTTTTCTTACAATTGGGACAATCTCCGTTTTCAGCGTTTTCACGGGCTTTGATTCTTCGGCAACTTCATTGGGAGTAACTTCTTTTTCAATCGACTGAATATCAGTAGATTCAAGTTCCACGGGGAATTCGTATGCCACCACGTTGGTGTCCATTATATGTTGGCGGTCCATCAGTTGGCTAATTCCAAACAAAATCATTAAACCTGCAGCAACGGCTGATATTACAGATATTCCAATGAAAAGGAACTTGCGTTTTGATCGCAGCAGCGATTTTTTATCACTATACGTAATTGAATGGTCTGCCAAAAGCGTAGTTTGCGTAAAATCAAACTCTTTCGGGTTTTGTTGCGCACTTAAAAACTGCTCCCATTTCATTTTTGTATCCCTCGACAAATCGTTCTCCAACGATGCAATGGCAAACATTTGCGCATTTTCGGGGCTTACAAGCTCTTTGTCAAAATCGGGCAACTTAAATAAAGTCTCTTTGGCGTGATATTGTAATTCCTCACCTTCGAGTTTTGTTTTCTTAAACAACTCGTAACTTTTACTGACGGACTGATTCTCCTCAATCCACGCCATTAACTCCTCTTTTCGAGCATTGGGAAAGTCGTTTTCCAGTACGCTAACCAACAACTCGTCACTATTTTGTTCAGTAAAAGCAAGATCCCCAATCTCTCTCTTCAACGCTGCTCCGTCAAATTCACAAACGTTAGGTTCTAGCTTTACTTCTGAAATAAAGTCTAACTCCTCCGCCAGATCTGGATTTTTGAGCAAAAAGGCGTTAAATTCTGCCACCATGCTCTCCGATAAGGTTTTATCCAAATAGTCGATAAAATATATTTCGTAATTCTCTCTCGTAATCATGGCACTAATTATATTACAGTTTCCATACTTCCAATGTAACTCTTTAAGAACACTCGTGCGCGGTAGATATATACTTTCACCTGCGATTCTGTCAGTCCCGTTATTTCGCCAATTTCCTCATAAGAATATCCCTCATAATCGCGCAATAGCACTACCGATCGCTGAACATCAGGCAGTTTACCAATGGCATGATGCAAGATTTCCTGCAAATCGGAATAATGGCCCGTATCAGCACTTTTAAAATCGGGAACATCTTCGTGATGGTCAATTCGTTTTCGTCGTCGCAAATAATCAATCATAGTGTGATAAGCAGTCGTAAACAGATACGATTTAACTTTATCGCCATTGACATTAGCCAGATTAATCCACAGCTTTTCAAATGTATCCTGAACAATATCATGAGTGTACTCCCCATCGCGCAGGTTTTTCACTATAAATCGATATATTCCATCAGAATAGGTTTCTACACTTTGATTGTATTCCTCAACCGTCATCTCTTTTAGTTTTACAGTGGTTAGACGCACAAAAATATCGTTTTGTTACAGCAACTTGGCTATTTTCTCAATTTATTAAAACTAGTGTCCCGAAAATTCGTTGAGATTCTTCGTTATCTCTCAGAAAAGTATGTTCGACAAAACCGCTTAAAATAGTTATAACTTTCTCAATTACAAGGTATTAACAGCCTTCATAAGAAGAGGGGGCTTGCTGGCATTCTGAACGTAATGCAACGGAGTTAAGAATCTAGTATTAATTATTAGTAATTCTCTGAACAATAGTGATTGAAAATATAATCCCAATACACTACCTTTGACCAAGGCAAATAATTCAACATTAAATAACCCCAACTCAAAAACATTGAACAACAAATCGTCCCATAACGGAAAAACTCATCATTGGACAATCGTTCTTATTAAACGGCTTATATTATTTGGTTCGTGGGGATATGTCCTATATCGTTTTATTGGACCCGAATCCATAAACTTTTCAACATTCAGTTTCCAAAAAGACACCCCAAGTTTTTTACTATACACCACTGCCCTTTTGTGCTTAATGGGCATAAACTGGTCGTTGGAGAGTTTAAAGTGGAAGATTTCGCTCTCTGGATTTCATCAAATCTCCTTTTTCAAATCCGTACTTGGGATTATTTTAGGCCTTTCCGTTGCCATATTTACGCCCAATCGATCGGGGGAATATATTGGCCGCATTTGGGTTTTGCCGAAACATACCCACATTAAAGCCATTGCGGCTACCATATTTGCAAGTATGAATCAACTTTCGGTAACCTTTTTTTGTGGCATCATTGCGCTTATGGTATGGCAGCAGAATCATACAATCCCGTTTATTTTTGACAACGAAAAATCGATAAAATGGATTGTAATCGGCGGGTTCTTTATAATTATAGTGTCGCTCATGGCTTTATTGTTGTTCAAAAAGAAGCAACTTCCAGAAATTAAGAAACATATACTTACATTTATAGATGTTTTCTTCAGTTATTCCTTTAAAAAGATATTTTCCATTTGGGGGTTGAGCTTTATACGCTAT
>Ga0265295_1003600_pt1 | contig 22274 bp, 14 predicted proteins | sample Munlansysbiofilm_FD_192503 | JGI IMG/M metagenome (GOLD analysis project Ga0265295, IMG submission 192503) | Leachate microbial communities from a municipal landfill in Southern Ontario, Canada - Methane capture system biofilm | ecosystem: Engineered > Solid waste > Landfill > Unclassified ...
ATGAGGGGGCCGACATCACGGCCGGTGGTCTGACCGTAGAGGCCGTTGAGGGGATCGGCGCGTCAGACGACCTGGAAACCGCGGTATGCCGGATGGGGCTTCAAAGTGTCGATGGCGCCATCCGTCTGGCCAACACCCAGAGCGATGCCGTGACGGTGGATGGTGTTTCCACCGGCACGGGGGACATTCGTCTGAGCCAGGCCGGTGGGGGCACGTTGACGGTGGCCAGCGCCGGGACGGCGGACGGTTCCATCGAGATTGGGGTGGAAGGGGCCGACCTGCGGGCGGTGGGGATAGAGGCCGGCGGGAGCGGGGATGTGAGTTTGACCACCGGCACTGCGGGTGATGTGTGGGTCGGTGCGGTGACGGCAGCCGACAATCAGGTGAGAATCGTATCGGCCGGTGTTGTGGACGCTGATGGAAACGATCCCGAAGCCGAGGTGACGGCGGGGCGTCTGGAAATCGAAGCGGTGAGCGGGATCGGTGTTGCCGGCGGGCTGGAGACGGCGGTTTCCCATCTGTCGCTTGTCAGCGATGAGGGGAAGATCCAGGTGGCCAACCGTCTGAGCACGCCGGTGACCGTGGGGTTGGTGTCCACGGGTGTCGGGCGGATAGTGCTGAACCAGTCCGGCGGTGGGTCGCTGAGCGTTGAGAACGGGACCACGACGGAAGGGTCGGTTGAGATGGTGGTGGCATCGGCCGATCTCGTGGTGGGGAATGTGACGGCCGGTGGTGCCGGTGATGTGGCGTTGACCACGGTGGGCACGGGGGACGTCCATGTGGGGGATGTGAAGGCCGCAGGCGACCCGGTGTCCATTGTCAGCGCTGGAGCGGTGGAGGAGCTTGGTGACGATGAGGGGGCCGACATCACGGCCGGTGGTCTGACCGTAGAGGCCGTTGAGGGGATCGGTGCGTCAGACGACCTGGAAACCGCGGTATGCCGGATGGAGCTTCAAAGTGTCGATGGCGCCATCCGTCTGGCCAACACCCAGAGCGATGCCGTGACGGTGGATGGTGTTTCCACCGGCACGGGGGACATTCGTCTGAGCCAGGCCGGTGGGGGCACGTTGACGGTGGCCAGCGCCGGGACGGCGGACGGTGCCATCGAGATTGGGGTGAAGGGATCCTCCCATCTGGTGCTGGCGTCCGCCATGGCCGGAGGCGATGGCAATCTTACCGTTAGGGCGTTGGGGGACGGTTCCATGGTGCTGGGGAACCTGATGGCCGGCGGAAATCTGCTGGCGACCACCCGTAACGGGGCAATCGATGCCGACGGTCTCATCGGATCCGTTGGCGGTGGGAGTGTGACCCTGTTCGCCGACGGCGCCCAGGGGACAACCCGTGTTGGGGGAACCCTGTGGACCGAGGGCGGTCATCTTTCGGTGTCGGGGCGCCAGGACCTGCGCATCGAAGGGGCTCTGATTACTTCCGACGGCTCCATCAACCTGGAATCCTTGGCGGGCAACGTCACGGTGGTGGACAGTGCGTCGGTGTGGAGTCAAGGTGGCGCCATTCGTATCTGGGCCAAGGACGATGCACGGATTGCCGCCATTCAAGCTGCGCCGGGTTCGGTGAGCGTTACCGCCGAGACCGGGTCGATTCTTTCATATGCGCAAACCGACAGGGTCGTCATCAGTGCCGAGTTGTTGCGCCTGGTGGCCGGAACCGGGATCGGCGATGACAATGCACTTCATGTCCAGGCGAATCTGGTTTCGGCGCTAGCCGGAAACGGAGACATCTCTTTGATCGATGAGGACGGATTGGTCATTGATGAGGTGGGGGGTACGGTGGCACCGATTATCATCCACCGGCTCTTGCCCGATGGGACTCTGGTGACCCAAGCCGAACCTCTGCTGAAGGGACTTTTTGCCCAGAATGGACAGGTACGGGTCGAAGTTTTCAACGGTGATATCCTTGTGCGGGAAGAGGTAAAAACCGGCGGAGAAGGTCATATTCTGCTTCAGACCCAGGGAGGGAAGGTCCACCGCCAGGCGGTTGTGGAGGCTGGTGGAAATACAGTGATCGTGGAGGGAGTGAGCCTGTCTCTGAGCTGGCCCGTGATCGAGGGCGCCTTGGCGTATCGCCTGGAAATCCAGCGAGACGGGGTTTTTTATGACAATCCGTGGATTCCAAAGGGAAATTCCTGGACCAGCGCCAGCTTGCCCAGCGGCCGCATCGAAATGGTCGTTACCCCTTACATGGCGCAGGGATATGGCACGCCGGGGGCGCCGGTGGTTTTCACCATTGAAAAACGGATCGCCTTGCAAGTTCCAGCAGACGCGGTGGAAAACCAGCCCGTGACCTTCGCCTGGACGGCACAGGTCGGCGCCTCGGCGTATCAGGTGCGCATCAGCCAGGCGGGACAGTTGATCGGAGAACACTGGGTTTTCGGGGAGACACGGTTTACCCCGGATTATCTCTTGGCCAAGGGGACCTACCAGTGGGCGGTTTTGCCATGGGGGCCCCAAGGATTTGGGCTGATGTCGGCCACCGCCTCTTTTGTGGTCGCCGCGGTGGATGTGCCTCCGACCAGTGTCCCGGAGAATGTGCCGGTTTACAAACAACCGCTGGTTCTGGACTGGACCCCGGTGGAAAAGGTTCAGTGGTATCGGGTTCAGATCCAGCATGAGAACAAAACGGTTCTATCTCAATGGGTCACGTCTGGAGCGGCAACGGGCTGGATAGCCGATGCCATCCTGCCGTGGGGAACCAGTCACTGGTCCGTGGATGCCTGGACGTTCCAGGGGATGACGTCGGTTTTCGGTGAGGATTCTTATTTATCGCCGTTTTCCAATAGCTGAGGGTTGCTGTGACATGCCGGTTCGCTATTTTTGGTTCGGCGGCAAGGTGATGGGGGTGATATGGGCAGTCTGACAAGAACGAAAATCTGGTTTTGGGCACCCCTTCTGTTCATGTCCCTGGCGATGCCGGGGCCGTCGTGTGCCGAATTCGATTTTGCACGGACCTATCAATCCGTCAGCACGGGAAGTTTGGTCGGCTCTCACATGGTCCCGCACGTCGATGGCGATATCGCTTTGAGCGGATACTACTCAGGGTCGGCCGTTTTCGGCGGCCGTGAAATGGATGCCAACGATGAAGCTTCCCAGGGATTCCTGATGCGCCTGACCCGGGAAGGATCGGTGCAATGGTGCCGTGAGATCCGAGGGGGAAAAAGTGATCAACGTGCCCACGGGGTGGCGGTGGATAAAGCCGGGAACAGTTATGTGACGGGTGAGGCCACCGGTGAATTGCTCATCGAGGGGGGCGAGGCCCAGGATGTGTCGTTCTCCCGTGGCGGTAAATTCATGTTCGTCGCCAAATACGATCCTGACGGGAATCTCCTCTGGGCCAAGCCGGCTTTTTCCTCCAAGGAGATCGTGGGGGAGGTCGTGGGTCGCAGGGTGGTGGTTGACGGCTTGGGGAATGTCTATGTGGCGGGTCTTTTTGTGAAAGACGCCAAACTCGGCGACGAGTCGATCAGCGGAAACCCCGGTGCGCTATGGAGCGCTTTTGTCGCCAAGTATAATTCCAGCGGCACCATTCAATGGGCCCGAGCGGTCAACACTTATCCTACGGGCGATGAGGACGCCTTGTCCCAATTCAACGCCCTGGCCGTGGATGGTGGCGGGGCGGTTACCGTGGCGGGCGTTTTTTCCGGAAAAATCTTGGTGGGAGCCAATCAGTTCACCAGTTCCGGTGCCAACGATGCGATGGTGGTCCGCTACGACGGTGCCGACGGATCGGTATCGTGGGCGGGCAAAGCGGGAGGAACCGGTGATGATGGCATCCATGGCTTGGCCGTGGACGGTTCCGGAGGCGTGTTGGCGGTGGGTCATTTTTCCGATACCGCCGGCTTTAGTGGAAGCCCGACGATTGGCCAAATTGACAGTCTAGGGGAGACCGATGGTTTTTTAGCCCGCTACGAGGCGGAAGGCAACTTTTCCTGGGTAAAAGGGATCGGCGGACCGGGGGAAGATGCGGCTTTCGGGGTCGCCATCCATGAAACGGGACGGATCGCCGTCAGTGGCGCTTTTTCGAAAGAGATAAAGATCGGTCAAACCACATTGACCAGCCGTGGCGAAACCGATGTGTTTGTGACGCGGCACCTGCCTTCCGGCGATATTGATGCGGCTTTTGCCGGTGGGGGGCCAAAGGCGGACCTGGGCGGTAGCCTGTCCTGGATCGGGGACTGGCTGGTGGTGGGCGGCAGCTTCAGGGGGCCCGCCTCTTTCGGCAACATGAACATCGGTTCCACCGCGACGCTTCCCGGGGGGGATTTGTTTTTGGCAATCCTTGGAGATGCCCTGGGCCCGGGTGACATTCGGGGCGACATGACCCACAATGGACGTGTCGGCCTGGAAGATGCCATCTGGATTATTCAGTTTCTCACCTTCGGGCGATGACAAGAAAATCGGCTCCCCCGGCCTCCCCATTCGCCGATGGGATCGGTGTTTTTCCCTCCGACTTTTCCTCGCGCTGTTTCATCGGGATCCCCAATCTTTGCGCAACGCACCGACATTGGGGCGTCTGGTACTGAAATTCTGAGAAAAATCTGGTTTACGCCGGTCACCATCTCGTGTAAGGCGATCTTGCCGGAAACGGTTCCGGCGAGCCTGTATTTTTTGGTGAGGACCCCTGGTTCATGTTCAGTCTGGATGACTACGACTACCCCCTGCCCCAGGAACGCATCGCCCAGACGCCGGCGGCGCGACGGGACGACGCCCGCATGCTGGTTTTGGATCGGTGCGAGGGCGCCATGGCCCATCGCCGTTTCCGGGACCTGCCCGGCTATCTTCGTCCCGGGGACGTCCTGGTGGTCAACGACACCCGGGTGGTTTGCGGGCGCCTGATCGGGCGCAAGCCCACCGGCGGCCGGGTGGAGCTGCTGATCCTCGATTACGCCGACGTTTTGCGGCGTGGGGCCAGCGGCGGCGGGTTGACGGCCCGGTGCCTGGTCAAGGCGGCCAAGCCCACCCGGGTGGGTGTCCGGCTCGATTTTCCCGAGGGGCTGCGGGCGGAGGTGCTGGGGTCGGAAAACGGAATGCTCACGGTACGCTTCGAGGCCGGCGATGATTTTGACGCGCTGGTGGAGCGTATCGGCCATGTGCCCCTGCCGCCTTATATCCACCGGCCGGAAGGGGAAACCGGGGCGGACCGGCAGGCTTACCAGACGATTTATGCGGCCAAAAAGGGAGCGGTGGCGGCGCCCACCGCCGGTCTGCACTTCACCGAAACGTTGCTCGAAGAGATCCGACGGGTCGGCGTCGAAGTGGTTGCCGTGACCCTGCACGTGGGCTACGGGACCTTTCTGCCGGTGCGCGTGGACGATATCCGCCAGCACCGGATGCATGCCGAACGCTTTTTCATTTCTCCTGAGACGGCCGAAACGGTGAACGCGGCCCGCAAAGCGGGCCGACGGGTGATCGCCGTGGGCACCACCTGCGTGCGGACCCTGGAGTTCAGCACCGATGCCGCCGGCCGATTGATCCCGGGAGAAGGGGACTGCGACTTGTTCATCTACCCGGGCTACCGTTTCAAAACCGTGGACGCCATGATCACCAACTTCCATTTGCCCCGCTCGACCCTGATGATGCTGGTGTCCGCCTTTGCCGGCCGCGAGCGCATCATGCACGCCTATCAGGCGGCCGTCGCGGCCGGATATCGATTTTTCAGCTATGGCGACGCAATGTTTATCCGCTGAAGCGGGATGTTTTTTCAGCATCGACAGGAAATTTGAATGAAGCGCAACCGCATCGGGTTCGCAGTGGATGAATCCCCGGCTTTCCACGCGACCCTGGTCCTGGCCCTGACCCATGTCTTGTTGATTTTCGACGGCATCATCTTCATCCCCAATGTGCTGGGAAAGAGCGCCGGTATCAGCGGCGACGCCTTGCATTTCATCACCTTCGGCACCCTGGTGGTCTCGGCGGTCTTTACGTTCCTGCAGAGCCGCACGCGCTTGGGGATTGGATCCGGTTATATTCTTTTTACCGGGTCTTACAGTGCGTTTCTCCTCTGCTCCATCGACGCGGTGGGGATGGGCGGCTTGGCGCTGATGGCGACCATGACCCTGCTCACGGTTCCCATCATCTTCCTGTACACGTTTTTCATCCGTTTTTTCCGCCACATCATCACGCCGGCGGTGGGGGGCGTGGTGATTCTGCTGGTGGCCGTTTCTCTGGTCCACATCGGCCTGGATCTGTGGGTGGGGCCCAAGGGGCTGGATTGGGCGGAAACCGGCGTGCGGTTGACAGCGGGCGCCGTGACCGTTCTTTCTCTGACGATGCTCATGCTTTTCGGCACGCCGCGGATCAGGCTGTGGAGCCCGATCATCGCCATGGCCTGCGGTTATGCGACGGCGCTGGTGACCGGCCAACTGCATTTCGATCACACGGTGCGGGCGCCGTGGTTTGGCCTGCCGCCCCTGGCGGCGTGGCCCGGGATAGACTTCAACCTGAGCGGCGCCCATTTGCCCTTGTTTTTCGCCTTCGCCATGGCCATGATGGCCAGCGCCATCGAAAATACCGGGAACATCATGCTGGTTCAGCAGGTTTCCCAGCGCCAGTTTCGCCGGGTATCCTATGATCAGGTCCAGGGAGGACTCTACTGCGACGGCTTGAGCAAGGTCGCCGCCGCCTTGCTGGGAACGGCGGTGCCGTCCACCTACTGCGACAACCTGCCATTGATCGAAACCACCGGGGTGGCATCTCGAAAAATAGGCATTTACGGAGCGACCATCCTCCTGGCGCTGGCCTTTTTGCCCAAGGTGAGCGGGGTGGTGTTGGATATGCCCGGACCGGTGATCGGGGGGTTTCTCATCGTCATGGCGGCCATGCTGTTCAACGCCGGATTCAGCCTGGTGGCCACCACCCGGCTCAGCAACCAGCATGGCCTGATCCTGGGACTCTCCCTGGCCGTGGGCCTGGTGGCCGAGACCGGATCCTTTTTCCCCGCGATCATCCCCGAATCCCTCGGCCCGTTGCTCGAAAACAGCATCGCCATCGGCGGATTCACCGCCTTTGCCCTCAGCTCCCTGGCCCAGTTGGCGCCCAAGCCGAGTATCACGGGGGTTTTTCGGGCCACCACGGCGGAACTGCCCGCCATGCAGGCCCTGCTGGAGGGTGGCAAGAAACGGCTCCGGTTGGATCGGGACCGGTTCAATGTGCTTTCGCTGTGCTGCGAGGAGGTCTTTTGCCACATGGTGGGGGGGAATCGAGAAGACAAGGACCGTTCTCTCACCCTGAGGGTTTCAAAGACCGAGGAAGGCTATTTCACGGAAATGGTCTGTGGACACAAGATGGACGACATCAACAATTTCGTGGTGCCGGAAAGTTTTTTCCAGGCGACACCCGAGGAGCTCGATCAGTTGGGACTGATCCTTTTTTCAAAGTTCGCCCATGATGTGAAGCACATCGAAATTTCGGGCTATTCATACATCTCCTTTCTGGTTTGAGGATACGCGACTCCGGGCGGTTTCCGGCGCGAGAAGCGCAAAGTGCGGAGCACCGCCCCCAGGGCCGGGATACCTCGTCAAAGGATGCCATGTTCAGCTTTCAACTCACCGCCCAATCCAGCGAGGGACGCGCCCGGGCCGGCCGCATCACCACGCGCCACGGGGACATTGAGACCCCCATCTTCATGCCGGTGGGCACCCGGGCCTCGGTGAAGGCCCTGGCCCCCGACGACCTGACGGCCTGCGGGGCCCGGATCATCCTCGGCAACACCTACCACCTCTATCTGCGCCCCGGCTGCGAGGTGATTTCCGGCTTCGGCGGCCTGCACCGATTCATGGGCTGGAACGGACCGATTCTCACCGATTCGGGGGGGTTCCAGGTCTTTTCCCTCGCCAGGCTTTCCAAGGTGGACGAGGCGGGCTTCGCCTTCCAGTCCCATATCGACGGGTCGCGGCATCTGCTCACGCCCGAGACCTCCGTGGCGGTCCAGGTCTGTCTGGACAGCGACATCATCATGTGCCTGGACCAGTGCATCGGGTATCCGGCCGAAGCGCCCGAGGCGGAGGCGGCCCTGGCGCTCACCGGCCGCTGGGCCCGGCGCTGTCAAAAGGCCTGGCAAGAAACGGCGCGGCCGGAAAACGCCCTTTTCGGCATCGTCCAGGGCGGCATGTTCGAGAACCTGCGTCGGCGCAGCGCGGCGGACCTGGTGGCGCTTGACTTGCCGGGCTACGCCGTGGGGGGGCTCAGCGTGGGCGAGCCCAAGGAACTGATGCACGCCATGGCCGATTTCACCCTGCCGCTGCTGCCGGCGGACAGGCCGCGCTACGTCATGGGCGTGGGCACCCCGGCGGACCTGGTGGAGATGACGGGGATGGGGGCGGACATGTTCGACTGCGTCATGCCGACGCGAAACGCGAGAAACGGTCAGCTCTTCACCCGCTTCGGGACCCTCAACATCGCCAATGCCCGCTTTCGCGACGACCCCGGCCCCATCGAGGCGGGCTGCACCTGCTACACCTGCCAGCGCTTTTCCCGCGCCTACCTGCGTCACCTGTACATGAGCCGGGAGATTCTGGTATACCGGTTGAACACCATCCACAACGTGCATTATTATTTAAATTTGATGCGCCGGATGCGCCGGGCCATCGTCGAGGACCGTTTCGAGGCCTTCCGGCGCTCTTTTTACGCCGAGCAAGAAGGGGAAAACCCCTGAGATGGGTATTTATGGCATCATCCCGCGTGAATCCGCCGCTCAAGGCGCTGGAACCCGACGGGGCCGAGAAGATTGATCTGGTCGGCTCCCGGGCGAGGGGCGAAGTCGACGCGTTGAGCGACATCGACCTCGTGTTGATGAAACGCACCAATGAGGCTGAAAAGGAAAGGAAGACAACCGATGAAAGAAAGAGTTCAGGCGGTGTTGGACAAGATCCGGCCGGCGCTGCAGGCCGACGGCGGGGACGTGGAACTGGTGGACGTGGTGGACGGCGTCGTGAAGGTGCGGTTGCAAGGGGCCTGCAAGGGCTGCCCCATGAGCCAGATGACGCTGCGCAACGTCATCGAGCGGGTGATCAAGAAGGACATCCCCGAAGTCAAGGCGGTGGAGCCGGCGTGAACCAACCGGCCGGAAACGAAACTTCCACGTTGTTCATCCGAGGACTCGGATGCGGTTGCGGCGGTGATGGGATTTTCCCGCCCGCGGCCCTTTCACCTCATTTCCCCGAATCATTTGGAGCCTTTCTGAAATGACCATTTCCAAGAAGATGGAAGGATTCATCACCAAGTCGTCCTGGATTCGCAAGATGTTCGAAGAAGGCGGCCGGCTCAAGGCCCTTCACGGCGCGGACAAGGTTTACGACTTTTCCCTGGGCAATCCCAACCTGCCGCCGCCGGAACATTTCAGCCGGGTACTCATCGAAACGGTGACCACCTGCGGCCCCGACAGCCATTGCTACATGCCCAACACCGGCTATCCGGATGTCTGTCGCGCCATCGCCGACTACCTGAGCCGCGAACAACAGATCCCCGTCGGTGCCGGTGACGTCATCATGACCTGCGGGGCCGCCGGGGCCCTGAACGTGGTACTCAAGGCGGTCCTGGATCCCGGCGACGAAGTGTTGTGCCCGGCGCCGTATTTCGTGGAGTACGGGTTTTACGCCGACAACCACGGCGGGGTGCTCAAGACCGTGCCCACCCGGCCCGATTTCACCCTGGACCTGGAGGCCATGGCCGCCGCCATCGGTCCCCGGACCAAGGTGGTGCTGATCAATTCGCCCAACAACCCCACCGGCCAGATCTACAGCGCGGAAAGCCTGGCGGCCCTGGCCGGAATCCTGAAGGAGAAAAGCGCCGCCCTGGGGCGTAGCCTCTATCTTGTCTCCGATGAGCCCTACCGCAAGATCACCTACGACGGCGCCGTGGTGCCGAGCATTTTTGCCGCCTATCCCGACACGGTGATTTGCACCTCCTACTCCAAGGACATTTCGATTCCCGGCGAACGGCTCGGGTTCGCCGCCGTCAACCCCGCCGCCGGTCATCACCGGGACCTGCTGGGGGCCATGACCCTGGCCAACCGGATCCTGGGATTCGTCAACGCCCCGGCGCTGATGCAGCGGGTGGTGGCCGCCATGCAGGGGGCCAGCGTGGACATCGGCCAGTACGCCCGCAAGCGGGAGCTGCTCTGCGACGGACTGGCGGCCGCCGGTTACCGCTTCGTGAAGCCGGCCGGGGCCTTCTACCTGTTTCCCCAAACCCCGATCCCCGATGACGTGGACTTCGTCCGCGCCCTGCAAGAAGAGCTGATCCTGGTGGTGCCCGGCAGCGGTTTCGGCTGCCCGGGGCATTTTCGCATCGCGTTCTGTGTCGACGATGCCACCATCGTCAACGCCCTACCGGGCTTCGCCCGGGTCATGGACCGTTTCCGCTGACCATTTGGCCGATTGGAGGATCACCCGATGAAAATCATGAAGATCGATCACCTGGGCATCGCCGTCAACAGCATCGAAGACGGCAAAAAGTTCTGGACCGACATCCTGGGCCTCTCTTTCCAGGGCACCGAGACGGTGGCCGAGCAGAAGGTGACCACGGCCTTTTTCCCCGTGGGCGAAAGCGAAGTGGAGCTGCTGGAGTCCACCGCCCCCGACGGGCCCATTGCCAAGTACATCGAAAAGAAGGGCGCCGGGATCCAGCACGTGGCCCTGCGGGTGGAGAATATCGAAGCGGCCCTGGCGGAGTTGAAGGAGAAGGGGGTCCAGCTCATCGACCAGATCCCGCGTCACGGGGCGGGGGGGGCCAAAATCGCCTTTCTGCATCCCAAGGCCACCGGCGGCGTGCTGGTGGAGCTCTGTCAGCGGGACTGATCGGCTTCCATGATTTCCGCCCACACCTGTTGCACCCGCTGGCGTAGGGCGGCGAAGCGCGCTTCCGGCACCCGTGCCGGCTGCTCGCGCAGGCTGAGCTGGTGGGCCTTGGCGCGGAAGATCAGGTAGGCTTCCCGGAGCATGAAGGCGCGTTCCTCGTCCAGGATCCCGGTCTGAATCAGGGTCTGCAGGAGACGCACATTGTCCGTCCAGTGCACCAGGGACGGGTGGCGGTGGCTCTCCAGCAGCACGAGGTACTGGACGAGAAACTCGATATCCACGATGCCGCCCCGGTCCTGGCGCAGGTCGAAGACGCCCGGGGTGGTTACCAGATGCTCGCTGCGCATCCGCTCCCGCATTTGCCGAACCTCCTCGCGCAGCCCTTCGCGGTTTCGAGGGGTTTGCAGGACTTCGGCCCGGATGGCATCGAAGCGGTCGGCCAGCACGGCGTCGCCGGCCACGGGGCGGGCCCTCACGATGGCCTGATGCTCCCAGGTCCAGGCGTCCTTAAGCTGGTAGTCGCGAAAGGCCTCGATGTCGATGACCAGGGGGCCGGCGCTGCCGCTGGGCCGCAGGCGCATGTCCACTTCGTAAATGCGTCCGGCCCGGGTGTGGGCGGTGAGGATGTGCACGATGCGCTCGCCGATACGGGCGAAAAACTGGGCGTTGCTGATGGGTCGCCGTTCTCCGGTGGACTGCCCTCGCGCACCGGCGTGGACGAAGACCAGGTCCAGGTCCGACCCGTAGCCGAGTTCCAGCCCGCCGGCCTTGCCGTAAGCGATGACGGCAAAGCCCGCAGGCACCGCCGGATCTGACAGTTCCAGCCCGCCGGGCAGACCGTGCCGGTCCACCAGGTGCGCCCAGGCCAGCCCCAGGACCTTGTCCAGAATCACTTCGGCCAGCTCGGTGAGGTAGTCGCTGGTGCGCATGATGGGCAGGGCCCCGGTGACATCGGCCGCCGCCACCCGCAGGGTGTGGGTCTGGCGCAGGATGCACAGTTGCTCCACCTGGTATTCCAGGTCGCCGTCCACCACCGCCGCCAGTCGCCGGTCCGCTTCCCGGGCCACGACTTCTTTGGTTTCGGGGCGATAGAGGGTGCGCGGATCGATCAGCTCGTCCAGCAGCACCGGGTGACGGGCCAGAAAGGACGACACCCAGGGGCTGGCGGCCACCAGGCGCACCAGATGTCGCACGGCATCGGGGTTTTCCAGCAACAGGGCCAGGTAGTTGGTGCGCCGTTCGATGCTCAGGAGCAGATCGACGATGCGGTTGAGCACCGGCAAGGGTTGGTCGGTTCGCCCGGCCGCCTGCACCAGCATCGGCAGCAGGCGGTCGAGACGCTGCCGTCCCTCCGGGGACAGGGCCCGTGTGGTGGGATCGTTGTTGAGGTGTTCCAGCAGCGGACGCACCGCTTCGGGGGCGTCGAAGCCGGCCGCGGTGAGGGCCTGGCGGGCACTCTGGTCCAAGGTCAGGGATTTCCACAATCCGGCCAGCACCCGGCGCTGCCCGTCGTCGGCCCCAGCCTCGGCCGCCGCTCCGGTGAGAAGCCCCCTGAAGTGCCGGTGCACCGTCTCGGTATGGTGCTGGAGCCGTTCGGCAAAGTGCGCCCAGGAAACCTCGCCCATGGATGCCGCCAGGCGCAGGCGAGCCGGTTCCTCGCTGGGCAGATCGTGGGTTTGCTGGTCCGCGGTCTCCTGGAGCCGGTTTTCCACCCGGCGCAAAAAAACATAGGCTTCGCTGAGGTCGTGGCAGACGTCGGCCTCGATGGCACCTTCTTGCGCCAGCCTCTCCAGGATCACCAGGATGCGCCGGTCTTGCAGCGCCGGGTTGACCCCGCCGCGGATCAACTGAAACATCTGACCGAAAAATTCAATTTCCCGGATACCGCCGCGGCCGAGCTTGATGTTGCCGGCCAGCCGCTTGCGGTGTACCTCGGCTTCGATGTTGGCCTTCATCTCCCGCAGGGAGGCAAAGGCGCTAAAATCGAGGTAGCGCCGGAACACGAAAGGGCGCAAGCGGCTCAGCAGGCGCTCTCCGGCCACGGCATCCCCGGCCACCACCCGGGCCTTGATCCAGGCGTAGCGTTCCCATTCGCGTCCCTGATGCTGGTAATAGTCCTCCATGGCGTCAAAGCTCATGGCCAGCGGTCCCCCTTCACCGTAGGGGCGCAAGCGGGCATCAACCCGAAAGACGAATCCCTCGTCGGTGGGGGCGGAGAGGGTTTGGATCAGGCGTCGCGCCAGGCGGGTGAAAAATTCCTCGTGGCTGACGCGGCGCGGGCCGCCGGCGGTCTGGCCGGTGCCGGGGAAGGCGAAGACGAGGTCCACGTCGGAGGAAAAGTTCAACTCCCGGGCCCCCAGCTTGCCCAGGGCCACCACCACCAGGCCCGGCGCGTCCCCCCGGGCGTCTTGCGGTCGTCCCAGGGCGACACACTGGTCGGCGTAGAGCCGCGCCAGGCCGCACTGGATGCAGGCATCCGCCAGGGCCGAGAGCTCGGCCATGGTTTCGTTCAAATCGGCACGACCGGCCAGGTCACGCCAGGCGATGCGGATCATCTCGCGTCGGCGAAAGCGTCTCAGGGCCGTGGTCAACCCATCATCGATCGGCGTTCCGGTTGGTGGATGCCAAAAAGCCGCCAGGCGATTGCGGAAATTTTCCCGGGAAAACGGTTCGAACAGATCGCCGCTGTCCACCAAGGCCATGAGCAGGGCCGGTTGACGGTTACAGGTGCTGAACACGAAGTCGGAAAAGGCGAAGACCCGTTGCGCTTCGATGGCCCATCCCGTCGGCGGAGACCAGGCGGGATCCGTCCGGGCGGCGGCATCGGCGAAGGTCTGGCACCGATGGGTTCCGATTTCGGCCAGGGGCTCGGGCAGCGGAAGGGGGAGGGTGGCAGGCATCTATTTTCTGACGTAGCCCCATTGAGCCAGACGGTTGTAGGCGTACTGGGCGGGGTTTCCCTGACCACCGGCCTTCAGGTAGGTCGTGTAGGCCCGTGCCGCCTCGGACCGGCGCTGCATCCCCTCCAGAGACAATCCCTGGAAAAAACTCGTGTTGGGGTTTCCCGGCAACAGCCGGGCATAGGCATTGAAATCGGCCAGGGCGTTTTCGTACTGCTTTTGCTGAAGCCTGGTGAAGCCGGCCAGGTAACGGGCCTGGGCTTCCTGGGGATAGACCTGCTTGGCCGATTCGGCGTAGCGCAGGGCCTCGGCCGGGCGCTGAAGCGCCATCTGGCACTTGGCCATCATCGCCAGCGCCGTATAGTCGTTGGGGGCCTGTCTCAGGGCGGTCTGAAGACTGTTGGCCGCGTTGGCATACTGTTCCTTGGCCATGAGACGATCGGCTTCCTGCATGGCCTCGATGGCCCCGCGCATCCGCCGCAGGCCGGCGGTGTGATCCATGTAGCGTTCCTTGTAGATCGGTTGCCGACGGGCGGCGGCATAGCGCCCCTGGACCTGGGCGACGGCGGTCTGGTAGCGCTCTTGGCTCATGGGATGGGTGGCGAACATCAGCTCGATGGCGCTGGGGTTGTGCCGGTTCATGGCCCGCAGTTTGTCCATCAGGGAAACGAAACCGTCGGCGCCGTAGCCGGCGGCCGTCATGTACTGGAGTCCCAGGTCGTCGGCCTCCCGTTCGTTGTCCCGGCTGTAGCCGGCCAGCAGGGCCCCGGCCCCCAGCATGCCCAGTTGGCCGGCGAGCTGGCCGGCCAACTGTCCCTGGGTGCCGGCTACGGCGGCCAGGCCGCCCACCAGGGTTTGAATCAGGGTCCCCTGGGTCATCTGTTGAGCGGTGTGACGGGCGTTGACGTGGCCCAGCTCATGGCCGAGCAGCGAGGCCAGTTCGGCCTCGTTTTCCAGAGTGAGCAGAATGCCCCGGGTGGCGGCGATGCTGCCGCCGGGGAAGGCGTAGGCGTTGACGTAAGTGGCATTGACGCAGTTGAACCGGTAGGGCATGCGGGGGCGGTGGGTATGGGCCGCCAGGCGCTGACCGGTCTGTTGCAGGTAACGGTTGAGGTTGCCATCCTGGCACACGCCGTAGTCGGTGGAAAACTGATGGGGCGAGTTCTGGCGGTCGATGCTGATCTCCTGGTCCTCGGAAACCAGCATGAGCTGGCTTTGGCCGGTGACCGGGTTCACGGCGCAGCCGGCGGCCAGGCCGGCGGCCGACAGGGTGGCCAGTTGGAGGAACCGGCGCCGGCTCAATGACGCTTCGGGCTCGAGGGGACCGGGCTGCAAGACGGTTGTCATAAGACCTCCTTGCCGATGGCGGTGATGGCGTTGCGGACACGGGCCTTGAGGGCTTCGATGGAATCCTCGCGGTAGGTGTCCGGGGGGATGGGGCGGCCGAAGGCCAACCGGGCCGGGCCGGGCCGCAGCCGCCAATCTCCCTTGGGATTGTACGCGAAGAGCCCCTCGATGACAAAGGGAACAATGTCCACCCGGGCCGCCTGGGCCAGGTAAAAGGGACCGCTCTTGAAGGGGCCCATCTCGCCGCTGCGGGTGCGATGGCCCTCGGGCAGGATCACGATGGAGGTGCCGGCGGCCAGGGCGCTGCGGGCCGCTTCCAGGCTGGCGATGGCGGTTTGACGGCGGTGCCGGTCGATGGGGATGTTGCCCCAGCGGCGGATCAGATGGCCCCAGAGGGGGATGTGAAAATGGTAGCCGGCCTCCACCCCCACCGCGTGCACCGGCAGGGCTGCCGGCAAGGTGATGAGGTCGAAGAGACTCTGGTGGTTGCCCATGAAGAGGTAGGGGCGGGCGGCCTGGATGTGCTGGGCGCCTTCAACGCGCAGGCGCACGCCCATCAGGGCCAACTGCATGCGCATCAGCCGGTGCACCAGGGGAAACACGCGTTTCCCGGTGGAAAGGGACAGCGCCGCGGCGATCAGGGCAAAAACCCACACGAAATGCAGCCCGCCCACCGTCCACAGGAGCATGGAGGCGGGGAGCGCCGCCAGGCGGCGGAGGTCGAAACGTCCGGGAAAATGGGGCAAATGGGGCATCCGGTGTCTCCAGGGCGGCGGTGGATGGCATCGCGCCGGACCGCTGTCCCCGTCCGGGATGGGGCGGCGATGCCGTTTCTATGGGTTGGCTCGGGGAGTGCGGCCGTCGCGCACCGTCACCCCGCGCTGCCGCAGCTCCTCGCGCAGCCGGTCGGCCCGCGCCCAGTCCCGCGCCGCCCGCGCCGCCTCGCGTTCGGCCATGAGCCGCATCACCGCCGGGTCCGCCTCGACCTGGTGAAAGTCGAAAACGTTGAGGACCGTGTCGATCTGGCCCAGCGTCTCCAGAATGCGTCCGGCGCCGTCCTGATCCAGGCGGCCTTCCTGAATCAGGGCGTTGATCCGTTTGACGGTCTTGAACAGTGCCGCCATGGCCCGGGAAATGCTGAGATCGTCGTCCATGGCGTCGGTGAAGCCGGTCTTGAGATCATAGCAGATCTGGTCCACATCCGGGCAAGGCTGGCCGGCAACGGCGGTGCGGTGGAGACTGCCCACCACCGCGTCCAGTCGTCGCAGGGCCCGCCGGGCGTCTTTGAGGGCCTTGTCCGAGAGAACCAACGGTTTGCGGTAATGGGTGCCCAGGAGCCAGAAACGGATTTCCCGGCCGGTGTAGCCGCGTTGATCCAGATCGGCCAGGGTCATGGCCCCGTCGCGGGCCTCGGCCTGTTTGCCGTCCACCATCACCGGGTCGCTGTGAAGCCAGAAACGGGCCGGGGGGCGCCCGGTGAGGGCCCCGGCGATGGCGATGATGTTTTCGTGGTGGGGAAAGATCAGTTCCCGGCCGCTGGTGTGGATGTCGTAAGATTCGCCCAGATAGGTGTGGGCCATGGCGGCGCACTGCAAGTGCCAGCTCGGGCGGACGTTGCCCCATTCGGTCTTGACGAAGATGCCCCGCTTGAGCTCCGAGAGCCGGGCCCGCTTCAAGAGCGTGAAATCCCGGGGGTTGTCCTTCTCGTATTCGTCCAAATCGACGGTGGTCCCCAGGCGGATCTTGTCCAGATCGATGCCGGAAAGCCGGCCGTAACCGTCGAAACGTGAGATGTCGAAATACAGCGAGCGCAGCTTCTCGTAGGCGTAGCCCTTGCGTGCCAGGCGTTCGGCCAAGGCGATCATCTGATCGATGTGGGCCGATGCCCGCGGCAGGACCGCCGCCGGGCGCACCCCCAGGCGTTCCAGGTCTTCCAGGAACGCCTGGATATGGGCTTCAGTGAAGGCTTCCAGCGGTTGGCCGGCCGTTTCCGAGCCGGCGATGGTTTTGTCGTCGTAGTCGGTGATGTTCATCACCTGGCGCACTTCCAGTCCCCGATACGACAGGTAGCGGCACAGGAGGTCGGCCAGCACGAAACGGCGGTATTCGCCCAGATGGGGCCGGGCGTCGGCGGTGGGACCGCAGGTGTAGATGGACGCCTTGCCCGCCTCCCGGGGCACGAAGGTTTCTTTTTCCCGGGTCAGGGTGTTGAAGAGTTGCAGGCCCACCGTGATCCGCCGGGTAAAGAGCGAGGTGCTCAGGTAACGTTCGCCGCCGTCGGGCAGGATCGCCACGACGGTGCCGGTCTCCAGGCGTCGGGCCAGATTGATGGCCACCGCCATGGCCGCCCCGCTGCTCATGCCCACCATCAGGCCCTCCTCCCGGGCCAGGCGTCGAGCCATCTCGAAGGCGTCTTCGTCGTCGATGTTGATCTTTTCGTCGAGGCGTTGTTTTTCGAAAATTTCCGGCCGGTAGGCCTCCTTCATGTTTTTCAGGCCCTGGATCTTGTGCCCGAGGTACGGTTCGACACCGATGATCTGGATGTCGGGACGATACTCCTTCAACCGTCGACTGATGCCCATCAGGGTTCCGCTGGTGCCGAGGGTGGCCACCACGTGGGTCACCTCGCCGCCGGTCTGGTCCCAGATTTCCGGAGCGGTGGTGCGGTAGTGGGCCTGCCAGTTGGCGGGACTGTTGTACTGGTCGGCCATGTAGTAGCGTTCGGGATGCTCCCGGACCAGGCGGTAGACTTCTTCGATGGCCCCATCGGTGCCCAGGTGTCCGGGGGTCAGCAGGATTTCGGCGCCCCGGGCTTCCAGGATCTTGCGACGCTCCAGGCTGACCGCCTCGCTCATGGCCAGCACCAACGGATACCCCTTGACGGCGCACACCAGCGCCAGACCGATGCCGGTGTTGCCGCTGGTGGCCTCGATCACCGTGCGTCCGGGCACCAGTTGGCCGGAGGCTTCACCGGCCTCGATCATGGCCAGGGCGGTGCGGTCCTTGATGGATCCGCCGGGATTGAGGTATTCCACCTTGGCCAGCAGCCGGACCCGGGGGTTGGGGTTGAGCCTTCGGATGGGCACCAGGGGCGTGTTGCCGATGTAGTCGAGAATTGAAGAAGCCATGGCTTACCGGTTCCCGCCCCCGTCGGGGCATGGAAGGTGGAGGCGATCGGCGATGACCGCCTGAAGGTCCCGGGCCACCTCACCGGGGGTCCGGTTGCCGTCGATGACGCGAAAGCGTTGCGGCTCCCGGGCCGCCAGATCGAGGTACCCTTGCCGCACCCGCTCGTGAAAGTTCCGGTTTTCATTTTCGAAGCGGGTTTCGTCGCCGTTGCGCTCGCCGCGGTGCACCGCGTTCCAGGCCCGGGCCAGTCCCACTTCCACCGGGATGTCGATGAGCAAGGTGAGTTCGGGACGCCAGTCATCGAGCACGATGGCGTGGAGGCGCTCGATGAGCTGGGGGGCAATGCCCCTGGCGGCACCCTGGTAGGCCAGGGTGGCATCCACGTAGCGGTCGCAGATCACCACCTGGCCACGGGCCAGGGCGGGCCGGATCACCTGTTCAACGTGCTGAACCCGGTCGGCGAGGTAAAGGAGCAGCTCGGCCCGGGGATTCATGTCGGTGCAGGCCGGGTCCAGGAGAATGCGCCGGATTCGCCGCCCCAGGTCGGTGGCCCCCGGCTCGCGGGTGGTGATGCAGGCTCTGCCGGCCGCGCGCACAAATCCCGCGGCCGATTCGACCTGGGAGCTTTTGCCGGCCCCTTCGATGCCTTCCAGGGTGATCAGCATGGCGTCAATCGCATCTCAGATCCCAGTGGTGCAGCTGTTCGTAGAACCCCTCATCGGTCATGTCGCAGCGCAGCGGGGTGATGGAGATGCAGCCGGCGGCCAGCACGGCACCGTCCGCCTCGGGCTGGTCGTCGAAGCACTGGCCGTCGGCGCCTTGCCAGAAATAGGGGCGCTGCCGGGGGTCGGTGCGTTTTTCGAAACGGTCCGCCAGCCGTCCGAAACCGTGGCGGCTCACCTTGACGCCGGCGACCTGGTCCAGGGGCTGATCGGGGAGATTGACGTTGAGCAGGGTTCCCCGGGGCAGGCCGTAGCGCTGAATCCGTTCGGCAAGATTCAGCGCAAAGCGTGCCGCGCTGTCCATGTGCCGGCAGACGGGGCCTTCGAGGGAAACGGCGATGGCCGGCACCCCGTACAGGGCCGCTTCCCTGGCCGCGGCCACCGTCCCGGAATAGTTGATATTGATTCCCACGTTGGCCCCCGGATTGATGCCGGAGATCACCAGGTCGGGTCGCGACGCCACCACCTCCAGGAGGGCGAACTTGACGCAGTCGGCCGGGGTGCCGTTGACGGCCACCGCCGATTGGCCGCCGTTGACGGTCACCGCCATGCTTCTCAGCGGACGGTGAAGGCTGATGGCGTGGCCGATGGCGCTGCGCTCTCGGTCCGGGGCCACCACCGTAACCTCATGGTGGGGCGCAAGGCGATGGTGAAGTGACCACAGGCCCGGCGCATGGACACCGTCATCGTTGGTGAGTAGGATTTTCATCGCTCGGTCAAGATTTGTTTTTTATCTTCAAATGGTCATGGGCGCCCTATCCATAGCGCAACGGTCTGTTTTTGAAAAGGCCCCTTGAGCGGCCGCCCTGGCCGCCGCGCTTGATCTTGGAAAGCCTGGGATTGTATAGAACAGATTTCGCCACTCGGAAAAATGCCCCGAATCGTACTCAAGATGGGAACGTGGACGATGATGAACCGATGCCGGGACGACATGTCCGCCGGATCCGGAGCGCGCTGCCGAAGGTGGTTGTGGGGGGCTGCCGTTGTTTTTCTTTGCTTTTGTGCGGTGGCACAGGGGATGGCCGCCGAGCCCCCCGGCCCCTGGCGGGTCACCGCCGACCGGTTGGAACAGTTTCGCGACAGCGACCGGTACCTGGCGGTGGGCAATGTGACCATCACCCGGGGGGGCATCCGCCTGAACGCCGACCGGGTGGTCTTTGATCGGGGCGCCATGACCGCCGAGGCCGAAGGGCATGTCATGGTGACCTCCGGCAGCGATGTGATGACCGGCGAACGCCTGGAGATGGATCTGGCCACCGAGACCGGCACCCTCCATCAGGGGCGCCTCTTTCTGGCCGAGAACCATTTTTACATCCGGGGTGATCGCCTGGAAAAAATCGGTCCGGAAAGCTATCGCGGCGATGCGGTGCGACTGACTTCCTGCGATGGCGACCAACCGGCCTGGCAGGTTCAGGGACGCCGCATGGCGGTGACGGTGGAAGGCTACGGCAAGGTGGACCACGCCGTTTTCAAAGCCGGCGATTTGCCGTTGGCCTACGTACCCAAGCTGATTTTCCCGGCCAAGCGCAAGCGCCAGACCGGCCTGCTGCCGCCGAGCCTGGGGATTTCCGACCGGCTGGGCGCCGCCTGGGGACAACCGCTGTTCTGGGCCATCGACGACCACCAGGATGCCACCTTCTATCTTCACCACATGAGCCGCCGGGGCGAGATGCTGGGCTTGGAGTATCGCTATGTGCGCGACGAGGCTTCCCGGGGCACCTTGATGATGGATCTGCTCGAGGACCGGAAAGTGGACGACGGCACCGCCGCCAGCGACGACTGGGCCTTCGATGACACCCCGATCCGGGGCAATCGGGACCGGTACTGGCTGCGCGGGCGCATCGACCAGAAGTTGCCGGCCGCCTTTACCGCCAAGCTCGACGTGGACCTGGTCAGCGACGTGGACTACCTGTACGAGTTTCGCGGCGTCATCAACGGTTTCGATTACAGCGATGGGGCTTTTGCCGCCGATTTCAACCGCGAACTGGACGAGCCGGAGGACTGGGTGCGCACCAACCGCCTCAACATCAACCGGCTCTGGGCCAACTACAGCCTCAACTTCGATACCTTGTGGCGCGATGACGTGGTGGCCCGGCGAGACGACCAGGTGAGCCGCCTGCTGCAAAATCCCCAGAGTGTCACCGTCAGCGGAGCCCGGCAACCGTTGGGGGAAACGCCGCTGTACTTCGATCTGGAAAGCCAGTGGCGCTATTTCTACCTGGAGGACCAACGTCGCGGGCAGCGGCTCGACATCCATCCGCGGGTCTACTGGCCGCTGCGCTTCGGGCGACGCCTGGGCCTTCAGCCCTCGGTGGGCCTGCGGGAAACCGCCTGGTACCTCGACCACGACAGCCGGGCGCCCCATGCCGAGAACGATCCCGAGAGCCGGGAGATGGTGGATTTCCGGATGGAAGCCGACAGCCTCCTGCAGCGGGTCTATCGGCCGGGAAGATGGGGCATCGATGCGCTTCAGCACGTGATCCAGCCCCGCCTGGTCTACGATTACATCCCTGCCCACGGTCAGGACCGCTACCCGTTGCTGGAAGGGGAGGGGGGACTGGACCGCATCCCGGAGACCAGCCGGGTCAGTGCCGTGTTGGCCCAGACCTTCACCACCCGTCGCCAGCCGAAGGCGCCGGCGGACGGCGGCGAGACGCCTCCGGCGATCTACCGGGAGATCGGCTATATCGAGCTGTCCCAGTCCTACGATCGCATTGCGCCCCTGGCCGAAGACGGACAAGCGCGCCAGCGGCACCTTTCTCCCTTGCGCCTCGAGGTGGCGGTTTCTCCCGTCAGCTTTCTCAGCCTCAGGGCCGACGCCGAGCGCTCGTTGCAGAGCGGCCATTACGATTCGCACAACATCGCCGTCCACCTGGCCGACGGGCGGGGGGACCAGTTGTTCGTCCAGCATCGCTACACGTACGATGTCAGCCAATCGGTGTTCACGCAGCTTCTGGTCCCGTTGACGGAAAATCTCGTCACCTACAGTGAGTGGGAACGCAACTTGCGTGATTCGCGCACCATCGAATTCGGCGCCGGCCTCCTGTACACCCGCCAGTGTTGGGCCCTGGATTTCGGCTACTTGTATGGGCATGACATCGGCAAAGAGTTTGCGATCATGGTCCACCTCAACGGCCTGGGCGGATTCGGCCGGGAAAGCGTGGTGGCCCGACGCATCAAGGACCCGTTCGCCTACCGATCGACCATCGAGAATTGACGTGACGCCTCCGGACAAAACGGCCCCCATGAGCGAAGATCTCTTCATTCCCCGCTGGTACGTGCTGCACACCCGCAGCCGTTTCGAGAACGTTGTCCAGGAAGGCCTGGCGCGCAAGCAGGTGGAGGCCTACCTGCCCAAGATCACGG
>Ga0265295_1003602_pt1 | contig 22269 bp, 19 predicted proteins | sample Munlansysbiofilm_FD_192503 | JGI IMG/M metagenome (GOLD analysis project Ga0265295, IMG submission 192503) | Leachate microbial communities from a municipal landfill in Southern Ontario, Canada - Methane capture system biofilm | ecosystem: Engineered > Solid waste > Landfill > Unclassified ...
CTGTGTCTGGCTGCACTGTATGAGAGCTGGTCGGTGCCGTTTTCGGTCATGCTGGTGGTGCCATTAGAGGTGATTGGCTCTGTGCTGGCTACCCTGGGACGGGATTTATCCAATGACGTATTCTTCCAGATTGGTCTTTTAACCACGATTGGTTTGTCTGCCAAAAACGCCATCCTGATTGTCGAGTTTGCCAAGGACCTTTATGAAAGGGAAGGCAAGCCCTTGCTTCAGGCTGCGGCAGAGGCATCCCGGCTGCGTCTGCGCCCGATTGTCATGACCTCACTGGCCTTTACTTTTGGTGTATTGCCAATGGCATCGACAGCTACCTTACCGTGCTGGATGCACAACGCCAGTTGTTGGGGGCGCAGCAGCAGGTGGTGGCTGTACAGCAGGCTAAGCTAAGCAGTGAGGTGTTGCTGTATAAAGCCCTGGGTGGTGGCTGGCATGAAAACGGGATCGTGAAACCACCCATTCAACAATAGGTTTATTCAACTTTTCTAAAATAAAAAACCGGTTGCAGCTTTATGGCTTGCAACCGGTTTTTTATTGTATTTCGGATATAACTGCCTTTATGCGGCTGTTATGACTGCAGCATAAAGGACTATATGTGTTATACCGTTTTATTTAACGTTGATGGTAATGGGTTTGAGCCCGTCAATGGTGGCAACCATGGTATCACCCGCCACAACAGCGCCAACCCCTTCCGGTGTACCAGTCATGATCAGGTCGCCTTCTTTCAGTTCAAACAGGGTAGAAAGGTTGGCGATGGTTTCTGATACAGACCAGATTAAATGGGTAATATTGCTTTTTTGGGTGGTTTTGCCATTAACGGTCAGGTGGATGTCACCACTGTTCAATTCACCGGTTTTGGCAATAGGGGTAATTTCACCAATAGGGGCAGAGTAATCAAACGCTTTGCCAATTTCCCATGGGCGGCCAGCTTCACGCATTTTCATTTGCAGGTCACGACGGGTCATGTCCAGACCAACGGCATAACCAAAGATATGTTTGGCGGCGTCTTCAACAGAAATATCTTTACCACCTTTGCCAATCGCCACAACCAGTTCAATTTCATGGTGGTAATTGGCGGTTTTAACAGGGTAGGGAATTGCTACGGTTTTGCCATCGGCAACAGGAACGATAGATTCTGCATCGTTAGGTTTGCAGAAGAAAAATGGTGGTTCACGATCAGGATCAAAACCCATTTCACGAGCGTGGGCAGCATAGTTACGTCCTACGCAGTAAATACGGCGTACAGGAAAAAGGTCTTCAGATTCGCTAACAGGAATACCGACAGTTTTCATCGGTTCAAATACGTAAGACATGTTAAGTTCCTTCCTTGTTAATGTCAGGGTTTTAAAGATTTTTAAGGGTTACAGTTTACAGGATTACAGGGTAAGCCTTTATAACAAGGCTTACCCTGTAATTTTCCATTACTGAAAATGATGGCTATCAAGCTGCAGGATAGTTTTGTGCTGCATCAAGGCAGTTGGAAACGTTCCAGCCATACAGCCATTCCATGGCATCGTAGAATCGTTCGGTAGAACGGCCACGCCACAGATCATTGCGAATCATGCGTTGAACACCTTCTGCATGATAAAGGCGTCCCATTTCACGTGAAGATAAAACAATACGGGCCGTTCTGGCGACACGGGCACGCTGGTACAAATCAAATGCCTTTTCAATGTCATTGTCACTAGTGCGCAGAGCTTCACCCAGTGTAACGGCATCTTCCATGGCCATGCAGGCACCTTGTGCCATGTATTGCGTGGTTGGGTGTGCTGCGTCTCCAAGCAGGGTGGCACGGCCATGAGTCCAGTTACTAATGGGCTCGCGGTCTGCGGTAGACCAGCGTTTCCATGATTTTGGCAATGAGAGCAGTTGTTTGGCTTTGGGGCAAATATCGGTAAAGTAGCTTAATACTTCTTCACGGCTGCCATCCTTAACACCCCAGACTTCCTGCTCGCGGCTGTGGAAGGTAACCACAACATTGTATTGTTCACCACCACGTAGCGGATAGTGAACCAGGTGGCCTTTGGGAGCTGCCCACAAACTTGCCGCATTCCAGCGCAGGTCTTCGGGGAAATCTTCTTTGTCAACAACAGCACGATAAACCACATGACCGGTTACCAGTGCGGGGTCACCGACATATTTTTCACGAACCACAGATTTTCCGCCATCAGCGGCAATCAGGGCCTGGCCTGTGTATTTATTGCCGTTGGTGTCGGTAACAGTAACGGTTTTGCCGTCCTGTTCGATACCTTCAATACGTGTATTGGTATGGATTTGAACCTCACCGGTTTCCTGTGCCCCTTCCACCAGAGAAGAGTGGATGTCGGCACGGTGGATAACGGCATAGGGGTTGCCAAAACGCTTGCGGAAATTTTCGTCGGTAGGGATTTTGCCAATGACGTATTCATTCAAGGCATCATGCATGACCATGTAGTCGGTATACACGGCACGTGAACGGGCCTTGTCTCCGATGCCCAGCGCATCAAAGGCATGAAAGGCGTTAGGGCCCAACTGGATGCCTGCCCCGATCTCACCAATTTCAGGGGCCTGTTCAAACAGTTTTACCTTGAATCCCTGGCGTACCAATGCCAGTGCTGCGGCAAAGCCTCCAATGCCACCGCCAGAGATAAGAATAGGTAATTGTTCCATTTTTTAGTTTCCTTTAATATAGTAGTTTTATAAACTGAATTATTTATTGTTTGGGCGTTCAGAATAAAGACCCAGTTTTTTCTGTACCGGAGACTCGTCAGCAATAAAGATAAAAGTAGGCTGGTCACTGTTTTTGTTGACCAGGGTGACTGGTGCAAAACATGGGACGCAGCTTGTATCTGCCTGCTTCATGTTGAAGTTGTTATCGGTGGTCTGGATTTCAACCTGGCCTTCAATCACGTGGAAGACCATGGCACTGGAGCGTAAAGGCAGGGTCAGTGTTTCATTGGGACGTAGCATTAATGAAGAAAAGCCAATGATATTCTGGCAGTCTGAGCCGGTTTCAGGATTAATATAAGTAACCTGGATAGATTTTGCATCGGGCTGGCTTGCGGCCATGTTTTCCAGTGCTTTACGTGCATCTTTCCAGGCAAAACGCAGCAGTGGGTTTGTTGGGTTCTGGCGTGTAAAGACCGGTGTGGGCACAATACCGGGGCCGTAAGCGGTATTGGCGGCAACACCGTTAATATCCTGGTGCTCACCAAAGGGTTCTACGTAGGAAGCTTCCATGAAGTAAACCAGTGGCAGGTCAAGAACGTCCAGCCATACAACAGGTTCTGTGCCTTCATGAGAGTGTTCGTGCCACATGCCGGTAGGTGTCAAAATCAGGTCACCACGCTCCATTGGGCATTTCTGTCCGTTAACGGTGGTGTAGGCATCATTGCCTTCCACAATCATGCGAATCGCGTTGGGGGTGTGTCGGTGTGAAGGCGCCCACTCACCTGGCAGCAATAATTGCATGCCTAAATACATCACTGGCGTGGCACGCATGTTTTCCAGACCATGACCCGGGTTGGACAGAACCAGTACACGGCGCTCGGCTTTTTCGATGGGTGTCAAATCACCTGCTTGCATCAAGAGCGGACGCAGTGTGTCGTATGGCCACATAATCGGCTTGGTTTTAGGCTGCGGGGTTTCAGGTGGCAAAACATCGCGCAGGCTGGGCCACAACGGTACCAGGTTCAGTTTTTCAAGGTTATCCCTGTATTCCTGGGGCAAGTCTTCAAGTTTGGCTAATTGATCCACGATAATATCCTCATAAATAGTGATAAATTTTTTTGATTCTTTTGATTATTGTTAATGAAAATAACTGCAATTTAAATTTAACAAGCTTGAGCTATTTCATCCATACAATAATGTATATAATCTGTATTATAAAAATTAATAACACTAGGGACGATAATCATTAAAAATCAGGATGAATACTGTAAGGGCAGGAAAGAAATGAAAGATTCAGGAAAAATGGATATTCGTCAGTTACAGATTTTTCATGAAATTAATCGTGAAAAAAGTGTTTCCAAAGCCGCGGAAAATCTTGGAATGGGTCAGCCGGGCGTTAGCATAGAATTGAATAAGCTCAGAAAGCATTTTAATGACCCCCTGTTTGTTAGGGTAGGCAATACGATGCAGGCGACGACAGTGGCCGAATCCCTGGCTGGGCACATTACCGACTTGCTGGATAAATGGAAGCGTATTGCAGAATTTACTGAAGAGTTTGATCCAGCTACCTCAACCCGGGGCTTTACCATTAGCATGATGGATATCAGCCATATAGAAATATTACCCCGGCTGGTTGCGTATCTTCATGAAAACGCACCAAATATTGCGCTTGAAATTGTACCCATCACACCCGAAACACCCATGTATATGTCTAACGGTGCCATAGATCTGGCCATTGGTTTTGTACCGCAACTTAAGGCCGGTTTTTACCAGCAGACATTGTTTCGTCAGCAGTATGAATGTCTGGTTAGCAACCAGCATCCCCGCATACAGGATAATCTAAGCCTGGAAGATTTTCAGCGTGAAGGCCATGTCGTATTTTATCATCAGGGAACCGGTCATTCCATTTTAGAGCAGCAAATCAAACGGTTGGGCATAAAGCGCAATATCTATCTGCAGCTTTCATCATTTTTAGGCCTGGGGTTACTAATAGAGAAATCAGATTTGATCACCAGCGTACCAACGCGCTTAAGCAATATGTTCACCCGCAACCCCAATCTGCGTTCGTATGCCTTGCCATTTGAATCTCCCCGCTATGCGATCAGGCAGCATTGGCATGCCCGGTTTCACCAGGACGCAGGCAGTCGCTGGCTTAGAAAAATTATCTACGAATTCTTCAATACCTCCGACAGCACAGACTCACCCAACCACTGACGGGTGATTTTGCATATCAATCTCTTTCTTTGTGGGATTGGCGGTAAATGCCTTGTAGCTTTTATCCCTGTATACGCTAAAAGGCCAAATGGCATGTGCCAGGGCTTCTTTTTCCAGGGACTCATCCAGCAGGGATCGCTGGAATACATCGGGTGCCTGATAAGTAAACTGCGTCGCTTGCCGATGCGGGTCCAGGACTAGCAATTGATCCGCCTTCAGGTAGCCATAGCGGTTGTCATATTGCATCATGGCCCGGTTGGGGCTTTGCCTGGTCAGGTCTTGGCCAATCATGGGATGGACACAAGAAGCACTTGCCAGGCTAAGTAGAGTAACCGGTAAGTCAATCTGACTGATTATCCGCTCATCAAGGCGGGGGGTAATGCCTGCGCCCAATATCAACGCCGGGATATGGAAGTGTTTCAGGGGAATCAATTCGGCGCCAAATACGCGCGAATCATGATCGGCAACCACCAGAAACACAGTGTCCTGCCAGTAATCACGGGTTTTGGCGGTTTCAAAAAACTGCCCCAGGGCATGATCGGCATAGCGTACGGTATTTTCTACACTGGCAGGCTCGTCCTGGGGATGGATGCGGCCTGCCGGATATTCCCACGGAGAATGGTTGGAAACACTAAAAGCCAGGGTAAGAGTGGGCTGGTTGCTGCCTATATCCTCTTGCAGCAGGCGATCCAGTTGATTGAACATGTCTTCATCACTGTAACCCCAGGTGCCCTTGAATTGGGGATCTTTGAATAAAGGACCGTCAATCACTTCCTTAAAACCATTACCCAGGAAAAAGCCTTTCATATTATCGAAATGGGCCTCTCCACCATACAGAAAGCGGGAATGGTAATTATATTGCTGGCCCAATGCTTCGGCTATGGTAAAAAAACCGGTTTGGGCATTGGGCAACTTGAAGACGGATTGTGTGATTGTAGGCGGAAATCCGGCCGACAACGCTTCAAGCCCGCGCACCGAGCGGGTTCCGGTTGCATAGGCCTGTAGAAAACCCCAGCCTTCCTGATATAGGCGGTCCAGGTTGGGCGTCAGGCAGTTGCCACCCAGGGTTTGAACATATTGGGCACCCAGGCTTTCTTCAACAATAATGACAATATTCTTGGGGGAGCCTGAGTGATTGCTGGCTATTTGTTGATGCAGGGTGGCAATCGTACCGGCATCCATGCCAGGTTTAATACCCGCCGATTCGCACACCAGCCGGTTAATTGTTTCAGCTGGCATTTTGCCATAAACCGCTTCGGCCGACATTTCGTATTTCATGGCGTAAATGGCGTATAAAAGACTATAAATGGAATTCAGTGCAAGGCTGTTCACCAAGCCATCGCCGGCAAAGGCAACGGTTGACGGATTGATGGGCCTTTTTTTTAATGTGCCACGAATACACAGGAAAGAAACCAGAGCATAAGAAAATGATTCGATAATCCTGAGCCAGACAGGGCCAAGAGGCGCCGGGGCAAAGTTGAAAAAAAGATAGTTGGCCATGGTTGCCATGCAGGCAAAGAGCAGCAGCCCGGCGGCCAGCATCCCTTTATAACCGCGCCACAGCATGCCAAAAACTTCTTTGGGGTGTTTCAGGTATTCAACAAACAGGCGGTTGGGGCGGGTATCGTATTCAGTAATAAATTGGGGGGTGGCAATTTCCATGAATGCAGACAACAGCCACCAGAAAGTAAACCACACAGCGGTAATGGCAAGAAACAGGGTATTGTTTTCCAGCCATGGCATGAGCAGGGCGGGCACCGAGGCATAGGTGGCTATTTGGTTAAGGTCTATGCGTAAACCACCCTTAAGAATGGGCCATAGTCCCTTTGCTTGCTGTACCCTTTGATATTGCCAGGCAATAAACAAAAGACGACTGAAGGTAAACAGGGTAAACAAGGCAAAAATAAAGCTAATTAACTGGATTCTCAAAACATACCTGCATGACAAATCCTGACATGGATTCAGGAGGAATTATTGTGGGTTTGGTCATGTGTGCATGGTAGGCTGAATGTCGTCAAGTAAATATCAATTAAATATCAAGAAAATATCAAAATGGCCGGATGTCCGCACTGGCAAACGGTTCAGGCGCGTGCATGGATTTGGCACTCTGGCGGCAAATAGGTTTCCTGATGACAGGATGGGAATATAATGAGTTTTTTGAACCCATTAAAATTCAAGTATTAAAAAATGAGTATTGCCCAATCTTTGCAAACATCTTCCGGTAACCATCACGACGTTCGCGTCCCGCCCTTGCCAAAAGTCATGCTGGAGCCTGTTGTTCGCATGGCCTTGCTGGAAGATCTTGGCAGGGCAGGCGATTTAACCAGCGACAGTATTATTCCGCCACAAACCCAAACAACTATGAATTTGGTTGCCCGCCAGGGCGGGGTTCTGGCGGGCCTTGACCTGGCCTGCCTGGCCTTCCGGATTATTGATGAAAACATCAAGATAGCGCTCCATCGTAACGATGGTGCCCGTTTGAATCCAGGCGATCTTATTGCCAGCATTTCCGGTCCGGCCGGTGCCATTCTTACGGCAGAGCGCACGGCACTTAATTTTCTGGGTCATTTAAGCGGAGTGGCAACCGCAACGGCAACCATTGCCGATGCCATTCGCGAATATGGCACCAAGGTTACCTGCACGCGTAAAACCCTGCCAGGTTTGCGTGCCTTGCAAAAATATGCGGTGCGGGTTGGAGGAGGCAGTAACCACCGCTTTGGCCTGGATGATGCCGTTTTAATCAAGGACAATCATATTGCCGTGGCCGGCAGCTTGCGCGAAGCCGTACTTAGGGCGCGTGCCGGTGTTGGTCATATGGTGCAGATTGAACTGGAAGTGGATACCCTGGAACAATTGGCCGAAGCGCTTGAGTTGGGCGTTAATGTGATACTGTTGGATAACATGAATCCTGACATGCTGAAAAAAGCGGTTGCCATGGTTGACGGGCGAGCGGTTACCGAAGCTTCCGGCAGTATCAATGCGCAAACCGCGCCTGCCATCGCACAAACGGGGGTAAACCTGATTGCGGTTGGCTGGATTACCCATAGCGTGGCTGTTTTTGATTTCGGGCTTGATGCTGTCGAATAGCCCAATACTGTAAGGAACCTGTCTGTTATGTCAAGCCAAGCCGTGTTGTATATTATTCAGATGGGGGCACCACCCGAAAGTTTGCGATCGGTTTATGGTGATCAATGGGAGTGGTTTCAATCTGCGCTGGCAAAAACTCCCACGTCTTTTCCGCTGGATATACGCATTACCAGACCCGATCTGGACGAACCGCTGCCAGATCCCGGCTCTTTTGATGTGGCGGTTATTAGCGGGTCCTGGTGCATGGTAACAGACCGGCTTGACTGGAGTGAACGTACCGCAGAATGGGTTCGTCAGGTAATCGCGAAAAACCAGCCCTTGTTGGGAGTATGCTATGGTCATCAGTTAATGGCACATGCCTTGGGCGGGGTAGTGGACTATCACCCTGATGGCCCCGAAATAGGCAGCATAAGCATTACCCTGAACCCGGCAGGTCAGGCAGACCCGTTTTTTACCGGGTTCCCGCAGCAGTTCCGGGCTCATTTAACGCATGAACAAAGCGTGCTGCAGGTGCCTTCCGGGGCGACCGTGCTGGGTTCGTCCGGGCACGACCCCAACCAGATCATCCGCTATACAAAGAATGCCCTGTCGGTACAGTTTCATCCCGAATTCTTCGAAGCATTGATGCGGCATATTATTGTCGGTAAAAAGAAGTTGCCACCAGAACAAAAAGCCTTCCTGCTGGATGCGGTTGTTGACACGGCATGGTCCAGAAAAATACTTCAGCAGTTTGTTGGGCAGTTCATTTGAATTAAACCTTTTCCATGATTTACTTGCGCAAAAACGCCGCCCTGTTTGGGTGGCGCTTTTGTTTTGAACCGGGTTAACGCATTTCAAAGGCTTCCTGATGGAAGGTGAATTTTCCAGGCCACCATTTTTTCAGCTTGGTTTTGATACTGTTTGCCAGGCTGGTTGGGCCACAGTACCAAATTGAGGTACTGCTTTTTTGCCCCAGCGTTTGGGCCAGTTTTTGGGCACTTAAACGTTCTCCTTTTTCACTTTGATGAACATGCAAGCTGACTGATGGCAGCGTTTCGCACAGTTGCAGGATGCGTTGGATGAAAGGATCATTATCGGCATTTCGTACGCAATAATGCAAATCGGTTGAAGGAATATTGCCTGGCGACTTCTGGCAGTCTTCCAGCCATGAAAGAAACGGGGTAATACCAATGCCACCAGCAATCATGGTTTGGTGCGAACCGGTATCAAGTTGGCTTAGATCAAAGCAGCCATAGGGGCCTTCAGCCTTGATTTTTTGGCCTACTGTGATTTTTCCGGATAATTGACCCGTATAGTCCCCCAGCGCCTTAATCTGAAAACTGATGTGTTTGTCACTGCCCGGTGCACTGGAAATGGTGAACGGGTGAGCACCTTCATAGTGGTCAAACGTCAGGAAGGCAAATTGTCCTGCGTGGTGTTCTTTCCATGAGGCATCCATTTTGCAGGTGACTTCTGTAATGCCCGTATTATGAGCCTGAATGGACGTTATGGTGCCCGTTGATTGGCGGGGCTTGCCCACCATGCCTGCCAGGGAAATAACGCTGGCTATACAAGCCGGTATAAACAGGATGACAAGCAATATGCCAAGGGGTTGTGTCCAGTAGTTGGCCGGTGCCAGTACAATTGTGTGAAAGACCAGTAGCAGATAGAAAACCGGCATTACTTTATGAATATAACGCCAGAATTTATAGGGGAATTTTTTCCACAGGGTGAGCACCAGCATGATAAGCAGGGCATAGACAATTAATTCGCCACTGTCTTTGGCAAAAGAACGGAACATGGCGGCAAACTCGGTAAGATCGCCTTTGGGCGGGCGCCCTGTTTTACCAATCCAGGATTTAATCAGGTCGCTGGACATGTCAAGCAGCCAGTGCAGGCCGGCTGCACTAATGCCTAAAATTCCCGCCCATTTGTGCAGGCGGTACATTTTATCCATGCCGCCCAGCGGCTTTTCAAGCCAGGCTGGGCGAATGGAAAGCACCATGACCAGCGACATAAGTGCAATGGCCCACAAACCGCTTAAATAAAGTCCCTGCCTTTGTATTAACCACGGCAAGGCTCCCTGTACAGGCGGGTGCAGATAAAACACATCATAGCCCCATGCCAGCGTAATGATTGACACAAAAGAAATTAGTCGTGTTTTCATGAGTAACCTTTAAAGTGATTGTTCAAGACAGGGATTAATTGATTTCATCAATCGCTATTTGTTTTTTGTTTTGGTGTTGATGATTTCTCCACTATTTGGATCAAGCTTGAGTTGCAGGCGTTGATTCTCCTGGTTCCGTGCCTTGACTTCATAGACATTGTCATCCAGTTCAATTTCAGTAATGTTGGTATAGCCGGCAGCTTCCACCTTGTCGTAAATTTGCTTGATCGTCAGCCGTGACTGGGCGGGGGCGGTCTGTACTTGAGCCGTATCGGTTTGGGCCAAGGCGGTATTAAGGGCAGCACCAGAAAAAATCAGGCTGGAACCAAGGGTAAGGGCAGTTAATAAACGAGTTGTTTTCATGGTCATTCTCCGCAGTTTGGGTATGATCGGTATTGATCATGAACGTATTATGCATGTGGGTAAATGAACCGGATCTGAAGCCTTTGTTCATGTACCGTTCATCTTCCTTGTGATATAAAGAATTTAATTATTAATGAGTCCAAACGCAGGAGACGCCATGACAGGAAGGAAGTTTTATAACGGAATGCTGGGTGGTTTGCTGGCTTGTGCCATGTTGCTGTCCACGCAGGCTTATGCTGATTCCAAGGATCATGAGCTGGCACGCCAGGCATTGGCTGAAGGCAAAATTATGCCTTTGCGTACGGTGCTGGAAAAAATGGAAAAAGAGTTTGGCGGCCAGGTCGTCAAGATCGAGTTCGAGCATGACGATGATGATGATAAAAACCGTTGGTTTTATGAAATCAAGCTGCTTCAGGATTCGGGCAACATGCTTAAATTGCTGGTAGATGCCGAAGATGGCAAAGTCCTTAAGAAAAAGGGTAAAAAATTTCATAAAAACAGGCAGGAAAAAGACTGATGCGAATATTGGTTGTGGAAGATGAGCCTACGCTATCCTCTCAGTTGAAGGACACGCTGACTGAAGCCGGCTACGTGGTTGATGTGGCCATGAACGGCAAAGACGCCTGGTTTATGGGGGAAGTGGAAACATTTGATTTGGCCGTTCTTGATCTGGGCCTGCCATTAATGGATGGTATTTCAGTTTTGAAAAAATGGCGTGACGCCGCTCTTGATATGCCTGTTCTAATATTAACGGCACGGGACAACTGGCATGAGAAAGTCATGGGTATTGATGCCGGTGCCGATGACTATATGACCAAACCTTTTCATATGGAAGAGCTGCTGGCAAGAGTCAGGGCTTTGCTGCGGCGTACCGGCGGTCATGCCAATGCGATTCTTAAAAACGGCCCCATAGAGATGGATACGCGTAATGCCAGGGTAAGTGTTAATGGCGTGACGCTTTCCTTAACCAGCCATGAGTTCAAGGTATTGGAGTATTTCATGCACCACCCGACAGAAGTGATCTCCCGTTCTATCCTGACCGAACATATTTATGCTCAGGATGCAGACCGCGACTCCAACACGATAGAGGTTTTTATTGCCCGCCTGCGCAAGAAATTGCCGTCCGGAACGATCGAAACGGTACGTGGCATGGGTTATCGCCTGGCTTAGAAAAAATGAACGCACGCAAAACCGCACACTCATTCTGGTCCTCATTAAGGTTTCGCCTGCTGGCGGGCACGCTGGCCTGGGTCTTACTGACTATCGTTGTGGCCGGTTGGGGCCTTAATGGCCTGTTCCAGCAACATATAATGCAGCAGGTCAGGGCAGAGCTGACCTTGCATCTTAATCAGTTGCTGTCTTTCGTGGCGGTTGATGCCAATGGCAACGTTAGTGTTCCACACGAACTTAGCGACGCACGGTTTAGTCAGCCCTTATCGGGTCTTTACTGGCAAATAGATCAACAGGATAGCCAGGAACAGACCGAAAAAACGGGGCTGTTGCGTTCCCGCTCTCTTTGGGACAATGTTTTACCCACAAAAGGTATTGGCAGCGCCCGTGCAGCGCTGCAGGATTTTACGATTACAGATACTGAGGGCAGTGTGCTAAACGCGGTGGGGCGGATTATTCAGCCCGAAGAAGAATCATCATCTCCCTTGCGTCTGGTTGTGGCTATTAACCATGATATTGTCGCATTGCCTGCCGAACGTTTTCGTAATATGTTGATGCTGGCTTTATCGGTGCTGGCCGCAGGCCTTATGGTGGCAGTAACAACACAGGTAATATTGGGGTTGCGTCCTTTTGGTAAACTCCGGAAAAGCCTGACAGATGTTCATGAGGGCAAGACTTTACACATTAAAGGTGATTTTCCGGCCGAGCTCGAGCCATTAGTGAGTGATTTTAACAAGGTTCTAGATGTGAATGCCAAGGTGATTGAAAGGGCAAGAACACAGGCAGGTAACCTTGCGCATGCTGTCAAAACTCCCCTGGCGATATTGTCCAACGCGGCCGCTAAAGAACAGACTTCATTTTCCACCCTGGTCCAGGAGCAGGTTGCCCTGGCACAACGCCAGGTAAATTATCATTTAGCCAGGGCCAGGGCGGCGGCTGCCATGCAGGCAAGCAGCAGCCGTACACCAGTAAAAAAATCGCTCGAAGCCCTTATCAGGGTGATGCAGCGATTGCATGCGGAGCGTGACCTTGATATAAAACTGCACCTGCCAGAAGAAGCGTGCCTATTCAGGGGAGAAGAACAGGACTTTCAGGAAATGCTTGGCAATGTACTGGATAATGCCTGCAAATGGGCCCGTCATGAAATTATCGTAGCGGTTGTTGCCGACCAGAATGAAGTCATCATTACGATTGACGATGATGGCAAAGGATTGCCAGAAATCCAAAAAGACCAGATTTTTCAACGAGGGATAAGGGCGGATGAAAAGATACCAGGCACCGGATTAGGGCTGGATATTGTTCGTGACCTTACCGATCTGTATCACGGTACGGTCATGACAGCCACTTCTCCTTTGGGCGGGTTACGGGTGATCTTGCGTTTACCTCTGCTAGCTTGGGGTTAAAACATTAAATTGCAATAATGTTCTGATATAGTAGAACTATGTGACGGTTATATTCGATATAGTTAAAATTAAACTCGTTTATAAAAACAATAAATTATACATATTAGCTATGCAGGGTTATACTGATCACATATTCAATTTTCTAACCCAACAAACAAGGAAGAAATAAATGTCATTAATCAATACAGAGATCAAACCTTTCAGCGCAACTGCTTACCACAATGGTAAATTTGTTGACGTAAACCAGGATTCACTGAAAGGCAAATGGTCTGTTGTCGTATTCTACCCTGCTGACTTTACATTTGTTTGCCCAACAGAACTGGAAGACTTGGCTGATAACTACGCTGAATTCCAGAAACTGGGTGTAGAAGTTTACGCTGTATCTACCGATACGCACTTCTCACACAAAGCATGGCACGATACTTCTGACGCGATTGCTAAAGTTCAGTACCCAATGATTGGTGACCCAACTCACGTATTGGCTAACAACTTTGAAGTCCTGATTGCTGAAGAGGGTGTTGCACTTCGCGGTACATTCGTTATCAACCCAGAAGGCCAAATCAAAGTGACCGAAGTGCACGATAACGGTATTGGCCGTGATGCCTCTGAACTGCTGCGTAAAGTGAAAGCTGCCCAGTACGTAGCTGCTCACCCAGGTGAAGTTTGCCCAGCCAAATGGGAAGAGGGTGCTGCTACATTGACTCCTTCACTGGACCTGGTTGGCAAAATCTAATTAACTGTCCATCTGGTCAGTAAATTACCGCGACCCGAATATTTATTCCTGGTTGCAAGGTTCGGGCTTTGCCCGAACCTTATCCCCCAAAGTTAAATACATCAAGATCCGGAGAGTTCATCATCATGTTAGATGCAAATATCAAGACACAATTAAAAACTTACCTGGCAATGGTTTCCCAGCCAATCGAAATTGTTGCTTCACTGGATGATGGCGCTAAATCGAAGGAACTGAAAGAATTATTGCAGGAAATCGCTGCTGTTTCAGACCGTGTTACCTTAAACGAACAAGGCACTGATTCACGTAAGCCTTCATTTACCATTAATCGCCCCGGAACCGATATCAGCGTTCAATTTGCCGGTATTCCGATGGGCCACGAATTCACTTCACTGGTACTTGCCCTGTTGCAGGTCGGTGGTCATCCCATTAAACTGGATGAAGCCGTCATTGAGCAAATCCGTAACCTGGATGGCGATTACCAGTTTGAAACCTATTTTTCATTGTCATGCCAAAACTGCCCGGATGTTGTTCAGGCACTAAACGTCATGTCAATTATCAATCCGCGTATCAAGCACGTGGCCATTGATGGCGCCTTGTTCCAGGAAGAGGTCGATAGCCGCCAGATTATGTCTGTGCCCACCATGTTTTTGAATGGTGAGTCTTTTGCTCAGGGTCGTTCCAGTGTTGAAGAAATTCTGGCAAAACTGGATACCAATGCAGGTAGCCGCAAAGCAGAAGAGCTAAATGCCAAGGATCCTTTTGATGTCTTGGTGATTGGTGGTGGTCCTGCCGGTGCTGCCGCAGCCATTTATGCCGCTCGCAAAGGGATTCGCACCGGTGTTGCCGCAGAGCGTTTTGGTGGCCAGGTATTGGATACCATGTCTATCGAAAACTTTATTTCTGTTCAAGAAACCGAAGGCCCACGTTTTGCTGCCCAGCTCGAAGAACACGTACGTAGCTATGACGTTGATATCATGAACCTGCAACGCGCAGAACAACTGATTCCTGGCGATAAGGAAATTTCTGTCAGGATGGAAAACGGCGCGGTTCTGAAAAGTAAAACCGTTATTCTGGCAACCGGTGCCCGCTGGCGCAATATTAATGTTCCTGGCGAACAGGAATACCGCACCAAAGGTGTGGCTTATTGCCCGCACTGTGATGGTCCTTTGTTTAAAGGCAAACGGGTGGCTGTTATTGGTGGCGGTAACTCGGGCGTTGAAGCGGCCATTGACCTGGCCGGCGTGGTTGCCCATGTGACCCTGATTGAGTATGGCGATCAGCTGCGTGCCGATGATGTATTGCAACGCAAACTGCGTAGCTTGCCTAACGTTGACATCATTATGTCTGCCCAAACCACCGAGATTCATGGCGACGGTACCAAGGTAAATGGTCTGTCTTATAAAGACCGCACCACAGACACCATCAAAAAAGTAGACCTGGAAGGCGTGTTTATCCAGATTGGTCTGGTACCCAATACCGAATGGTTGAAAGGCACCGTTAACTTAAGCAAGTATGGTGAAATAGAGATTGATGCCAAAGGCCAGACATCGGTTCCCGGTGTATTTGCAGCCGGTGACGTAACCACGGTACCTTACAAGCAAATTGTGATTGCGATTGGTGAAGGTGCCAAAGCGTCTTTAAGTGCTTTCGATCATCTTATCCGTACTTCAGTGACCGAAGAAGAAACCGCAACTGAGAGTGCGGCTGCGTAAGAACAGATAGTTTAAATATAGTAGGGTTTGAAATGGCACGTAAATAATACGTGCCATTTTTTTAACTCAAAAAGCTAACTGTTTACGTGCCATTTCAACAATTGCCTGTGCATTGACACCAAAATGTTGGCGTAATTCTGCTCGCGTATCACTGCGGCCAAAACCGTCTGTGCCCAAGGTGGTGTATTGTCGATCAGCAGGAATATAAGCACGAATCGATTCAGGTAACATCCTGACGTAGTCGCTTGCCGCAATAATGGGACCCTTGCTATTTTGTAATTGCGCTTCAATAAAAGGCGTGAGCGGCTGGCCGGAAGGGTCGGTTGCGTGTTCGCAGCGCTGACCGTCACGGGCCAGTTCTGTCCAGCTGGTGATGCTGAAAACATCACACGCTATGCCATGGGAGGACAGTTCTTCGGCGGCGGCCAGTACTTCAGTCAGGATTGCGCCAGAACCCATTAAGGTAACTGAATTTTTTTCTTGCGAACTAGAAGCGGATTGTGCCGGGTAATGCCTGAAATGATAGCCGCCTTTAAGAATGTTTTCCCGCATTTCCGGCTTTAGGGAAGGCTGTGGATAGTTTTCATTCATAACGGTAATGTAATAAAATACATCTTTTTGCTCCGTCATCATTTCCTTCGTGCCTTGTTCAATAATAACGGCCAGTTCACCCGCAAAAGCCGGGTCATAGGATTTGCAATTTGGAATGGTGGCAGACCAGATGTGGCTGGAACCATCCTGGTGTTGCAAGCCTTCACCACCAAGAGTGGTTTTGCCTGACGTCGCACCAATCAGGAAACCACGCGGGCGCTGGTCGGCCGCGGCCCAGATCAGGTCTCCAATACGCTGAAAACCGAACATGGAATAATAAATATAAAAAGGTAACATGGGAGTACCATGAGCACTATAGCTGGTTGCCGCAGCCACCCAACTGGAAATGGCCCCTGCTTCACTAATGCCTTCTTCAAGAATTTGGCCATCAAGTGCTTCACGATAACTCAGGATAGAACCGATATCTTCGGGCTCATACTGTTGGCCTACACTAGAGTAAATGCCCACCTGCTTGAACAGGTTGGCCATGCCGAAAGTGCGTGCTTCATCAGCGACAATGGGAACAATCCGCTGACCAATTTCCTTGTCTTTTAAAAGGTTGCCCAGCATGCGCACAAAAGCCATAGTGGTAGACATGCTTTTATTCTCAGCTTGCAAGGCAAAACCTGCCCATTGCGCTACAGGAGAGACTTGGAAAACCGGTGCATTGGTATGGCGCTTGGGTAAATAACCACCCAGTTTTTCACGTTGTGCATGCAAATAGCGGATTTCTTCGCTGTTTTCATCGGGTCGGTAAAATTCCAGGTTAAGGGTTTGCTCATCGCTTAACGGCAAATTGAAACGATCCCTGAAGGCAATCAAATCAGTATCCCCGAGTTTTTTCTGTGAATGGGTGGTCATCTTCCCTTGGCCAGCATTGCCCATCCCGTAACCTTTTTTGGTATGGGCCAGAATAACCGTGGGCTGCCCCTTATGACTGGCGGCAGCCGCGTAAGCAGCATAAATTTTAACAATATCATGACCGCCACGTCGCAGCCTGTCTATTTGTTCATCACTCATGCCCTCAACCAGATGTTGAAGTGCTTCATTTTGTCCGAAAAAATGGTCCCGGTTAAATGCACCATCGTTGGCAGCAAAGGTTTGCATCTGCCCATCAACGGTTTCGCCAAGGGCTTTTGTCAAGGCACCGGTCAGGTCTTTAGCAAACAGGGGGTCCCAGTCGCTGCCCCATAAAACCTTAATCACATTCCAGCCTGCACCGGTAAACAGGTTTTCCAGTTCTTTGATGACTTGACCATTGCCGCGAACCGGGCCATCAAGACGCTGCAGATTACAATTGACGACCCAGATCAGGTTGTCCAGTTTTTCACGGGCCGCCAGTGTAAGCGCGCTCATGGACTCGGGTTCATCCATTTCTCCGTCACCAAAAATACCCCATACTTTTCGGTTTTCGCAGTTTTGCAACTGACGATGCGTCAGATAATGCATGAAGCGAGCCTGATAAATGGAGCTGATGGGGCCAATGCCCATTGAACCGGTGGGAAATTGCCAGAAATCTGGCATCAGGTAAGGGTGAGGATAGCTGCATAAGCCTTGTGCATCTTCACGGCTGGCACGTAATTCTTGCCTGAAAAAGCTTAAATCCTTTTCAGTCAGGCGATTCTCAAGAAAGGCGCGCGCATAAACACCAGGTGCGCTGTGTGGCTGAAAAAACACCAGATCGCCTTTATGGCCGTTATCTGATTGTTCTCGAGCTTTAAAAATGTGATTGAAGCCAACTTCAAATAAATCGGCGGCACTGGCGTAACTGGCAATATGTCCGCCTAACTCACCATAGGCACTATTGGCCCGAACCACCATGGCCAAAGCATTCCAGCGTATTAAGGCACCAATTTTTTCTTCTATCTGAAGGTTACCGGGATAGGCAGGTTGTTTATCAAGAGAAATGGTGTTCACATAGGAATAACTGCCCACAGGGGCCGCTTGCTGCTTCCAGCTTATTTGCAGTTGTTGAGCCAGGACAGACAGTTCATTCAGGATAAAAGCGGCTCGTTCATGACCATGAGTGGTAACCAGTGAATGAAGCGAGTCTTTCCATTCTTCGGTTTCTTCGGGATCAATATCCCTTTGCAAAAAATTATTCATCATTTTCTCAATGTTTTTGGGTAATGGGGCATTCATACGATTCCCTCCTTTTTTGTTGGCCATTTATTTTGAATATCGTTCATAATATTCTAATTAAAATACCCAAAAATGAGATGCTGAATTTCTTGAAAAAATAACCTTTTTCAGCATAAAATAGTGTAAATATTAATTTTTACGGCATTTTATGAAACTTGATCTGATTGACTTGAGAATTTTGGATGAGCTGCAAAAAAACAGCTCTATCAGTAATGTGGAATTGTCAAAGCGCGTGCATTTATCACCGTCACCTTGCCTTTCACGTGTCAAGGCGCTGGAAACAGGCGGGATTATTTCCCGATATGTTGCCTTGGCCAACCCTTCAGCGCTGGGATTGGATTTGAATGTCTTCATTTCTATCAGTCTTAAATCCCAGGATAAGCAGGCATTGTCCGATTTTGAACAACGGATATCCGAGCATGATGAAGTCATGGAATGTTATTTAATGACCGGAGACTCTGATTACCTGATCAGGGTGGCCGTGACTAATATTGGGGCACTGGAAAGGTTTATCCTTGAGCAATTAACCCCAATACCCGGTATTGACAAAATTCGATCCAGCTTCGCGCTGAAGCAGGTGTTATATAAAACAGCGCTGCCACTAACCCGGATATAAAACAAAACAGGTTAAGTATTTTATCGGATTTGCGCGTAAAACCCCGTCGTTCAGGGCGGGGAGGATGTCAACCAGTTACTTTCAGGCAACAGCCCGTAAGTGCTTGATCAGGAATGGTACAAACAGGAATAAAAAGGAAACCGTCAGGAAAACAATAGACATGGGGCTTTCCACTAAAACTGCCGGATTTCCCTGACCTGCGGCCAGTGCGGTGCGCAGCTGGTTTTCGGTCATAGGGCCAAGAATCAGGCCAATTAGCAAGGGTGGAATAGGAAAATCATAAACCCGCATGACATAGCCCATTACGCCAACCAGGGCCATGCATGCCAGGTCAAAAACAGAACCGGACACCCCCCATATGCCAATCATGGCAAAAATAAGAATACCGGCATATAACTGTGGTTTTGGAATGAGAAGGAGCTTGACCCAGATCCCGATAAGAGGCAGGTTAAGCACCAGCAACATGGCGTTGCCAATATATAATGAGGCAATCAGGCCCCAGATCAGTTCGGGGTTGCTGGTAAACAAAAAAGGTCCGGGTTGCAAACCGAAATTCTGAAAAGCAGCCAGTAAAATGGCTGCTGTGGCAGACGTTGGCAATCCCAGGGTTAATAGCGGAACCAGGACGCCGGCCGCGGCAGCATTATTAGCGGCTTCGGGGCCCGCAACGCCTTCAATCGCACCTTTACCAAATTCATCTTTATGTTTGGTCAGGTTTTTTTCTAGGGTATAAGAAAGCATGGTGGGAATTTCAGATCCGCCACCGGGCAGCGCACCCATCGGAAAACCAATGGCGGTACCACGAATCCATGGCATGAAAGAGCGTTTCCAGTCGGATTTACTCATCCACATTCCGCCTTTGACGGAAACAATATCATCTTTTTGGTTTTTATAACGGCTGGCCACATAAATAATTTCACCTACCGCGAACAGGGAAACCAGCACAACAGTTAGTTCCATACCATCCAGCAAGTCTGCAAACCCGAAGGTCATGCGTGGCTGTCCGGTCATGTTGTCGATGCCCATGACACCAAAGCCCAGACCAATAAAAAGGGAAATAAAACCGCGTACCCGCGAGCTGCCCATGACCACGGCAACTGAAGTAAATGCCATAATTGTTAAGGCAAAATAATCGGCCGGCTTAAAATAGAAAGCCAGTTCGGCAATATATGGGGCGGCAAAGGTAAGGGCAAGGGTGGCCAGTGTTCCGGCCACAAAAGAACCAATGGCCGCGGTTGCCAACGCAGCAGCCCCACGGCCTGATCGGGCCATTTTATTACCTTCCAGGGCCGTCATCATAGAGCCGGCCTCACCGGGAGTATTGATGAGAATAGAAGTGGTGGAGCCTCCGTACATGGCACCATACAGGACACCGGCAAACATAATAAAGGCAGAAACCGGGCCAACCGAAACCGTGACCGGTAACAGCAGGGCGATCGTCAGGGCCGGGCCAATGCCGGGTAAAATACCAATAGCCGTACCCAGTGTAGAGCCTACCAGTGCCCAAAACAGATTGGTAGGGGTAAGGGCAACTTCAAACCCCTGTAGTAATAAACCCAGTGTATCCATATTTAAATTGAATTATTGATGTAACGGGATAATTAAACGCCCAGCAAGGGAATAAATTCGCCCAGCTGAAGCCCTAGCAAGCTAAACAAATACCAGCTGGCTGAACCTAAAATAAAGCCAATTATCAGGTTCAGTACGATTTTTTTTGAACCAAAAGCCATTGTTACCAAGGTAAATGACACCATGGCCGTAACGGGAAGCCCGAGGAGTTCAATAATGAAAACTGGCACAAAGGCCGCGGCCAGTGCAATGAAAAATGCCCGTTTATCCATGGGCGTGCTTCCCTCGGCATTTTCAGTATCCTGGGGTTCAAATTTTTCACCACGTGCTATTTGGATAAGCAATAGCAAGCCAAGCAGCACCAATCCGATACCAATTGCGGTGACAAACATGCCAGGCCCAATGGCAGAGTACCTGGCGGTATTGTCCAGTTCACTGGCCGAATAAAGGCAAACCACACCCATTAGCACAACAACAATACCCAGCCACCAGGGTTTGACCGGTGACTGGGAGGTTGTATTGACAGGTGCTTGGGTTTTATTGGACAAGACCGGCATCCTTCAGGATAGTGTTAATACGTTCGCTTTCATTTTTCATGAAATCGCCAAACGCGGGTCCGGCCAGGAAGAACTGGTCCCAACCCTGGGTTTGCATAACCTGTTTCCATTCGGCGCTGTCATTCAGCTGGGTGAAGCGGTCTATCCATACTTTGTAGTTTTCTTCGGGCATTTCTGGTGCACCCAGAATGCCGCGCCAGTTAGCAATTTCAACGTCAAAACCGGCTTCCTTGAAGGTGGGGGCATCAAGGCCTTCCATGCGTTGTGCTGAGGTAATACCCAGGATTTTTACCCGATTGGATTTGGCAAATTGCTGAAATTCTGAAATACCGGAAATGCCGGCTTTGAGCGTGCCGTTGACGATGCCCGTGACGGTATCGGCACCGCCGGCCTGAGGAATGTAATTAAGATCTTTGACCGGTACGTTGCCTGCCTGTGCCAATAAAGCCAACGCGATATGATCAACCCCGCCGGCGGAACCTCCGCCAACCGGTGTGCCACCCGGATTTTCTTTTAGCGCTTTCACAAAATCATCCAGATTCTGGTAGGGGGAATCGGGTCTGACGGCAATCACCAGGTATTCGGCGGTTAAGCGGGCCACTGGCTTGAACTTACTTAGATCTATGGGGGATTTGTTGAGTGTGATGGCACCAACGGTAATGGCACCAAAAACGGCCAGGGCATTGGCCTTGCCGGTTTGTGTATTTTGGAACTCTGCCAGGCCGATGGTACCGCCTGCGCCACCTTTATTGGTGAAATTAACCGGGCCGGTATAAATACCTGCCTTATTCATGGCATTAAATGCCTGGCGACCGGTTCCATCCCAACCGCCACCAGGGTTGGCCGGTAGCATGACACTAACCTGGGCATAGGCGACACTGCTAAACATAACAGCAGCGGTAAATAGAGAACGCAAAAAATTGTTTCGTTTCATGCCTACTCCAGTAAATGTGGATTATTGTTTGATACGCTTTTCAGGCTAGAATAGGTTGAAGATATTTTTTTGTCAATAAGGGTAAAACAGATTGCCCCGATGATTGTTTTTTTTCAGCTATCTATTTGTTTTCTAATTGAATAATCCAGTAACAGGTGAATCTTGAGTATGAGTAATTTTAAACTTTTTAATTTGTTTTTTTGTATGGGTGCTGTCGCTTTTAATGTGAATGCAGCCAGCCTTGATCCCAAAGTGCCTTATCCAGCGGCCAAACCGGATCAGGTACGGCAGGTTATCCATCTGACAGAGGTTCCCCAGGAAGAAAACCTGAAAGTGCAACTAATGGTGGGAAAAACCATGAAGGTTGATTG
>Ga0265295_1003603_pt1 | contig 22268 bp, 26 predicted proteins | sample Munlansysbiofilm_FD_192503 | JGI IMG/M metagenome (GOLD analysis project Ga0265295, IMG submission 192503) | Leachate microbial communities from a municipal landfill in Southern Ontario, Canada - Methane capture system biofilm | ecosystem: Engineered > Solid waste > Landfill > Unclassified ...
AGGAGAGAACCCCATGTCTATCGGAAAACTAGCCGCGGAAACCGGCCATCAACTGCCCCTCATCGTCATGCGTTCCGCCGCCGGCTACTACCTCGGCACCGAGCGCTTTGACGACGAGATGGAAATGACAACCCCCTACACGCGCGAATCGATCGAATACTGGCCCACGAAGGAAAAGGCTGAGAAGGCGATGGCCTCTGGCGCTTGGCACCAGAAGCCCCACCTCTGACCTGCCCGGCAATACGCAGCAGCCAGCATGACCAACCCGGCCAGTCCTTCATGGACTGACCGGGTTTTTTCATTGCCGGCGCAACCATTTCCTCTCGCGTAAGCGACTGCTGGCGTTCCGCCGGCGGATTTCCCAAGGAGAACATTGTGAACATGGACAAACGCCAAAACAAACCCGAGGCTCTGCCAGCTTCAGAACTGCTCAACATCCTGAACTCCGGTCGTTCCATCAAGCTAAATGGACACTCGCTGGAATGGGACCGAGACTTCGCGATCCTCGCCGGAACAAACGCTTACGGCGTCGACTACTACTGGGGCCCACTCGACCTTCCAACTGTCGATGCATGGCGAAAGAAAATGCTGTCCGGCACGACCATAGGCGACTGCCCGCCTGGCTGTGACTAGACAAATGTCCGGTGATTTGCCGCCAATAGATCGACCACTACATCCTGCCCGATGTAGTGGTCTTTTTCCTCTCCGGCTGGCGGCCCTCTTTTGCTGCGCACTCATTTCTTCCGTGTAAGCGACTGTTGGCATTCCGCCGACGGCTTTTTTCCGAGGACAAAAATGAGCAAGCAAATCAGCCCGGCCGAGCTGGCCACCATCGTGACCAATCTACTCTGCAACCCAACCAAGGTCGGCGAGTTGGATTCCACCGACAAATTCGGCGCTTTCATGACCGACATCGCAAAGACGGTCTGCGATCATTGCGGGGGCCAGGTCATAGCGCCCGCAGACAACTCCATTGAGGGCGAATGGCTTGTCGGGATTCACGGCAACGACAGCCTGCCACCCGACGGCGGAATCTGGCGAGAATACGACCCGGAAGGCGATCTGGATATGCCAAATCCCGTCCTTTCGGCAATTCACAACCTCTCAAGAGAACGTGCCGAGGATATTCTTGACGAAGCGCTTGGCGTCGGTACGATCGACGACACGCCGATCGCCCAGCTCCGTGAGCGTATCGCCAAAGCCTACGCTGCTGGCCATATCTGCGCGTCGCACATTCTTGACTGCCCGTTTTAGCCCCGTGACCCAAACCGCCTTGCCGCCCAAAGCAGCAAGGCGGTTTTTCCTTTGTGTCGCCCGCATCTCCTGCTCATAAGCGACCGCGGGCATCGTGCCTGCCGCTTCACATAGGAGAGCATCATGGACAGAAGTGATTCACGGGCACTGAGCCTGTACGCCCAACTTCTCGGGCGTCGGTTCAATATCAAAATCCGCTGGGCCGACAATGTAAAAACCGCGGCGACTGACAGCCGAGAAATCGTGATCGACCGGCGGTATCAGCGCGTTGGCTCTGACAAAGAAGCTGCGTTGCTGTTCGGTCTGGTGGGACACGAAGCTATGCATCTGCGCAAGACCGACTTCGCGTTGGTCACCGCGCAGCTCACCGCGTGGCAATCTGCCGGTCACAACATCGCGCTGCTGCAACAACTGTGGAACGCGCACGAAGATATGTGGGGAGAACGCGAGTTCGTCACCATCTATCCGGGCGTGTGGAACGACATCCTGGCCAGCATGCGAGCCATGCGTGAACTGGGGCTGTATGGCCCTGCACCGCAAGGCAAGGCCACGCATCATCCGGTCTCCTTGTTCTGCAACTGGTATCTGGCCGAACACCTGGCCTTGCACTATTGGCAACTCCCCGAGTTCGCCAGCGATGCAATGACATGGAGAGCCCAAGCCGTACAAAGCCTTGGGAATGCCCTGATCGAAGAAGCCTTGCAGGTTGTGCCCCGCATTCGCGAGGTCAATTCCACGGGCGATGCAATGGAACTTGCATTCACTGTTTACCAGCTCATCAAACAGGCAGCAGAGGGACAACAGCCCAAGCAAAGCCACTCGGCTAAGCAAAAGTCGGACAAAGGATCGTCCAATCCCACTCAACCTCAAGAAGGTGGTCAAGGGGCCTCGGCATCGGGCGAAGGACAAAATCCTCAACCTGAAACGAAGCCCAGCGACCCACATGACGGGAAGCCCGGAGCTTCAAACGCGCGGTCTCCAGGGAGTTCGGACCATGAAAACACCACGCCGGGAGGCGATGGCGAGCAAGAAAAAGCCTCGAACGGAGCCGACGTTCCATCTGAAAACAATCAGATTACTGACGCGAATCGGAAGAACGCACAGGATGTCCTGAACGCCAAGGAAGGCGATGTGCCCAGCCTGGAACGTGGCGACGCGCTGCGCCTGGGAGAAAAAAAGGGCGGAGTCCACACGGGGTCGCCCTATTCCGACGCCAGCCTCGATCTTCTGGCTGGATCGTTTTCGTCGGTTATACGGCCTTCGATCTCGCAGCTCGCTCGTGAGATCGAACGCAGTGCGGCAGGACGGCTTGATGACCTTCTTTCGGCATACACCCAGCAGTGGCGTGATGTGGCGGATCGTGGTCGTGTGATCGATACGCGCTTTCTTCCCAGTATCCGCACGGGAAATCGCCGCGTCTTCGAGACCCTGGAAGTTTCACAGGAACTCGACACCGCAGTGACGCTGTTCATGGACTCCTCTTCGTCCATCTCCTCCATCTGGGATGAAACGATCGCCGCAACATGGGGCGTTGCCAACATTCTGTCAAAGCACGAAGTGCCTTTCTCGATCTTCAGCTTCGGCGGGGAGCAGAAGGGCAGCAAGCGCAGCGACAGAATCGGCATCATCAAGCGCTTCGCCGATCGCTGGGAAGCGACAAGACGGCTTCAACCGAAGCACATCACGGGGCATACACCGACGCATGCTGCGCTCTTGCGATTCGCACCTGATCTCATCACGAGAAGCGAAGCGCGCAAAATCGCGATCGTGATTACCGACGGCGAGCCCACGCACCACCAGGCGACACTGACTCTGTTTCAGGAGTGCCGCAACGCGGGGGTCGACATGGCGACCATCTTCCTCGGTGACCGAGGCAGCAAGCATGAAGCGTCTCTCACGATGCGCGGGTTCTACGTCGCCCGCGTGAGCGATCCGACGGATGCCAAGGCGACCGCCTCGGCCATCGAGAAGTCCCTTCGTGGCATTTTCTTGAAGAACTGTGGCATTCCGCCTCGCATGGCGGCCTGACATTTCCGCTTCAACCTGACCACCCCACCAGTATGCAAATACTGGTGGGTTTCTTTTGGCTCTATCGCATTTCGTGGGAAACGCAATCATGCTATATTGGATCGCACACACTCTAAATCCGTGACGGCGCGTCACCGTGAAACGCGCTCCTGAATGTCGCCGCACGTCACGGAATGCACCCCATGAACAAAGCGGGCCATCACATCACGAGCGCAGCCATGGCGATGGCCTCATGGCCGGCGCTGTCCGCGCACGATCCACTGATTGGCGCTGTGGCCGCCGTGGGCATGCTGGCCGGCGCATCCGCGCCGGATTGGCTCGAAGGGGTTGTTTGGCTCGGCGATAAGCGCCTCTCCCTGCTCCCCCACAGAACGCTGACCCATTGGCCCGTGTTTTGGCTGATTTGCGCGGTGCTCGCGGCAATGGCCTGGAGTGGGGTCGCCCGCACGCTTGCACTGGGATTCATCGCCGGATCGCTTCTGCACATCGCGATGGACCTTGGCACCCCAACCGGCATTCCTCTGCTTCTGCCGTTCGGTCAGAGAACAACCGCCCGCCTCTACACGGCGGGCACGCTGCGTGAAGGCGTATTGATTGGCGCGTGGTGTGCCCTGTGCTTCGCCATCTTCGCCCTCAACCGATAGGACTGGAGATCAAGATGATCGCGCCACGTTCAACACAACATCGCAATCAAACCTGGCTGCTTTCGCATGTTGAGCATTGCGTGCGGGACGGCGCACCCATCGATTGGGCCCAATCGATCTACGCCGAAGGCAACGTGATCTATCAGGCAGTCAACGTCCGCGAGGGAACGGATGGCCGGGTTCTCCGACATCTTCGACTGACGCTTGGCCATGGCGACATCCAGTCCGGTGAGTTCAAGCCCAGCCAACAAATCATTGAACTCCCGGTTGATTGCGTCGCCACGCCAGCGCCGACATCACAAGCGCTGATGAGCCACCTCACTGGCCAGAAACCGCTTTCCCCACCTGAAACCACATCACCACCACGAACAGGGGCCTCACATGACTGATTTCACTCTCCGAATAGCCGCGATGCGGCGGCATGCCGTCATGGCGGCCACCTGCATGACCTTGCTCGGCGCGTACGGCACGGCGCGGGCGGAACTTGGCGGTCGCCTGGGTGCAAGCATGGCCGCCGAGTCCAACGCGGACCTCCACATCGCGGCCATGACACGCAATCCAGGCGTCACCGTTCTAACGGCCATCACCAACGGCATCACGGTCAAGCAATACGCCGCCCCAGACGGGCGCATTTTCGCCGTGTCCTGGTCTGGCCCCGCAAAACCCGATCTCCAGGCCCTTCTTGGCGCCGCATTCCCGGCAATGAACCAGCCGGACAAGGAACGCTCCAGCCTCGGCCTTGGGGTCGTGCGCCAGGCCAACCTGGTGATCGAGTCTTATGGCCGACTTCGCGACTTCCATGGCGACGCCTATATCCCGAGCCTGACTCCACAGGGCTTCGCTTTCTGACCCATCGCACTGGCCCTTAAACCCCGTCACCCTCTTTGCCGTCGACAGTCCAACTCATGAAGCGCATACCCACCTTCTTCGTTGCATCCATCCTGATGTCCCTGCTCGCCGGTTGTGGCGGCGGCGGTTCTGGGCAGGCACCCACCACATCAACATCCACCTCCACGGCCACATCACCCGCCACATCTCCAACGCCCACCCCTACGGCCTCCACCCCAGCACCGGTGGCTGCGGTGGCCAATCAAATCCCCATCACGGTCAGCATGGCCTCCGGCTCGATCAACATGCCGACCGTATCGGTCACCATCTGTGCGCCCGGCTCCGCGACGAATTGCCAGACCGTTCCGAATGTGCTCTTGGACACCGGCTCCACCGGATTGAGATTGGCGACCTCTGCGCTCAACGCTTCCATCTTGTCCGCGCTGCCGCAACAAACTGCCGCCGGCGAGCCAGTAGCGGAGTGTGCGCAGTTCGGAATCGGCAATGCGTGGGGTGGCTTGCGCACGGCCGACATCCATCTTGCCGGCGAGGTCGCTGCAGGAACGCCAATTCAGATCGTCAATGACACGGCTGTCGGCGCCGCACCCTCCGGGTGCCCTACCGCAGTCTCGCCTTATGGCAAAACGAACGGCATTCTGGGCATCAGCGTGTTCCAACGGGATTGCGGCATCTACTGCGCGCAGACCCAATCCAACTCCACGTACTTCACCTGCGCGGGCGGCACATGCACCCAGACTGTGATGCCGGAGACCGCCCAGGTTGCCAATCCGGTTGCAGCATTCCCTGCCGACAACAACGGCACGCTGATCTCCATGGACGCCATCGCGGCCAGCGGCCAATCCACGCTCAGCGGCACCTTGACGTTCGGCATCGGCACGCAAACCGATAACGCCCCGCCATCGAACGGGACGTTTTTCGCAGTCTCCCCATCGACTGGCTATTTGTCCGCGACGTACGCCGGCCAGTCCCTCTCCAGCTTCTTTGATACCGGCTCGAACGTCCTATTCTTTCAAGACAACAGCATTGCGCAATGCAGCCAAATTCCCGGCTACTACTGCCCGCCCGCCCCCACGGCGCTCTCCGCGCAAATCCGCTCAGCCTCTGGCGGAGCAACCTCGGTGTTGTCGTTCACGCTGAATAACGCCCAGAACATGAGCAGCGCGAACCCCACGTTCGCAGCCTTGCCAGGGATTGGGTATTCACAGGCCGGCGGGATTTTCGATTGGGGCATGCCCTTCTACTACGGCCGCAGCGTCGCCACAGTCTTTGATGGCCGCACTACACCGGTCGGCGCTGGACCCGGCGTCTCGTTCTGATGGGAGTGTCCGCGATGAACTGGCTCAAGACTCTGCTTCAACGCTTCTCCCGCAAGGGGCCATTTTCAGAACCACCTCCATCACGGGATGACGAGAAAACACTGATCATCCCCACGTGCGGGAACCCCGCGTTGCTCGGGATGGACTTTTACGCCGTCTATGAAGCCTTTCTCCGTGAGCGATTGAAGTTCCAGAATGCGATCCGCTGCGGACTGCGCATCGAACATGCGCTAAGCCCGACCGCGGGGACTTGCGAACTCGGCGCCTGGTTGCAGGTCGTTCACTACCCGGCAAGACCCGACCTGATCGATCAGCTTCGCACCCTGCACGAGGAATGGCATAGCCACGCGCTGCGCATTGCCCGCGTCGCGGAACTCGGGAACCATGCCGCAGCGATCCGCATGCTTAGAGAAGGGCGGTTCACGATTTTGTCAGGACAGATCGCCAACCTATTGAGTGATCTTTGGCACGACGCTTCACTACTGAAGGAAGCGGCATGAGCCGACCGCTGCTTGAATTCAGCGACCCGCTTGAAGCTGCCCATTTGGTCGTGACTCAGGGATGCCGCGAAGCGCTCAGCGCTTGTCCTCTGCACCGCGGCTGCTTCACGTCATCCCTACGCATTTACCAAGATGCTTCTGGGATTCACTACGGGTGCATCGCTGGCTGTCCCGAGTCCGCCCTTTCCACGTGGATGCATCTTCAACAAACCACTCACAGGAAATGACATGCTGATGATTCATCCTGACCCCTTGGTCGCGCAATATGATCGCTGGGCTTACCCCCAGCCTGTAGAGGACCTGGACGACTATCGACGCCGCGGCGGATTCGATCTCTCTGAACCGGATCGAGTCTGGGAAAAGCTCTGGCCACAGCGTCCCCGAACATCCGAGCTGTCCATCCTTGTTGCTGGGTGCGGAACCAATCAGGCCGCGATCATCGCGCATGCAAACCCCAGGCACCGCGTTGTCGGAATTGACCCCTCCGAGAGCGCCATTCAAAACCACAAAGTGCTGCGCGGGCGCCACAGCCTTGTGAATCTCGAACTCCTGCAGGCCGAGATCGAGAGCGTCGACTATCTGGACACCGAATTCGACTACATCATCTGCACGGGCGTGCTGCATCACCTCATGGCGCCTGATCTCGCACTCAACACCCTGAGACGGAAGCTCAAGAGGGATGGCGCCATGAGTCTGATGCTCTACGGACGGCATGCCCGAGTCGGCGTCTATATGGTGCAAGACGCCCTGCGCTCCCTCGGCGCTGGCCGCACCCCCGAGGACTGCGATCTCGCCCGCGATGTCGTAACACGCTTGCCCCCGTGGCATCCGGCATCCTTCTATCGAGACAGCGCCCCGGACCTCCGTTACGAGGCGGGCCTGGTCGACACTTTCCTGAACGCGCGAGACCGGGCCTACTCCATTCCCGAGCTGATGGACCTCGTTGATGGCGCTGGATTGCGCTTTCACGACTGGCTTGATGGCCTGCACTACAGCCCTTCCGCCGTCTTCCCGCCGGACGCCGCAATTCTCGATCGCCTGGAAACCCTGCCAAAGGCGCAGCAGTGGCATGTCGTCGACTTGCTCACCCAGCGCGTTGGCGCGCACCGCTTTCTCGTGAAACGCGCCGATTCCACAACAACCTGGGGGACGGTGAATGTCGATGCCGCCTGGCAGGATGGAACGTGGCTCGATCTCATTCCCGGCCTGCACCCGGATGCCAGGCTCACACCAGAATGCGACGGTCTGGTCCTCTCCCGTGAATGGCACAAGGTCTATTTCTCGAATGCCGAGATGGGCGTCATACGCGCCATAGACGGGACCCGCGCCTTCCGCGACATCCTGCCTGCCGATCCGGCAGACCTCGAATTCTGGTCGCTCATGATCCCCGACCTGGTGGAATGGGGGCATGTTGGGCTTGGGCCGAAACGATAAGATTCGGTCGATTTCGGTGATCCATGAAATGGAGGAAATAATGAATGCGCGCATGATTTTTGCCACTTTCTGGCTCGGGCTTGTCAGCCTGCTCTCTTATCTGCCAGGCGTCCCGCGCGGGCATTACATTTTGGCTGGCAATGCACTGATCGCGGTAGCGATATTCGCCTGGGGTATGGCCGGGAAAGGCTATTTCCGCAAAGCGGGCGTGCCGCGTGACTTGTGACTTACAACGAAACAAACCGCACCCCATTGCGAACAATGAGGTGCGGTTTCGTCATCAAGCCACTTTGCGTTGATCCGTCATCTGCGGGAATGCCACCCCAGCAAACTTCGCTTCAATCGCCTTACGCAGCGCCTGCCGGGTTGGCGGCGTGGCGGTAAACAACAACACCGCTTCCGCAGCTTTCTGGACTTCGATCAGATAGCCGTCAGCATTCGCTTGGGCATCCCGCTCGATCCGTGGCCAGCGCATGGACATCATCTCGGCCCACGCCATCAAGCCGCGCGTAGAGACTGTCACTTCACACTCCCCTCGCACGAACTGCTGACGCACATCGGCTGCGAATCCAACCATGGCAGAGATGATCTTCGTCGGCACCCGGCCTGCGCTCAGGATCGCATTGAAATAGCGGTACAGCAGAGCCATTTCGCTTTTCTCATCGAGGTAGGTCATCTCCAAGCCGAAGGCCCGATCCAGAAACGCGACGTTCAGGGTGTTGGTCCCCTTGAACGACGCGGCTGAGTCGTCTCGGTTCACGCTGTTTCCCGTCATGGCAATCCGAAACCCCGGATGCGCCTTGACCATTTCGCCTGACCCTGGCACATAGATGGCCTGTGCCCCATCCATCACCCCATTGAGCCCGATGAGAGCGCCTGCACGAGCCGCATTAACCTCGTCGAGCAGAAGGATCGCGCCGCGTTTCATCGCGGTCGGCAGCGGGCCGTCCATCCAGTACGACGACCCATCCTCCCGGATGGCCGTCGAGCCCAGCAGCTCGTCGAAGCTCGTACGCTCATGCACTGAGTAGCGGATCAGCTCGCGACCCGTGCGTGCCGCGAATACGAACAGCAGCTTGGTCTTGCCACAACCTGTCGGCCCCGTGATGAGCAGATTCCGGTTGAACTGCGTCGCGGGGTTGAACCAAAGCAGCAGCAGGCGCAAAGCATCGATCTGCATGACGTAGTAAGGATCGTCTGCTGGCGTGTGCTCACCAGGCTCGAATACCGGGATGTGCTTGCGCGCATCCTCCACGCTGTCAAAGATGTCGTTGCCAAAAAGCTCACCCAGAGCCCGGGTGTCGGGGTTCTTGACTGCCTTGATCATTGCATTCTCCAAGAATAGAAGCCGTCGGCGGAATGCCGACCATCGCTTTGATCTGGAAATGCGTGCGCCAGAAAAGAAAAACCCGGCGCGAGGCCGGGTTCGGTTCAGAGCGAGTTCGCTCTAGGGTGCATGATTGGCATGCGGGTCACGTGAATGAGGATTGCGCGGTTTCAACTGAGAGACCGCGAACCACCCCAGACCAATGGAGCCAACAACCATGATCAGAAACGCGATAACCAGTCCCGTCATCAAGCTCATCACTGATCTCCTTTTTCTTGGGAAATTGCTTTCAATTGTATGCCGAATGCGACAACTTGCAGGACCAGCCAACTACCCGCGGCAAATGCAATTGCCAAACCACTTCCGAGCTTATAGCTGAATCCAGCAAATGCCACCGCGGCACCCCACGAAGCTCTGCGAAACTCCTTCGCAAGCTCGTCGAACGCCTTCACTCTTGGATCACTCATTGCATATATACCTCCATCACGAAAGCCGTCGGCACTGTGCCGACCGTCACTTCTACCCTAAGAATGCGTGCGCCACCGACGAAGAAACCCCGACCGCCAAGGACGATCGGGGGTGATTCTGCGCACGGATCAGTTGACCCGCACGAGGCGTGCTGCGGTGTAACCCTGCATCACAACCATTGCACGACATCCCGGCACCAATGGATCGCCAGGATCAATCCCCTGCACGAGGGCACGCACCTGGCCGTTGTCGAGCCGATAGACGATCTGCTCGCCCGTCCGGGTCGTCACCGATTGGCCAACATGGGTGCCGGCAATGCTTCCAGCAATCGCACCAACAATCGCAAAGGCCGCACGCTCCCGCCCACTTCCAAGCGCCGATCCCGCAAGGCCGCCAAGCACCATGCCAGCGGCACCGCCAGTGGCCTGCCCCGTTCCCTGTACCGTCACCGCATTGATCTGCAGCACAGTGGCGTATTGCACAGGCATTTGGTTCATCGCCTGTGGCGAGCCATACACCGTCGGATTGATATTCGGTTGCGCGCAACCGGCCAACATGGCCACAACAGCCAGAATCCCCACCAACATCATCGAACGCATGATCTCTCTCCTGAAGAAGCAGCCACCACCATGGTGGCCTTCGCTTTCAGATGGGCTATGCGTGCGCCCCATGCGAAAAGCCCAGGAACCGAAGTTCCTGGGCTTCCCTCTTGCCAACGCTACATATGCATGGGCATGACCAACACGGTCAAATCAGGGCTCGATGCCGACCACACGTCACTGGCACTGACTTTCCATGCCGCGACGGTGCCTAGCGCCTTCATCCCGCGCAAGAGATATTGCGCGTCGACCATCGCCGTAGTGAACATCCCGGCCAGGCGCTGGACGGTTGCCGGTTTGCGGAAAGGAACTGGAGATTCCTCGGCCGCGGCGACATGCCCCCAAGCATCCACGAGCAGACCCAGCTCGATACTGCGCCCACGCCCTGCCGACTTGACCGCCCGGATATGCCTTTCAAGGTCCGCTTCATCACACTGAAAAACCGCTTCTGCATAACCGTTTTTCGATGCATCGATGACAGTCTTTTCGAGTTGTCTGCGGTAGTCGGGATAGACCCCTTCCATCCCCCGGGCGAGAAGCCGCCCCCCATCGAATGGCACGGAAATCGCCAGGCTCTTGACCGGATCAGCAGAGTCTTCCTGCATCGGCAAAGGCTGATAGACCTCCAAACGATCCCAACCCGCCTTCTGGATCAACTCGATCGCCTCCCGGCGAATGAGCACATTACGCCCCTGCGTCCCATCAGGTTCGGCTTCAAAGCTCGCCGCTCCAGGTTGGGAAATCGCCATGGTGTGGCCATCCGTCGCCACAATCCGTCCGGTGGCAAACTCAACGCAGACACCGTTGAGCCAGTCCCGGATGTCCTTGACTGCCATGAACGGGCTGACCTTCGCCACGGCCTGCATGTCGAGCTGCATGACCCCCACCTTCTTGTGCATCGCGCGAGCAAGAAACTGCTCACGCGCCTCGATCCAAGACTTGGGTTGAACATGAACGTCCCGTGGCTGCACGCCATTGATCGTCGCCAGGAAGCTCAGGTAAGGATCGACCTGTAGAGCATTCGCATCGATTTTCAATGCCGCACGCACTTGCGCAGCGTGAAGGATCACAGGATGATCGACGGCTTCAGGCAACTCCATCTCGATGCTGACATCCCCATCTCCGCACGCGGTAAATGCTGTTTTCCCATCGAGGACCAGCCACGAGTTATAGCCAGCACCTTTGCCACTACCCAGAACCGCGACGACCATTTTCCAGGCGGTCCGGTTTGCTTTCGTTACTTCGATACGCATGATGTTCTCCATAGCTAAGCCGTCGGCGGATGCCAACTGTCGCTTTGCTGGAGAGATGCGTGCGTCCGATAAGAAAAAAGGCCCAGGCGCGTAAACGCCTGGGCCTCTTCTGCCGTCAAACGAGGACGGGCGCACGGATATTCAGATCAGTTGCGATCTCGGCGTCCCGAATCGCTTCGATGCTGAGATTTTCGCCGTCTTCGAGGCTGGATTGGGCATCTGAAAGGCCGCAATTGATCAGCTTGTTGACGATGCGCACCACCTCTTCCTGCGGAACGCCACGGGAATCCACCTCGATCAGCAACTTGGTTTTCATTTCTCTCTCCTGGATGAGCGCCGCACAGCGCGTCGCTTTCAACCAGGACATGCTTGCGTGCGAAATGAAACCAGGACGGCGTTCAGACAGCGCCGCAAGCCGCCAAGACTGCCGGGTCATCACATGCCATGATCAGGGCGATCACGGCCGTCGGCTCGCCTCGCGCCGCCTGACGTTGGACGGCGTAAGCCGCGGCCATGTCATCAGCCAGGTGATTGGTCGTCTCATCAGGATCATCGATCTTCTGCACCTCATAGCGCTGTGGCCCAACGCAGAAAATCCCCCAACCCTGATCGCGGCGAAGTCCATCCTGCACAAACACGTCGTTTTTGCTCATCATGCTCTCCTGGATGAAAGCCGCCGGCTGGATGCCGTCTGTCGCTTCCTTCTCTGAGATGCGTGCACACGAAAAGAAACCCGAGGCACGCATTGCGCACCTCGGGACAGTTCAGCAGCGGTCACCCCGCGTGCGCACAGACAATTCGCCGGATCGTTTTTGGAACCATGATGGTTTCCTCCACGACACGGCAAGACGTGGCCATGTCGATAAAGCTCTCGCGAATCTCATCGCAAGCGCGATCGAAGTCCGCCACCAAGTCGACTCGGGCACGCAGATCGCCCATTGACCAATCGGCGAAATCACGATCCTGATCGATTCCGCGCGATTCGACTTGAAGCCGTGTCAGTGGCTTCGCGAGATTGACGCGCCCGGTCTCGCCATCCTTACCGCAAGCGCCACAGCGGTTCCCCAACGTGCTGTCTTTCAATTCCACCTTGAATCGGCGAATCAATGCGAGCTTGTGATCCTCGGCCATGGGAAGAGCCGCAATCGCTCCTTGCGTGAGGTAAGTTGCATCTGTCCATAGGGAACCCGACTTCAGCACCTCCTTCGCGATGGTCAACTCACCCGTGTCCTGCGGCATAGCTGCCACTTTTTTGTAGTTCAACTGCCCGCAGGATTTGCAGCGCGACTTATAGCCGGTGTCTTCCAGATGGCTACCGTAGAGGACGAGATAGCCGCCAGACCGCCCATTCGTGCCGATCGTGTATGCATGGTTCTGGCGCGTTGTGAAGTCGGCAATGTGCCAGTTCAATTCATCCCAGTAGTCCTCGTCGGCCGACATGAGCGCGAAAGCGCCATCAACCTGATCCGAAGTCAAACCCATACGGTGGACCTTCACGCAATTCGCGTAGCTGTCCATGCCATTCCATGAATTCATCGTGGAGTAGCGAAAGTGCTTCGACAAAAATTCGACCATCGTGTTGCGGCTGCGACGATCCACTTGCTTCTGAAAAAAACGGTTCATGACTCTCTCCTGAAAAAGCCGCCCCTGATGAGGTGCAGTCGCTTATGCAAGGGAGATGTCTGCGTCGAATAAGAAAAAGCCCCCCGCGAGACGCGGGGGGCGATCAACGACATTGCTTACCGAGGAAGTGACTCCAGCTTCAGAATGACCACATTGACGCCTGTACCCTCGAACTGATCGGAAAACGTCTCCGACCATTCATGGGCGAGGCCATCAATCAAGGTCTTCCCCCGGGCTGAAGCTGGAAGAATTGCCACCAGGCTCCCCCGATCGGCCAGCAACGAAGCGGCATGCTTCAAGTGCAAATGCCACCGCCCATCCGAGTAGGGCGGGTTCATGACGATTTTCTGAAACGTGCGGCCGGGTTGCCATTGAAGAAAGTCTTCACAGACTGTCTGGTAACCCTTCGCTTTCAGAACGGCGGCATGCAGCGAAGAAATTTCCACGCATGTCGTGCGCTCTTTGGGTAGCAGGTCCGCCAAGGCGCCCTGCCCCGCCTGGGGCTCCAGGAACTCATCATCATCCCCCACGCCAAGCATGTCCACAGCCAGGTGCGCAATCACTTCCGGCGTCGGGTAATACTGATGCGATTTTTGCTCAGGCAAAGCACCAAAGCGAACCACATCCCCGATCAAGCCATCAAGCTGATAATCGAACGACCACATCCCCCTGGTTACCAGGACGCCGCCGAGATAGAGCAATATCCGCTTGGCTTCCACACTCAGGTCGCTGGAGAAAAACAGCGTTTTCCCATCCTTCTGCATTCGCCCCTGTGAGAGTTCATGCAGCACGCTCGGATCGATGAGATCGTTGCGCAGATCGAACTCCGCGGCCTTCGCAGGCGGTTTGGTTCGATGTTGAGAAGGAATGGCCTGCGGATACTTCGACGCCAGCACCTGGTTGAGCCGATAGGCCATCTGCGGATGGATTTCAAGATGGGCCGTCCCGGCCATGTGGAGCTTGATTTTGAAGGCTCCGCCATCGAACACCTGCCACTTTCCATAACATGCTCGGCGGTTGATGCTGTCAACGTCGCTGTAAGTCGAAAACGCCTTGCCGACCGAACGCCCCATGAACTTCGCGATCACGACACGGAGGTCGTGGATGAACTCCACACGGCGAGAGTCTAAAAAAATCGAACCGTGGCCGTAGTTTGTCAGGACATGATTGATGATCATCCGCTTGTTGAACCCCTGCGGCTCGTTGGTGACGTGACTCCCAGACAAAGCCCGGAACAGCCCGTCGATACGGTCCACGAAGAACTCCTGCCGACGCAGCAGAAGCGACTTCAACGTAGCCTTCACGGATTCTTCCTCGAAAGGCGGCGTGACGTGCTTCTGGATCATCTCCGTCCATTCGTTGCGCGACTTCGCATCCATTACGTCGAGCACATCAGTCAATGCAATAGCCCGGGACCAAAAATTCGCATCAAGCGCCTTGATCGCCGGCCCCAGATCAAACAGGCTACGCGCACTCAAGGAGCCCGTGCGTTTATCAACCATGGCCGCCTCTAAGAAATACGACATGGCGCCCATCTCTTGAACCACAAACGATGCGATTTTCTCGACGGAATCGCGATCCTTGCGATACGCAGAAAACAAAGCCTCAAGCGGAGTATGAATCGTCAGAGCACCCTGCTGGGCAACATCGAATACATCACAGACTTCCTGCATCTTTCTCTCCTGATAAAGCCGTCGGCGGAACGCCGAGCAGTCGCTTACCCGGGAGAGATGCGTGCGCGAAAAAAGAACCTGCCCACGCTGTGATGCGCGGGCAGGTTTCTCTCGGAATGGCAATCAGGCAGCCTTCAATGACGCGGCTTCCCAGCCGTCGACACGCCGTCCATCGAACCGAATCTCAATGCTCGCCGGACAGGCGAACAACGAATGCGCTCGATGAATCTCCATGTCACCCCCCAAATGCAGAAGCACCGCGCAAGTCCTTGGAGATGGCTCCCGACGACAATGAAACACGAATGCCCCCTTGTTGCCAGGCCACGTGTCGGCCGTTGGCAGCACCTTCGCTTGCACATCTGCGACGATACTTCCGTAATGGAGCACGGAGGTTTCTTGTACCCGCCATGCCGGCTGACGACCCGCCAAGGCCAGCGCCTGGTCAACGCCAATACAACGGACCTTGGTCGACGCTTGATCGATGTGATACACCTCGAACGGCGTACCGGCACACTGACGCGCTGCGATGATGTCCCCCACCCGACTCTTGCTCGATGGCACGTCAAGCGGTTGCAAGTGCGTCCCGTTCGGGTGCACAACCCAGATGAAATCAACCGCGCTTCGGAACGCAATGAGCAGATCGCGATCAGTCTGCTCAAAATCCGACCAGTAATTTCTCAATAACGGTCGCGGTCGATCAATGATCCGCCGCATCTGCTCGAAGAGCGGAACGATTTCACCCGCTTCCAGAATCGCTTCCGCGGCCTTTTTCTTGCTCGGGTGATACCCGACTGCCGTTCCTCTTCGCTCCGCCAGCCAACACCCGCCTCCACCGGTGACGGTGCCAGCACGCAGACCGTTATCCAACACCACATCAAATCGCCCTTCCGCGAACTTCTGAAACGTATAGCCACTGAGATTAGGGTTCATTCTTTCTCTCCTGAAAAAGCCGCATCCGACGGATGCAGTCGCTTCTGAGAAATGGAATGCGTGCACCCCTGAATAAGGGGGTGAAACCCCATGCTCGACCCATCGCGAAACGTCACGCAACATCTCAAAATCAGCGACAATTGGCCCAAAGAGAAGTCGTAAACGCCCTGCGTTTAGACACATTGGAGTTTGCCATGGCACACATTGACCAACTGCCGATGTTCCAAGAGTCCGCCTCGGGCGACTGGATCAAAGACCCGATGGGCGCGTTTTCGAGTTGGATCGCCCAGGTTCCCTGCGAGACGAATTACACCTTCAAGCCGTCGTCCATCAAGCAAATGACCGCGATGTTCCGTCAATTCGCGGCCTATCTTGAAGCTGAAAAAGCGACGATCATTTCGATCGATGCTTCGGGCGTCGATCGCTACCTGCAGACCTTGCCTGGGCGCAGCAAAAACGGGCTCTCGAACGATCCGACCCGCCGCAGGCACCTCAACCTCCTGTCCCGCGTCTTCGACGCCCTTTGTGGCGATGGGATGCGGCGGAACAACCCGGCCGAGTCACTGTCCCGCCTGGAGCGCTATCGCGGCCGCAGTGCGGCCACTCCCAATGCCCTGACACTTTCTCAGTCCGATGCCCTTATCGCGCATCTGGAACGGATGGACACGCCAAGCTGGTTGGATGTCCGTGATCGGGCGCTCGTCAGCTTGCTGCTGGGCGCCGGATTGACTTTCTCGGAAATCGCCATGGTGCGACTCGGGGATGTTCACCTCGACGATCGCATGCCCCATGTCTATGTGGATGCCTGCGGCAACCGCAATGCCAGACGCGCGCATGTTGATGAATTCGCGTGGGGGCATCTTCGCGCGTGGTGCGAGCTACGGAGGTCGATGGAACTTCCGGGCGATGCGCTTTTTGCGGAGGAAGACGGCACGGCGATGGACAAATCCCGCTATCACCGCGTGCACGCCATCATCACGGCCGCCGGCATTCAAGGCCGGATGCTGTCCCCGAGGGGCTTGCGAAACACATTCGCACTGCGACATCTGGCCAACGGCGAGGGTGAGGAGCTGGTTCGCCGCCTACTCGGGAATGCCACACCGCACAGCCCGGAACGGATTCGGCTGCTGATTCCAGTCCTTCCGCGCAGCCCAGCCGCTCCTGAGTTGGCTGCGGTCTAGGCCGTCGTCTTCTGGCGCCCTGCCCCCTCGATGTCGGGTTTGCCTTTCTTGTCCGGGAACGTGGTTTTGCAGACTGGGTAGCGATTGCAGCCCCAGAAAGGCCCCTTTGGCCCCTTGCGCTTGCGCAATACACCGGAGCCACACACCGGGCACGCCACATCACCCTTGCTGCGAATCGCGCCAATCTCCGCTTCGGCTGCGGACAGCACGAGCGTCGCCGCCAAATCCGCGGCGCTGCCCACCAGGGCCTCCACGGATTGCTCACCCGCCTCGATCTCCTGCATCGAGCGCTCGAATAGCGCCGTGAGAACAGGGTCTTTGATCGACGACGGAACGACGGTAATCAGTGCTCTGCCAGCTTCCGTGCTGACAATCCTGGCGGCCTTGCCGCGCCCTTTGATCTCCAGAAGCGCGTGTTTTTTCAGGGTCTCAATGATCGATGCACGTGTCGCTGGCGTGCCGATCCCATCCGATTCCCGCAATAGCGAGCGCATCGCCGCGTCTTCGACATATCTGGCGATATTGCTCATCGCCATCAGGAGCGTGCCTTCAGTGAAATACGACGGCGGCTTCGTTTTCTTTGGTTCGCTCTTTCCCTCGGCAATCTTGACCGCATCACCGCCCTTCACGCCAATCGGCAAGCGTTGTTCTTCCTGCGCTGCGGCATCTTCTGGCGCTTCATCCGGCGCATCAAACACGCTTCGCCACCCAGCCTTTTTCTCGATGATTCCTGTCGCAACCAGCGTTTCGCCATTGACCTCGACCTCGATGCGCTGCTGCTCGTATTCGCGGTTCGGATGGAACTGTGCCACGTAGTTCACGGCGATCATGCCGTAGATGTTGCGCTCGACTGCCGACAAGCCATTGGGGTCCGTTGTGTGCGCCACCGGCATGATCGCGTAGTGCGCCGATTTGGCCACCTGCTTGTCATTCCAGGCACCGCTTTTCCGGGCTGGATCAGCCTTATCGATGCCTCGCCCCAGGGCCGGAGCATTCTGTTTGATGGCATCGAGAACCTTGCGGGCCTTGCTGTGATCGTTTTCCGGGAAATACTCACAGTCAGTGCGGGGGTAGGACGCGATCTTGTGCCTCTCGTACAGCGCTTGCGCGGCATCCAGCGTTTGCTCGGCTGAGTAGCCGTACAAACGCGATGCCTCCGATTGCAGCTTGACGAGCGAATACCCCTTGGGCGGAGCTTCCGACTTCGGCGTCGTTTCCGACTTACTCACGACGCCGGGACCACTGAGCTTCGCCGCCACCGCCCTCGCAATCGATGGGTCCACCAATCTGCCATCTTCATCCAAACCGGACTGCCCCTCTGATGGAACCCATCCCGCCCTGAAAGACCCGTTGTGGTGATCCACCCTTGCCGACAACGTAAAGAAATCCCTGGGCTTGAATTTCTCGATCGCAAGATCACGCTGGACAACGATGGCCAGCGTGGGAGTTTGCACACGCCCAACGGACAGCACGACGTTCGAGCCCTGTTGTTGCCCCCTAAGTGTGAATGCTCGTGTGGCATTCATCCCGACCAGCCAATCCGCCCGCTGGCGAGCTAAAGCCGCATGAAACATGCCACGGTAGCTCGCCCCGTCCTTCATTGAAGCGATCGCCTTGCGAATTCCGGCGGCATTGCTTTCGTTGAGCCAAAGCCGTTTGACCTCGCCTCTGTAGCCGGCCTCTTCCAACACCTCATCGACGATGAGCTGCCCTTCCCGATCCGCGTCTCCGGCGTGGATGACCAATCGGGTCGTCTTGAGTAGATCGGCCAGGGCCCTGAACTGCTGCGCGGTATCGCGCATGACTTTGCGCTTCCATCGGTCGGGGATCATCGGCAATACAGAGACATCCCATTTCTCCCATTCCGGCCGGTAATCCTGCGGCTCGGCGGTATCAAAGAGATGCCCACGGCACCACGATACGACTATGCGCCCGCCGTTGCACGCAATGTGCGTGCTATTGCGCACATGCCCGGGATCAAGAACGGCAGCGATGTCTCGCGCTACGGAGGGTTTTTCGGCTATGAACAGTTGCTCGATCATCGTTTTTGCGCCTCGGGTGCCATCGTGATCTGCCATGAATGCCCCAAAACGGCGGCGGCATCCTCTCGCCGCGGATCAGGTCATCCCCATAAGAGTTGCAAAAATGGCAGAATGTGGCTTGTAATTTTCGCATGAAACGCAAGCAATGCATTCTGATATTGACTTTCCTCTCGCGTTATCGGCAACCTCGGACGCCGCCGCAGCGCCCGAGCCAGGTTGGCGCGACTCCAGCGCGGTGCTGGCTCGCACACTCGCACCCGTGGCCATCGCAGGCGCCGGAGGCTGGCTGGCTTTTCAGTGCGATGTTCTGCAATACGTTTTTCAGGTCTCCACGACTCAAGAATTCCTGGCGGGAGCATTTCTGCTGGCCATCGCCTGGAGGATGGTCGCATCACGGCGGCAGGCTGGCCTCGTCATGCTCGCCTGGTATCTCGGTGCCGCCGCCTCAATGCCCTCTGAGTGGGTGTCGTTTTTCGGAGGCGGACATCTCGGCGGCTTTGTGGTGTGGGGCGCGTGGGCCGCGCTCATGGCGCTCCCATACACGATCTTTCCTCGTCGTCTACCTGCCGTCGGTCTTGTCTCTGGGCTTGCCTTGACAGCAATCCCACCCCTTGGGTTCATCGGCTTGGGCTCGCCATTGATCGCCTCTGGCGCCCTCTTTGCCGGGCTAGGCTGGGCTGGGCTGATCTGCACGTTCGCGTTCTATGCCCTCGCGACCGTCCCTGGTCGATGGCCAGTCGTGCTGCTCACCGCCGTGATACTCACCGCCACCGTGCGAAATGTCGAGCCACCGCCCACCCCCCCAGCTACAAGCTGGGCCATGACGACGTTCGACGGGACCTACCCGCACGATCTCATGTCGCAGTTCCAACGTCAAGACGCACTCAAGACCCGCGTCGAGCAGGACATCCGCCAAGGCGCCAAGTTGATCATCCTGCCGGAAGGGGCCATCGATAACTGGACCGACGGCAATTCCGTCTACTGGTCGGATGTCAGCGCCTTGGCAAAGGCACATCACGCGCAGGTACTTGTCGGCGTCTATCGGTCGACGGATGACAGCATGCGAAACGCTGCCGACGGCCTTCTCGATCTCACGACGGGCGTGCTCTACCCAGCCACGATTTCGATCCCTTTCGGCATGTGGCACCCGTGGCGATCCAGCGCGGACGACCCAAATTTTCCGATTCAGTTTGGCGCCTTGCGCAAGACGATCCCAACCCGGTTCGGCCCGGCAGCGTACAGCATCTGCTACGAAGAGCTATTGCTATGGCCGCTTGCGGCCAAGATGGCCACCGATCACCCCAAGCTGATCATCAGCGCAGCTAATCAATGGTTCACAACTCCCGACACGGCCCGCGCTCAAACCCGGAGCATCGCGATGCAGGCCAAGCTCTGGGGACTGCCCGTGATTCGCGCCGTCAACTGGGCGCCCATGCGCTGACTCCATGAAAAATTTCTCCATTCCAGTCGAAACACCACCCCTGACCGTTGCGGACCGGCGGCACGAACTCCAATACGCACAGCACACCATCGCGCGGGCCAGGATCGGGCTCTATCCGGGCATGCAAGCTGGCTTGCGCAGCCTGAATGCCGTGCGGGACGAGACAGGCCGCAGGCCACATGACTTCAACTTGCTCTCCGCTCTGAACGCCTGCCAACTCTTATCGTGCGGTCGCCTGCCAGCCCCTCCGCTTTGCATCACGGCAGTCCAGCAATTGACACGCGCGCTCAATACCGGGGACTTCGCGACCGACGAGCCCGCTACCGTTGATGGGACCTCCTCGGACTGAGGCCATGTCGACAACGACGAAGGGCAACACCCGCCGGTTCAGCGTCAACGCAAAGGGGCGTGACTTCGTGGTCGGCGACCTGCACGGCGCTTTCGATCTGCTCGACGTGGAGCTGCGGCAGGTTCGATTCGATCCGACACAAGACCGGCTGTTTTGTCTTGGTGATCTCATCAACCGTGGGGGCAATTCCGGCGTGGTTGCGGATTTTTTGAGCCGCCCCGGCATTTACGCATTGCAAGGAAATCACGAGTGGCTGGTGTTGCACGCCGCTTGCAACCTGGATCAGGACAGCCCTGAATTCGAGACCCTGATGCGCACGTACTCCGCGCAATGGTTTGTCGATCTTCCGCAAGCCCAGCGCAACCGCGTTGTCCTCGCACTGAGCGAGTTGCCTTACGTGATCGAGATCGAGCAGCCTGATCGTGAGCCGATCGGGCTTGTCCATGCGGACATGCCCACGGGCATGCCCTGGGACGACTTTTTCAAGGCCATCGATTCTGGAGAAGAACAAGCGCTTCTGTGTGCGCTCTGGAGCCGCGCACGGTTTCAGGATGGCAATACCGAGACGATCGCTGGAGCATCCCTTGTGTATTTTGGACACAACACCCGCTTTGGCATGCCGACACAACTTGGCAACACGTTTCACATCGACACCGGCGCAATCTATGCCGAGACGTACCGGGCCCTCGAAAGCATCAACTCTCGCGTGGGAAACATGCCTCTCCAGGTGGCATACGCCTATCGCACTCGTGATCGCTCCGGTTCCCCAGCAAGCAACGCGAGGCTCACCTTGATGGACGCCCAGAAGGGGATCGTCGTCTCCCGCGCCAAGCCAACACCTAGGAGTCCAACTGTGAATCTGTTCCCCGATCATTCTGGTGCGACGTTTTCCTCCTGCGCACAGTATCGTTATCTGCTGTGGAGAACTTGGGAGCCAGGCGCACGGACCATCTTGTTCCTTATGCTGAACCCATCCACAGCCGATGCCGTAGCGAACGACCCTACTGTTGAGCGTTGTCAGCGCAGAGCCATCGCCATGGGATTCGGCCGGATGATGGTCGCCAACATCTTCGCCCTGCGTTCCACCGATCCGCAGGCTTTATACGACCACCCGGAGCCTATTGGCCCCGAGAACAACGAGGCGATCCTTGAGGCCGCACAGCAGGCCGATCTCGTCGTATGCGCATGGGGAACCCATGGGGCGCACCAGGCCCGTGGATTGGCCGTATTGCGCATGCTGCGTGATGCTGGCGTTGAGATCACCTGTCTTGGCGTCAACAAGGATGGTTCACCGAAGCATCCTCTGTATGTCGCATACCGTGCGTCGCCGGTGGCGATGCCAATTACAGAGTCCACG